>Ga0068852_100003084_pt1 | contig 11596 bp, 10 predicted proteins | sample KBSCornC22_FD_66594 | JGI IMG/M metagenome (GOLD analysis project Ga0068852, IMG submission 66594) | Corn rhizosphere microbial communities from Kellogg Biological Station, Michigan, USA - KBS Corn C2-2 | ecosystem: Host-associated > Plants > Roots > Rhizosphere > Soil ... | reverse complement strand
ATCCGGTGGTATCGATTGCGATCCCTTCGCGGCTCGTTCGCGCAATCCAGCGTTCCCCGCCATCGTTCGCGCCAGTCATCCGTGAGAAAAGCAAAGGCAGCTCCGCGTATGCGTGCTGCACCCGGTCGCGTGCAGCGACGTGCGATGACGCATCCGCGATGACGTACGATGGCTGTTGCTGGCCCCACGCAGCCGTCGCCGTGAGCGCCAGCGCGGCAATCATCGAACGCGTTCGTCGCATAAGGACTCGATAGCTGTTGCCGGATCGACGACAGCCTACCGAGCGAATGCGAATGGATCCCCTGTCAGAAGTCGGAGGTCATCCGTCGGAGCGATTGCAAGGCGCTTGCGGCGGTGCTATCGCGCGATGAGCGTGCGATCGGCCACGCCCCGGTCGACGGTCACGCTCTTCGCGATCTCGTCGCTGATCTGGGGCTCGACGTGGCTCGCCATCAAGTTTCAGCTCGATCACGTTTCTCCCGACGTGTCGGTCGCGTATCGATTCACGCTTGCAGCGATGCTGCTCGCCATATGGTGCTCGTTCACAAGGCGATCGCTGCGCTTCGATGCGCGCTCCCACACGTTCATCGCGCTTCAGGGCGTGCTGATGTTCGGCTTCAACTACGTCGCCGTGTACTGGGCCGAGCGCTACGCGAAATCGGGGCTCGTCGCCATCCTGTTCTCGACGATTGTATTCATGGTGCCGCTTGGCGCGCGCTGGGTGTTCGGCACGCCGATCGCGCCGCGTATGCTCGTTGCTGCATTGCTCGGCATCATCGGTGTGACGCTGTTGTTCGTTCCCGAGTTGATGCAAGGAAGCCGCGAAGGCGATACCGCGCTTGGGATCGCGCTCGGTCTCGGCGCCACCGTGATCGCGGCGGGAGGCAACCTCGCCGCGATGCGCAACCAGCGGCGAGACATTCCGTTACTTGCGGGAACGACGTGGGGAATGACGTATGGAGCGCTTGCCGCGGGTCTCGTCGCCGTCGCTCATGGCGCAACGTGGTCGTTCGACGCGCGCGTCGAATACGTGCTGTCGCTTTTCTATCTGGCGATCTTCGGCAGCGTTGCCGCGTTTCTCGCTTATCTGACGCTGCTGCACCGCGCCGGGCCGGCCCTCGCGTCGTACGTCGGCGTCACGACGCCGGTCATTGCGATGATGTTCTCGACGGCGTTCGAAGGGTATCGCTGGACACCGCTCGCCGTAGTCGGTGTCGCGCTCGCCGTCATTGGCAACTGGCTTGCGCTGAAGCCGAGAGGCGCGCGGCCTGAATCGCGTACGAACGGCTAAACCGGCTTTTCAGTCTTCTCCATCCTTCTTGATCACATCAACGTTGTCGATCAGGCGCGTCGTTCCGAGCGTCGCTGCGCCGAGCACGATCAAAAGGTTTGGATGATCGAAGCCTTCGGGATGCGGAATCCGCAGTCCGATACCGTTACGGACCGCGATGTAATCGACCTTCCAACCGTGCCGCGCGAGATCGGCGCGACCTGCAGCTTCCAGATTCGCGTAATCGGTTCGGCCACTCGCAATCGCGTCGGCGACACCGCGCAGCGTCTGGTATAGCCGCGGCGCTTCGCTGCGCTCGGTCGGCGACAGGTAGTTGTTGCGCGATGACAGCGCGAGTCCATCGTCGTTGCGGACAGTCTCGCCGGGCACGATCTGGATTGGCAGATTGAACTGCTGCACCATGCCGCGCACGAGCTTCAACTGTTGCCGGTCCTTCTTCCCGAATACCGCGTAGTCGGGCTGTACGAGATTGAAGAGTTTCAGTACGACCGTGCATACGCCATTGAAGAATCCTGGCCGGAAGGCACCATCGAGCTCGTCGCCAACCGGTGGCGGCTGCACGCGGTAGACCTGCGGCGTTGGATACATTTCGTGCTCGTGCGGCGCGAACAGCACGTCAACACCTTCGCTCTCGAGCTTCGCGCAATCGGATTCGAACGTGCGCGGATAGCGATCGAAGTCCTCGTTAGGGCCAAACTGCAGCCGGTTGACGAAGATGCTCGCCACGACACAATCGGCATGTCGCTTGCCGAGCCGCATCAGCGACAGGTGGCCTTCGTGCAGGTTCCCCATCGTCGGTACGAACGCGACTTCTTTCGCCCGCTCGAGTCGCTCGCGCAATGCTTCGGCCGTTTGGATCAGGTCCATCGGACACCTCCTGTTCGGCGGTCACGCGGGACCGAGATTGAAAAACTCCCGCTGCCCACGCATGCTGCCGACACGATTCAGCAAGAGCTCCACGTGAGCGGCGTCGTCGACGAAGTTGAGCCGCTCGCTGTTGACGATCAACAGCGGTGCCTCGGTGTACTGGTAGAAGAAGCGCGTATATGCATCGGCGAGTCGCGCCAGGTATTCCGCGGGAATCGATTGCTCGAAATCGATGCCGCGCCGGTGCACGCGCTCGATCAGCGTATCGACCGGCGCCTGAAGGTAAACAACGAGATCAGGTGTCGGCGTTTGCGGCTTCAGATGCACGAACACTTTGTCGTAGAGCGCGTATTCGTCGTCGGTCAAGTTGATCCGCGCGAACAGCGGATCCTTGTCGAGCAGGAAATCGGCGACCGTTGGCCGGCGAAAGAGATCGAGCTGCGCGAGACCGCGCAATTGATCGACGCGCTGGAACAGGAACGTCAACTGCGTGGGCAGCGCGAAGCGCCCCATGTCGTCGTAAAAACGCGCGAGAAACGGATTGTCGTCGGGCTGCTCGAGCAACTCGTCCGCGTGCAGCCGATGTGCGAGCTCGCGTGCGAGGCTCGTCTTTCCGGCGCCGATCGGGCCCTCGATGACGATGTAGCGGCAGGCGGCGAGATCCATTTCGTCGTCGAGTGAAGCGAGCGATCAGCGGTGAAACCGCACGGTGCGCGTGCGCCTGATGCGTTGCCCGCGAACATCGGCAAGATACGACCGCGCGAGGCCGCGACCCGGAATCCTGGCCGCCGATGCAATATCCATCAGTGGCCGCAGCACGAATGCTCGCTCGTGCAGTCGCGGATGCGGAACGGTCAATCGCGGCGACGTGAATCTGCGCGCGCCGTATAGTAGCAAATCGAGATCGAGCGTTCGCGGCGCATTCCGCGGCGTTCGCACATCGCGTTTGCGTTGCTGCATCCGCTCGATCGCATGGAGCCGCGCGAGCAATGCGCGTGGCGCGAGCGACGTGTACAGCATCACGACAGCGTTCACGTAATCGGCTTGTGGCGGACCGCCGATCGGCGCCGTCACATAATTGGGCGAGACGGCAATCACGCGCACGCGCTGCGTCGCTGCGAGTCGCTGGATGGCTTTGGCGATCTGTCGACGCGGGTGCGCAAGATTGCTGCCAAGACCCACGAACGCACGGGCCGGCATCGCGCTATTCGTCGGCTGCTGGCGGCGGCCGCTCGCCGTCGATCGCCCGGCGCTTGCGGCTCCGCGAGCGTCGGCGCTTCTTCGGCGCTTCGTCGGGCTTAAGCATCGCGTCGCGCGTGTCCTGCGGTGCCTGCTGGAACTGCGTCCACCAGTCTACGAGCGCCATCGGCACTTCGCCGCTTTCACCGCGCAGCACGAGGAAATCGTATGCGGCGCGAAACCGCGGATGCTCGAGGAGGCGAGCGGGCCTGACGCCTGCACGCTGCTCGAAGCGCGGCTGCAGCGACCAGATCTCCTTGATCGTCGCTTCGAATCGCCGCGGAATTGCAATGCGCTCGGCCTGCGCGCTCAGCACCTTGTCCATCGCGTCGAAGAGCGCCGGTTGCGCCCGCTCGCCGCGCTCTTTCGCGGCGTTCCAGCTCACCAGCACTTCGTGCCACAACAGTGTCGCGAACAGGAACGCCGGCGACACGCCCTTGTCGGCGCGCACGCGCGCATCGGTGCCCGCAAGTGCTGCATCGATGAACTTGTGACCGAGCGGCTGCTCGAGGATCACGTCGAGAAGCGGCAGCAAGCCGTGCGACAGGCCGTTCGCGCGCAGGCTGCGCAGCGTCTCGACGGCGTGTCCCGACAGCAGCAGCTTCTGCATCTCGTCGAAGAGCCGCGCCGGCGGCACGTTGGCCATCAGCGGTGCGAGGCGCACGATCGGCTCCTGCGATTTCGGATCGATCGCGAGACCGAGCTTTGCGGCAAGACGCACGGCACGCAGCATCCGTACGGGATCCTCGCGGTATCTCGTGACGGGCGGCCCGATCAGCTTCAACCGTCGCGCGCGAATGTCGACGACACCGCCAACGTAATCCCAGATCGTCTCGGTCGCCGGATCGAAGTAGAGCGCATTGATCGTGAAATCGCGGCGGACGGCGTCCTCGGCTTGCGAGCCGTACACGTTGTCCGACAGCAGGCGGCCGTGCTCGTCGGTCGTGTCGTTACCGGTTTGCGCGGCGCGAAACGTCGACACTTCGATGACGTCGTTGCCGGCATGAACGTGAACGAGGCGGAACCGCCGGCCGATGATGAACGCACGGCGAAAGAGGGGCTTCACCTGTTCGGGCGTCGCATCGGTTGCGACGTCGAAGTCCTTGGGCTCGATGCCGAGCAGCAGATCGCGCACCGCGCCGCCGACGATGAATGCGTTGAAGCCTTCGTCCTGCAGCCGGCGCGTGACCGAGCGCGCCGCGGCGGAAAGCTGATCGCGTCGCACGGCATGCTTGTCCGGCCCATAGAGGCGCGGCGTGTTCGCGCGCCGGCCGGGTATCAGGCGGGCGAGCAGGCGGCGAATCATAGGGGTCTAACGAAGGAGGGCCGGCATCGTTTCAGGCGTCGGCGAGTCGGCCAAGTCGGCGCGGGATTCTAGCATCGGGTGTCGCCGCCGATCGTATGCGGACCGAAACGCGAACGACGGCCTTCGCGCATAATTGCGAACTTGCGGCGCGCAGCGTGCCCTTCGCTCGAACCCGCGCCGGCAATCTGCCGAGGGAGACCCCATGTACCAACACGTAACCGTGCCGGCTGGCGGCGCGAAGATTGCCGTCAAGCCCGACTTCACGCTCGACGTGCCAAAGAACCCGATCATTCCATACATCGAGGGTGATGGCACCGGCGTCGACATCACGCCGGTGATGATCAAGGTCGTCGATGCCGCAGTCGCGAAGGCATACGGCGGGTCGCGCAAGATCCACTGGATGGAGATCTACGCCGGTGAAAAGTCCACGCGCGTTTACGGTGCGGACGTGTGGCTGCCCGATGAGACGCTCGACATCCTGCGCGAATTCGTCGTCTCGATCAAAGGACCGCTGACCACACCGGTCGGCGGCGGCATTCGCTCGCTGAACGTCGCGTTGCGCCAGCAACTCGATCTCTACGTCTGCCTGCGGCCCGTCAAGTATTTCAAGGGCGTGCCCTCGCCGGTGAAGGAGCCCGAGAAAACGGACATGGTGATCTTCCGCGAGAACTCGGAAGATATCTACGCGGGGGTCGAATGGGCCGAAGGCTCGCCCGAAGCGAAGAAGCTCATCGCATTCCTCGTCGGCGAGATGCATGTGCGCAAGATTCGCTTCCCCCAATCATCGGGTATCGGCATCAAGCCCGTGTCGCGCGAGGGCACGGAGCGCCTCGTTCGCAAGGCGATCCAGTACGCGATCGACAACGATCGCCGCTCGGTGACCCTGGTGCACAAAGGCAACATCATGAAGTTCACCGAAGGCGCGTTTCGCGACTGGGGTTACGCGCTCGCGCAGCGCGAGTTTGGCGCAAAAGAAATCGATGGCGGTCCGTGGTGCTCGTTCAAGAACCCGAAGACCGGGCGGGAAATCATCATCAAGGACATGATCGCCGATGCATTTTTGCAACAGATCCTGCTGCGTCCGGCCGAGTACGATGTCATCGCCACGCTCAACCTGAATGGCGACTACATTTCCGATGCGCTGGCGGCGCAGGTGGGCGGCATCGGCATCGCGCCGGGCGCCAACATGTCGGACTCGGTCGCGATGTTCGAAGCGACCCACGGGACAGCACCGAAATACGCGGGCAAGGATTACGTCAATCCAGGCTCCGAGATTCTTTCCGCCGAGATGATGCTGATCCATATGGGCTGGAAAGAGGCCGCGGCGCTGATCACGACGAGCCTCGAGAAAGCAATTCTCGACAAGGTAGTCACGTACGACTTCGCCCGGCTGATGCAGGGTGCAACACAAGTGTCGTGCTCGGCATTCGGCGCGGCGATGATCGAGCGGATGTAAAGCGACGGCCAAAAGTTTCGCGACCGCTGCGCGCTCGCACGATACTTTTGGCCGGTAACCACCGTGGAAAGCTCGGGGCGGCCCTTCGCTTTCCACGCGGCAGCAAGGCGGCCCGTATGCAAGGCTGGCGCCCGTCCAGGCTATCTTTCGTGGGCGTTGCCGCGAAACTTTCCGGCGTGTTCCCGTTGTCTTAAGCGACGGAACGGCCGTCGAATGCGCAAAGTGTAAAAATTGCTCAGCGGGCTTCTGTGGGGCCCATCGGTCCCACACCCGGTGTCGCAATGACGCCCGCATCGGGCATCCCAATCCGGCATCGCGTCCCGCCCATCGGGTTTCCCCTTGAAAAATGTGTTGCAATCGTCAAACATGAACCCCAACTGGTGGACTGTAACGGGGGAATCGGTAGTGAACGAATGTGGTATGGCGCCGCTATGCGGCCCGAGCGCCAGGCGGCGCTGCGCAGCAAGGGCGGTCCCCCTTGCAAGCAGCGCCAACGCAGCGATCGGGACGTAGAGCAAGCCAGACACTACTGATTCCCCCGTTACAGGCCGCCTGGCTTACGCAACGCGCGATGTCCAATCAGGAGCAGCACGGCAGCGTGCTGGAGGCCGAGCAGACGCGAGTCAAGCCGCCGCCGCTGTACAAGGTCGTCCTGCTGAACGACGACTACACGCCGATGGACTTTGTGGTGATCGTGCTCCAAACTGTGTTCAGCATGAGCAGGGAAAAGGCCACGCAGGTGATGTTGCAGGTTCACCGCGAAGGAATGGGTGTGTGTGGGACCTACACGCGCGAAGTGGCGACGACGAAGGTCGATCAGGTGGTCGATCTTGCGCGGAAGCATCAGCATCCGTTGCAGTGCACGATGGAGGAGACTTGAGCGTTAATGCAGTCTGCGGCTCAGACAGCGCCGCGGGCCACGCCGGGAATGGTTTTCGGCGCGGCGTAGAAGTCAAGGAAGCATCATGATTGCCCAGGAACTGGAAGTCTCCCTCCACATGGCCTTTGTCGAAGCCCGACAGAAGCAGCACGAGTTCATCACGGTTGAGCATTTGCTGCTTGCGATGCTCGATAACCCGTCGGCAGCCGAAGTGCTGAAAGCATGCGGCGTCGATCTCGATGAGCTGCGCGGTGTTCTCACCGATTTCATCAACGAGCACACGCCGCGGCTCGCTGCGCATTCCGATGCCGACACGCAGCCGACGCAGGGCTTCCAGCGCGTGATCCAGCGCGCAATCCTGCACGTCCAGTCGTCGGGCAAGAAGGAAGTGACGGGCGCGAACGTGCTCGTCGCCGTCTTCGGCGAGAAGGAATCGCACGCGGTCTATTTCCTGAATCAGCGCGGTGTCACGCGGCTCGACGTTGTCAACTACATTGCGCACGGCATCACCAAAACGCCACAGCAAAAGCAGGACAAGGCTGCGGACGCGAAGGACGACAGCGAAAACGGCAGCGAGTCGCAGGGCGCGCTCGACGCGTATACCGTCAACCTGAACGGCATGGCGCGAAGCGGCAAGATCGATCCGTTGATCGGTCGTGCGCACGAGCTCGAGCGCGTGATCCAGGTCCTGTGCCGCAGGCGCAAGAACAATCCGCTGCTCGTTGGCGAAGCGGGGGTCGGCAAGACGGCGATCGCGGAAGGGCTCGCCCGCCGCATCAACGAAGGCGACATCCCCGAGCTTTTGAAGGAATACCAGGTCTTCTCGCTGGACATGGGCGCGCTGCTCGCCGGCACCAAATATCGCGGCGATTTCGAGCAGCGGCTGAAGGCCGTGCTGAAGCAGCTCGCCGAGAACCCTAAGTCGATTCTCTTCATCGACGAGATTCACACGATCATCGGCGCGGGCGCCGCGTCAGGCGGCACGCTCGACGCGTCGAATCTGCTGAAGCCTGCGCTATCGACGGGCGCGCTGAAGTGCATTGGCGCCACGACCTACGGCGAATACCGGCAGATCTTCGAAAAGGATCACGCGCTGTCGCGGCGCTTCCAGAAGGTCGACGTGCCCGAGCCGTCCATCGCTGAAACGGTCGAGATCCTCAAGGGATTGAAGACGCGCTTCGAGCAGCATCACGGCGTCAAGTACGCACCAGCTGCGCTGACGTCTGCAGCCGAGCTCGCGGCGCGTTTCATCAACGACCGGCACTTGCCCGACAAGGCGATCGACGTCATCGACGAGGCGGGTGCGGCACAGAAGATCCTGCCAAAGTCGCGGCAGAAGAAAGTCATCGGCAAGAACGAGGTCGAGGAGATCGTTGCAAAGATCGCGCGCATCCCGGCGAAGAACGTGTCGTCCGATGATCGCAACGCGCTGAAGACGCTTGATCGCGATCTGCGCAATGTCGTGTTCGGTCAGGACAAGGCAATCGATGCACTCGTGTCGGCGATCCGGATGGCTCGCTCGGGACTTGGCAATCCGCGCAAGCCGATCGGCAATTTCCTGTTCAGCGGTCCAACCGGTGTCGGCAAGACCGAAGTCGCACGCCAGCTTGCGTTCTGCCTCGGCGTCGAGCTTCTGCGGTTCGACATGTCCGAATACATGGAGCGTCACGCCGTGTCACGGCTGATCGGCGCGCCGCCCGGCTACGTCGGTTTCGACCAGGGCGGACAGTTGACGGAAGGCATCACCAAGCATCCGTACAGCGTGCTGCTGCTCGACGAAATCGAAAAGGCGCATCCGGACATTTTCAACATCCTGCTGCAGGTGATGGACCACGGCACGCTGACGGACAACAACGGTCGCAAGGCCGATTTCCGCAACGTCATCATCATCATGACGACGAACGCGGGCGCCGGCGATCTCGCGCGCCATACGATCGGCTTCTCGAACGACCGCCAGGCGGGCGACGAGATGGCGGAAATCAAGCGGATGTTCACGCCCGAATTTCGCAACCGTCTCGATGCGACGATTTCGTTCAGCGCGCTCGACCACGAGGTCATCCTGCGCGTCGTCGACAAGTTCCTGCTCGAGCTGGAAGCGCAATTGCACGAGAAGAAGGTCGATCCGTCGTTCTCGCCGAAGCTGCGCGAATTCCTCGCGCGCAAGGGATTCGATCCTCAGATGGGCGCGCGGCCGATGGGCCGGCTCATCCAGGACACGATCCGCAAGGCGCTGGCCGACGAGCTTCTATTCGGACGTCTCGTCGGGGGCGGCAAGGTGATGATCGACATCGGCGACGACGACAAGATCACGCTCGCCTTCGAAGAGCCGGCGCAGTCGGCGCCGAAAGAGGCGGAAACCGCGTAGTTGTCCGAACTTCCGCGCGAAAGGCTGAGGGCCACCCCGAGCCTTTCGCGGTAGCGGGCCAAGGTATCGCGGGAGCGGCGAATGCCGCAACCGAAACTTTGGCTCGTGTGATTCAGCCGAGCATGTCCTTCCAGATCGCACGGGCCCAGGCGACCCCGTACTCGCCTTCTCGCGCGCTCGGTGCTTTCGACAGCCCGCCCGATCCCGGCACGGTGACGAACGTCTTTTGCGCGGCGTCGTACCGGTGCACGGAGGCGATGTGCACGGCTTCGCGGTCGTTGAGGAAGCTGTAGCACGTGTTGTTCAGCACCGGCGCCGGATTGATCGGTTGTCCGGTCAGCGCTGCGATGACTGCCGCCGCCGCGACCTTGCCGTGCTGGTTCGCCATGTGACCCGACTTCGGCATCAGCGGCGCAACCTGGATCGCATCACCGAGCACGTGAATGCCGGGCACGCGAATCGATTCGAACGTCAGGAAATCGACCTCGCACCACTGACCGTTGGCTGTGATCACGCCGGCCTGCCGCGCGATGGCGCCGGCGCTCTGCGGCGGTATCACGTTCAGCACGTCGGCGCGGACATCGTCGGCCGTTTCGAAACGGGCCGTCATCGTCGCAGGATCGACGCCGGTCAGCACGTGATCGGGCCGGTACTCGACGATGCCCTTGAACGCGTTCTCCCAGGCACCGACGAAGAGCGCCTTCTTCGATTGAACGTCCTCGTTGCCGTCGAGCACGAGAACCTTGCTGCGCGGCTTCGCGCGCTGGAAATACCACGCCACCTGGCACGCACGCTCGTACGGTCCCGGCGGGCATCGGTACGGCGAGCGCGGAATCGAGATTGCAAACACGCCGCCGTCGCGCATCGCTTCGATCTGACGACGCAGCGCGACGGTTTGCGGCCCGGCCTGCCACGCATGCAGCAACTTCGCCTTCGCGTCGACATTGTTCAGGCCTTCGATGCGATCGAAGAAGAAGTCGATACCGGGTGAAAGGATCAGCCGGTCGTATTCGACGTCGGCGCCGCGCGCGAGCTTGACGCGCTTGCGCTCGGCGTCGATGGCGACGGCGCTGTCATGAACGACCTTGACGCCGCGCGCCGCAAGCGCTGCGTACGAAACGGTCACATCCTCGATCGACCGGGTGCCGGCCAACACGAGATTCGAAAGCGGGCACGACACGAACGCCGGATCGCGCTCGATCAGCGTCACGTCAATCGCGCCGCCGCCCCATGACGCCGCGTAGCGTGCTGCCGTCGCGCCCCCGTATCCACCACCGACGACCACGACGCGCCGCGCGGTCGCGCCCGCTGCGGACGGCGCATGGTTGAAGAGCGCCGCGGCCGGCATCGCGGCTGCGGCGCGCAGCAGCCGGCGGCGCGTTTCGTTCACGGCGGAATTGGGGTCCACAGTGGAAGTTGGGTCAGAGCTGATTCATCGCGGCAGGAGGAAGCCATCGCCAGAAATTAGCTGTGACACCATTTTTTCCAATTTGCGCCGTCAGGAAGGGAACAGCCATTTCGCTGAGCGAATTGGCCCTGTCCCCATTATTTACTGACGCTTTGCTGCAAGCTGGCGGGCGATCGCGTCGAGCTCCGCGTCCGAATAGCCTTTCACGAGTTCAGGCATTACCGTGCCGGCGCGTGAGCCGTCACGGTATCCACGCAGCATTGCAACAAGCGTCGCATAGGACTGCCCGTCGAGCGATGGAATCACCGACTCCCCCGGCTGATGACAGCTTCGGCAGGTTGCCGCCAGCGCGCGCGCATCGAGATCGGCCGCATCGGCAACACGCGGTCCGGCCAGCGTGGTGACGACCAACATAGCCGCGAGCATCGGCACCACGAGCGTCGTCAGGTTCGCCACCGGCCATTTTCGCAGCAACCCGGAGGGCACGGGTCCCCTGGAGCGCCACTCATCGTTGCCACCCTCGCTAAGACGCCCGGTCTTAGCTTCGTCAGGCGCCTTGATTGGCGCCTCATGTCGCCCGTTCGCCTTCGCAGCCATAGTGTGAACAGGCCCTAGAATAGCGCATGAATCGCAAGGTTCTCCTCGTGTCGACGGCGTCGCGCTGGCTCGGAACGGCGCGAATGCCACGATCACTTGCGCGTGCCGGCTTCGAGGTGTCATTGCTCGCGCCGCGTGGATCGCTTGCGCTTCATTCGCGCTTCGTCACGCGCTCCAGCGTGCTGCG
>Ga0068852_100003083_pt1 | contig 11599 bp, 7 predicted proteins | sample KBSCornC22_FD_66594 | JGI IMG/M metagenome (GOLD analysis project Ga0068852, IMG submission 66594) | Corn rhizosphere microbial communities from Kellogg Biological Station, Michigan, USA - KBS Corn C2-2 | ecosystem: Host-associated > Plants > Roots > Rhizosphere > Soil ... | reverse complement strand
CCGATCTCGTCGAGGAAGAGCGTGCCCTTGTTGGCCGCGACGAAGAGCCCGGGCTGGTCCGCGATGGCGCCGGTGAACGAGCCCTTGGTGTGGCCGAAGAGCTCGCTTTCCAGCAGCGTTTCCGGGATGGCGCCGCAGTTGATCGCGATGAACGGATGGTTGGCCCGCGGGCTCGCGCGATGGATCGCGCGGGCAAGCAGCTCCTTGCCGCTGCCGCTCTCGCCCTGGATGAGCACGCTCGCGTCGCCCGCGGCCACGCGCTGCGCCTTGGCGAGCAGGTCTTCCACGAGCGTGGAGCGCGTGACGATGTCCTCGCGCCAGAGCTGGCCCACGCCCGCCTGCATCGCGGCGGAGCCGCCATGCAGAGTGAGCGCTCGCTCGATCTGGCCGAGCAGCTCGTCGGCATCGTAGGGCTTGGTGAGGTAGCCGAAGACCCCCCGCTTCACGGCGGCCACGGCCTCGGGAATCGAGCCGTGCGCGGTGAGGATGATCACGGGCAGGCCGGGGTAGCTCGCCTGGATCTCCTGGAAGAGGCCCATGCCGTCCAGCCCGGCCATGCGCAGGTCCGTGAGGACAAGGTCCGGGCGGGTGTTCGCGATCGCGGCGAGGGCCTTCTGGCCGCTTTCGACGGCGGTCACGCCATATCCGTTGGCCTTGAGGCGAATGGCGAGGAGCCGGAGCAAATCCGGGTCGTCGTCAACCAGCAACAGCGCAGCTTTTCCTTGTTGGGCCATCAGCGGTTCGTTTGTCTGTCGGAGAGGCTTTTCTCGAGCTCCGTCAACGCGTCCAGCTTCTGCTGCAGCTGGGCGGCGCGCTCCTGCAGGCCGTCGGCCCGCTGCTTCTGCGCATCCGCGGCCCGCCGGTCTTCCCGGGCCTTCGCGTTGGCGGCCGCGGCACTCTCCCGGAGCCTGCGGCGTTCGCCGACCATCGCTTGCAAGAAGCTTGCCATTGCACGAACATCCGGCCGCGCCGAATCCTTCCGCGCCACGGGTTCGACCAACGAAAGAACCTCCTGATCCTCCCCCTGCGGCGAAAGGCTGAGCGCCAACGCGAGCCGTGTGCGGGCGATATCGGAGTTGTCGTGGGCGACCACCTGCCGTTGGCGCGCGACCTCGCGGTTGACCGCGGCCTCGTTCATGCCGCGCAGGGTGCCGAGGTAGGCGACCACGTCGTCGGGCGGGCGATGGGAGGCCGGGCCCGCGGGCGCGGGCGAGGCGGGACTGCCGGGCGAGCCGAGGAGCTGCTCGATCTGGGCGCACCCGGCGAGCAGGGCGAGCGCCGCGGCGCAGGCGGCCGCACGCATCATGCGGCGCGCTCCTCGGTGTCGCTCTTGCGGCGCGGGATGCGGATGCGGAAGTGCGCACCGGGGCCCTCGAGCACCTCGACGCTGCCGCGATGCAGCGTCACGTACTCCTTCACGATCGACAGGCCCAGGCCGCTGCCCTTGATCGCCGCCACCGGCGCATCGGCTCCGCGGTAGAACGCCTCGAACACCTTCTCGCGCTCGGCCTGCGGGATTCCCGGCCCTTCGTCGAGCACCTCGAACACCGCGTCGCCACGCTCCTTGTACAGCTTGATCGAGATGAGGCCGCGCTCGGGCGAGTACTTGACCGCGTTGGACAGCAGGTTGTCGAGGACCACGCGGATCTTCTCCTCGTCGCAGTAGGCGGCCACGTGCTCGGTGTTGAGCTCGATGCGGATGCCCTTGGCGACGATGGCGAGCTTGCGGTCGTTGATGACGCGGCGGATCACGTCCTTCAACGGGACGATCTTGGCGTCGAGGTAGGAAGTCTGCGCGTGCACGGCGCTGTAGTTGAGCAGGCCCTCGATGAGCTTCCTCAGCTCGATCGAGTTCTCCTGGAGGATGCGGGCGATCTCGCGCTGCTCGGCGTTGAGGTTGCCGACCACACCCGAGGAGAGCAAGTCCGAGCCCTCGCGCAGCGCCGTGAGCGGGGTCTTCAGCTCGTGCGAGATGTGCTGCAGGAAGCGCGTCTTCTGCGCTTCCAGCGTCACCAGCCGCTCGCGCAGCCAGTCGAGCTGCTCGCCCAACCGCACCATGTCGCCGGGGCCCTCGATGTGGATCGCGCGCCCGAACTGGCCTTCGCCGAGCGAGCGGATGCCCGCGCTCACTTGCGTGATCGGGCGGGAGATGAGGAACGTGAACGAGGCGATGAGCAGGATGGCCGTGGGGACCAGCGCGATCATCAGCCAGAAGACGCTGTTGCGTGATTGGACCGCCTGCGCGCGCAACTGTTCGATGCTGGCGTCGATCACGTGGTCGCCGAGGTCGACCAGCGCGTGCACCGGCCCGGACAGCGCCGCGAAGTCCCGTGCGAGGCGCTGCGAGAGCTGCGGGGTGGGCCCGGTGCGGGCGATCGCCTCGTGGATGGCGTCCGACTCGTTTTCGATGGTCTTCAGCGTCTCGCGCTGCGCGGCGCTGAGCGGCATGGCCTCGAGCTGCGCGAGCGTGGTCACGAACGTGCCGCGGCTCGCCTGGTAGGCCTCGAGGAAGCTCGGCTCTCCCGCGATGGCGTACTGCCGCGCCGAGCGCTCGAGCGCGGTGGCGAGCGTGAGGAGCGACCGGCTCGCCTGCGTCACCTTCACCGCCGAATGGACCTCCTTCTCGGACAGCTCCGCAAGCTGCTCGAAGGCGAGCGCGTTGGAGAAGAGCGCGACCATGAGCGGCGCGGCCACGATGGTGAAGCCGAGCAGCAGCAGGGAAACGAAGGAGCGCGGGTAGGTGAATCGCATCGGGCGGATCATTATCCGTTAGGATAGCGATGAATCGATCAACCGGTGCCACGATGTACGAGTCCGAATTCACCCGCTTCCTGCGCGAGTTCAAGGCGAAGAACCCGCAGGTGGTCGAGCAGCAGTACAAGAACCGCCTCACCTGGTGGGACCGTCCGCAGGACCTGCAGACCGCAAGGGAGAAGGCGCAAGCCGCCGTGCCGCAGCCGGGCTACGCCTACTTTCCCCTGCCGCGTCAGGAGAAGGACGACGACGAGGATTCCGGGAACAGGTTGAGCACGCCGTCCAGGCCCGCGTAGTCGAGCGCGCACGAGGCGCGCGCCTTCACCACGGGCTTCGCGTGGTAGGCGATGCTGGTGCCGGCCTCGGCCATCATCGGCAGGTCGTTGGCGCCGTCCCCGATGGCAAGCACCTGTTCGGGCGAAATGCCCATCTCCCGCTTGAGCCGCGCCACGTGCCCGGCCTTGCCGGCGGCATCGACGAGCGGCCCCGTCACCCGGCCCGTGAGCCTGCCGCCTTCCACCACCAGCACATTGGAGAAAGCGTGGTCGAGCTGCAGGCGCTCGCGCACGCGGTCGGTGAAGTAGGTGAAGCCACCCGAGACCAGCAGCGTCTTCACGCCGCAGCGCCGCGCGGCCGCGATGAGGCGCTCGGCGCCCGGATTGAAGCGCAGCCGCTCCGTGTAGACGCGCTCGAGCGCCGCTTCGTCGAGGCCTTCGAGGGCGGCCACGCGACGGCGCAGGCTCTCCGGCCAGTCGATCTCGCCGCGCATGGCGCTCGCCGTCACCGCGGCCACCTCCGCCTTGCGGCCGGCGAAGTCGGCGATCTCGTCGATGCACTCGATGCAGATGAGCGTGGAATCCATGTCCATCGCGAGCAGCCGGAAATCGCCCAGCGAGCGGCCCGCCGGCACGAAGGCCCAGTCGAGGCGCGCCTGGGCGCAATGGGTAGCGACGCTTTCGCGCCTGGAGGGATCGGCCTCGGTGATGCGGAAGGCGTTGTCGCCGACCCGCTCGATGGCTCCTCCGTGCACGATGCGATGCAGCGCCTTGAGATCGGGTGTGGCGACGTCCTCGCCCTGGACGACCAGGTTGGTGCTCACGCGAGCCTCCTCAGGAATTGCCGCACCTCGCCCACCCGCTGGCGCAGGTCCTCGTGCTTTGCCTCGATGCGGACGCGGTCGGGACCGGGCAGGCGATAGATGCGGCTCGACTGCACCAGCGCCAGGATCTTGCGCGGCTCGACCGGCGGCTCGGGGATGAACTGCACGACGATGCCGGTGGACGAAGCGTCGATCTTCTGCACGCCGAGCGGCGCGCCGAGGATGCGCAGCTTGTGGCATTCGAGCAGCACGCGCGCGGGCTCGGGCAGCGGGCCGAAGCGGTCGACCAGCTCCTCGGTGAGGCGATCGAGCTCCTCCTCGGTCACGCAGTTGGCGAGCCGCTTGTAGATCACGAGCCGCTCGTGCACGTCGCCGCAATAGGCTTCGGGCAGCAGGGCGGGGGCGTGCAGGTTCACCTCGGTGCCGACCTCGATCGGCCGCGAGAGGTCCGGCTCCTTGCCCTTCTTCAGGCTGCGCACGGCGTGGTTCAGCATGTCGGTGTAGAGCGCGAAGCCGATGTCGTGGATGCCGCCGGACTGCGATTCGCCGAGCACTTCGCCCGCGCCGCGGATCTCCAGGTCGTGCATCGCGAGATAGAAGCCCGCGCCCAGGTCCTCCATCATCTGGATCGCCTCCAGCCGCTTCTTCGCCGACGCGGACAGGCCTTCCTCGGGCGGCGTGAGCAGGTAGGCGTAGGCCTGGTGGTGCGAGCGGCCGACACGTCCACGCAACTGGTGGAGCTGTGCCAGGCCGAAGCGATCGGCGCGATGGATGATGATCGTGTTCGCGGTGGGCACGTCGATGCCGGTCTCGATGATCGTGGAGCACAGCAGCACGTTGGAGCGCTGGTGGTAGAAGTCGCGCATCACGCTCTCCAGCTCGCGCTCGCGCATCTGCCCGTGGGCCACGGCAATGCGCGCCTCGGGCAGCAGCTCTTCCAGCTCCGCGCGGCGGTTCTCGATGGTGTCGACCTCGTTGTAGAGGTAATAGGCCTGGCCGCCGCGCTTCAGCTCCCGCAGCACCGCCTCGCGCACCACGCCATTCGAAAGCCTCTGCACGAAGGTCTTGATGGACAGCCGCCGCTGCGGTGCTGTCGCGATCACCGAGAAGTCGCGCAGGCCTTCCAGCGCCATGCCGAGCGTGCGCGGAATCGGCGTGGCGGTGAGCGTGAGCACGTCCACCTCCGCGCGCAGCTTCTTCAGCTGCTCCTTCTGCCGCACGCCGAAGCGGTGCTCCTCGTCGATGATGACCAGGCCGAGGTTCCTGAACGTGACGCCGGCCTGGATCAGCTTGTGCGTGCCGATGACGATGTCGATCCGGCCGCTCTCCAGCCCCTCCATGGACTTCGCGACTTCCTTGGGGCTCCTGAAGCGCGACAGCTCCGCGATGTTGACCGGGAAGCTCGAGAAGCGGTCGCTGAAGTTCTGGAAATGCTGCTCGGCGAGGAGCGTCGTGGGCACCAGGATCGCCACCTGCTTGCCCGCGGCCACCGCGATGAAGGCCGCGCGCATGGCGACCTCCGTCTTGCCGAAGCCCACGTCGCCGCAGACGAGGCGATCCATCGGGCGCCCGAGCGTCATGTCGATGATCACGGACTGGATGGCTTCGGCCTGGTCGGGCGTCTCCTCGAACGGGAAGGTGGCGGCGAACGCCTCGTATTCCTGCATCTTGAGCGGGAACGCGTAGCCCTCGCGCGCGAGGCGCTTGGCGTACAGGTCGAGCAGCTCCGCCGCGGTATCGCGCACCTGGCGCGCGGCCTTGCGCTTGGCCTTGTCCCATTGCCCGCTGCCCAGGCGGTGCAACGGCGCCGATTCGGGGGCGGCGCCGGTATAGCGGCTGATCACGTGGAGCTGCGATACGGGCACGTAGAGCTTGTCGCCGGCCTCGTACTCGAGGTGCAGGAACTCCATCTCGCCCTCGCCCAGGTCGAGCGTGACGAGCCCGAGATAGCGGCCGATGCCGTGCTGGCTGTGGACCACCGGGTCGCCGGGCTTGACCTCCGCCAGGTCGCGCACCATGCCTTCGGCGCTGGTCTTCGCGCGCATGTCGCGGCGGCGCGCCTGGCGCACCTGTCCCGGATAGAGCTCGGCCTCGGTGATGATCGCGAGCTGCTCGTCGGGCAGCGCGAACCCTGCCGCCACCGGACCGTACGTCATCGCCACCGGATGCGCGGAATCGAGGAAGCGCGCCCAGTCGTCCACGAGCACCGGGTGGAAGTCGTGCTCCGCGAAGAATTGCGACAGCGTCTCGCGCCGCCCGGCGCTCTCGGCCACGACGAGGATGCGATCCCGGGTCGAGTCGGCGAAGGCCTTGAGCGGCGCGAGCGGCTCGACCGAGCGCCGGTCCACCTCGATGCGCGGCACGTCGGCGCCGACGAAGAACGGATCGCGCTCGGGCACGTCCTCGGGCGTGGACTGGCGCGGCAGCATGTCGACGCGCTCCTCGCCCTGCAACGCGACGAAGAGATCCTCGACCGGCAGGTAGAGGTCCGCCGGCGGGAGCAGCGGCCGATCGCGGTCGCCACGCAGCAGCTCGTGGCGCGACTTGAGGTCCTTCCAGAAGCCCTCGGCGGCCGCCGCGACCGCGCCGTGCACGACGAAGGTCGAGCCGCGCGGCACGTAGTCGAAGAGCGTCGCGGGCTCGTCGAAGAAGAGCGGCAGGTACGCTTCGACGCCCGCGGGGGCCACGCCGTTGGAGACGTCCTTGTACACGCGGCTGCGCGTGGGATCGCCCTCGAACTTCTCGCGGAAGCACTCGCGGAAGTGCGCGCGGCCTTCCTCGTCGAGCGGGAACTCGCGCGCCGGCAGCATGCGCACCTCGGTCACCGGGTAGATCGAGCGCTGGGTGTCGACGTCGAAGGTGCGGATGGTCTCGATCTCGTCGCCGACGAGGTCGATGCGGTAGGGCACGGTGCTGCCGGTCGGGAAGAGGTCGATGAGCCCGCCGCGCACGCAGAACTCGCCCGGCGTCATCACCTGCTGCACGTGGGAGTAGCCCGCGAGCACGAGCTGCGACTTCATCGCGTCGAGGTCGAGGCGTGTCTTCGCCTTCAGGTCGAACGTGCGGCCGGCGAGGTACGAGCGCGGGGGCAGCCGCTGCAGCGCGGTGGTGACCGGAACGATGCCTGCATCGAACGCGCCGTTCGCGAACTGCCAGAGTGTCGCGAGCCGCTCGGACACGAGGTCCGGGTGCGGCGACATCTGGTCGTACGGCAGGATCTCCCAGTCGGGCAGCCGGTGCACGCGCAGGCGCGGCTCGAACCACGCGATCTCCTCGCGCAGCCGCTCGGCATCGCGCGCCGACGCGGTGAGCACCACCAGGGGACGGCGGCGCAGCGCCTCGCGCGCGAGCCAGAGCCCATCCGCCGACCCGACCGCCTTCAGCGCGGGCCGCGACATGCGGTCTCCCCGGTCAAGCGATGGCGACGGGAATCTTGCCGATCCTCGCGCGCCACTGCGCCGGCCCGGTCTTGTGGACCGCGTCGCCCTTCGTGTCCACGGCGACGATCACCGGCATGTCCTTCACGTCGAACTCGCGGATGGCTTCCATGCCGAGGTCCTCGAAGGCGAGGATGCGCGAGCCGCGGATGGCCTTCGAGACCAGGTACGCCGCACCTCCGACCGCGATGCAGTAGACCGCGCCGTGCTTGCGGATCGATTCGATCGCGACCGGGCCGCGCTCGCTCTTGCCGACCATGCCGATGAGCCCGGTCTTCTCGAGCACGGGCTCCACGAACTTGTCCATGCGCGAGCTGGTGGTGGGTCCCGCGGGGCCGACCACTTCGTCGCGCACCGGATCGACGGGGCCGGTGTAGTAGATGAAGCGGTTGCGCAGGTCCACCGGCAGCTTTTCGCCGCGCGCCATCATGTCCACCATGCGCTTGTGCGCGGCATCGCGGCCGGTGAGGAGCTTGCCCGAGAGGAGCAGCCGCTCGCCGGACTTCCACGAGGCGATCTCGGCCTTGGTGAGCGTATCCAGGTTCACGCGGCGGCTCGCGGCGAAGTCGAGCGTGAGGCGCGGCCAGTCGTCGAGCGAGGGCGGCTCCAGCCGCGCGGGCCCGCTGCCGTCGAGGAAGAAGTGCGCGTGCCGCGTGGCGGCGCAGTTCGGCAGCAGGGCCACCGGCTTGGAGGCCGCGTGCGTCGGGTAGTCGTTCACCTTCACGTCGAGCACGGTGGTGAGGCCGCCCAGCCCCTGCGCGCCCACGCCCAGCGCGTTCACCTTCTCGAAGAGCTCGAGGCGCAGCTCCTCGGCACGGTTCGACGGCCCGCGTGCCTTGAGCTCGTGGATGTTGATCGGCTCCATCATGCCCCACTTGGCGATCAGCATCGCCTTCTCGGGCGAGCCGCCGATGCCGAGCGAGAGCAGCCCCGGCGGGCACCAGTCGGCCCCCATCGTGGGCACGAGGTTCAGCACCCAGTCGACGATCGAATCGCTGGGCAGCAGCATCGCGAACTTCGACTTGTTCTCCGAGCCGCCGCCCTTGGCGCCCACGATCACCTCGACCTTGTCGCCGGGAACGAGCTCCACGTGCGTGACCGCGGGGGTGTTGTCGCCGGTGCTCACGCGCTTGCCGTCCGGATCCGCCAGCATCGAGGCGCGCAGCGGGTTGTCCGCATTGGTGTAGGCGCGGCGCACGCCTTCGTTCACGAGCTGCTCGAGGGAGCGCTTCGTATCCCAGCGCACCTCCATGCCCACGCGGATGAAGGCGATCGCGATGCCGGTGTCCTGGCAGATCGGCCGGTGGCCCTCGGCCGCCATGCGCGAGTTGATGAGGATCTGCGCCATCGCGTCCTTCGCGGCGGGCGACTCCTCGCGCTGGTATGCCTCGTACAGGTTCTGGATGTAGTCCTTCGGATGGTAGTAGCTGATGAACTGGAACGCGTCGGCGACCGACTGGATGAAGTCCTCTTCGCGGATGACGGTCATGGTCTTTCCTGGTTGGACGCCGCGCGCTCGAGGCCCGGCCGTGCGATGAATGGGGTTTTGGCTTCCGGTGCGGAAGGATCAGGACGCGGAGCGCGCGACGGCGATCCGTGGAGTGATGTCCCGACGGCGGATTTTACCATTGGCGGTGCGCGGGAAATCCTGCGCGAAGTACACCACCTTCGGCGCCTTGTACGCGGCGAGGTGCTGGCGGCCGAAGGCGAGGAGCTCGTCGGGCGTGGCGTTCGTGGCCGGTTGCGGGATCACATAAGCCACGACCAGGCGCTTGTCCTGGCCCGCCTCCTCGGCGATGCAGGCGCAGTCCGCCACCGCCGGATGGCTCTTCAGCACGCGCTCGACCTCGTAGGGCGACACGCGATAGCCGAAGCTCTTGATGATGTCGTCCTTGCGGCCGAGGAACCAGAGGTAGCCGTCGGCGTCGTAGCGCGCGTAGTCGCCGGTGAAGAACCAGCCGTCGTGCCTGAGCCGCGCGGTTTCCTCCGGCAGCTTCCAGTACTCGAGGAAGAGGCCCGGATCGTCCTCGGGGATGCAGATCATGCCCTCGTCGCCCGCGGCCACTTCCCTGAGTGTTTCCGGATCGAGCAGCTTCACGCCGTGGCCGGGCTGCGGAAAGCCCGCGCTGCCCGGACGGATCGGGCGCTGCTTGCCCTGCGAGAGGTAGTAGCTGAACTCGCTCATGCCCACCGCCTCGTAGATGTCGAGCCCGAAGCGCTCCTTCCACGCGTCGAAGACCTCGTCGGAGAGGTGCTCGCCGGCGCTCATGCAGTGGCGAAGGCTCGGCACGTCGCTGCGCGTGAACCGCGTCTTCTGCAGGATCTGGCGGTAGATCGTCGGCACGCCGATGAAGATGGTCGCGGCATGCTTGGCGATGAGCCGCGGCCAGGTCGAGGCATCGTTGCGGCCCTCGTGCGCGATCACCGTCTTGCCTCGATAGAGCGGATCCATGAGTGCCGAGCCGAGCACATACGTCCAGTTGAACTTCCCGGAGTGCACGATGCGGTCGGCCGCGGCGCTGCCGCCGTCGTCGCGGGCGAAGTCGAACCAGTAGACCGAGGCGGGAGCGCGGCCGATGAGCGAGCGGTGCGCGTGCAGGACGCCCTTCGGATAGCCGGTCGTGCCGGACGTGTACACGAGATAGGCCGGATCGCTCGCACGCGTGCGCTCCGCGGGCTCGACCGTGCCGATGCGCGCGAGCTCGGCCTCGAGCTCCAGCACCGTGACGCCCGCGACCGGCTCGACGGGCCCCGCGCCCGTCAGCAACACGAACTGGAGGCCATCCTTCACGGCGAGCTTCGCGGCCATCGCGGACCACGCGGCGCGGTCGATCACCAGCGCACGTGCACCGGAATCGCGGGCGAGGTATTCCACCTCGTCGGCCGTGAGCAGCGTGGACGTGGGCACCGCGATCGCCCCGCGCTTCATGGCGCCCAGGAACGCGGCGGGATAGTCGATGGAGTTGGGCAGCCGCACCAGCACGCGGTCGCCACGCTCGAGTCCCAGGTTGCGCAGCAGCTGCGCGAAGCGGCTGGTGCGATCGGCGAGCTCGCGGTAGGTGATGGCGCTCGTGCCCAACGCGTCGTCCTCGACGATCATCGCCGTGCGCGCGGCCACCGGCGTGCCGATGTGCGTGTCGGTGCAGGCGGTCCCGATGTTGAAGAACTCCGGGACCTCCCACTTCCATTCCTGGGACGCTGTCGCTGTTTCCATTGCGGAAAATTACAGGATCACGCCGTAGGGCCAGTTCTCGCGCACCACCTGCGCGGGAAGCTTCCTCAGCACCTCGATCGCGAAGCCCGTGTCCTCGTCCGAGAGCGCGTGCAGCGCATGGGCGCGCAGCAGCGTCTGCAGCGCCTTGCCGAACATCGGCGGGTCGAGCATCTCGCCCTCGAACTTGATCGCCCCGCCCAGCAGCGCGTCGGCCTCGATCGCCGCGCGCAGGATGGCGATGCGCGTCTGGATTTCGGAGGGCGAGGGGGTGAACGCGACCTTGCACGGATGGATGTGCGACGGGTGGATCACCTGCTTGCCCGAAAGCCCCATCGAGGCCTCCTCGCACGCATGGCGATAGACCACCCGCGACTCGTCGTCGCCGTGCAGGTCCAGCCAGCGGCGCACGTCGTCCTGCTCGACGAAGTCCTCGGGCATGGCGGAAGTGCCGATGAGCGTCTCCACGCCGCCGATCACGCCCTTGCCCGCGATGCGCGCCTCGAACAGGATGTCGTGCAGGTAGAACTTGAGCTCCTCGGTCCAGCCGCGCGGCGTGATGTGGATGCCCATCGCCTTGGAGAAGTCGTGGATGCCGAACACCACGTGCTTCACCGTCGGGTACTGCATGAGCTCCGGCGCGATCTTGAGCGACTTGGGATGCTCGATGATGGGCTGGATGGTGATGCGGTGGTTGAGCCCCGCGAGCACCGCGGAGAGGTCGCGGATCTCCGGCGAGCCGTAGGCTTCTCCCGCCTTGGCGAGCATCACCACGTCGAAATGGTCGGCGAGGTCGCGCACCATCGCCAGGTCCTGCTCGTAGTCGGGCGTGCGGAAGGGATTGATGCGCACGGCGACCTGCACCTGACGGCGGCGCGGCATGAGCGGCAGCTCGCGGCGCAGGAGCTCGCGGCTCATCTCCTTCTGCCGGCAGCCGTCCTCGAGGTCGAAGAGCAGCGTGTGCGCGTTGAGCGTCCACGCATGCTTGCGGAAGCGCAGCGCCGCCTGCTCGAGGTCCTCGTAGATGCCGAGCGAGGGCGCGTACTTGACCGGCGGGTAGTACATCTGGATGCCGGGCCAGTAGTCGCCCAGGATGTC
>Ga0068852_100003082_pt1 | contig 11601 bp, 11 predicted proteins | sample KBSCornC22_FD_66594 | JGI IMG/M metagenome (GOLD analysis project Ga0068852, IMG submission 66594) | Corn rhizosphere microbial communities from Kellogg Biological Station, Michigan, USA - KBS Corn C2-2 | ecosystem: Host-associated > Plants > Roots > Rhizosphere > Soil ... | reverse complement strand
CGACTAGAGCGCAGGGGCCACACCCGTTCCCATCCCGAACACGGTCGTTAAGCCCTGCAGCGCCGATGGTACTCCGCCCGAGAGGGCGCGGGAGAGTAGGCCGTCGCCGGCACCCCTTCGAGGCCCCCGGATTGCACTACCGAATCCGGGGGCTTCGTCCATCCAGCCCGCGCACTCCCCACAGATTTGACGATCGCCCGTTCCCCTCTCCCTCACTCCCGCGTGCCGATGTCTCGCACCCGTTTCCTCACCCTCGGCGCACTCGGCGCCTGGGTCGCCCTCACCCTCCGGCGCAAGCACGACCAGCGACTCGGTGAGCGCGTCGCCGCGGCCGCCCTCGAAGCCCTCCTCAACGCCATCGACGCCAACGACGCGCAGACCGGCGCCCACGTCCGACGTGTCGCCGCCTACGCCCTCGTGCTCGCACGCTCGGCCGGACTCGATGAGCATCAATGCGCGACGATCGAGCGCGTGGCGCTCTACCACGACATCGGAAAGATCAACGCCGCACTCTTCGACATCGTCCACGATGAGGACAAGCTCGATGACCGCGAGCGCGCCCTGATCATCACGCATCCGCAGCTCGGCGCCGATGTCATTCGTCCGCTCAGCGCCTTCTATCCCGAGCTTTACGATGGCGTGCTCACGCATCACGAGCGATGGGATGGCAGCGGCTACCCGCGCGGCCTCCGCGGCTTCGAGATTCCCATCCAGGCGCGCATCGTCGCCTTCGCCGACACCTTCGATGTGATCACGAACGGGCGCCGCTACGAGCGCGAGCGCTCCGTCTCCGCCGCGCGCGACGTCATCGCCAAGGGACGAGGGACGCAGTTCGATCCGGAGCTCACCGATCTGTTCCTGAGTGAGCCGGTGTTCAGCGAGATCGTCGAGACGTTCCACGCCGCGAACTCGCCCCAGATCGCGCGCCCCGACCGCCGCGATTCCGCCGCGGCAGTGGACGCGCCCGACATCACCTTCCGATGGCGGAACGGAGCGACCGCGCAGCCGCCTCGGGATCGCTCGCGCTGAAGAGCGCGCGAATCACCGCCACTCCGCGAGCACCCGCCGCGATCACCGCCGCGGCGTTCGACGCATCGATGCCGCCCACCCCCACCGCCGGTCTCGCACACAGAGCCACGAGCCGCTCGAGCTCACCGACGCCGATCGCATCGCCGGCATCGCCCTTCGAAGCTGTCGCGTACACGGGGCCGATGCCGATGTAGTCCGCGACGCTCGCGTCGACCGCCTCCGCATCGTTGCCAACCGACAGTCCCACGATGCGGTCCGGTCCGAGCACGCGCCGCGCCGCGGCAACGGGAAGATCCTCGGGCCCCACGTGCACGCCCGCCGCGCCCGATGCGATCGCGAGATCCGCTCGATCGTTCATGATGAGCGGAATGCCCGACGGCAGTGCTGCCACCAGCGCGCGCGCTACTTCCACCTGCGTTCGCGCATCCGCATCTTTGAGCCGCAGCTGCACCATCGTCGCGCCGCCGCGCACGCACGCGAGCGCGCGCTGCACGATGTCCTCGGTGCTGCGCTGCGCGCCATCGGTGATGGCCACGAGCGTCAGCGAGTCAGGATCCAGCATACAGGAGCGTCATGGGTGACCGGCGAGCGCGAGCCATTCGCGGTGCGACCACCGTCGAGAGCGACTCGCCCGAGCAGATTCGCCGCGCCACGCGCGAGCTGCTCGAGACGATCGTCGACCGCAACGGCATCACGAGCGCCGACGTCATCAGCGCCATCTTCACGGTGACGCACGATCTCACGAGCGAGTTTCCCGCGCACGCGGCGCGCGAGCTCGGGTGGCTCGACGTGCCGTTGCTCTGCACGCTCGAGATCCCCGTGCCCGGCTCGCTCGCCCGCTGCATTCGGGTGCTCCTCCACGTCGAATCCGACGTGCCGCGCACGGGCATCCGGCACGTCTATCTGCACGACGCGCGCACGCTGCGTCCCGACCTCGCGCGGGAGAGCTAGCGCGCGCGCTCACTCGCGCGACGAGTGCTCGCGCCGTTCGCGCCGCGCTTCCTGCACTGCTTCGGAGTGTGCCTTGAAGGTCGTGCGGAACTCGTGGTGGCCGTCCGGACTCGCCACGAAATAGAGATACGGCACCGCCGCTGGGAAGAGCGCCGCTTCCAGGCTCGCCTTCCCCGGAGACGCGATCGGCCCCGGCGGCAGCCCCGGATGCCGATACGTGTTATACGGCGACTCGACGTCCAGATCCTTGTAGAACAGCCGGTCGCGGTGCTCGCCGAGCGCGTACTCCACGGTCGGATCGGCCTGGAGCGGCATCTGCAGCCGGAGCCGGTTGTGATAGACGGCCGAGATGACGGGGCGCTCTTCGGGGCGGCGGGCTTCGCGCTCGATGATCGACGCCAGCGTGACGATGTCGTTCCTGCTCATCGCGAGCTGCTGCAGGCGGTCGTTCCACGCGGGATCCCACACGTGCTCGAAGCGCGTCACCATCTCGCGCACGGCCACGCGCGGCGAGGTGCCGTACGCGAAGATGTACGTGTCGGGAAAGAGATAGCCCTCGAGTGTTGCGGTCGGGATGTCGAGCTCGTGCAGCAGCGCCGTGTCGCGCACCGCGACGGACACCGACTCGGGTGGCGCGCCGAGCGCCGTGGCGAGCGCGGGGACGATGTTGAGGAGGTTCCAGCCTTCGGGAATCGTGAGACGGCGCTCCAGCCCCTCGCCGTCGCGGAGCGCCGTGATCAGCTGCGACCACGATTCGCCGTTCCGCAGCGAGTAGGTGCCCGCCTTGATGTCGTGATCCTTGCCCGTGATCTTCGCGTAGTAGCGAAAGACGCGCGGCCACGCGACGAGCCCCGCGCGGTGCAGGCTGTCCGCCGCCGTGCGCACGCTCGCCCCCGGAGGAATCGTCACCTTCACGATCGATCCGCGCGCGCCGTTCCCGCACGCGGCGAGCAGCGCGCACGCGGCGACGAGCACGGTGCGGCGCACGCGCGCGAGGCGGAGGCTACGGAGTGAGGCGGAGTGCATGCTGCAGAAGTATGGTTGCGGCGAGGGCGTCGACGTCGCCCTTGCGCCCGCGCGTCGTGCCACCCATCTCGCGCACCGTGCGCAGTGCGGCGGCCGTCGTGTAGCGCTCGTCCACCAGCGTGACCGGAAGTCCCGTCCGCTTCTCGAGCTCGGCCGCGATCCGTCGCGTCTCGACGGCGCGAGGCGTGTCGTCGCCGCGATCGTCCAGCGGGAGCCCGATCACGAATGCCGTCGCTTCCGCCGCCTCCGCCCTGCGAACGATCTCCGCGATCGGCGGGCGCTTGCCCGCGCGGCGCACGATGAAGCCCGCCGGCGCCGCGATCGTGCGGGACGGATCGCTCACCGCGAGCCCGACGCGCTTCTCGCCGTAGTCGATCGCGAGAATCCGTCCCGGGTACGCCTGCACCCGCGATTCGCTGGCGCCGACATCGCCACGCTCCGCATCCGCCGTCACGGTCACCCCTGCGCCATCGACACGAAGAATTCGCGATTGTTCTTCGTGCGCGCCATTCGCTGGAGGAGGAACTCGATCGCTTCCGTCGACGGCATATCGCTCAGGAAGTTTCGCAGCAGGTAGACGCGATTGAGCTCCGCCTGGTCGAGCAGCAGCTCCTCCTTGCGCGTACCCGAGCGCCCGATGTCGATGGCGGGGTAGACGCGCCGGTCCGCGATCTTGCGATCGAGCACGAGCTCCATGTTCCCCGTCCCCTTGAACTCCTCGAAGATCACTTCGTCCATGCGCGAGCCGGTCTCCACGAGCGCGGTCGCGATGATCGTGAGCGAGCCGCCCTCGTCGATGTTGCGCGCGGCGCCGAAGAAATGCTTCGGCTTGTGGAGCGCGTGCGCGTCGACGCCGCCCGAGAGGATCTTTCCCGAGTGCGGCACGATCACGTTGTGCGCGCGCGCGAGGCGCGTGATGGAATCGAGCAGGATCACGACGTCGCGCCCGTGCTCCACGAGCCGCTTCGCCTTCTCGATCACCATGTCCGCCACCTGCACGTGCCGGTCCGCCGGCTCATCGAACGTCGAGCTGATCACCTCCGCCGACTTCACCTGCTCCTGCATGTCGGTGACCTCCTCGGGCCGCTCGTCGATCAGCAGCACGATGAGCGTGACCTCCGGATGATTCTCGGCGATCGCGTTCGCCATCTTCTGCATGAGAATGGTCTTGCCCGCGCGCGGCGGCGCGACGATGAGCCCGCGCTGTCCCTTCCCGATCGGTGCGATGAGATCGACCACCCGCATGCTGAGGTCTTCGCTCGGCGTCTCGAGACGCAGCCGCACATCCGGATAGCGCGGGCGCAGATTGTCGAACGTGATCCGCTGGCGCGCCGTGTCGGGATCCGTGCCGTTGATCGTCTCGACCTTGAGGAGCGCGAGATAGCGCTCGCCTTCCTTGGGCGGCCGAACCTGGCCCGCGACCGTGTCGCCCGTGCGGAGATCGAAGCGCTTGATCTGCGATGGCGACACGTAGATGTCATCGGGACCGTACAGATAGTTCCAGTCCTGACTGCGCAGAAATCCGTAGCCCTCCGGCAGAATTTCGAGCACGCCGTCGCCGCGCAGCACCGCATCCGCATCGAGCAGATTCTGCTCGATGCGAAAGATGAGATCCTGCTTTCGAAGCCCTGAGAAGTTGGAGATATTGAGCTCGTCCGCCATCGACTGCAGCTCTGCAACCGACTTCTGCTTCAGCTCGGAGATGTCCACGACCGTGCGGTCTGGGAAAGGGAGTACGAACTCACTCGCTCGGGAGACGCTGGCGAGGATGTGCCGGCCCGGCGCAGGCGATCAACTGGATCGGGCGCCGCGGAGCACGACACGAGGGCGAGTGAGAAAAGACGAGGCGGCGGGGCAGGGGGCAACGACCTGCGGGAAGTGCCAAGCTAACGTGGCAAAAAATGGTGGTCAAGAGTGACCGAGTTACCCGTCACGACATACTTTACGCAGTGGCGTGAGCTCCCGTTGGGAGATCGCGAGATCATCGAAGGATTCGTCGATCCCGTTCACGCCGCGCCCTCGCCCGTGCTCGCACGCGCCATCGAGCGCTGGCCGGGGGCGCACTACTGGGAAAACACGCCGGACGGCCGCACGCTGGTGCTGGTGTCCGAGCATCGGCCGCCGCGGGAGCGATGGTGGCTGCACGTGCTGCTCTTCGCGCTGACTCTGCTGTCCATGACGGTTGCAGGCGCGACGTTCGCGGGCATCCCCGCGGCGTGGTCGCTGCCGTCGATGGAGGCGATGCGCATCGGACTCACCTTCTCGCTGCCGCTCGCCGCGATCTTGGCAGCGCATGAGTCCGGCCACTATCTCGCGTCGCGGCGCTACCGCGTGAACGCGAGTCCTCCGTTCTTTCTTCCCTTTCCACCGCAGCTCGGCCTGCTCGGGACCATGGGCGCGTTCATTCGGCTGCGTTCACCGATGTACGATCGTCGCACGCTCTTCGACATCGGCGTCGCGGGACCCTTCGCGGGAATGATCGTGGCCATCCCGGTGCTACTGCTCGGACTGGCACACAGCGGCACCGTCGCACTCCCCGGAGTCACGCTGGCGCACCAGGTGATCGTGGTCGAGGACTGGCACCTTCTGCTCGGCGATTCGCTCCTGCTCTCGCTGTGCAAGGCCATCGTGGGCGCGCACGGAACGATCGCGCTCACGCCGCTCGCCATTGCGGGATGGACGGGGCTCTTCATCACGAGCCTCAACCTGCTGCCGCTCGCGCAGCTGGATGGGGGACACATCACGTACGCGCTCTTCGGAGATCGGCAGCCGTGGATCGCTCGTTTTTTCTGGCTGCTGCTCATTCCGATGGGGCGACTCTGGCAGGGGTGGTGGCTGTGGGCCGTGCTCGCGCTCGTGATCGGCCGCGGACAGCTCGGTCATCCCATGCTGATCGCGCCGGAGCGGCCGCTGGATGGCAAGCGGCGCATGCTGGCGTGGCTCGCGATCCTGCTGCTCGTGGCGACGTTCGCTCCCACCGCGATCTTCTTCCCCGCCTAGCTCGCAGCTTCAGAAAGGCGAGTAGCGCTCCGGGCGCTTCGAGAAATCGGCGAGCGTGCGCCGGATCTGCTCCGAGAGATTCTCGAGATCGCGCTCGAGCGCGTCGTCGCTCACGAATCGCCCCGCGGCGCCATCCTCGCGTGAGATGCGCAGGCGGAGACTGTCCAGATCCGCGCGCGTGCGCGCGAGGGCGGCGGGAAGCCCGGTGTCCGCCTTGAAGCGCTTCATCGTACCCAGCTCCTCCGTGACTCTGAGCAGGGAGTCCGCGCGCGTGATGACGAGCGACGCACGCTTCGCGAGCAGGTTGTCGTTGGCGAGCAGCGCCAGCATGCCCTTCTTGCCGGCATTCCGTTTCGCGAATTGCGCGACGTGCGTCTTGATGAGATGCAGCCCCGAGGAACGCTCTCCCAGACTGCCGAATTGCGTCTGCGTTTTCGAAAGATCGGATCCGATCGCGCGCAGGCTGTTCACGATCTCCGGAATGTCCTGTCCTGCCTGCGTGAGCTCACTCGATCGCTCTTCGGGATCGATCACGGACACGCGCGTGAGCGTGTCGCCGGCCTCGAGAACAGGCGCCGCATGCGACCCGATGCGGAGTGCGACGACCTGCGCGCCGAGATAGGTGCCACCGGGCTTGAACTCGACTCGGGAATCCTTGCGGATGTATTGCTTGTACTGGCTCAGCACCTCCACCTGAATCACCGTCTGCACCGCGGTATCCGTGGGGAGCGCACGAAAGCCGACATCCTTCACGACTCCGACCTTCTGCCCCTGGAGCCACACCTCCGTGCCCTTCAGAATTCCGTTCGCCTCGTCGGCGACGATGTACGCCCGATAGGTGTCTCCGCGGAGCGATCCGACGCGCGCGAAGGCGACGATGGCGAAGGCTCCGCCCACGATCGCCACCAGCGCGATGATGCCGCCGGTGAGCTTTCGCCACGGAGGAGGGCCGGATGCCATGGCTCGTTACGCTCGGCCGCGACGGCGGCCTGCGAGGAGATCGCAGCTCATGACGAATTCTAGGGGCAAGGCGCGGGCCGCGGAGGAGGCGGGTACCGCGCGTGGCTGCCGATGGTAGCTTGCGGCGTGACTCGACTCCTCGATTCGCTGGCGGGCGACTCGTACGATGTACTGGTGGTCGGCGGCGGCATCGTCGGCGCCTGCGTGGCTCGGGACGCGGCGCGCCGGGGGCTCCGGGTGGCGCTCATCGAACGGGGGGACTTCGGTAGCGGCATCTCCTGGAACAGCCTCAAGATCGTGCACGGCGGGCTCCGATCGCTGCAGCGACTCGATGTTCGCCAGGCGCGCGCCTTTCTGCTCGAGCGGCGCGCGTGGCTCCGAATCGCGCCGCATCTGGTCGAGCCGTTCTCGTTCGTCGTGCCCACGCGCGGCGCGGGCTCCGAGTCCGCGATGCTCATGCGCGCGGCGCTCGCGCTCAACGACCTCGTGTCACGAGACCGCAACGACGGCGTTCTGCCGTCGCGCCGAATCGGGAACGGTCGCACGCTCTCCCGCGCCGAGCTGCGCACGCTCGCTCCGGCAGGCGCCGAGGATTATGCGGGCGGCGCGCTCTTCCACGACGCCCAGCTCTATTCGGCCGAGCGGCTCGTGTACGCGGTGCTCGAGGACGCGGAGCGCTCGGGCGCCTCGATCGCGAGCTATGCGGAAGCCGTCGCCCCGATGCGGGCGCACGGCGCACTCGCGGGCGTCGTCGCCCAGGATGCGGTCACGGGCGAGCGCCGCGAGATTCGCGCAGCAATGATCGTGAACGCGGCCGGCGCGGGTGCAGCGACCGTGGCGGACATGCTCGCCGGAGACCCGGGTGCCGCGCAGCCGATGTCGGGGATCGCGCTCAATCTCATGCTCGCGAGCGACGGGCTCACCGCGGGATTCACGCTTCTCGCGAAAAGCGGCGGTCGCGCGCGGCGGCTGTTCGTGGTGCCGTGGCGCGGCCGAACGCTGGTCGGCACTGCGCACTACGCGTGCGAGCGGCCGCCCGAATCGGAGGCGGAGCTCGAGCCATACGTCGAGCGATTCGTGCGCGAGGTGGCGAGTGCGTGGCCATCGCGCTCCCTCACGCGCGAGAGTGTCCTGCTCGTCTACTCCGGCATGCAGCCGTTGCCCCACGGGTCGGAGGGCGCCCCCGCGCATGGTCCGCCCGATCACGAAATCGTGGACCACGTGCGAACGGGCGTGCCGCAGCTGCTCACCGCGATCGGACCCAAGCTGACGATGGCACGTGCGATCGCCGAGCAGCTGACCGATCTCGTCGTCGCGCGACTCGGGCGCCAGTCCCGCGCATGCGACACCGCGCGTGTGCCCCTCTGGTCGGCGCCGGTCGAGGACATCCCGGCGGTGATCGCGCGTGCGATCGCGGAGCTTCGCACCGCGCTGCCCGACGACGTGATCTCGCATCTGGTCCGCTCGTACGGAAACGGCGAGTCCTACGCGGCGATCGTGCAGCTCGTGCGTGGTGATCCTGCCCTGGGCACACGTGTGGATCCGGCGTCACCGGTGATCGCCGCACAGCTCCGGTATGCCGCGCTCTGCGAGCACGTGGAGCGGGCCGAGGACATTGTCATGCGGAGAACGGAGCTGGGCGCGACGGCGCGCGTGTCGCCCTCCGTGCTGGCGGCGGCGCAGCGCGCGATCGACATCGCAGCGGGAGCGAAATCCGCCCGCGGTGGCGATCAGGAGCTGCGCGCGGACTCGCTGCCGGGCGTGCGCGGCTCGCGGAGTCTGTAGCTCCGCCTGCGCGACGCGTTGAAGTGCACGATCATCTCGCCCACGAGTCCCAACGCGATCGCCTGCACTCCGAGCGTCGCGAGGAGCACCGCGAGCAGCAGCAGTGGGCGATCGCCGAGTGGTTGGCCAAGCAGGCGCTGAACGAACATCACGATGAGCGCGATGCCGCCCACTCCCGCGAGCACGGCTCCGATGAGCCCGAAGAAGCGCAGCGGCTTCTCCGTGAAGCGCAGCAGAAAGTAGAGACCGAGAATGTCGATGAGCCGCCGGACGTAGACTCCCGGGCGATACACCCGCGACGCCAGGTCGCTCGCGTGCTGCTCGCTCGCGACCTCGACCACGTTGTAGCCGTTGTAGATCGCGAGGAGCGGAAGGAATCGCGCGAAGTCGCCGTAGAGCGGAATGTCCTGGAGCACATCTCGCCGTGCTGCGCGCACACCGCAGGCGACGTCGTGCAGCGTGCCGTTGGCGAGTCGGCCGGCCGTGAGATGCAGCGCGAGGTGCTGCAGCCGGTTCACTCTCGCATCGACGCGCGGCCACCGCCGCGCCACGGCCAGATCGACACCACCGTCCACCGCCGCCAGCAGCTCGCGGATGGCGGAGGGCTGCACCTGCCGGTACGCCGGGACCGTCACGACGATGCTCCCACGCGACTCCGCGAGCCCCATGCGCAGAAGCGCGGTCTCACCGATGCTGCGCGGCGACTCGATGGTGCGCACCGGAGCGCCGTCCCGCGCGAGCGCAAGCAGCGGCTCGAGCATCTCGCGGAAGAACGGATGCGCGACGAAGATGAACTCGTAGCTCCGGCCGCACGATTCGAGCACAGCGGCGTATTCGCGATAGAGCTCGTCGAGAGGCTCGGGCCGCTCCACGACGGTCACGATGACCGTCACTTCGGCGTGCACGCCCCCGCGCGACAGGCGCGTGCTCGCGTGCTCGCGGGCTGCGATCTCGGTCATGCGTGTACCTCGCGTGCGCCGAAGCGCTCGAGCTGCTCCTCGGCGCGCACCTTCTGGAGCGCCTCTTCCGCGATCAGCCCGAGCATCGTGAGAAAGACCGCGAGCGCGATGCAGAGCAGCGCGCTTCCGGGAAAGACGTAGGCGTTCATGGGCGATGGGTCGGCGGACGCGCCCCGATCCACGAACGACCAGAGCCACGCCGAGAGGAATCCGGTCGCGATCAGGCCGGAGAGCAGCGCGCCGAGTCCGAACATCGCGAGCGGGCTTTCGCGGAACGACGCGATCATCTTGATCGTGAGGAGATCGGCGAGGAGCTTCGCGACTCGCGTCAGCCCGTACTTGCTCACGCCGAACCGGCGCGCATGATGACGCACCGGCACCTCGGCGATCCGCGCGTTGGCCGTTGCCGCAGCGAGCGCCGGCAGGAAGCGGTGCATGTCGGAGTAGAGATGGAGCTGGTCGAGCAGATCGCGGCGGTATGCCTTGAGCGAGCATCCGTTGTCGCGGATGCGAACGCCCGTGAGCCAGATGATCATGCGGTTGGCCACCCACGATGGGATCTTGCGAGTGACGATCTTGTCCTGGCGGCGCATGCGGTAGCCCGCGACAAGATCGAAGCCCTCCTCGAGCTTGGCGACCACCAGCGGGATGTCGCGCGGATCGTTCTGCAGATCGCCGTCCATGCTGACGACGATGCGTCCGTTCGCGCGATCGAATCCCGCCTGCATCGCCTGCGTCTGCCCGTAGTTGCGCGCGAGCTGCAGGAGCACGACGCGCGGATCCGCAGCTGCGAGCGCTCCTGCAACCTGGGCAGTGGAGTCGCGGCTGCCGTCATCCACGAGCACCAGCTCCCACGCAGGCTGCCCCGCCAGCGCCTCGCGCACGGCGTCGACGAGTGGGCCAACGCTCTCCTCTTCGTTGTAGAGCGGGACGACAACGGACAGCTCGGGGAGTGCGAGGGGCGGCATGCCGGGAAGTTAGGGTGAGTCGGGCCACTGGAAAGACGAGTGTGTACCCTCGCCGCTACATTGACAGTCTATGCAGGAGGGCAGGGTACGATGGTTCATGTCCTTTGCCCGTCTAGAGATACGGCACGCCAGTCGCGTGCGTGACCGACCCTCATCCACGTTCATGCGCACTCCGGGACCCATGGCTCGCCAGTGGTCATGGAACGATATCGCCAGAGCGCCTCGCAGGCTGTGATGCGCATCCTGCTCATCGCCCCACAGCCATTCTTCGCGCAGCGCGGCACGCCGATCAACGTGCGGCAGATGGTGCAGACGCTCTGCGAGGCCGGGCACGAGGTGCATCTCGCGACGTATCCGATGGGCGAGGCGGTCGAGATGCCGAATCTCACCATCCATCGCGCATGGCCGCTCCCCGGCGTGCGCACGGTGCCGATCGGCTTTTCGTGGCGGAAGGTGGCCCTGGACGCGATGCTGGCGCTCCGCGTGTGGACGCTCCTCGCGGGCCGGCGATTCGATGTGGTGCACGCCGTGGAGGAGTCCGTGTTCTTCGCCCTCCCTCCCGCACGCGTGCGCGGAATTCCAGTGATCTACGATCTGGATTCCTGGCTCTCCGACCAGCTCGCGTACGGTGGCCGCGTGCGGAGTCCTTCACTCCTGAAGCTGCTGCAACGCATGGAGCGCTCGGCACTCCTGCGCTCGCGCCTCGCGATCACCGTCAGCGCATCGCTGTCGGAGGCCGTGCGCGCCATGCATCCCGGCATGCACGTGGCGCAGATCGAGGACAGCCCGATCGAGGAGGCGCTCCGCGAGCCCGACCCCACACGCGTGGCGAGCCTTCGCGAGCGCTTCGGCCTCGGCACGCGCCCGGCGATCGTGTACACCGGCAATCTCGAATCGTATCAGGGAATCGAGCTGCTGCTCCC
>Ga0068852_100003076_pt1 | contig 11610 bp, 6 predicted proteins | sample KBSCornC22_FD_66594 | JGI IMG/M metagenome (GOLD analysis project Ga0068852, IMG submission 66594) | Corn rhizosphere microbial communities from Kellogg Biological Station, Michigan, USA - KBS Corn C2-2 | ecosystem: Host-associated > Plants > Roots > Rhizosphere > Soil ... | reverse complement strand
TCGGGTGTCACGCCGCTCGCCTCCACGCACACCATCGCGGCGCCGCCGACCGCGCGGCTGCCGAGGTGCACCAGGTGCCAGTCGTTCGGCATGCCGTCCTCGGACGAGTACTGGCACATCGGCGAGACCATGATGCGGTTGGGAAGCGTGAGCGAGCGTAGCTGCAGCGGGGAGAAGAGTGCGGACACGGGATCTGGGGCGTCGGAGGCAGCGCGCATTCTACCTGCAGCGCGTGGGCATAATCGCGGGATGCCGCAGCTTAGCCGCGCTTTCCACGTCGAGGCGACCGCGCCTTGAAGCCCCTCGACGCGCTCGTCATCCGCGCCGGCCCCCGCGCCCTCGAGCGCTTGCGCCGTGACGGGCTCGATCCGGCGATGGTGGAGGTCGTCCCCGGTGCCGCGGGCGGTCCCAAGGGCCTGGGCATCGCGCACCTCGATCGCATGCTGTTCGGCGAGTGGCTGCCCAGTGCACCGCGCGTGCGCCACCTCGTCGGCGCTTCGATCGGTGCGTGGCGTTTCGCCGCTGCCTGCTGCACGGATACGGCCGGCGCGCTCGACGACTTCACCCGTGCCTACACCGAGCAGCGCTATCCGCCGCGGCCCAGCCGGCGCTTCGTCTCGCAATCGGCGCGCGAGATGCTGCGGGCGCTCTTCGCGCATCGCGAGGACCAGATCCTCGCCCATCCGCACAACCGGCTGCACGTGCTGGCCGTGCGCGGCCGCTGGCCCCTCACGCGCGATTCGTCGCTGCACACGCCGCTCGGTTTCGGCTTCGCCGCGCTCGCCAACACGGTCGGACGCCGGCACCTCGCGCGCTTCATCGAACGCGTCGTGTTCCATGATGCGCGTGCACGGCCACCGTTCCTCGCGGTGGGCAGCCTGTCAGCACCGGAGGATGTGCAGCCGATCCGCTTCGATCCCTTCCACACGCACGTGGTGCGCCTCGACCGCGCGAACCTCGCCGATGCGTTGATGGCTTCGGGCTCGATCCCGCTGGTGCTCGAAGGCGTGCCCGACATCGCGCAGGCGCCCGCGGGCATCTATTGGGACGGCGGCATCGTCGACTACCACCTGCACCTGCCCTACCACCACGCCGAAGGGCTGGTGCTCTATCCGCACTTCACCGATCGCATCGTGCCCGGCTGGCTCGACAAGGGCCTGCCGTGGCGGCGCGCGAGCGGCGCCTGGCTGGACAACGTGCTGCTCGTCTCTCCGTCGCGCGAATACCTGGCGAAGCTGCCCTACGGAAAGCTGCCCGACCGGCGCGACTTCAAGCGCTTCGCGGGCGACGACGCGGCGCGCATGCGTTACTGGCGCGAGGCGATCGCCGAGAGCGAACGCCTCGCCGAAGCGTTCCTCGATTTCGCTCGCCGGCCGGATCCGTCCGTGGTGCTGCCTCTCTAGACCGGCAACTGCTGCCAGTCCCCGTGCCGTTGCACCGGCTCCGGCGCCGGGAACGTGCTCAGGTCGCGTGCGAAGGCGGCGTGCAGGAATGCATCGACCCAGCCGAACACGTCGTGGCGCCGGATCGAGCGGCGCATGGTGCGCATGCGTGCGACGCGCTCCTCCTGCGGCATCTGGTGCGCGCGGCGGATCGCATCGGCGACGCCATGCACGTCGTACGGATTCACGAGGAGCGCGCCGTTGCCGAGCTCTTCGGCGGCGCCCGCGAATTCCGACAGGATCAGCACGCAGTCTTCCTCGATGCTGCAGGCGCAGTACTCCTTCGCCACCAGGTTCATGCCGTCCTTGAGCGGCGTCACCAGCCCGATATCCGCGGCGCGGTAGTAGGCCAGCAGCTCGATGCGAGTGAGGCTGCGGTACTCGTACCAGACGGGCACCCATCCGCCGGGCCGCGCGAGCGCCCCGTTGATGCGGCCCACGAGCGTCTCGATCTCGGTCCGCATCGCCTGGTACTGCGGGATGTCCTCGCGGCTGGGCACGACGACCTGGATCAGCGAGACCTGCCCGCGCAGCCCCGGATGGCTCTCGAGGAGGTGCTGGAACGCGCGCAGCCGGAGTGCTATGCCCTTGGTGTAGTCGAGGCGGTCGATGCCGAGCACGAGCTTGCGCTTCGGCAGCAGGCGGTGGAGCTCGCGTGCCTTTTCGGCCACCTCCGGTGCGGCCGCCGCGCGCATGAAGGCGTTGTAGTCGATGCTGATGGGAAAGCTGCCGATGCGCAGCTTGCGCTTGCCGACGGTGGCGCTCACCACCGGCGCTCGCCCCTCGAAGCTGAAGTCCTCGCAGAGGATTTGCGCGCACGCGAGGAAGTTGCGGCGATCGCGCGAGGTCTGGAAGCCCACGAGGTCGTATTGCAGCAGCGCATCGACCAGCGCCTTGCGCCACGGCAGCTTCATGAAGATGTCGGGCGCGGGGAAGGGGATGTGCAGGAAGAACGCGATGCGCGCCTGCGAGCCCAGCGTGCGCAGCTCCTGGCCCACGTTCATCAGGTGATAGTCGTGGACCCAGATGAAATCCGCGGGCCGTGCGGCGAGCGCCACCGTGTGCGCGTACTTGCGATTCACGTCGCGGTAGACGTCCCAGTAGCGCGGGTCGAAGTTGCAGAGCGACGTGAGGTCGTGGAAGAGCGGCCACACGACCTCGTTGGAGAAGCCGAGGTAGAAATCGCGCACCTCCTCGGCATCGAGCGCCACGGCCGCGAGCGCATAGCCCGCTTCCGCACCGGCGGCCTCGAGCGCGGGTGCGAAGCCGCGTTCCTCGCCCGCAGCGCCCGGCCAGCCGATCCACGTGCCGCCACGGTCGCGCAGCACGGGCAGCAGCGCCGTCACGAGGCCACCGCTGCCGGGCTGAGCCGTCCACTCGCCCGAGGGCGCGCGCCTGAACGAGACGGGAAGGCGGTTGGAAACGACGATGAGGCGCGAGCGCCCCTGGATGGGCCGTTGCTGCCCCATCACGCGCCCGCCGCGAGGCGGCAGCCGGAAGCGCTCGTTGCCAGGGTCGATGCGTGCACGCGGATGCCTCGTGGAATGAAGGTCGTCGGATTATCCGCCGACTCGGATGCGTGCCGTCATTTCACCACGCGGCACGCGATGCGGCCATTGCTCACCCGGCGAAAAACCGGAAATACATATTGACAACTGTCCCTGTGCGGATTTAGTTTGGCACCAAACTATTTTCAGGGGCCAACAACACCAACAACAGCGGGATCGGCAGGCGCACAAGACACGCGTACAAAAATGTCGCGGCCCTCGTTTTCGAGGGACGGCGGAGGGGTTTTGCGTCTCCTGTCGCAGGAGCGGCACGGGCGCGGCCGCGAAGGCCGTGCATCCATTACCTGCGCATCAGGAGGCACCGGTATGCCCTTTTTTCTCGACAGGAAAGCTTCGCCCAATCGCGTGCGGGAAGCGGAGGACGCACGCCGCAACCGGCAGGAAATCGTCAAGGCGCTCTCGCAGGGCCGCGTGAGCCGCCGCGATCTCATCAAGTGGGGTGTGTTCACCGCGGGCGGCATGCTCGCCTGGAAGCACGGCCTCAATCCGTTTGTCGGCAGCGCCTACGCGGAGATTCCCACGGGACTCCCGGCGAGCCCGCTCTTCGGCGTGCTGCCGTTCACCACGCCGATGCCGCGCTTCGACGTGCTGGCGCGCAATCCGCTGGCATCGCTCACGCCCGCGCCGACCGCGCAGGCGAACCAGGCGCAGCGGGACGTTCCCGCGGTGCTCGGCGGCGGCACGGGGCCGATCGAGGGTCGGCCGCCAGGACCGATCTGGGCCCACCAGGGCTTCGACGTGTTCCCACCGAAAGTGGCGGTGCAGGCCACGCAGGAAGGGGCCACGACCAATGGCGTCTACAACCCGACGGTGCCTTCGAGCCTCAATAGCGGCATCGATCCCACGCAGCCCATCCCGCTCAGGTTCCATCCCGGCCTGCCCACGCAAAGCCCGCTCGCGGTGTGGACCTTCAACGGCACCATCCCGCCGAAGCTGGTGATGGGCCGGTATGGCGAGCCGATCCTCTTCCGCCACCACAACCGGCTGCCCGAGGACGAGTCGCAGAACGGCGGATTCGGCCGCCACACCATCAGCACGCACGAGCACAACGGCCACCACGGCGCCGAGAACGACGGCTTCACCGGCGCGTACTTCTACCCCGGCCAGTTCTACGACTACCACTGGCCCATCGTGCTGGCGGGATTCCGCACCATCAACCCGGACGCGACCGACCGGCGCGCGGGCTCTCCCGACGGCAGCGGCGGCATCGTCAAGGTGGCCGGCGACTGGCGCGAGACCATGAGCACGCACTGGTTCCACGACCACATGTTCAGCTTCACGTCGCAGAACGTGTACAAGGGCAACGCCGCGATGTTCAACATCTACAGCGCCCTCGACCGCGGCAACGAGGCGATCGACGACGGCGTGAACCTGCGCCTGCCGAGCGGCACCGCCAACGACTGGGGCAACCTCGACTACGACGTGAACCTGATGCTGGCGGACAAGGCCTGGGACGCCAACGGCCAGCTCGCCTTCGACATCTTCGACTTCGACGGCTTCATCGGCGACCGCATGACCGTCAACCTGATCTACAAGCCGTATTTCGAGGTCGAGCGGCGCAAGTACCGCTTCCGCATCCTCAACGCGAGCGTCTCGCGCTTCTTCAAGCTGGCGCTCTCCGACGGCTCGCCGATGATCCAGATCGCGAACGACGGCAACCTGCTGCCGTCCCCGGTGGTGCTCACCGAGCTCGACGAGCAGGGGATCGCGGAGCGCTACGACATCGTGATCGATTTCTCGCGCTATCCGGTCAACACGCGCGTGCATCTCGTGAACCTCGCGGAGCACGAGGACGGCAAGCGCGTGGCGAAGGATCTCTCGCTCGCCGAGGCGCTGTCGGGAACCTCCTCCGACCCGTGCGTGGGCCGCTTCCTCGAGTTCCGCGTCGTGCGCGACCCGGCGAAGCCGGACGTGAGCCGGGTGCCGGACGTGCTGATCCCGAATCCCGACCTCTCCGCGGTCCCCGTGGCGCGGCACCGCACGTTCGAGTTCGGGCGCGGCGCGACCCAGACGACGAACGACCCGGTGAGCGCGTTCTTCGGCCCCTGGGGCATCAGGACCGACAGCGGGCCCGCCGGCACGCTCGCGGCCGATTTCGGGCGCGTCTCGGCGGCGCCACGAGCCGGCACGCGCGAGATCTGGACGCTGGTGAACGGCGGCGGCGGCTGGGACCACCCGATCCACATCCATTTCGAGGAAGGGCAGGTGCTCGCGCGCGACGGGCTCGCGTCCAACGTGCCGCCATGGGAGCGCGGCCGCAAGGACGTCTACCGGCTGCGCCCCGGCGGAAGCATCACGATCACGCTGCAGTTCCGCGACTGGGGCGGCATGTTCATGGAGCACTGCCACAACACCGTGCACGAGGACAACGCGATGCTGCTGCGCTGGGAAATCGACGATGGCGGCGCGCCCTTCCTGAGGCCGCTGCCCACGCCGATCCCCACGCCGCAGGGGGTGACCTTCCGCGATGCGGATGACGTGCTGCCCACCGCGCTCTGACGCAACGTTCCCGAAAGGACCCACACATGACATCGAATCGGTTCTGCAACCGTTGCGCGGCCGTGCTGCTGGCCGTGCTCGCCGGCATGGCCTCCCTCGCATCCAGCGCGGACGTCGTTTCCACCATGGTGCCGTTCGTGACCATCCTCAAGGGATCGACGGAAACAGTCTCGTTCACCGGCACGGCACGCCTCGACACGCAGGTGATCCTCGACAACGTCCTCGGCAACGCGCCGGTGATGGAGATCGTGGTCGACATGAGCGGCGTCACCGGCGTCGGCACTTCCACCGGCAGCACCTACAGCATCTCGGGGCCCGCCATCCTCCATCGTCCCCTCTCCGCCAACGACCTCATCCGGGTGACGTTCCCGTTCTATCGCGGCAGCGATCTCTTCGGCGCCGAGACGGTCGAGGCGACCTTCAACTGCAAGTTCGACACGGCGACCGGTGCCGTGACCGCGGTCAAGCTCACGACCCTGAAGATGTAGCGGCCGCCAGCCCGCGTGCCTGTGCTTCACGGCAGGTGCGCGGGCCGGCGTGCGCACTCACGCAGGAGGAATTCATGAAACGCCGAATTCGCCGCCTCGCGGCACTTCCGTTGTTGCCCTTCGCATGCCTCGTCGTGGCGCTCGGCGCCGCGGGCCCCGCCGCCGCGGGGCGCTGGGGCGCCGATTACTTTCCCAACGTCGAGCTCACCACGCAGGACGGGCAGAAGGTCCGCTTCTACGACGACCTGCTGAAGGACAGGATGGTCGCCGTGAACGTGATCTACACGCGCTGCCAGGACGAATGCCCGCTCGAGACCGCGCGCCTCGCGATGATGCAGAAGGCGCTCGCGAGCCACATGGGGCGCGACTTCTTCATCTACTCGATCAGCATCGACCCCGAGCACGACACGCCCGAAGTGCTCAAGGCGTACGCGGGCAAGTTCCACACGGGTCCCGGGTGGCTCTTCCTCACGGGCAGGCCGGAGGACGTGCGGCTGGTCACGAAGAAGCTCGGCCTTTCGCGGCAGAGCGATGCGGTGAGCAAGGACGGACACGCGAGCAGCCTGATGGTGGGCAACGTGGCGAAGGAGCAGTGGACGCGCCAATCCGCCGTGGACAACCCCGCCTTCCTCGCGACCTCGATCGCGAATTTCTTCCACTGGCCGCTTCCCGGCCCGGAGCGCAGCTATGCCGAGGCGCACCCGATCACGACCGACGCGGCGCAGCTCCTCTTCCAGAGCCGCTGCAGCGCATGCCACACGGTGGGACAGGGTGACCGCGTGGGCCCCGATCTACGGGGGGTCACGACGCGCCGCGAGCGCGCATGGCTCGCGCGTTACCTCGCCGAGCCCGACCGGATGCGCGCTGAAGGGGATCCGATCGCGAAGTCGCTCCTCGACAAGTACGGCGGCGTGCCGATGCCGAATCTCAGCCTCGGAACCGACGACGTGGCGATGCTGATCGGCTACCTGCAGGCGCAGTCGGCTCCGGCGGCCTCGCGGCACGATGAGTAATTCAGCGAATCGCGGGCTCCGACTCGAGGCAGGCGTGTTTTGCCCGTTTCCTGCTTTGCCCTTTGGCACTCCCGCTCTTCGTGCGGGTTGCCGCCGCCCAGGCGTCACTTCTCGTCGCGAAGCTGCGAGGAATGGCAGCATTGCCGTCCCGATTTCCCGGATAGCGGGACGCCGTACCAGTCCGCGGGAAATCGGGATTGTCCCGATCTCCCGCGTGGCGGATCAGTTGCCGCCCGGCGAATCGAACCACGAGAAGACGTGCTTCGCCCCCATCGTCTTCAGCTTTCTCTCGAGGCGGGTGGCTTGCGCGAGATCCGTGGTCGTGCCATTGGCGACGATGTCGCCGTTCTGCGCGACGATCGTGAGCACCGAGCCGTTCATGGATCGATCCGCGGCGATGGCGCCGACCGCCTGGCCCGCCAGCATCGAGTCCGCCTCGCCCGCGTAGCCCATATAGCCGCCGTGGTACGGACCCCTCGATACGTCCTCCGATTGCACGTAGATGCGTTCGCCGGGCATCGTCCCGGCCGTCGATGCATCGCTGCTGCCTTGCGCGAGGATGGTGGCGGGGGAGCTCGCTGCGGCGGCCAGTGCGGCCGCGCCCAGCATTCGTCCGATTCTCATGGTGCCTCCAAGCGATACGCCCGGAGCGCGCGCCGCGATGATGCCGCGCCTCCTGGACGTTGAAGGTCCCTTGCCGGCCCGGGCCCTTGCGCTCGCTGGATCAGTGCGATCCGGCCCCCGTTGTTGTTCCACGACCGCGCAAGATCCAGGGAGGGCGCGAAAATATTAACACTCGCAGCTGCCGGCAAGCTGAAGAAAATTTACGCGCGTTCCGCCTGTCGCCGCGCTGCGACTTGCACCGCCGTGGGCGGCGCAAGCCACGATCAGTAGTTCAGCACCGGCGAGAGCCAGCGCTCGACCTGCGCCACGTCCATGCCCTTGCGGTGCGCGTACTCGGCGACCTGGTCGCGCTCGATCTTGCCCACCGCGAAGTAGCGCGACTGCGGGTGGGCGAGATAGAAGCCGCTCACCGCCGCGGTCGGCAACATCGCGAAGGAATCGGTGAGCACGATATCGGCATTGCGGCCCGCGTCGAGGAGGCGGAAGAGGTCCGCCTTCTCGGTGTGGTCCGGGCAGGCGGGATAACCCGGCGCGGGGCGGATGCCGGCGTACTTTTCCGCCACCAGGTCCTCGTTGGTGAGCGCCTCGTCCGCCGCGTAGCCCCAGAACTCGGTGCGCACGCGATGGTGCAGGTGCTCCGCGAAGGCCTCGGCGAGGCGGTCGGCAAGCGCCTTGAAGAGGATCGCGCTGTAGTCGTCGTTCTTCGCCTGGAACTCGGCCAGCTTCTGCTCGATGCCGATGCCGGCCGTCACGGCGAACGCGCCGATGTAGTCGCCGATGCCGGAATCCTTCGGCGCCACGAAATCCGCGAGGCACTGGTTCGGGTTGCCCGCGGGCTTGCGGTTCTGCTGGCGCAGGTTGTGCCACGTCATCAACACCTGCTCGCGCCTCTCGTCGGCGTAGATCTCGATGTCGTCGTCGATGGAATTCGCGGGCCACAGGCCGAAGACGCCGTTGGCCGTGAGCCAGCGGCCCCTCACGAGGCGCTCGAGCATCTCGAGGCCTTCGGCGTGCACGGTGCGCGCCGCTTCGCCCACGACGGTGTCCTGGAGGATGTCGGGCCACTTGCCCGCGAGGTCCCACGCCTGGAAGAACGGGCCCCAGTCGATGAAGGGCACGAGCTTCTCGAGGGGGTAGTTGCGCAAGGCCACGAGGCCCAGCTGCCGCGGCTTCGCCGGGAGCTCGCCGAGATCGAGCTGCAGGCGGTTCGCGCGCGCCTGCGCGAGCGGGATGCTCACCTGCCCCGTCTTGCGCGCGTGCTGCTCGCGCACCTTCACGTAATCGGCCCGCACCTCCGCCATGTAGCGCTCGCGCTGCTCCTCGCTGGAAAGGCTCGAGGCAACGCCCACGGCGCGCGATGCATCGGGCACCCACACCGTGGGCCCCGAGTAATGCGGCTCGATCTTGACCGCGGTGTGCGTGCGCGAGGTGGTGGCGCCGCCGATGAGGAGCGGCATCGTGAACCCCAGCCGCTCCATCTCGCGCGCCACGTGCGCCATCTCCTCGAGCGAGGGCGTGATGAGGCCGGAAAGCCCCACCATGTCCGCGTTCTCGGCTCGCGCCGTCTCGAGGATCTTCTCCGCGGCGACCATCACGCCCAGGTCCACCACGTCGAAGTTGTTGCACTGCAGGACCACGCCCACGATGTTCTTGCCGATGTCGTGCACGTCGCCCTTCACGGTCGCCATGACGACCTTTCCCTTCGCCTTGGGCGCGGTGCCGAGCCGCCTCTTCTCTTCCTCGATGTAGGGGATGAGGTGGGCGACCGCCTGCTTCATCACGCGCGCCGACTTCACCACCTGCGGCAGGAACATCTTGCCCGAGCCGAAGAGGTCGCCCACGACGTTCATGCCGTCCATGAGCGGCCCCTCGATCACCTGCAGCGGGCGCTCGTACTGCTGGCGCGCCTCCTCCGTATCCTGCACGACGAATTCCGTGATGCCGCGCACGAGGGCGTGCACCAGCCGCTCCTGCACCGTGCCGCGGCGCCAGGCGAGCTCCTCGACCGCGTCCTTCTCCTTCGCCTTGTACGTCTCGGCGAACTCGACCAGGCGCTCGGTGGCATCCGCGCGGCGATTGAAGATCACGTCCTCGACGCGCTCGAGCAGCTCCTTCGGGATCTCGCCATAGACGCCGAGCTGGCCCGCGTTGACGATCCCCATCGTCATGCCCGCCTTGGTCGCGTGGTAGAGGAAGGCGGTATGCATGGCTTCGCGCACCGGCTCGTTGCCGCGGAACGAGAACGAGAAATTCGACACGCCGCCCGAGGTCTTCGCGTGCGGCAGGTGGTGGTGGATCCACTGCACGGCCTCGATGTAGTCGCGGCCGTAGGTGTTGTGCTCCTCGATGCCGGTGGCGACGGCGAAGATGTTCGGGTCGAAGATGATGTCCTCGGCCGGGAAGCCCACCTTCTCCGTGAGCAGCCGGTAGCAGCGCTCGCAGATGGTGGTCTTGCGCTTGAGGGTGTCGGCCTGGCCCTGCTCGTCGAAGGCCATCACCACCACCGCGGCGCCGTAACGGCGCGCGAGCCGCGCCTGGTGCAGGAACTCCTCCTCGCCGCTCTTCAACGAGATCGAGTTCACGATCGACTTGCCCTGCACGCACTTGAGTCCCGCCTCGATCACGCTCCACTTGGAGCTGTCGATCATGATCGGCACGCGCGCGATATCGGGCTCCGCGGCCACGAGCTGCAGGAAGCGGGTCATGGCCGCGGCGGAATCGAGCATCGCCTCGTCCATGTTGATGTCGATCACCTGCGCGCCGTTCTCCACCTGCTGGCGCGCGACGGATAGCGCCTCCGTGTAATCGCCCGCGAGGATGAGCCGCGCGAAGGCCTTGGAGCCGGTCACGTTGGTGCGCTCGCCCACGTTCACGAACAGCGAATCGTCGCCGACGTTGAGCGGCTCAAGGCCGGACAGGCGCAGCCGCGGGGCGACGTCGGGAATGGTGCGCGGCCTGAACGGCTGCACGCTTTCCACGATGGCGCGGATGTGGTCGGGCGTGGTCCCGCAGCAGCCGCCGGTGATGTTGAGCCAGCCGCTCTCGGCCCACTCGCGGATCTGCGCGGCGGTCTCCTCCGGCAGCTCGTCGTATTCGGCCATCGCATTCGGCAGGCCCGCGTTCGGGTGCGCGGAGACGTGCACGTCGGCGATGCGCGCGAGCTCTTCCACGTGCGGCCGCAGCTGCCGTGCCCCGAGCGCGCAGTTGAAGCCGATCGAAAGCGGGCGGGCGTGACGCACGGAGTTCCAGAACGCTTCCGCGGTCTGGCCGGAAAGCGTGCGGCCCGAGGCATCGGTGATCGTGCCGGAGATCATCACCGGCAGGCGCACGCCGGTTTCCTCGAAGAGCTCGTCGATGGCGAAGAGGGCGGCCTTGGCGTTGAGGGTATCGAAGATGGTCTCGACGAGGACGATATCGACGCCGCCCTCCACCAGCGCGCTCACCGCGACCTTGTACGCCTCGCGCACCTGGTCGAAGGAAACGGCGCGAAAGCCGGGGTCGTTCACGTCGGGCGACAGCGACAACGTGCGGTTCATCGGCCCCAGCACGCCGGCCACGAAGCGCGGCTTGCCCGGCTCGCGGGTGGTGAAGCCATCCGCCACCTCGCGCGCGAGCCGCGCGCCCTCGAGGTTGAGCTCGGCCACGATCTCCTGCAGGTCGTAATCCGCCTGCGAGATCGAGGTCGAGTTGAAGGTGTTGGTCTCGAGGATGTCCGCGCCGGCCTCGAGATACTGGGTGTGGATCTCCCGGATCACGCCCGGTTGTGTCAGGGTGAGGAGATCGTTGTTGCCGCGCAGGTCCTTGTGGAAATCGCGGAAGCGCTCGCCGCGGTAGGCCGCTTCGTCGAGGCTGTAGCGCTGGATCATCGTGCCCATGGCGCCGTCGAGCACCAGGATGCGTTGCTTGAGCGCCTCGTGGAGTGCGGCGATTCGGGCGGGGCGGGTGGAGATCGGCTGGTCCATTTGGTGGTCACCTC
>Ga0068852_100003075_pt1 | contig 11611 bp, 10 predicted proteins | sample KBSCornC22_FD_66594 | JGI IMG/M metagenome (GOLD analysis project Ga0068852, IMG submission 66594) | Corn rhizosphere microbial communities from Kellogg Biological Station, Michigan, USA - KBS Corn C2-2 | ecosystem: Host-associated > Plants > Roots > Rhizosphere > Soil ... | reverse complement strand
ATCGATATGCATGATATCGGTCGGCATGGGCGTACCGTCGATATCGACATGATTGTTTACCGTTCCCATCGACGATACCGACAGACCACACGCGCCCGCATCTATCGCCTCAGCGATGAGGTCGCGCATGCGCGCAATTTCCGCAGCGGTCGGCCGGCGTGTTTTCGCGCCCTCGATGCCCATCACATAGACCATGAGCGGGTTGAGCGGGATGAACATCATCGCGTTCAACGCTTTGGGCGTACGCTCCATCGACGCCACGAATTCCGGAAAGGTCTCCCAATCCCAGGGCAATCCCACGCGCAGCTGCGAGGCCGGAATCTGCTCGGTCGTCTGCATCATCAGCATCGCGCGGTCGCGATCCTGAGGCCGGCAGGGCGCGAAGCCAAACCCGCAATTGCCCATCGCGACAGTGGTGATGCCGTTCTCGCCCGCGTTGGAACAGGCCGGGTCCCAGAATATCTGTCCGTCGTAATGCGTGTGGGTGTCGACAAAGCCGGGGCCGACGATCAGACCCGAAGCGTCAATGGTGCGGTCCGCAGATGCTTTTTCAAGGTGCCCGATCCTTGCGATCTTGCCGTTCCGAACACCGACGTCGCCGGCGAAGCGGGGAAAGCCCGTTCCGTCGACAATCGTGCCGCCCGCGATGATCAGATCGAACCGCTCCATGACCGGGCCTCCCGTTTTGCAAATTGGCACTTGGCACATTATTTGTGCTTTGTGCCAAATCTGCGTCGGCCGGCGGGCTTTTGTCAATACGCGCGAAAGTGGAAGCTATGTGGATGAGCCGAATCATGAACTGGACGACAAGGTGAATCTCCCGAGATGACGAAAGCGTCACCCAAGAAGAATCCCGAAGATGCCCGCGCGGCGGAGGTCATAGACGCTGCGGTGGAATGTGTTCGCAAGCTCGGCGCCCGCAAGGTGTCCGTGGAGGACATCGCAACCGAGGCCGGCATCAGCCGCCGTACGCTCTACCGGCTCTATCCCAACCGGCGCGCCATCATGCGCGCGGTCATCTTTCACCGCCTTGAGAAGATTGCGCTTCAAATTCAGGAAGCGATGCGCAAATGCCGGACCTTCGAGGACTGCATCGTCACAGGCTCAGTATTGACGATCAAGATCGCGCGGCGCGACGAGGTTTATGTCTCAATCGCCGACGACGACAGCACGCTCGTCCTCAACAATCCCAGCTACCGCAAAGGCACACAGGTCGAGCCGCTCTTCCTCAGCACTTGGGCCAGCGTATTCGAGCGCGGCCGGAAGGAAGGAAAAATCCACAAATCGCTGACCAATCATCAGCTTGCGGACTGGCTGATGAGCATCCATTTAATGATTCAGTGGCGCGAGGATCTGAACGACTCGGAAAAAGCGGCCCTGCTACGAACCTTCGTGTTACCCTCACTCAAATTCGGTGGCGAAGTCGAGCGTCAGACGTCGATGTAGTGTTGATGTGTCGCTGTTCGTTGTTGCGCGTCGCTTTTTCTTGATTTGGTGTGCATTGACTTATGGGAGTGGGGCTTTTTCTTTTTTCGCGCGCTGCGAGCAAGCCTGCGCTTCTTTCTTGATGCCAGTGTTATCTCTGTGCCAGCTACCCTCGCCTTTTCGCCGAATTTCGCCTGCCATCGGCGAACCGCCAGATCCACGTAGAGGGGATCGAGTTCAATTACGCGGGGCCCTACGCCCGGTGTTCTCGGCAGCAAGCACGATAGTGCCACTGCCCCCGAACATATCCAGGACGATGCCCGTTGCGCTTGCTGCAGTCGAGCAGGAGATCTGCAATGAACGCGACCGGCTTGACGGTTGGGTGCATGTCCAATTCCTGCTGCCGTCCAGGGTTCGCGGAATAGCGCCGCCGGGATAGTCCAGCACGTTGGTCCGGTGCCGGCCCTCCGAGCCCAGCCCGCCCATACAAATCCGCCTACGATGCACGCACTCCCCATAATGAATGGGCGAAACACTCTGCGAGGATCGCGCGCGTAGACGGCGCGCCCTTGGAGAAATCTTGCTGCGGCCCATACTCCAACGAACAGCGTCGCAAAGAGCAATGCGCTGCGTTCGGAAATTACACGTGAGTAAACAGAAAAGGCGACGACCAATCCAAAAGCTACGGCCACCCAAAGTCCGATTTGAAAAAAAGGATGCTTCAAATTCATCCTCTTCGCCTCTGCTTAGGGGCAATGGTTAGGACCGAACAGCAGGACTGCACGGTGACTTTCGTAATGTCACCCAGGTCATTCCGTGTATAGCTGATGGCCTCGTTTGAATTGTTGACGATCATTTTCAAGCGGTGAGCTTGGTCATAGGAATATGTGAGCATCAGGCCGTCTGGAAGGGTCACATCTTTAATGTCGCCTGTGTTGTAGTAGTCAAAGTTGGTCACTGCCTGGCGATCCGCAGGGCCGGAAACCCGCGATCGAACGGAACGCCAAATCCTAACCGACCGGCGGGCGCTCCTTGAACCTTACGAAACGCTCGCCGATGACGGCGACCATCTCATTCTCTCGCTACCAGTTCGCGCGCGCTTTCGCGGTGGGCCCGCAACAGTCCTTCATCCATCGGGCGTCACGTCGCCGCGCCAAGACTTCGCACTGATCAAAGCCCTCGCCCGAGCCCACCAGTGGCGCTGTTCAACGGAGAAGTCACCTCTATCGAAGCACTCGCTTTCCTAAGCCCTACCCTCACCCGTGCGATCATGCGCGGCGAGCAGCCGTCCGACCTTCGCCTCAACCGGCTGCTCCGGACATCGATCCCCCTCTCATGGCGCGAGCAAGAGGTGGCGTTTCTGGGAACAAAGCCGTCGCGCGAAAGAGAAAGTGGCCGGTGATTTTCCCTGTTATTTGAAATTCATTCCCTGTTATCGCCAAATTGTTCCCTGTTACTTGAGCAGCGAATTTGACCGCGGAAAATCGCATAAAGCCCGATAAAATCGACACTTTACGTCCTATCGGTGCGTCAAACTCTCGCTCAGCCGAGAAATTTCCCTGTATTTTTCCTGTTAATTGGCGAAGCCGGGAGAATAGTTCGGAGCGGATACATCGCCCGATCACAAACTCAGACCTCCAGTTCGAGGCGGAAGTGGAGGTCTCCGATCTGGAGATGGAGACTGAGGGGCGGAGAGCGAGAACTTTCCCTGATCCGGGAGACTCCGGGGCACGGGCGGAGACCGAAGACGCGCGAATGCGACGCCTTCGGCGCGAAGTTCTGAGGGGTACAGTTAGAAGGAAATAGACTGGTACAGTTGGGTGGGATCGAACCACCGACCTCCGGATCCACAATCCGGCGCTCTAACCATCTGAGCTACAACTGCACGCGTTGAAGGGGCGGGAAACTAGGGGTGTCATCCCGCAAAATCAAGGCTTTGCCGGCGTTGTGCGGAAACCCTTGCCGGACCATATGATCGGCCCATGAAACGCGGCCTCCGCTATGGACTGACGGCCGGCGCCGCTATCGTGGCGCTCGGGCTGGCGCTGCCCTTTCTCATCCCGGCCGACGCATACAAAACCCAGATCGAGGCCGCCGTCGGCCGGGCTACCGGTCGTCCCTTCACGATCCGGGGGGCGCTGCATTTCGCACTTTTTCCAGTGCCCGGCGTGCAGGCCGACGACGTAGCGCTCGCGAACATGCCGCATAGCCGTGCGCCGGCGATGGTGACTGCCGGCGATGTCCGCGTCGGTGTGGCGCTTTCGCCGTTGCTGGGGGGACGGATCGAAGTGTCGACCATCGTGCTCGACCGGCCTGTCATCGCGCTCGAGGTCGATGCGCAAGGGCACGCGAACTGGACACTGCCGCGGGCACAAGGCGCTGAGATGAGCCCAACGCCACCGCAATGGCGGTTCAAGGCGCACTTCTCCGGATTGAAGCTGCTTCGCGGCAAGATCACCTACGACAATGCCCGCACAGGGAGCCACCGGAAATTCGACGATGTGGATGCAGCGGTGTCCCTCACAGCGTTCGATCAGCCGGCCGCGCTCGACGCCACGTTCGATCATGGCGGCCACCGCGTCAGCGTCCAGGCGAAACTCAGTACTCCGGCGTTGCTGCTCAGGGACCAGCCAACAAACCTCGACATATCCGTCGCCTCCGATCTGCTGCGCACCCGGTTCAACGGCACCGTCAGCCCCGAGGGCAGCGGCAGGGGCGCACTGGACATCGACGCGCCGTCGGCACGCAAAGCCGCGCTATGGCTGGGCGCGAAGCTGCCCGAGACGAGAGGCCTCAACGCGCTTTCTCTCCGCAGCAACTTTCACGGCGACAACAAGACGGCCGAACTCTCCGGTCTCAAACTGATGCTCGACGGTGCGACGATCACCGGCGCCCTGAAGCTCGAGACAGGCGGAGACAGGCCAGCCATTCGCGGCGCGCTGCAGGCCGACCGGCTCGACATCAATCCCTATATCGAGCGGCCTTCATCGCCTCGCACGCCAACTCGCCCGCGCAATAGCGAAGAATGGAGCGACAAACCCATCACGCTCGGGCTTCTGAACAAGCTGGATGCCGATGTGGCGCTCGACGTGGGAAGGCTCATCGTCCGTAAGCTGGCGATAGATAAAGCACATATCGCGGTATCGCTCGCGGACGGGCGACTGAAAGCCCAGCTCGATCCGATGACGCTCTATGGCGGCAAAGGCAGCGCCGGGCTTGAAGTCGACGCCAGCGGCGCGTCGCCCGCCTATCACAACACCCTGCGGTTCGAGCATGTCGCTCTGGCGCCGTTCCTCGCCGACAGCATCGGGGTGCGCCAGATCGAAGGAACAGGCATCATCGCGCTCGACGTCTCGTCGCGCGGCGACACAGCCCGCGCGATCATGGGCGGATTGAACGGCACGGGATCGATCGATTTCCGCGACGGCCGGCTGCGTGGCGTCAATCTCGGCAAGGTCGCCCGCAGCATCCAGCATCTGCTTGGGACGAGCGTGAATGCGGACTCATTCACGGATTACGTGGATATGGGAGCCAGCTTTACGCTCGCCAATGGCGTGCTCGACAGCAACGATTTCCACATGGCCGGACCGGTGCTGCACGCGAGCGGCGCAGGAACGGTGGACATCGGAAATCGCACGATCGATTTCCGGATGGTGCCGGCAACAACAGCTTCCGTCGCGCATGAAAAATTCGACATCGGCGTGCCGTTCCACATCTCGGGGCCCTGGCGTCATCCGCGCTACAGGGCAGATGTCGAAAGTCTCGTGAACGGCGTCATCCAAAATCTCGAAGCTGGCCGCGCGCCGTTCAAGGGCATGTTCGGCAAACCGGCGGGCGAAAAGCCGGAGTCGCCCGAGAGTAAGAAGAAGCACAAGAATCTTGGCGAAGCGCTCAAGAACATGTTTGGTATCCACTGAGGACGAGATGAAACGCAGATATCTGATAGCGGCGGCAGTGCTTCTTGCGATTGGCGTCGCTGTTTATTTCGTCCTGCTCGCCAAGCGGCCGGTCCTTACGGCCGTGACCTGGGCTGGCCCTTATGGGCGTGCGCAGGCCAGTGCGCTGTTCTTCCCCTACGGGCAGCAGACCCGCGTCGACCTGCGCATCGCGGAATATGATGGTGGACTCGACGAATTGCGCACGCGCGTCGTCTCTAAGCGCTATGGCTGGGACGTGATCGACATGGAGTTGCCGGATGCGATCGCGGCTTGCCGGTCGGGCCTTCTCGAACATATCGACACGGCCACGCTCCCAACCGGCGCCAACGGCGAAGCGGCCGCCGCCGATTTCGTGCCAAACGCGCTCGGACCCTGTTGGGTCGGCAGCGTCGTCTACAGCCAGACAATAGCCTATGCACCCGGGCGGTTTGCGGCGCATCCACCCTCTTCGCTTCACGATTTCTTCGATCTGATGCACTACCCCGGCTTTCGCGCGATGAAGAGCACGAGCCCGAAATACAATCTCGAACTGGCGCTTCTGGCCGACGGCGTGGCGCCCCGCGACATATATAAAGTGTTGTCGTCGCCCGAAGGCGTGACCCGGGCGCTCGCGAAGCTCAGCACCATCCGCGATTCCATCGTGTGGACGGACAAATCCAGCGAAGCCGTCGCCATGCTTGGCGACGGCCGGGCCGCATTCGCCACGGTGCTGAACGGCGACGTCTTCGCTGCGGCCCAGCATCACCGGCAGCTTGGCGTCATCTGGGATCGCCAGCTTTACGAGCTCGACGTCTTCGCCATACCGAAAGGCGACCCAAAGCGGGACATGGCGATGGATTTCATCCGCTTTGCCACCGCGGCGCCGCAACTGGCGCGCGTCTCGGAATGGGTGCCCTATGGCCCGGCGCGACGATCTGCCCTAGCGCAGGTGGGCAAGAATCCGGAGCTGGGGACCCTGATGCGGCCCTTCCTGCCCACGGAACCGGCCAATTTCTCGACCGCTTTCGCCGTCGATGACGCGTGGTGGCGCTCCCATGGCGATGCCATCGCACCGCGTTGGCGGGCCTGGACGGGCCGTTAAGACCTCTGTTCGGCAACGAACACTCACGATTCCGAAAGCTTCTCCCGGAAGAATGCCCCGCTTGAGCGCGCTGACAGACGTGCCACTGTCATGGACGCTCCGAATCGGACAGGAGCTCTCCGCGCGCTGCGGGGAGAGGCGAGCAATAGATGATCTCCTACGCGATGCGCCGGATGCTGGGAGCGGTTCCGACCCTGCTCGTCATCATTACGCTCACCTTCTTCCTGATGCGGCTCGCGCCCGGCGGGCCGTTCGACAACCAGCGCCGCCTGCCGCCGGAAATCGAGCACAATGTCGAAGCCGCCTATAACCTCGACAAGCCTGTCTGGCAGCAATACCTGCTCTATCTGGATCACCTCGCCCATGGCGATCTCGGGCCGTCGCTGAAGATCAAGGATTTCACAGTCGGCGCGTTGATCGAGGCCGGATTGCCCGTCAGCGCCACGCTCGGCATCTCCGCCACCGTTCTTGCCCTGCTGTTCGGGATCGGGCTCGGCGTCACCGCAGCGCTCAAGCAGAACCAGCTGACGGATCATTCGATCATGAGCATCGCGATGTTCGGCATCACGATCCCCAATTTCGTGACCGCACCCGCGCTCACGCTCGTGTTCGGCGTCTACGGGCTGCACTTTTTCGGGATCAATCTCACACTCCCGGTCGCGGGATGGAATGGCGGCGCAGTCCGCAACATGATCCTGCCGGTGATCGTACTCGCCCTGCCGCAAATCGCGATCGTCGCGCGGCTCGTGCGCGGCAGCATGATCGAGGTGCTGCACTCCAACTATGTGCGCACAGCGCGCGCCAAGGGCCTGCCGGAGCATGTCATCGTGACGCGCCATGCCCTTCGCGCCGCGCTGCTGCCGCTCGTCAGCTATCTGGGACCTGCGATCGCACAGCTCGTGACCGGTTCACTGATCGTCGAACAGATCTTCGGCCTACCGGGGATCGGACGTTATTTCGTACTGGCGGCCGTCGACCGCGACTACACCCTCGTCATGGGCGTGACGATCTTCTATGCCGCCTTCATCATCCTTCTGAACCTGCTCGCAGACATTCTCTACGCCGTGCTCGATCCGCGCGTGAGCTACCGCGCATGATGGCAAACGGCATCACCGGCGACGTTTCGGCCGTCATGCGCAAGGCGCAGGACGTGCAGGGACGCAGCCTCTGGGGCGACGCCAGGCGGCGGCTGTTGCGCAATCGCGCCGCGGTTCTGAGCATGGCGGTTCTCTTCGTTATCGCGCTGATGGCGGTATTCGCACCTTTGCTGTCTCAATACGCCTATGATGCCCAGGACTACACACTGATCTCCTGCGCGCCGAACTGGTGGCACAGCGCGATGGCCTGCGATGCCGGCGGAACGCACTGGTTCGGAACCGACAATCTCGGCCGCGACCTGTTCGTGCGCGTGCTCTATGGCGCGCGTGTTTCGCTGTCGGTCGGGCTCGTCGCCACGCTGGTCAGCCTCGTCATTGGTATCGCCTACGGCGCGATCTCCGGCTATTTCGGCGGCAGGATCGATGCGCTCATGATGCGTGTGGTCGATGTGCTCTACGCGCTGCCCTTCATTTTCCTCGTCATCATCCTGATGGTCGTGTTCCACCGCAGCTTCTATCTGCTGTTCGTTGCGATCGGGGCGATCGAGTGGCTGACCATGGCGCGGATCGTGCGCGGCCAGACTCTCTCCCTCAAGCAGAAGGAGTTCGTCGAAGCGGCGCGCGCCGGGGGCGTTGGCACGTTCCACATCATTCTGCGCCATATCGTGCCGAACTTGCTGGGGCCCGTCATCGTCTATGTGACGCTCACGATTCCTGCCGTCATTCTCGCGGAGAGCTTCCTGTCCTTCCTTGGTCTCGGCATTCAGGAGCCGTTGACATCATGGGGCGTGCTGATAGCCGACGGCAAGGAGCAGATGGAGACCGCACCCTGGATGCTGCTGTTCCCGGCGGCATTCATGGCGATCACGCTTTTCTGCTTCAACTTCATCGGCGACGGCCTGCGCGATGCCCTCGATCCGAAGGACCGCTAGAGATGGCGATCTTGGAGATTAAAGACCTCGATGTGCGGTTCGCGACACCGGATGGCGATGTTCATGCCGTAAGAAGAGTGAGCCTCGACATCGGCGCGGGCGAATGCCTCGGCGTGGTGGGCGAATCCGGTTCTGGCAAGAGCCAGCTTTTCCTCGCGACGCTGGGTCTTCTGTCCACCAATGGCCGCGCCACCGGCAGCGTGAAATATCGCGACAGGGAAATCTTGGGTGCGCCATCCGATGCGCTCAACCGGCTGCGCGGCTCGAAGATCACCATGATCTTCCAGGATCCGCTCACTTGCCTCACGCCGCACATGCAGATCGGCGCGCAGATCATGGAAGGCCTGCGCATCCACGAGCGCCTGCCGAAGGGCGAAGCCGAGAAGCGCGCACTCGAAGTGCTCGAGATGGTCCGCATGCCCGATGGCCCACGGCGCATGAAACAATATCCGCACGAACTTTCCGGCGGCATGCGCCAGCGCGTGATGATCGCGATGGCGGTTGTCTGCGGCCCGGACCTCTTGATCGCGGACGAGCCCACCACGGCGCTCGACGTCACCGTACAGGCGGACATTCTCGACATCATGCGCGATCTGAAGGCCGAGCTTGGGACGTCGATCGTGCTGATCAGCCACGACATGGGCGTCATCGCGGGCATTTCCGACAAAGTTGCCGTCATGCGGAACGGCGAAATCGTGGAGATGGGTCCGGTCGACGACATCTACTATCGCCCGCAGGACAGCTATACCAAGGCGCTACTCGAGGCGATGCCGCGCATCGACCGGCCTGGGCCCGATCCCGCCGGCGGAACCGGGGGCGAAACCATCATGAATGTCGAGGACCTCGAGGTCCGCTTTGCGATTTCGGACGATGCCTGGCACAGCCGGGAATTGCGCGCGGTGGATGGGGTGAGCTTTTCGCTGCGCCAGGGCGAGACGCTTGGCATTGTGGGCGAGTCCGGCTGCGGAAAATCGACACTGGCACGAGCCGTATTGAAGCTTATTCCGGAGACGGCCGGAACGGTCTTGTGGCTTGGCCGCGATCTCGCGGCGCTGCGGCCCGGTGAGCTTCGCAGACTTCGCGAAGACTTTCAGATTGTGTTCCAGGATCCGCTGGCGAGCCTCGATCCGCGCATGACCATTGGCGAATCCATCGCCGAGCCGCTCCGCGCGCTGAGACCGTATTTGCCGAAATCCGAGACCGTCTCGCGCGTGCGCGAGATGATGGAGCAGGTCGGCCTCGACCCGCACTGGATCAACCGCTATCCGCATGAGTTTTCCGGCGGACAGAACCAGCGCGCCGGCATTGCGCGCGCGATGATCGTCGAACCCCGGCTCGTGATCTGCGACGAGGCCGTGAGCGCATTGGACGCTTCGATTCAGGCGCAGATTGTCGACCTCTTGATCCGCCTGCAGCGCGAGACCGCGATGTCGCTGATCTTCATCAGCCACGACCTTTCTGTCGTGCGCAGATTGTGTCATCGCGTTATGGTGCTGTTTCTGGGCCGCATCGTGGAACTTGCCGGCCGCGACGCGCTCTATGGCGACCCGCGCCATCCCTACACGAAGGCGCTGCTCGCAGCGGTGCCCGTTCCCGATCCCAAACAGGAGCGAGAGAAGACTTACGTCCGTCATACCGGCGAACTGCCCTCTCCGCTCGACACCCGCTCGCAGCTTATCTTCCTGAAATCTAGAATGATCGACGACCCTGGCGCGGAGCAATACCGGCCGCAGCTCGTCGAAGTCGCGCCCGGCCATTTCGTGGCCGAGCACGATCCCGTCACTTGATGCGCTTGACCTTGAACAGCTTGTTCGAGTCGTTGATCTGCAGATTGTAGCTGCCGATAAAGCCACGCGAGATCGAGACGGTATCGCCACCGCCTTTGTGGAAGCTGGCGTGCTCGGTGTCGCCCTGCAGCTGCTGCCAGACCTGATCGTTGTCCAGGAAGATCACGAACTTGCCGAAGGGATCGATCGCGTAGTTGGTAACCTTTGCGGTGATGCTGTCGATCGGACCGGGTGGCGGAGGTTCGCCGGCCGGTGGCGGCGGCGCCGGAAGGTTTTCGCTGCCGAATTGCTGCGGCGTCGTCTGCTGGGCCGGTGCGGAGCCGAAGATGTTACCGATATCGAAGCCGAACCACGATTTCTGTTCTGCCTCGGTCGGCTTATGGGGCGCACCGAGCGCGGCCTTCAGCTGCGGGGCGATCCTGTCGTAGCAGACGACGCGCGCATGTTCATCCGTCGTTGTGGCGCATTCGTCGAGCGCATGCAACGCGTCGTCGCGCGGATCGGCGTGCGCAACCAGCGGCGTGGACATCAAAAAGACCAACGCGGCCGCGCTTCTCCGCAAGTTCATAACCCGTTCACCCGTTCAATGTTTAATAGAGGCACGCGCGAGAGGCCCGCATAAAGGTTTGATTAAGGTTCGCGTGATTGGAGCATAGCCGATGGTGCAATCCAATCGAAATCGGCTGACGCGCCGCGCCACTTTGGCGGTCGGCGCCGCAGCTGTTGCCGGCGCGGGCGCGTGGGGCTTCCGCGGTCAGGGCTTTACGCTGTCGACTGCCGACGGCAAGACGCTCAACCGCGGCAACGGCGCCGAGCCCGACACGCTCGATCCCCACAAGGCGCAGGGCCAATGGGAATACAACGTCGTCGGCGACATGTTCTTAGGCCTGATGACCGAGGACGCTGCCGGCAACGCCATGTTCGGCGCGGCCACGAGTTATTCGGCGAGCCCTGACGGACTCGTCTACACATTCAAGCTCCGCGATCATCGCTGGTCGGACGGTGTTCCGGTCACGGCGCAGGACTATGTCTATTCGTTCCGCCGCATCTCCGATCCGAAGACCGCCGCGCAATATGTTTCAATTCTCTATCCGATCCGTAACGTGCGAGCGGTCGCCGAAGGAAAGTTGCCGGTCGATCAGGTCGGTGTGCGGGCGATCGACGACCGGACGCTCGAGATCGCCTTCAACTGCCAGGTGCCATACATCGCCGAGTTCCTGACCCATTTTGCCACCTTCGCCGTTCCGCGCCATGTCGTCGAGAAGTACGGCAACGACTGGCTGAGGCCGGAGAACATGGTCACCAACGGCGCCTATGTGCTCAAGCAATGGGTGCCGAACGACCACATCCA
>Ga0068852_100003068_pt1 | contig 11625 bp, 10 predicted proteins | sample KBSCornC22_FD_66594 | JGI IMG/M metagenome (GOLD analysis project Ga0068852, IMG submission 66594) | Corn rhizosphere microbial communities from Kellogg Biological Station, Michigan, USA - KBS Corn C2-2 | ecosystem: Host-associated > Plants > Roots > Rhizosphere > Soil ... | reverse complement strand
TCGGTCGAGTACGAAACCACGGGGTGCAGCACGCACAGCGGCACCAGCCGCCCGACGGCATAGCCCGTCTCCTCGATCATCTCGCGCGCGGCCGTCTGCTCGGGTGCTTCGCCCGGATCGATCTTGCCGGCCGGAAACTCGAGGAACACGCGCTGCAGCGGGTAGCGGAATTGACGCTCGACGACGAGGCGGCCGTCGTCGAGCACCGGCACGACGAGAACCGCGCCGGGATGTACGACGTATTCACGGGTCGCCTGCGCGCCGTCCGGCAGGCGAACGCGATCGCGACGCACGTGCAGCAGCGCGCCGTCGTACACCGCCTCGCCGTCGATGCGTGTCTCGCGCAGGGACTCGCTCATGGCTTCATCGTACCGCATGCGTGCGCCACGCTGCCCGCTCGCGCGCGCTTGGCGCCGGCGTGCCGACGAGTGCCAGTCACTCGAGCCAGTTGCGCGCGATCAGGAAACGCTCGGTGAGCTCCGCTTCGCGGCTGCCCGGCTCCGGATGCCAGTCGTAGCGCCACCGCACCAGCGGCGGAAGCGACAGCAGGATGGCTTCGGTGCGGCCGCCCGATTGCAATCCGAACAGCGTGCCGCGATCCCAGACCAGGTTGAACTCCACGTAGCGGCCGCGCCGATACGCCTGGAAGTCGCGCTCGCGATCCCCGTACGGCGCGTCCTTGCGTCGCGCGAGGATCGCCGAGTACACCGGCAGGAAAGCGTCGCCGACCGCGCGCGTGAGGGCGAAGCACCGGTCGAAGCCTTCGGCGTTGAGGTCGTCGAAGAAGATGCCGCCGATGCCGCGCGGCTCCTGGCGATGACGCAGATAGAAGTAATCGTCGCAGGCGCGCTTCATTTGCGCATAGAGCGCGGTGCCGTACGGCGCGAGCGCGGCGCGGCACGCCGCATGGAATTCGCGCGCGTCCCGCTCGTAGCCGTAGTAGGGCGTGAGATCCATGCCGCCGCCGAACCACCATGTCGGCGAAGCATCGCTCGCCGCCTCGTCCGCGATGAAGAAGCGCGCGTTGAGGTGCACGGTGGGTGCGTGCGGATTGCGCGGATGGAGCACGAGCGATACGCCCATCGCCTGCCAGGGTCTGCCCGCAAGCGCCGGACGCTGCGCCGTGGCGGACGGCGGCAGCCGCTCGCCGCGCACGTGCGAGAAGAGCACGCCGCCGCGCTCCAGCACCGCACCGTCCTCGATCAGCCGCGACGTTCCGCCGCCACCCTCCGCGCGCTGCCACTCGTCGCGCCGGAACGCGCCGCCGTCGATCGCCTCGAGGCCTTCGACGATGCGCGCCTGCAGCCCGAGCAGGTAATCGCGCACCACGAGCGCGTCCACCCTAGCTCCGTCGCGTCAGCGCGCGGTGACCGATGTCGCCGCGATATTGCATGCCGTCGAAGCGGATGGCCGCGACCGCGGCGTACGCGGCGCGCTGCGCCTGCCGCACCGAGTCGCCGAGCGCGGTGACGCACAGCACGCGTCCGCCGCTCACCACGACCTTGTCATCGACGAGCGCGGTTCCCGCGTGGAACACCTGCACGTCGGGATGCGCGTCGGGCGTGATGGCGTCGAGACCGTCGATCACCGCACCGGTGCGCGGCGCATCGGGATAGCCGCCCGCGGCGACCACCACGCCCAGCGCCGCGCGCCGGTCCCACTCCGCGTCGGCGCGATCGAGCGTGCCGCTGACGCCGTGCTCGAGCAGATCGAGGAGATCGGTGCGAAGCCGCACGACGATCGGCTGCGTCTCCGGGTCGCCGAGTCGGCAATTGAATTCCAGCACCCTGGGCGCGCCCTGCGCATCGAGCATCACGCCGGCGTAGAGAAAGCCGCTGTACGGCACGCCGTCGGCGGCCATGCCCTGCACCGCAGGCGTGATCACCTCGCGCATGATGCGCGCGTGGACGCCCGGCGTGACGACCGGCGCCGGCGAGTACGCACCCATGCCGCCGGTGTTCGGTCCGGCATCACCGTCGCGCAGGCGCTTGTGGTCCTGGCTTGAGGCGAGCGGCAGCACGTGCACGCCGTCGACCATGACGATGAAGCTCGCTTCCTCGCCCGCGAGGCATTCCTCGATCACCACGCGCGCACCTGCCGCGCCCATCGCATTGGCCACGAGCATGTGATCGACCGCCGCGTGCGCTTCGTCGCGAGTGGCTGCCACCACCACGCCCTTGCCGGCGGCGAGGCCGTCGGCCTTCACCACGATCGGCGCGCCGCGCGCGTCGATGTACGCGTGCGCGTCCTTCGCCGAGGTGAACGTGCGATACGCCGCCGTCGGGATGCCGTGACGCTGCATGAATGCCTTGGCGTAATCCTTGGAGCTTTCGAGCTGCGCCGCGGCGCGGGTGGGCCCGAAGATGCGCAGCCCCGCCTTGCGAAACGCATCGACGATACCCGCCGCGAGCGGCGCCTCCGGCCCGACCACCGTGAGGCCCACGTTCTCCCGCTTGGCGAACGCCACCAGCGCGTCATGATCGGCGAGCGCAACGTTGGTGAGCTCCGCGGCGCGCGCGGTGCCGCCGTTGCCCGGCGCCACGAACACCTGCGCGATGCGCGGCGATTGCGCGATCTTCCACGCCAGCGCGTGCTCGCGCCCGCCGCCGCCGATCACGAGTACGTTCATGCCGCCGTGCGCATCAATGGCGGAAGTGGCGCACGCCGGTGAACACCATCGCCATGTCGCGCTCGTCCGCTGCGGCGATCACTTCCTCGTCGCGAACGCTGCCGCCCGGCTGGATCACCGCCACCGCGCCGTTGTCGGCGACGACGTCGAGCCCGTCGCGAAACGGAAAGAACGCGTCCGACGCGACGACCGATCCCGCCAGCGACAGCCCCGCGTTCTTCGCCTTGATGGCCGCGATGCGGGTGGAATCCACACGGCTCATCTGCCCCGCGCCGATGCCGAGCGTGCGGCCGCTCGCGCAGTACACGATGGCGTTGGACTTCACGAACTTCGCGACACGCCAGGCGAAGATCAAGTCCTGCAGCTGGGCGGCTGTGGGCGCGCGCCGCGTGACGGTGCGAAGCTCGCCCGCATCGACGTCGCGATCGTCCGGCGTCTGCAACAGGAAGCCGCCCCCCACGCGCTTCAGGTCGAACGCGTTGCGGCCCGCCACGCCGGGCGTCAGAGCGATCTGCAGCACGCGCACGTTCTTCTTCTGCGCGATCACGTGGAGCGCGTCGTCGGCGTACGCCGGCGCGAGCAGCACCTCGACGAACTGCGCCGACACCGCCTCGAGCGTCGCCGCATCGACCGGGTGGTTGAACGCGATGATGCCGCCGAACGCCGAGGTCGGATCGGTGGCGAAGGCGGCGCGATAGGCTTCCAGCGGTGTCGGTGCGAGCGCGACGCCGCACGGATTCGCGTGCTTCACGATGACGCACGCGCAGGCGTCGAACGTCTTGACGCACTCCCAGGCGGCATCCGCGTCGGCGATGTTGTTGTAGGACAGCTCCTTGCCCTGCAACTGTCGATACGAGGCGATGCTGCCGGGCACGGGCGTTTCGTCGCGGTAGAACGCCGCCGCCTGGTGCGGATTCTCGCCGTAGCGCAGGCTTTGCAGGCGCTCGCCCGCCATGCGAAACGATTGCGGGAACGGCTCCGGGCTGCCGTCGGCGCCGCGCGCGGTGAGCCAGTTCGCGATCGCACCGTCGTATGCGGCGGTGTGCGCGAACGCCTTGCGCATCAGCGCGAAGCGCGTCGCGTCGCCGAGCGCGCCGTCGCGGGCGAGCTCGTGCAGCACGCTGTCGTAGTCCGCGGGATCGACCACCACGCCGACGTGCTGCCAGTTCTTCGCCGCCGCGCGCACCATGGCCGGGCCACCGATGTCGATGTTCTCGATCGCGTCGTCGAGCGTGCAGCCCGGCTTCGCGACCGTTTCCCGGAACGGATAGAGGTTGACCACGACGAGGTCGATCGGCGGAATGCCGTGCGCCTCCAGCGCCGCGCGATGCGAGGCGTCGTCGCGCCGGGCGAGGATGCCGCCGTGCACCTTCGGGTGGAGCGTCTTCACGCGGCCGTCGAGCATCTCGGGGAATCCGGTGTAGCTCGAAACATCCGTGACGGACACGCCCGCGTCGCTCAGCGCGCGCGCCGTTCCGCCGGTGGACAGGAGCGCGAAGCCCTGCGCGACCAGCGCGCGCGCAAAGTCCACGAGCCCGCGCTTGTCGGACACCGACAAGAGCGCCTGACGCGTCGCCGTCATCGGATCAGTCGCGCCGTGTTCGACCCAGGCGACTGCCTCGGCCCACGATGGGGCGGCCGGAGCGAGCCTGCGGGTCGTTCATCTAGATGAGCTTGTACTTCGCGAGCTTGGCGCGCAGCGTCGTGCGATTCATGCCGAGCATGTCCGCCGCCTGCGTCTGGTTGCCCTGCGCCCGCTCGAGCATGGACGCGAGCAGCGCGCGCTCGACGTGGCCGATCACCATGTCGTAGACCCCGTGCGGCGGCTCGCCGTCCAGCTTGCGGAAGTACTCGTCCAGCGAATGCTGGATGCTGCGACCGATCTCGTTGCTGCCGTTCAGACGTGCCGTGCGTTTCACGCAGCGAGGGCCTCCCCTGCCCGCGACCTTGCGGCCGATTCCAGTTGCCATGCCGGGCTCGTCGCGGACGCGCGCGCAATGGCTTCGCGCGCGGCGTCCGCCGCGTCCGTGCTGTCGATGTAGACGAGCCGCTCCCCGCGGTCCGCCAGGTCGTCGAAGAACGCCTCCATCGCCGCCGTCTGCGCCGCCGCGCTCGCCGTCTGGTTCACAACGGCGCGCAGCGCAGCGCCGCCGGGCAGCGCCTCCGTATACCAGGCGAGATGCTTGCGCGCGATGCGCACGCCGAGCTCCTCGCCGTAGAAATCGTAATGATCGCGCAGGTGCGCGGCAATGACCGCGCGCGCCTCGCGAACGGTCGGCGCCGGCAGCGCGACGCCGGTCGCGAGGTAATGCGCGATCTCGCGGAAGATCCAGGGGCGTCCCTGCGCGGCGCGGCCGATCATCACGCCATCCGCGCCGGTGCGATCGAGCACCTCGCGCGCCTGCTCGGGGGTGGCGATGTCGCCGTTCGCAAAAACCGGAATGCCGACGACAGCCTTCACCGCGCCGATCGTCTCGTATTCCACCGGCCCCACGAACGCGCACGCGCGCGTGCGGCCGTGCACCGCCAACGCGGCGATGCCCTCGGACTCGGCCATGCGCGCGATGCGCACGGCGTTGCGCGCGGCGGGGTCCGGTCCGGTGCGCATCTTCAGCGTGACCGGCACGGGCACGGCAGCAACGACCGCCCGCACGATGGCGGCGACCAGCGGCTCGTTGGACAGCAATGCGGAGCCCGCCGCCGCGTTGCAGACCTTCTTGGCGGGGCAGCCGAGATTGATGTCGATGATCTGCGCGCCGCGATCGACGTTGTAGCGGGCCGCATCGGCGACCAGCACGGGATCCGCGCCCGCGATCTGCACGGCGATGGGCTCGACCTCGCCCGCGTGATCGGTGCGCCGACGCGACTTGTCGGTCGCCCACAGTCGCGGGTTTGCCGCGACCATCTCGGACACCGCGTAGCCCGCGCCGAGCCGCTTGCACAGCTGGCGAAACGGGCGATCCGTCACGCCGGCCATCGGAGCCACCGCAAGCGAATTCGCGAGGACGTGTCGTCCGATGCGCATCGGGGGGTCGTTGCAGCGTGAAGCGGGAAGGGGCGGCGATTATACCGCGCACGCGCCGTTGCGTTCGCGTGATTTTTCGCGCGCGATCACCTCCCGATGCGAAAAGGCGGCAGCGCCTCGAGGACGCCGCCGCCTTTTCGTGAACCGCTTGCGATGTCGCTACTTGCCCTTGGAGTTGCCGGGGCCCATGTTGCCGCTCTGCACGCCCGATCCGGACAGCGGCACGGGTGCGTTCGTGTCGATGCGACCGGTGAGGCGGCTGAGGTCGGCAGGTGTCAAGCCATCCTGGTTGATGTCCGCTGCGTCCCAGCGGCGCGCCATCTCGTCGAGATAAGCCTGGCGCGTGATGCGTCCGTCATGCATGCGCGAATAATCATCGGCCCACGTCTCGAGCGGCACCACGGGTGCGGGGCTCACCACGGCACCCGACGGCGTGCTGACCATGGCACCCGACGGTGTGCTGACCACCGCGCCCGACGGCGTGGTCACCGCCGCCGGCGCGACATACGTCGGCCCGTAATACGTCTGCGCGAAAGCCGCGCCGGCCGTCATCGCCGCCGCAGCCGTCAATGCCGCTGCGCATTGCCTTGCGTTCATGCCGTCCTCCATGCGTCGCAGGATCACGCATTCCATTGTGTCGAATCCTGCTCCGCGCGGCAGCCGGAGCCGGGCGCATTCGCCTGTAGGTCGACGCCGTGTCTGCCCTCCGACAGCGCGCGTCTCACCCCCAGCCGTACAGCATCGCGCGGGTGAAAGCTCGCTTTACCGGCGGCACTGCGTCGAGCAACGCCAGGCCGACGCCGCGCGGCCACCGCAGGGCGTTTCCGGTGAAGACGCGCACGAGACCATCGGTGAACGCCATGCCGGCGCGGCGGTCGAGCGTGCGACGCGCGCCGTAGGCGTCCAGCATGGCGCGCGCGCCGATGGCGTCGCGCGGCGTCTCGACGAGGGTCCGCGCGAGCTCGTGCGCGTCGCGCAAGCCGAGGTTCAGTCCCTGACCGGCGATCGGATGAAGCGCCTGCGCCGCATTGCCGATCGCCGCGACGCGCCGTGCGACCGTCGGGCGCGCGCGCTCGAGCACCAGCGGAAAGCTGCGCCGCTCGCTCACGCGCCGGTAGCCGGTCACGCGCGCGCCGAAGTGCCGGCGCAGCTCTGCGATGAATGCATCGTCCGGCAGCGCGAGCGTCGCGCGCGCGTCATCGGGCGACTGCGTCCACACCAGTCCGTAGTGATCCTGCTCCGGGAGGAGCGCGACGGGACCCGACGCCGTGAAGCGCTCGTAGGCGAGTCCGTCGTGCGGCCGATCCATCCAGACCTTCGCCACGACGGCGACCTGCCCGTAATCGTGGCGCTCGCGGGTGACCCCTTCGATGCGATCGCCGGCGCCGTCGGCCGCGACGGCGAGGCGCGCGGTCAGGGCTTCCGTGGAACCCTCGAGCACGATCGACGCGTGGCTCGGCGTGCCGGACACGCCGGCGACACGCACGCCGTAGCGCAGGTCGACGCGCGTGCGTGCGAGCGCGGCGTCCAGCGCGGCCTGCAGCGCACGATACGAGACGACATAGCCGAGCGCCGGCAGGTTCTGCTCGCGCGCATCGATGCGCATCGTCCCGAAGCCGCCGGCCTGAGAGACGTCGATCGCCGTGATGGCCGTTGCCGCCTGCGCCGGCAGCGTGCGCCAGACGCCGACGCGTTCGAGGATGAGGCGCGAGCCGTGCGAAAGCGCGAGCGCGCGATCGCCGCGGGGCGTCTCGCCGGGCGCGCGCGCATCCAGCGCCACGACGTCGAGATCGCAGTCGGCAAGCCCGAGTGCGAAGGTGGCGCCGACCGGCCCTGCGCCGACGACTACGATGTCGTGCACGAGACCTTCACCCGGCCTGACCGGCGCGCGGAGCGCCGGGTGCGGATCATCGCGCGCATGCAGCTTCCACGTCCGCCACCGATTTCGGCGCGTCGGAGGTGAGGTTTTCGACGCCGTCGGCGGTCACGAGCACGTCGTCCTCGATGCGCACGCCGATGTTCCAGAAGCGCTCGGGCACGTTGTCCGCGGGACGGATGTACGCGCCCGGCTCCACGGTGAGCACCATGCCCGGCGCGAGACGCTGCGACGCGCCCCTCACCTGGTAGAGACCGGCGTCGTGCACGTCCATGCCCAGCCAATGGCCGGCGCGGTGCATGTAGAACTGCTTGTACGCGCCCGTCTCCAGCACCTCGTCGAGGGTGCCCTTGCAAAGGCCGAGGTCGATGAAGCCCTGCGCGAGCACGCGCTCGGCCACCTTGTGGTAGTCGTGGAACTCGGCGCCCGGGCGCACGGCGTCGAGACACGCGAGCTGCGAGGCGAGCACGAGCTCGTAGATGTCGCGCTGCGGCCCTGAAAAGCGGCCGTTCACCGGGAACGTGCGCGTGATGTCGGACGCATAGCCCTGATACTCGCAGCCGGCGTCGATGAGCAGGAGGTCGCCGTCCTGCATCTCGCGGTTGTTGTCGCGATAGTGCAGCACGCAGGCGTTGGGACCTGAAGCCACGATCGACGCGTACGCAACCGCTTGCGCGCCATGCTGCAGGAATTCGTGCGCGAGCTCGGCCTCGACCTGGTACTCGTGCTGACCCGGTCGCGCGCGCGCCATCGCACGACGGTGCGCCGCCGCCGAGATCTTCGCGGCGTGGCGCATGAGGCGGATCTCCTCCGCGTCCTTGACGAGGCGCATCGAGTCGAGCGCACCGCGCACGTCGACGATCTCCTCCGGCGCGGCGACGCCCGTGCGCGCGCGTGCGCGCACTTCGTTCAGCACGTCCGTGATCTGGCGGTCCCAGTCCGAGAAGAGCCCGAGTGGCGTGAAGAGCGCCGGCCGATCGGAGGCGAGGTCGGGCAGCCTGTCCTTGACTGCTTCGATCGGCAACGCCTCGTCGAATCCGAAGACCTCCTTCGCCGCCTCGGGACCGTAGCGGAATCCGTCCCAGATCTCGCGCTCCTCGTTCTTCTCGCGACAGAACAGCACGTGCCGGTCGCCGTCCGGTCCGGCGACGAGCGCGATCACGGCTTCCGGCTCAGGGAATCCCGAGAGGTAATAGAAGTAGCTGTCGTGCCGGTACGGATACAGCGAGTCGCGGTTGCGCGGGACCTCCGGCGCGGTCGGAATGAGCGCAACGCCGCCGCCGGTGTGTTCGCGCATGGTGCGCAGCAGCGCGTCGCGGCGCGCACGGTAGACCTGGTGAGCGTGATTCATGGTCGTCCGCAGGACGGGGATGGCCGCATTATAGAGGCGGCACGATGCGCTAACATCCTCGTCATGGCGCCGTCCGTCGCGCCCACCGGCCCTGCGCTGCGCGAGGCGAAGCGCGCGATGCGTGCCGCGGTCATCGCGCTACGCGATGCGCTGCCCGTCGACGCGCGCGCCGCGGCGTCGCACGCCATCGCGTCGCGCGTGACGGCGCTGCCGCAATTCGCGGCGGCCTCGAGCATCCTCGTCACGCTTCCCTTTCGCAGCGAGTGGGACAGCGCGCTCGTGGCGCGCACGGCGCTCGCGCTCGGCAAGCGCGTCATCGTCCCGCGCGTCGACGTCGCCGCGCGCATGCTGAGCCTTCACGTGGTCCAGTCGCTCGACGACGCGATCGAGTCCGGCTATCGCGGCATTCCGGAGCCGCGCGCCGACACGCCGATCGCCCGGCCCGACGAGGTTGTGCTCGCGCTCGTTCCCGGCGTGGCATTCGACGCGTCCGGCCGCCGTCTCGGCTATGGCGGCGGCTACTACGATCGGCTGCTACCGCTGATCGCGAGCGACGTGCCGCGCATCGCCGGCGCGTTCGACTTTCAGGTGGTGGATCACGTGCCGTCGGCGGCGCACGATCACCGCGTCGACGTGATCGTGACGCCCACGCGTGCGGTGGGACCGCGCGCGCTGGCATGAGCAACGGCGGCGAACCGACCGGCGCCGCCGCGCGCCGGATCGCCACGCTCGCGCTCGCTGCGACGCTGGCGATCCAGGTGTTCACGTCGATGGCCGGCGCGGCAGCCGCGGTGCTCGCGCCGACCGTCGCGGTCGCGTTCGACGTCGACCCGCGCTGGATCGGGATCTTCATCGGCCTGGTCTATGCGGGTGCCATGGCGGCGAGCCTCGCCTCGGGCGGCTTCATCGAGCGTTACGGGTCCATCCGCACGTCGCAGGCCTGCGTGGTGATATGCGCCGCAGGCGTCGCCGTGATGGCGGGCGCGCCGGCCGGCGCGCCGTGGCTGCTCGCCGCGGCGGCGCTGGTGATCGGCCTCGGCTACGGTCCCATCACGCCCGCCTCATCGCAGCTGCTGGCGCGAACCACGCCAAGCGAGCGCATGGCCGTCACCTTCTCCATCAAGCAGACGGGCGTTCCGGCGGGCGTCGCGCTGGCGGGCGCGGTGCTGCCGTCGCTCGCGCACGCCGCCGGCTGGCGTGCCGCGTCATGGGCGGTCGCGGCGCTCGGGGTTGCCGTCGCGCTCGCGGCACAACCGGTGCGCGCGCGGCTCGACGTGGATCGGCAGCACGGCCGGCGGCTGACGCTGCGCGCGGTGCTCGCGCCGCTCGCGCATCTCCGGACGCCCGCGTTGCGGCGCACCGCCTTGATCGGCTTCGCCTACTCGGCCACGCAGATGTGCCTCACGAGCTTCCTCGTGGTGTACCTCGCCGAAGCGCTGCGCTATCCGCTGGTCGTCGCGGGCCTCGCCCTGAGCGTGGCGACGGTGGGCGGCGTCGCCGGACGCATCGGCTGGGGCATCGTGGCCGACCGCTGGCTTCAGGCGCGCCGGACGCTGGCGTTGATCGGCGCGCTCGCTGCGGCATCCTCCGTGACGCTCGCGTTCGCGCAGCCCGAATGGCCCGTGCCCGCATGCCTGGCGCTCGCCGGCGTGTTCGGCATCACCGCAATCGGCTGGAACGGCGTGCAGCTGGCGGAGGTCGCCCGCCTGGCGCCGCGGGGCGCCGCCGGCGTGGTCACCGGAGCCGTGGGCTTCGTTACGTTCTCGGGCGTCGTCGTCGGCCCTCCATTGTTTGCGTTGATCGCGTCGTTCACGTCGAGCTACCGCGCGAGTTTCGCCGCGCTCGGAGCGGTGAGCGGTGGATGCGCCCTATGGCTTTTCCTGCGTCAGGTGCGCGGATTGGAAGTGAGCAATCACTGATCTCGCGGCCCGCCCCCACGGGGCTTCGATCACCCGGGAACGTCGCATCCACATGTTCATGGAAATTATTTCCATGATGCGGTAGGATACGTGCCGCGGGCCTGATTTGCGCCGTGGCGATACAGGTCTCCAGCGCGCGCCTACAATCGAATCGCGCTTCCCCGCACGCCCTCTTCCCGGAGTTCAGCATGGACAGGATCCCCGATCTCGATCCCCAGGAAACACGCGAGTGGCTCGATGCGCTCGAGGGCGTGCTGCAGACGCAGGGCCCCGATCGCGCGCACTTCCTGATCGAGCAGCTGATCGACAAGGCGCGGCGGTCGGGCGCGTTCATGCCGTTCTCGGCGAATACGGCCTACATCAACACGATTCCGCATCACAAGCAGGTGCGCATCCCGGGCGACCAGGCGATCGAGCACAAGATCCGCTCGTACACGCGCTGGAACGCGATGGCGATGGTCGTGCGCGCGAACAAGCACACCAACGTGGGCGGGCATATCGCGAGCTTCGCGTCGTCGGCCACGCTGTACGACGTCGGGTTCAATCATTTCTGGCACGCGCCGTCGGAAAGCCATGGCGGCGACCTCGTGTTCGTGCAGGGCCATTCCGCGCCCGGCGTGTACTCCCGCATGTTCATGCTGGGGCGCCTCACGGAAGAGCAGCTCGACAACTTCCGCCAGGAAGTCGACGGCAAGGGCATCTCGTCGTATCCGCATCCCTGGCTCATGCCGACGATCTGGCAGTTCCCCACCGTCTCGATGGGTCTCGGCCCGCTGATGGCGATCTACCAGGCGCGCTTCATGAAGTACCTGCAGGACCGCGGCT
>Ga0068852_100003052_pt1 | contig 11652 bp, 11 predicted proteins | sample KBSCornC22_FD_66594 | JGI IMG/M metagenome (GOLD analysis project Ga0068852, IMG submission 66594) | Corn rhizosphere microbial communities from Kellogg Biological Station, Michigan, USA - KBS Corn C2-2 | ecosystem: Host-associated > Plants > Roots > Rhizosphere > Soil ... | reverse complement strand
GTGGTGCGCGCGACACTCTGGTTCCTGCGGCGCCGGCGCGAGCGCATGCCAATCGCGCGCGTGCTGGACATCTTCCGCCCCGGGCTCGACGCGTTCGAGTCGCAGCTGCCCGGCATCCTCTCGGAAGGCGACCGCGCCGCGTGGAGCGCCACCGTGGAGGCGCTTTCGGCGAAGCGCGTGCCGCGCGGCGTCGCTCAGCGACTCGCGAGCCTCGATCATTACTATGCGGTGCTCGACGTGACCGAGGTCGCGCTCGAGCAGAAGAAGCCGATCGACGTCGTCGCCGCGATCTACTTCGCGTTGGCCGGCGCGCTCGACCTGCGCTGGATCTCGTCGAAGATCGCCCTGCTGCCGACGGACACGACCTGGCAGGCGATGGCGCGCAACGCGCTGCGCGACGACCTCTCGAGCCAGCATCGCGCGATTGCCTCGTCGGTTGCGAAGCTCTCGCCCGATGCCAGCGACCCGCAGCAGATGCTCGCAGCCTGGAGCGAGCGCTACGGACCCGCGGTCGCGCGCCTGAAGACGATGATGGAGGAGCTCAAGCGCGCTCCGGTGCTGGACCTCGCGGTCCTCTCCGTCCTGCTGCGCGAGCTGCGCGGGCTCGCCTGACAAAACCGGGGACGCAGTCGGATTTCAACATCCGAATTCCGACTGCGTCCCCGGTTTCAGCGGTCAACCCTCTCCGTTGTGCGTCACGAGCATGAGCGGCACCGCGGCGATGGCGGCGGCCGTGAGCAGCGCGAGGAAGATCCATCCGGCCCAGCGGATGAGCGGTTTGTTCACGTGCTCGCCCATCAGCTCCCGATCGTTCGCCACGCGGACGATCGGGTAGTAGTTGAACGGCAGCACCACGACCGCGAAGATCACGGAGTACTGCACGACGTCGAGCGGCTTGGCGCCGCCCAGCGAGACCACGAGCCCGAGCGCGATCGACCCCAGCCAGGTGCCGTGGAAGACCGGGGCTTCGCGCCACTTCTTGTCCTTGCCCCACGGGCGCCCGAAGAACTGCGTGACCGTGTATGCGTTGGTGAGCGCGGTCTCCGCCGCCGCGCCGGCGATCGCGAAGAGCATGCCGACGAGGGCGATCACGAGGGCGTGATGGCCGAGCGTGGCGGCGATGGGCGTGGCGGCCGTCCCGAGGAGGTGCGGGGCGATGCCGCTGCCGAAATACGCTTGCGCGCCGACCATGATGAGGGCGACGGTGAGGATGCCGCCGAGCGAGAAGCCGACGACTCCGTTCATGAAGTTGGACGGCAGGTCCTTGATGGTCCACTTCTCCTCGATCGCGCCCGACGAGTAGAAGTCCACCTCGTACGGCATGAGGATCGCGCTGAAGAGCGCCACGACGAAGTACGCATAGACGTCGAGCCCGGGCATGCGCGTGGTATCGGGCAGGTGCGGCACGAACCCGGCGGCGAGCTTCGACCAGTCGGGGCTGCCCGCCACGGCCGCCACGCAATAGACCACCAGCCCGAGGCCCAGGATGCCGAACATCCGGTCCAGCGAATCGAACTTCATGAAGCCGATCGCGCAGAGGAGTGCCAGCGTGCCCGCCACCATCACGACGCGGTTCTCGCCGCCGAAGAGGAGCTGCATCACCACGCCGATGCCTCCGACCTCCGCCGTGCAGGTGAGGACGTTCACGAGGGTCGAGGCGACGAGGAGCGCCAGTCCCATGCGCGGCCCGAGCCGCTCGCGCACGAGCACGAAGGCGGGCTTCTTCAGCACGACCGCGACGCGGCCCGACATCTCGGCGTAGATGGTGATGCCGACGGTCGCCACCACCACGACCCACATGAGCAGGTAGCCGAACTTGGCGCCGCCCTGGATGGTGAAGACGAGCTGCCCGATGTCGACGTTGCCGCCGATCGCGGACATGATGCCGAGGAAGACGTCCCAGAGCTTCACGAGCCGCCTCCCGCCTGGATGTCGCGCGCGATGGAACCCTCGTCGTCGGAGACGCGCGCCATCGCCTCGGCATCGGCCATCTGCGACGGCACCGTCTTGATCACTTCGTCCAGGCGCCGGGCGGCCTGCGCGAGCCGCTCGACCCGCGCTTGGGCCCCGGTGGGCGGCGGCCGGTCGAGCGCCTTGCGGATGTCGTCGAGGTCCTGCGAGATCTGCTCGTGCTGGGCCCGTGCGAAGTGCGCGGTGAGCTGGCCCGTGCCCAGCTGCTGCGCGAGGCGTTGCGCCTCCAGCGCGTCGCTCGCAAGCTGGCGCGCGGTGCGCGAAAGCTCGTCGGGCTCCATGGGCTCGGGCACCGAGGCGGCGCGCTGGTAGAGGGCGACCGCGCAAGCCGCGATCACGAGCCAGGCGGCCACGTATCCGGTCACCTTGCGGGCCGACGCGGCCTTCACAGCACCAGTGCCGCGACGACGTTGCGGCCCTCGCCCAGCAGGATGTTGTACGTGCGGCACGCGGCGGGCGTGTCCATCACCTCGACGCCGATGCCGGCCTTGTAGACCGGCGCCATGATGACCGGGTCGGGAAACGCGAAGCTTGCCCCGGTGCCCAGCAGCAGGACCTCCGGCTTGAGCTCCACGATGGCGGCGAGGTGGTCCGCGGTCAGGGCGGCGACGGAATCCGCCGGCCAGTCGGCCACGATGCGCTCGCCGCTCACCACGAGGCTGGACGTGTAGCGCGCGCCGTTCACCGCCACGTAGCCTTCGCCGTACCCGGTGAAGAGGTTCCGGCCCTCGGCCTGCTCACGTTGGATCTTCACAGGGCAACCCGCTCCTCCTGCTATCATTCTTGCAGTGCAGCATACCGTCCCGAGCCTGCGATGAACCTCAACGACAGCGCCAAGCCCATGGTCCCCGAATTCTCGCGCATCAAGCGCCTGCCGCCGTACGTGTTCAACATCACGAACGAGCTGAAGATGGCCGCCCGCCGCGCCGGCGAGGACATCATCGACCTGTCCATGGGCAATCCCGACGGGCCGACGCCGCGGCACATCGTCGACAAGCTGGTCGAGGTCGCCCAGCGCGAGGACACGCACGGTTACTCCGTCTCCAAGGGCATCCCGCGCCTGCGCCGCGCGATCTGCCAGTGGTACAAGCGCCGCTGGGACATCGACCTCGACATGGACCGCGAGGCGATCGTCACCATCGGCTCCAAGGAGGGCCTCGCCCACCTGATGCTCGCGACTCTTGACCGCGGCGACACGGTGCTGGTTCCGAACCCGAGCTATCCCATCCACATCTATGGCGCCGTCATTGCGGGCGCGGATATCCGCTCGGTGCGCATGACGCCGGACGTCGACTTCATCGAGGAGACCGAGCGCGCGATCCGGGAGCTCTTCCCGAAGCCGAAGATGCTGATCCTCGGCTTCCCGTCGAACCCGACGGCGAAATGCGTGGAGCTCGATTTCTTCGAGCGCATCATCGCGCTCGCGCGCCAGCATGGGATCCTCGTCGTGCACGACCTCGCGTACGCGGACATCACCTTCGACGGCTGGAAGGCGCCTTCGATCATGCAGGTGCCGGGTGCGCGTGACGTGGCCGTCGAGTTCTTCACGATGTCCAAGAGCTACAACATGGCGGGGTGGCGCATCGGCTTCATGGTCGGCAACTCCGAGCTCGTGAACGCGCTCGCGCGCATCAAGAGCTACCACGACTACGGCACTTTCACGCCCCTGCAGGTGGCCGCCATCGCGGCGCTCGAAGGTCCGCAGGAGTGCGTCGAGGAGATCCGCGCCAAGTACGAGAAGCGCCGCGACGTGATGGTGAAGGGACTGCATGAGGCGGGCTGGATGGTCGAGAAGCCGAAGGCCTCGATGTACGTCTGGGCGAAGATCCCCGCGGAGTACAGGATGGGATCGATCGACTTCGCGAAGAAGCTCCTGCGCGACGCGAAGATCGCGGTCGCCCCCGGCGTCGGCTTCGGCGACTACGGCGACGACCACGTGCGCATCGCGCTGATCGAGAACGAGAGCCGCTCGCGCCAGGCCATCCGCGGGGTGAAGGAGATGTTCCGCAAGGACGGCATCCGCGGCTGACGGAAGGAAAAGGCAATATCCACGGATAAACACGGATAAACGCGGATAGAGCAAACCAGCGATGCAGTGGCGGCCATGGCCACGACGCACACGTTCTCGAGTCCCATCCGTGTTCATCCGTGTTCATCCGTGGACGTCTTCTTGTCTGCAATCTAGATGAAGCCAATACAAGTCGGTCTCCTCGGCCTGGGAACGGTCGGGGGCGGGACCATCGAGGTGCTGCGCCGCAACCGCGAGGAGATCTCGCGCAGGGCGGGGCGCGAGATCGTGATCCGCGCGGCCACCGCGCGCGACCTCAAGAAGCAGCGCAACGTGCCGCTCGACGGCATCGAGATCGTGGCGTCGGCCGACGCGCTCGTGGACCGCCCCGACATCGACATCGTGGTCGAGCTGATCGGCGGCGACACGCGCGCCCGCGAGCTCGTCCTGCGCGCGATCGAGAAGGGCAAGCACGTCGTGACGGCCAACAAGGCGCTGCTCGCGAAGCACGGCACCGAGATCTTCGCCGCCGCGCATCGCATGGGCGTGATGGTCGCCTTCGAGGCCTCGGTCGCGGGCGGCATCCCGATCATCAAGGCGATCCGCGAGGGGCTCACCGCCAACCGCATCGAGTGGATCGCCGGGATCATCAACGGCACCTGCAACTACATCCTCTCGGAGATGCGCGACAAGTCGCTGCCGTTCGACGTCGTGCTTTCGGAGGCGCAGAAGCTCGGGTACGCGGAAGCGGATCCGTCGTTCGACATCGACGGCATCGACGCCGCGCACAAGCTCACGATCCTCGCCGCGATCGCCTACGGCATCCCGATGCAGTTCGACAAGGCGTATACCGAGGGCCTGCGCAAGCTCACCGCTATCGACATCCGCTACGCGGAGGGTCTGGGCTATCGCATCAAGCTGCTCGGCATCACGCGGCGCACCCCCAAGGGCATCGAGCTGCGGGTGCATCCGACCCTCGTGCCGGCGCGCCGGCTCATCGCCAACGTCGAAGGCGTGATGAACGCCGTGCTCGTGAAGGGCGACGCCGTGGGGCCCACGCTCTACTACGGACGCGGGGCGGGGGCGGAGGCGACCGCGAGTGCCGTCGTGGCCGATCTCGTGGACGTCACGCGCATGGCGACCGCCGACCCCGAGCATCGCGTGCCCCACCTCGCGTTCCAGCCGGATCGCCTTTCGAGCGAGCCGATCCTGCCGATGGAAGACGTGATGACCGGCTACTACCTGCGGCTGCGCGCGCTCGACCGGCCCGGCGTGCTCGCGGATGTCACGCGCATCTGCGCGGACAACGAGATCTCCATCGACGCCATCTTCCAGAAGGAGGCGGGCGAGGGCGAGGAGCAGGTCGACGTCGTGATCCTCACGCACGTCGTGCAGGAGAAGCGCATCAACGCCGCCATCAAGCGCATCGAGGCGCTGCCGACGATCCCCACGCCGGTGGTGCGCATCCGGCTCGAGGAGCTGCTGTGAAATTACGGACGTACCCCATTTGAAATAAAGCCGATGAAATACGTCTCCACCCGCGGCCACGCGGCCGCGCAGAACTTCACCGGCATCCTGCTCGAGGGCCTCGCGCCCGACGGCGGGCTCATGGTGCCCGAGCAGTGGCCGCGCATCATGCCGGCCAAGCTCGCGGCGATGCGCGACCTGCCGTATCCGCGGCTCGCGTTCGAGATCCTGCGCTTCTTCGCGGACGACTTTCCCGGCGGCGAGCTCAAGTCGCTGGTCGATCGCACGTACACCGCGGAGGTCTTCGGCTCGCCCGAGATCACGCCGCTGCGGACCCTCGAGCCCAACCTGCACATCCTCGCGCTCTCGAACGGCCCCACGCTCGCGTTCAAGGACGTGGCGATGCAGCTCCTGGGCAACCTCTTCGAGCACGTTCTCGAGAAGCAGGACCGGCGGCTCAACGTGCTCGGCGCCACGAGCGGCGACACCGGGAGCGCCGCCGAATACGCCCTCAAGGGCAAGGCCCGGGTCGACGTGTTCATGCTCTCGCCCAAGGGGCGCATGAGCGATTTCCAGCGCGCGCAGATGTACTCGTTGACGGAAGAGAACATCCACAACATCGCGATCGAGGGCACCTTCGACGACTGCCAGGACCTCGTGAAGGCGGTCGCCTCCGACCTCGCGTTCAAGGAGTCGATGGCGCTCGGCGCGGTGAACTCCATCAACTGGGCGCGCGTGGTGGCGCAGGTCGTCTACTACTTCAAGGGCTACTTCGCGGCGACGCGCTCGAACGACGAGCAGGTGTCCTTCGCGGTGCCCTCGGGCAATTTCGGCAACATCTTCGCGGGCTACGTCGCCAAGAAGATGGGACTCCCGATCCGGCGCCTCGTCCTCGCCACGAACGAGAACGACGTGCTCGACGAGTTCTTCCGCACCGGCCGCTACCGCCCGCGCGCGGCTGCCGAGACCCACGCGACCTCGAGCCCGTCGATGGACATCTCGAAGGCGTCCAACTTCGAGCGCTTCATCTGGGACGCCGTGGACGGCGACGGCGACAAGGTGCGCTGGCTCTGGCAGCAGGTGGACGAGAAGGGCGGCTTCGACCTCTCGTCCGAGGATGCATGGGAGAAGATCCAGGACGAGTCCGGCTTCGCCTCGGGCCGCAGCACGCACGCCGACCGCGTGGCCACGATCCGCCTCGTGAGCGAGAAGTACGGCGAGATCATCGATCCGCACACCGCCGACGGCGTGAAGATCGCGCTCAGGCTGCGCGAGATGCGCACGCCGATGATCTGCCTCGAGACCGCGCTGCCGGTGAAGTTCGACGCGACGATCGTCGAGGCGCTCGGCCGGCACGCGCCGCGACCGCCGGCCTTCGAGGGCATCGAGCAGCGCCCGCAGCGGGTGCGGGAGATGGCACCGGACGCGGGGGCGCTCAAGCGCTACATCGAAGATCAGGCGACAATTTCCGACGCGACCGGCTAGAATCGCGGGATGACCCGGCGCCTCGGATTCCTCGCGGCGCTCATCGTTTGTATCGCCGCACCGCTCGCCGCATTCGCCCAGTCGGTCTACGTGGCGGCCATGCGGGGGCAGGTCGGCACCACGAACGTGATGAGCGGCCTGTATGCGATCAACCTGTCGAACGGGGCGGCGACGTTCGTGACGCCGCTGCGCACCGCGAGCGGGGGCGCGGTCGCGATCACCGGGCTCGGCGTCGAGCCTTCCACGCGCACGTTCTACGGCATCACGTCGACGCTCTCGCCGAACCTGCCGCAGTCCCTCGTCACGCTCGATCCCGCGACCGGCAAGCTGTCGCTCATCGGCCACCTCGACGTGGCCGGCACCGACATCGTCTTCGACAATGCGGGCCGGCTCCTCATGTGGTTGCCGTCGACGCGCCAGGTGGCCCTCGTGGACCTGAAGACCGCGCACGTGACGCCGCTCGGCCAGCCGGGCCCGCCGGACGCATTCGGCGGCCTGGCCGTGGACGTGCGCGGCATGACCTACGTGACGCCCGGCGGTGCGCTGGGAACGCTCGATACCGTCGACCTCGATACCGGCGAGATCAAGGCCGGGCCGACGCTGAAGGGCGCGCCGTACCCGGGCGCGATCACCGCGATGGCCTTCACGCCGTCGGGGCTGCTCATCGCGATCAACTCGAACGTGGGCTCGCCCGCGGCCGCGAAGCTCGTGACGATCAACACGTCCACCGGCGCGATGTCGGAGATCGGCTCGCTTCCGGAAGACAGCGACGCGATCACCTTCGCGCCGCCGCCCCACGACATGAGCGAGGTGCTCGCGACGATGAGCGGCCGCACGCTCGCGCTGCTGGCGCTGGTCGCGGGCCTCGTGCTCGCCGTCGGGGGGATGTTCGTGGTGAAGTGGATCCGGCGGGCCAGGTGATCGGGGCCCCGGCCTTCGCCGGGGCGACACCGTGCGGACTGTCACCCCGGCGTAGGCCGGGGTCCGATTTCAGAAAAAGACCACGTAAGCCACGATCAGCGTGAGCAGCATCCCGCCCACGATCGCGCTGAAGATGACCGCCAGCACCCGTGCGTCGGAAGCCTGCTGCGCCTCGACGTCGTCGGCGCCGATGCTCTTGCCGAGGCGCCGCTCGCGGAAGGCGAAATAGATCACGGTGCAGAGGATGGCGAGGAAGGCGCCGATCACCAGCGCCAGCTTCCATCCCAGGGTCGTGATCACCCCGCCCACGCTACTTCGTGTCCTCGTCGAAGTCGTCCTTCACGCGCGGCGGATGGCCGTCGTACACCTGGCTGCGGCGCCGCTGCAGCCAGGCATCGCGCAGGAACGTGTAGCGGTCGAGCGCCGCCGCGTTGAGCACGTTCTCGGCCTGCAGCAGGTTGGCGCGCGTGCGCACCTTGTCCAGTCCCCAGAGGCTCCAGTAGAGCGTGTCGTTGTCCACCCAGCGCGGGTAGTACCACTGCAGGTCGACCAACTTGGCGGGCCCGTCGCGCGCGGTGCTCGGCCCGAGCAGCGGCAGCACGAGGTACGGCCCCGAGGGCACGCCCCAGAGGCCGAGTGTCTGGCCGAAGTCCTCGTCATGCTTGTCGAGCCCGAGCGGCGTGGCGACATCGAAGAGCCCGAAGACGCCGAAGACCGTGTTGAAGACGAAGCGCGCGGCGTCCGAGAAGCCTTCCTTCGGCTTGCCCTGCAGGAACTGGTTCAGGGTCGTGTTGACGTCGTAGATGTTGTCGAAGAAGTTGTTCACGCCGGTCTGCACCGGCTGGGGTGTCACCTTCTTGTAGCCGACTGCCACGGGGCGATAGAGCGCCTGGTCGAAGGCATCGTTGAAGGCGAACACCTTCCGGTTCATGGGCTCCCAGGGATCGGGATTGCCCGGGGCGGTGGCGCAGCCCGCAAGCAGCACGAGGGCCAGCGCGGCCAGGATAGAGCGCATATTCGGGTTCCTTGTTACTTGCCGTGGTTGTGCACGAACCGCATCGACAGGTCCATCGCGCGCACGTCCTTGGTGAGCGCGCCGATGGAGATGCGATGCACGCCGGTCTCGGCGATCTCGCGCACGTTCTTGAGCGAGACGCCGCCGGAGGCTTCCAGTTCCGCGCGGTCGCCGGCGATCTTCACGCCCTCGCGCATCCTGGCGAGGTCGAAGTTGTCGAGCAGGATCATCCTGGCGCCCGCGTCGAGCGCCTCGCGCAGCTGCTCGAGCGTCTCCACCTCGACCTGCACGAAGACGCCGTCGGAGGCGTCGGCGTCGTGCGAGGCCTGCTCGAGGGCCGCGCGGATGCTGCCGGCGGCCATGATGTGGTTTTCCTTGAGGAGGATGCCGTCGAAGAGGCCGATGCGGTGGTTGGTGCCGCCGCCCACGCGCACGGCGTATTTCTCCGCCATGCGCAGCCCCGGCAGGGTCTTGCGTGTATCGACGATCTTCGCGCGCGTGCCCTTCACGAGGTTCACGAACTGGCGCGTGTGGGTCGCGACGCCCGAGAGCAGCTGCACGAAATTGATCGCGGTGCGCTCGGCAGTCAGCATGGCCCGCGCCATGCCCTCGATCTCGCAAAGCGACGATCCCGCCACCACATCCTCGCCATCCTGGTGGTGCCAGAAGATCTCGACGTCCGGGTCGAGCTCCTCGAAGGTGCGGTTGAGCCACTCGGTGCCGCAGAGGACGCCATCCTGGCGGGTCATGAGGCGGGCGGTGGCGGTGCGGCCCGGGGGGATGAGGCGGGCGGTGAGGTCCCCGGTCCCCACGTCCTCCTCGAGGGCGCGGGTCACGTCCCGGGTGACGGTTTCTTCAATGGCGTGGAGGGCGTCGGACATAACCCTGAACGATACCACCTTGCGCGGAGTCAACTTGAAACGGGCCGTCCGGCCCAAATATGGGTTGGAAAGACCCGGCAATCCGAGCCGGAAAGGATTTCCCCATGCGAATCGACAAGCTGACGACCAAGTTCCAGCAGGCGCTGGCGGACGCCCAGAGCCTGGCGCTCGCCCAGGACAACGGGTTCATCGAGCCGCAGCACCTGCTCCTCGGCCTCCTGAACCAGGAGGATGGCGGGACGACCTCGCTCCTGCAGCGCGCCGGCGTGAACGTGCCGCCGCTCAAGAAGGCCCTCGACGACTCGATCCGGCGCCTGCCGAAGGTCGAGGGCACGGGCGGCGAGATCGGCGTCTCGCGCGACCTCAACAATTTGCTCAACCTGACGGACAAGGAAGCCACCAAGCGGGGCGACCAGTTCATCTCGTCGGAGCTCTTCCTGCTGGCGGCCGTCCAGGACAAGGGCGAGACCGGGCGCATCCTCAAGGCCAACGGCGTGGACCGCAAGGCGGTCGAGGAAGCCGTGAACGCCGTGCGCGGCAACGAGACCGTGCACAGCGCGGAGCAGGAAGGCCAGCGCGAGGCGCTCAAGAAATACACCATCGACCTTACCGAGCGCGCCCGTAGCGGCAAGCTCGACCCCGTCATCGGCCGCGACGAAGAGATCCGCCGCGTCGTGCAGGTGCTCCAGCGCCGCACGAAGAACAACCCCGTGCTCATCGGCGAGCCCGGCGTGGGCAAGACCGCGATCGTCGAGGGGTTGGCCCAGCGCATCGTGAACGACGAGGTGCCCGAAGGGCTGCGCGGCAAGCGCGTGCTCTCGCTCGACATGGGCCTCCTCATCGCCGGTGCCAAATATCGCGGCGAGTTCGAGGAACGGCTGAAGAGCGTGCTCAAGGAGCTGGCCGCCGATGAGGGCCAGACGATCGTCTTCATCGACGAGCTGCACACCATGGTCGGCGCCGGCAAGGCCGAGGGCGCGATGGATGCGGGCAACATGCTGAAGCCGGCGCTCGCGAGAGGCGAGCTGCACTGCGTGGGTGCCACGACCCTCGACGAGTACCGCAAGTACATCGAGAAGGATGCCGCGCTCGAGCGCCGCTTCCAGAAGGTGCTGGTGAACGAGCCGTCGGTCGAGGACACCATCGCGATCCTGCGCGGCCTGCAGGAGAAGTACGAGGTGCACCACGGCGTGGACATCACCGACCCGGCGATCGTCGCCGCCGCGGAGCTCTCGCATCGCTACATCACCGACCGGTTCCTCCCGGACAAGGCGATCGACCTGATCGACGAGGCCGCCTCGCGCATCAAGATGGAGATCGACTCGAAGCCCGAGGTGATGGACCGGCTCGACCGGCGGCTGATCCAGCTGCGCATCGAGGAGGTTGCGGTCGCGAAGGAGAAGGACGAGGCGTCCAGGAAGCGCGTCGAGCTCATCCGCGACGAGATCAAGCGGCTCGAGAAGGAGTATGCCGACCTCGAGGAGGTGTGGAAGAGCGAGAAGGCGCGCGTGCAGGGCTCGCAGCACATCAAGGAAGAGCTCGAGCAGGCCAAGCTGCAGATGGACGAGGCCAAGCGCAAGGGCGACTGGAACAAGATGAGCGAGCTGCAGTACGGGAAGATCCCGCAGCTCGAGAAGCAGCTCAAGGAAGCGGAGAAGGGCGCGGACTCGAAGGAGAAGCCGCGGCTCCTGCGCACCCAGGTCGGCGTGGAAGAGATCGCCGAGGTGGTCTCGCGTGCCACGGGCATCCCGGTCTCGAAGATGATGACCGGCGAGCGCGAGAAGCTGCTGCACATGGAAGATGCGCTGCACCGCCGCGTTGTGGGGCAGGACGAGGCCGTGCGTCTCGTGTCCGATGCCATCCGCCGCTCGCGTGCAGGTTTAGCGGATCCGAACCGGCCTTAT
>Ga0068852_100003051_pt1 | contig 11654 bp, 14 predicted proteins | sample KBSCornC22_FD_66594 | JGI IMG/M metagenome (GOLD analysis project Ga0068852, IMG submission 66594) | Corn rhizosphere microbial communities from Kellogg Biological Station, Michigan, USA - KBS Corn C2-2 | ecosystem: Host-associated > Plants > Roots > Rhizosphere > Soil ... | reverse complement strand
TCGGTCGTGCCGAGCACCTTCACGTCGACGATGCGCGTGCCGCGCTTGCGCGGGTCGTCGTCGACGAACCCGATCGGCGTATAGGCGAGCTGCCGGTTGCGCTGCATCTCGCGCACCATCAACTGGCCGGCGTCCCCCGCGCCGACGATCAGGACCTCCTTGCCGCGCGCGACGATCCCCGCGCGCGGCCGCTCGATGAGCGTGCGCGCGAGCAGGCGCGTGCCGGCGACGAACGCGAGCAGGAGCAGGAAGTCGAACGCGGCGATGCTGTGCGGCAGCCGGGAGGTGTGGTTCGGCGGGAACGCGTAGAGCACGAGGTACGTGAGCGCCGACGCGATGATCACGCCGCGCGCCGCGCCCCACATGTCGCGCGTCGAGACGTACCGCCACCAGCGGTTGTAGAAGCCCGACAGCACGAAGATCGCGAGCTTGATCGCGACGACGAGCGTGACGACCTGCCAGTCGAGCAGGTGCCGGTAGAAGACCGGCGTCGTCTTGTCGAAACGGAGGAAGAAGGTCAGCCGCCACGCGACGACGATCAGGACCGCATCGAAGACGAGCTGCCAGACCCGGTGACGATTGACCGGGAACCTCATTCGGCTACGACCGGACGATCGCCGAAGCGCGCTTCAACACGGAAACCACTTCGGCCTGCTGCTCCTCCTCGATTCCCGCCCAGAGCGGCAGGCAGAGGTTCTCGCGCGAGGCCTTCTCGGTCTCGGGGAAGTCGCCCTCGGAATAGCCGAGGTAGCGCAGCGCGGGCTGCAGGTGCAACGGCGGCTGGTAGTAGACCGCGTGGCCGATGTCCGCCTCCTTCAGCGCGGCGGAGAGCCGGTCGCGCTCGGCGGAACGGACGCAATACATGTGATAGACGTGCCCGTCCTCGTCCTCCGGCGTCTCGACGATCCCGTCGAGCATGTCCGTGTAACGCGCGGCGGCCTCGCGGCGGCTCGCGTTCCACTCGTCGATGTGCCGCAGGAAGATGCGCAGGAACGCGGCCTGCATCCCGTCGAGGCGCGAGTTGTAGCCGACGTAGAGGAACTCCTTCTTCGCAGCCGACCCGTGGAAGCGCAGCATGCGCAGGCGCTGCGCGAGCTCTGCGTCGTTGACCGAGATCAGCCCGCCGTCGCCGAGTGCGAACAGGTTCTTCGTCGGGAAGAAGCTGAAGGTCGAGACGATGCTCGTGGCGATCCCGCCGGCACCGAAGGCCTGCGCGGCGTCCTCGATCACGGGCAGCCCGAAGCCGCTGAAGTCGGAGGCAGGCCGGCCGAAGAGGTGCACGGGCATGATCGCCTTCGTGCGCTCGGTGATGCGCCGCTCGACGTCACCCGGGTCGAGGTTGAGCGTCACGGGGTCGATGTCGGCGAACACGGGCGTCGCGCCGCGGCGCGCGATCGCTTCCGCCGTCGCGTAGAACGTGAACGCGGGGCAGACCACCTCGTCGCCTGGGCCGATCCCCATCGCGTCGAGCACCAGCACGATCGCGTCGGTGCCGTTGGCGCAGCTGACGGTCTCGGCCGTCCCGAGCTTCTCGGCGGCTTCGCGTTCGAAGGCCTCGACCTCCGGGCCGAAGATGAACCGGCCGGTCTCGAGCGTGCGCGCGAACGCGTCCTTCAGCTCAGGGATCAGCGGCGCGTACTGCGCGTGGACGTCAACGTGGGGAATCGTCATAGCTGGAAAGGGTACCGGGGCGGCGTCTTCGCAAGCTCCAGTACGCCACCGCGATCACGATTCCCGCTACGACGGCGATCTCGGCATACCGAAAGCCGTGGTCGAAGCGGTGCCAGTTGGACCCGAGCGCCCAGCCGATCGCGGCAAGGACGATGCACCACGCCCCGTTTCCCAGGAGCGTGAGGATGTTGTAACGCGCGAGCGGGCTCTCGAAGACTCCGGCCGGGATGGAGACGAACGAGCGTGCGACCGGCGTGACGCGTCCCAGGAACACCGCCCAGATGTCCCACCGGTCGAACCACCGGTCTGCGCGATCGAGCTGTGCGGTGGAGAGGTGCACCCAGCGCCCGTGGCGCTCGACGAACCGGCGGCCACCGCGACGGCCGATCCACCAGCCGGCGTTGGAGCCGATCTGGTAGCCGACGACTCCGGCGACGACGACGGTGATGTACGCGGCGAAGCCGGTGGTGTGCCAGCCGGCGACATCGAGCTCGTGCGCGAGCGCACCGGAGGCAAGTGCGCCGCCGTAGAGCATCACGAGCTCGCTCGCCGCCGGAAACACCGCGTCGACGGCCATCAGGACGACGATGGCGAAGACGCCGTAGTGGGCGAGCCACGAGGTCACCGCGCGACTCTAGCGTCGGTACACGAAGGCGGCGTCCAGTTCGGACACCCCGACGGCGCTGGTGACGAGGAGATGGGCGGCGTAGGGGCCGGGGTAGGCTCGGCTGCCGCCCGGAAGCTGTCCGTCCCACACGAGCGACTGAGCGCCCGGCTGAAGGCTCACGGGGGCCAGCGCGCGCAGGGTCACGCCGCCGGGAGTCTGGATCGTGAGCTGCACCTGCGCCGCCCGCGCAAGCGTGAATCGCACGGCCAGCCGCCCGTGCGCGGTTCGTGGAACGGCGAGGGCACGCAGCGTCGTGTCGTATCGGAACGTGCGCTCGGCCGTTGACGTCCGCCCGAGGTCGTCGACGGCCGAGACGTCCCAGCGCCAGGTCCCTTCTTGATCGAACGCGGCAGCGGAGAACCGGTAGACGCCGGGGTCGTGCTGGACCGCAGCCTCCAGCGGGTGCGGGACTGCGTCCGGGCCGATCAGCGTGGCGGTCACGGTCGAGGGCCGCACGACCTTGTACGAGAGCGGCTCCGCCGTCAGCCCGGGCTCGCCGGTGAGGAGCGGCAGCGCCGGCTCGGGCGCGTAGACGCCGAAGTACTGGACGAGCAGCGCCTCCTTGACCGCCCGCTCGGTGCGCCCGCTCGGCCGGTTGAGCAGGCGGCCGTCGAAGGCGGCCGTGACCGAGTCGCCGGGATCGACGCCGGCCGCGGTGACGGCGCCAAGGCGGACGAGTGCCTGGGCGAGCTCGAAGCTCGTGAGGCCGGAGCTGTAGCCCGGGCGGCCGCCGTCGACGGCGACGAGGACGATGCGGCCGTCGGCCAGCTGCCCGACCGCGCCGCGTGCGGTCCGGGCGCCGATCTGGTCGTTCGTGAAGTCCTCGAGCGAGCGGAAGACGGCCTTGCCGTTCCGGACGAGTACCGGGCCGCCGCCGAGAGCCGACACCACGCCGTCCCACGCCGGCTGCAGGCCGAGCCGCGCGTGAACCGCAGTCCCGAGCCGCGCCTCCGCCTGCAGCTTCGCCGCCGCGCCGCCGGCGGCCATCAGCACGGCAGCGCCGGCGGGGATCGGCTCGCCGCCACCCGACCCGGTCGACGTCACCGTGGCGGCGAGATCGGTGTTCGGCGCGGTCGCGGGGAACGAGCCGAGCACCGCTTCGGCCGACCCGGCGACCACGGGTGCGCGCGGCCCGTACGCGGGGGTGAAGAGAACCGTCTGCCCCGGCCCCGGCGGCGTGTTGATCGCGGTGAGCGTGCGCCGCTGGCCCGTGCCCTGCCAGGTCCCGAAGAGCTTGACGCGGTCGACGTGAAGCGTCCCGGCCGCGTCGATGCCGATCGAGCTTCGGCTCGCGAGGGGCGGCTGCTCGAGGAGCCCATTGTCGATCCACGCGCCGCTCGGCCGGCCGTCGGCGCGGAAGAAGTCGCCTTCGATCCCCGCCGTGGTCGCCGTGCCGGAGACGTCGCGCTCGATCTGCGTCACCGGCTCGAGCCCGCCGGTCAGCGTGCCCCGCGCGAGCACGGGCGTCAGCCCGTAGAGGCCGACGGGACGTGGAGCGGTGATGACGTGCATCACGACGACGCCGTGCGGCGTGAACGAGACCGCCCGGTCGTACGTGACTCCGGGCAGCAGCTCAGTGCCCTGCGCTGCGGCCGGCGGCGCAAACGCCGCCGTGAGCACGAGGACGATCGCGGCGCGGGCGAGCATGCCTCGTTCGAGGGTAGCGGTATTACGTCGGTCTTACACCGTCTTCGCCCCGGCCACACGCCCGGCATCGACCCTTCCGCCGACTATGCGATCGGAGGGAGAGAAATGCGCAAGGTAGTTCTCACGATGGCCGGTCTCGCTGCACTCGTCACGACGAGCGTCGCCGTCGCGCACGGGATCGAAGGAGCGAAGACTGCAAAGGCCGTCGCCGCGACGTTCTCCGCATCGGCGGGGACGACCACGTCGCGAACCTGCACGACGACGGACGGCAAGACGATCACGGTGACCGACGGGAAGTACACGGGCACCGCGGCGGGAGATGCAGACCTGGCCGGCGCGATCACCTTGCGCGTCCGCAGCGTCATCAACACGACCGACAAGGTCGGCACCGTGAACGGTGCGTTCCGCATCGACGTGAGCGGCCGTGACACGACGGGAGCGTTCTCGACCGTGTACGACAACGGCTCGATCGCCGGCCTCGCGACCGGCCGCGCACACAGCCCCGGCGCCAAGATCGTCGGCAACCTGTCGGCGACGTTCGACCCGGCCTCGGGCTTCGCCGCCGGCTCGAAGATCGGCGGCGGCACGAGCGGCGGCTCGGCGGTCGAGCTCGGCACCGGTTCGTGCAAGCCGGCAGCGAGCCATCCGGAGCACAGCGCGGCGCGCGGCGCCATCTCTGCGCTGTCGACGGCGTCCGTCACGGTCGCCGGCCTCACGTGCAATCTGCCGTCGAACAAGTCGGCGGACATCAACGCCAAGTTCAAGACCGGCGACAACGTCGAGATCCGGTGCGACTTCGCAGGCGGCGCGAACACGCTGACCCGCATCGAGAAGCGCGGGCACTAGCCGACCCGGGTTTCCGGCACGTGCCTCGGGTCTACACTCGGGGCATGTGCCGGAACATCCGCATCCTCTACAACTTCTCTCCGCCCACCACCGACGACGAGGTCCGCGCTGCCGCGGAGCAGTTCGTCCGCAAGGTGAGCGGGATGACGAAGCCGTCGAAGGCGAACGAAGACGTATTCGCGAAGGCGATCGACGAGATCTCCGACGTCACGAGGCGGCTCCTGTCGGAGCTCGTGACGACGGCGCCGCCACGCGACCGTGACGTCGAAGCGGCGAAGCGCAAGGCACGCTCTGCCGCGCGCTTCGGCGCCGCCGCGTGACGACAGTCGTCTACGAGACGCACTCGACGAGCGAGCACAACGAGGCCGGGATCGCCACCGGGTGGCTCGGCGGTGCGCTCTCCGCGGCCGGGCGCGCGCAGGCGATCGAGCTCGGCGAGCGGCGTCGCGACGACGGGATCGAGCTCGTGGTCGCGTCCGATCTCTGGCGCGCCGTCGAGACGGCGGCGATCGCGTTCGAGGGCAGCGGGATCCCGCTGCGCGTCGACTGGCGGCTGCGAGAGTGCGACTACGGCCGGCTGACCGGGATGCCGCGCACGGTCCTCGACGAGCAGCGTGTGCGGCGGGTCGACGAGCCGTGGCCCGGCGGCGAGTCGTGGCGGCAGGCGGTTGCCCGCGTGTCGTCGTTCCTCGACGAGGTGCGCGGCGAGCGGGTGCTGCTGATCGGCCACGTCGCGACCCGCTGGGCGCTCGACCATCGCGTGAACGGCCGCCCGCTCGAGGAGCTCGCCGCCGAGGAGTTCGACTGGCAGCCCGGCTGGGAGTACGAGCTTGACGCTATGCCTGTCTAGGCATAGTCTGTCGATGTATGGAGGGTGACGCGCTTCGCGGGCACTTGGAGCTCCTGCTGCTCGCCGCGCTGGCGCGAGACGATCGGCACGGATACGCGCTGATCGAGTGGCTCCGAGACCGGAGCGACGGCGCGCTCGACCTCGGCGAGGGGAGCGTCTACCCCGCGCTCCGCCGGCTCGAGGCGGCCGGCTGTGTGAACAGCTCGTGGCGCACCGACGGCGGCCGCCGCAAGCGCGTCTATCGCCTCACGAAGCGCGGCGAGGAGCGGCTCCGCAGCGAGCGCGAAGGATGGAACGACCTCGTCCGCACCGTCGGGCTCGTCCTGGAGGCTTCGTGAGCGACGCCGAGGGCTACCTGCGCGACCTGCGCCGCGCGCTGCCGGTCGGCTGCCGGCGCCGCTTCGTCGCGGAGGTGCGCGAGCATTTCGAGTCGGCGGTCGCCGCCGAGGCGGAGCGAGGCGTCGGTCGCGCCGATGCCGAGCGGCTGACGATCGAGCGCCTCGGCCCGGCCCACGTGCTGGCCGAGCAACTGCTCGCCGACATGCGCAGCGGCGTCCTCGGCCCCGTCGCGCGGTTGTCCGCGGCGCTGACGGTCACGCGCATCGCGCTCGCCGCGGTCTTGGCGCTCGCGGTGGTCGTGGGCGTCGCGGTGGTCAGCGTGCGTTCGTCCTCGAAGACTCCACCGCCGACTGTTCAGCGAGCCCCGGACGCCGGCGTCGTCCACAACGGCGTGCTCGTCCGCAGACTGGTCCTCACGCTCTCGACCGCCGTCCGACAACGGGGCAAGCGTCGTGCGCTTCCGAGCGGATACGTGGTCGTTCCGCGGGTGTACTACACGCAGAGCCGGTGAGGAGCGCGCCGCTCGGGCCGCGCGCGAGGAGACGGCTCGCCTGGCTGGCCGGTACCGCTGCAGCGGTCGTCGTCGTGGGCGGCGGCGCGATCCGCCTCTTCGACTCGGCGGGCTCCGGCAGTCTCGCCCCGGAGCCGGCACAGGCTGTCGGGGAGCAGGACGCGGGCGTCGCGTTCGGAGCGAAGCCGGGCCAGGTGTTGCAGAAGCTGGGCGCCCCGTCGAACAAGCACTCCGATTGCTGGGTGTACACGGCACGCGCGCATCGCGTGGGCGGCGCGTACCTGGGGAAGCTCGTCGACGGCCTGAAGTACTGCTTCGGCCCCGGCCCGCCCGAAGGCAAGGTCGTCACGAACGTCTACGAGCACGTCGTGGCGCACACCCTTCCGAGCAAGAAGTGGTTCCCGGGCGGCTGGGAGCCCGCGATCGCGATCGCGCCCGGACGTACCTAGACCGGCGCGCCGGCCGCCGAGATGAACCGCAGCTCGGGGACCTCGGGAAGCTCGCCGACGTCGTGCGCCATCTCGAGGAACGTGTACAGGCCCGCGCGCTCGCGCGGGCCGAAGCGGTAGCGCAGCTTCTCGAAGTACCGCGCGAGGAAGCCGGCTGGATAGCCGTACCGCTCCGACGACTCGAACGCGAGCCGTTCCGGCTCCGCGCGCGCGGCCCGCACCGACTCGACGAGCGCGTCCTCGAGCTCCGGCAGCTCCGGATGCGTCGGTTCCGGCGCGGCCCACACCGCGAACACCATCGGCAGGCCCGTCCGCTCGAGCCACAGCCTGCCGAGGTCGTGGTGCGGCGTCGGGTCCTCGAATGCGGACTTGAGAGCCGCGTCTCCGATCAGCAGCTTCGCCTCTGCGTCTTCGCCGAGCGGCACCTGCTCCGCATCCGGGAACAGCACCTTCGTCAACACCACCGAGGTCGCCGACTCCGGTGTGACGGCGACCGAGCGGATCTTGTCGAGCGGCGTCCGCGAGATGAGCTGGATCGACTCGACCGCACCTTCGCTCGACACGCACAGCCGCGGCATGAGCCGCAGCGTGTCCGCGTGCCGCGCGTACTCGATAGACGAGATCGGCGCCACGTCGAGCTCACCGGCGACGAGCCGGCGATTGAGCTCGGTCGGCACGCCGACGACCTCCTCCACGTCGGCGTCGAGGCGGAAGAAGACGGGCGCCATGTTCACGTACCCGATGCGGCCGAGGCGGATCAACGTCACCCGGCTCGGTCCACCACGGCATAGGTGAGGGCCTCGAGCTCCTCGCGGCGCGGATGCTCGCCGAGATACGAGCGCGCGCGGGCGGCGTAGTCCAGAGCCCAGTCGCGCGACTGCTCGATCGCGCCGGTCGCGGCGACTCGAAGCAGCGCGCCGTCGAGCGATCCGTCGCCGGCGAGCGCACTGCGAACGACCTCGTCCTCGCGCGCGGCGAAGAGCAGCGGCATCGTGGGCGTTCCCTCACGGAGGTCGGTGCCGGGGATCTTCCCCGTCTCCTGCGTCTGCCCGGCGCAGTCGAGGATGTCGTCGGCGATCTGGAACGCCAGGCCGAGCGCGACTCCGTACCGCCCGAGCGACTCGTCACCGCCGGAGCCGAGCAGGCACGCCGCTTCGATCAGCTTCGCGGTCTTGAGCAGGCAGCGCTCGAGGTAGGCGTCGACCGACGTGGCCGGATCGTGCGTCTGCAGCTTCTGCATCGCCTCGCCGCGCGCGAGGCACAGCGCGGCGTCGGCGAGCGTCCGCACCGCCTGGTCGTCGCCCGTCTCCGCGAGGACGCCGAACGCGCGGGCGTAGAGGTAGTCACCCGCTGCCTTCGCGGCGTCCGCGCCGTACACCGACCACGCAGCAGGAAGGCCGCGGCGCAGGCGCGCACCGTCGACGAGGTCGTCGTGGACGAGCGTCGCCATGTGCACCATCTCGACCGCCACGCCGGCCGCGACCGAAGGCTCGCCCCGAGCCGTCAGGAAGCAGAGCAGCGGCCGAAGGCGCTTCCCGCCCGCGGCGAGCGCCTCGCCGGAGACCTCTTCGGCGAGCCCGGGCCGGGCGGCGACGGCACGCGCGAGCCCCGCCTCCACCTCGGCCATGTAGGCCGCGACGCCCGGTGTCGCGTGAACCTGTGCGAGCGTCATTCGGCCACGCCCGTGTGCAGCGCGACGATCGTGCCGCCGAGCAGACGGAAGCGCACGTCGCCGAAGCCGTGCGAGCGCATGAGCTCGACGAGCTCCTCCGCCTCGGGGAACCGCTTCACCGACGCGGGAAGGTACGTGTACGCCGACCCTCCGGGCAGCACCTTGCCGAGCAGCGGGACGATGCGGTCGAACCACAGCGAGAAGAACGGCCGCAGGATGCCGCGTGCGTGCGTGATCTCGAGGATCGCCACCCGGCCGCCCGGCCGGAGCACCCGCCGCAACTCCGCGAGTGCACGGTCCAGGTCGGCGACGTTGCGGACACCGAAGCCGACGGTGGCGGCGTCGAACGAGCCGTCGCCGAACGGGAGCGCGAGCAGGTCGCCGCGGACCCATTCGATCTGCGTGCTCTTCCGGCGCGCACGCTCGAGCATCCGCTCCGAGAAGTCGAGGCCGGTCACACGGGTCGCGCCCGCCTTCAGGTCCGCGAGCGCGAGGTCGCCGGTGCCGCAGGCGCCGTCGAGCACCGCGTCGCCGGGCTGCACGACAGCCCGGGCCGCGAGCCGGCGCCAGCGCACGTCGAGCCCCACCGTCATCACGCGGTTCATCACGTCGTAGACGGGCGCGATCCGGTCGAACATCGTGCGAACCGCGTCCGGCGCGAGCGTCATGCGGAGGCCCCGGACGAGGTGCCAGGCACCGAAACAAAACGGTGACGCGACCGCAACGGCTCTGTCAAAAGCCCTGCGCCGGACGCGCTGCCGGTTGAGACACGTCCGGTGCCAGGCACCGTCACGGAAGTGCAACACGCTCTCATTGGCCCCACCGCGGCACGAGTGCCTGGTCGAGACCCACGTGGTCCAGGATGCGCGCGACGACGAAGTCGACGAGGTCGTCGACGGTCTCTGCGCCGTGGTAGAAGCCCGGCGCGAGGAAGAGGATCGTCGCGCCGGCGCGCTTCAGCGTCAGCATGTTCTCGAGGTGGATCGCCGAGAGCGGCGTCTCGCGCGGGCACAGGACGAGCTTCCGCTCCTCCTTCAACGCGACGGACGCTGCGCGGTGAATCAGGTTCTGCATCGCGCCGGAGGCGACCGTGCCGAGCGTGCCCATCGAGCACGGGCAGATCACGTAGGCGTCGACCTTCGCCGAGCCGGACGCGTAGGGCGCTTTCCAGTCGTTCGGCTCGTAGACCGTGACGTTGTCGCCGGCTGCCTCGGTGAACCGCGCGAGCGTCTCGTCGCGCGAGAGCCGCGCGTCGCCGTACAGCTCCGTCGCGAGCACCTCGATCGCCGCCCCGGAGACCGAGACGCCGACCTCGCAGTCGGCAGCTGCGAGCGAGCGCAGCAGACGGTGCGCATACGGAGCGCCGGAAGCGCCGGTGATCCCGAGAAAGACGCGCATTCAGCGCGAAGCGTAGAGACGCGTCCGACCCTGCGGGTCGGACCTGGTTACTTGCCGCCCTTGGAAGCTTCCAGGAACGTCGCGACCTGCTTCAGGCGCGTTGCGCCGAGCCCGGCGAACGAGGGCATGGGCGACCCGGGATTCACCGAGGCCGGGTTCTTGAGGTGCCTGATCTGGAAGTCGATGCCCTTGTTCTTCGCGCCCTCGGCGCTCAGGTTCGGCGCGCCGGCAAAGCCGCCGCCGACACCGAGGTAGGTGTGGCAGTTCAGGCAGCCCGAGACGGCGAAGGTCCGCGCGCCCGCGAGCGCCTCCCGGTTGCTCGAGAAGCCCTGCGTCTTCGCCCACGACGGCACCTTGGCGACGAGCTCCGTGCCGAGCGACTCCTTGGCGGTCGCGCCCTTGTACGTGAGGACGCCCATCGAGACGACGACGAGGATCGAGGCGATGATCGCGACCGGGCGGCGCAGCAGCCGGCGCTCGGGCCGGACGTCGACGAACGGCACCGCGATGAGGATCACGAGCAGCACCGTCGGCAGGCCAACCGTGCCGATGACCACCGTGTCCGGCCACTTGAAGATCCGCAGCAGATAGAAGAGGAAGTAGAAGTACCAGTCCGGCCGCGGCACGAAGCTGAACGTGCCCGGGTCGGCCGGATCGTCGTACAGCTTCCCGAGCCAGCCCGGGTCGGTACCGATGTGGTCGCCCGGCGTCGAGTACTTCCAGACGATCGCGAGACCGACGATGACGCACACGACGACGAGCGACATCACCGTGTCGTGGAACATCGCGAACGGGTAGAACGGCTTCCCGCGCGACTCGACGTCGTCCTTGTACTGCTTGAAGATGCGGCGGCGCTCGACGATGCGATCCGTAGCCACTACCGGCCCCTCCGGAAGCGCGACAGGCCGGCACGGCCGACGTTCCCGTTCGACACCTCTCCGTCGAGCGGACCCGTACCGGCGGCTTCCTTCGACCACGGCGGCGAGGTGACGCCGAGCCGGATCACGAGGTACAGATGCAGGCCGATCAGCGCGGCAATCGCACCCGGGATCATCAGCATGTGGATTGCGTAGAAGCGCGACAGCGTGTCGCTCCCGATGTAGGTGCCGCCGTTCAGGAACTGCGCGAGGAACGGCCCGAGGAACGGCGCCGTGCCGTTCAGGTTCACGCCGACGACGGTCGCCCAGTACGAGGTCTGATCCCACGGGAGCAGGTAGCCGGTGAACCCCTCGCCGAGCCCCATCGCGAGGAGCAGCACGCCGATGATCCAGTTCAGCTCGCGCGGGTACTTGTACGCGCCGAACAGGAAGACGCGGCCCATGTGCATGAACATGAGGATGATGAACACCGACGCGCCCCAGCGATGCATGCCGCGAACGAGCCAGCCGGCCCAGATGTCGTTCGTGATGTGCTGCATCGACTCGTAGGCGACCGGCAGCTTCGTCCTCGCATCGATCGTCGGGTCCGGCTTGTAGTACATCGCCAGGATCACGCCGGTCAGCGCCTGCACGAGGAACGCGGTCAGCGTCGCCGAGCCGAGCGTCTGGAACCAGTTGGTGTCGCCCGGGACCTTGCGGAAGAGGAAGTACTTGACCGCGCCGACG
>Ga0068852_100003049_pt1 | contig 11655 bp, 9 predicted proteins | sample KBSCornC22_FD_66594 | JGI IMG/M metagenome (GOLD analysis project Ga0068852, IMG submission 66594) | Corn rhizosphere microbial communities from Kellogg Biological Station, Michigan, USA - KBS Corn C2-2 | ecosystem: Host-associated > Plants > Roots > Rhizosphere > Soil ... | reverse complement strand
CGCCGGCCACGTTCGAGGATTCGCGTAAAACGCGGCGAACGTCAACTGATGCAGCGCGTCGTAGGCGATGCGTTTGACCGACCAGCGGCTCGTTTGCAAGCGGACGAGAAATGCGTTGGTCGTCTCGACGTCGGCGTCGTGCCAGTCGACGTCGACGTTCGCGAACGCAATGCGCAGCGGCGGGAACGCGAGCAGCGTGAACAGCGTGGCGAGCTCCTCCCGCGCGAGCGGCGGCAATCCTTCGATCGCCGTGCCGACGGCAGCCACCGTTTCGTCGAGCGCCGCGCGGCGCATCGTTGCATCCTGAGGCAGTGCGCCGTCGAGCAACGCGGCGGCGACGGCGCGCATCACGTTGGCCGCGTCGGACGACATGGCAGCGCTTGGCTGCTGCGATTGCGCGGGCTGCAGCCAGCGCGCGGCAATCAGCACCGCAGCGCCGGCCGCGCCGGTGAAGATCAGGCGGCGGCGAAGTGAGTTCACGAAGGACGAATGAATGCGATCAACGAACGACGAAGCCTCGCGCCGTATGTTCGATCGACCGACGATAGCGAGCTCAGGTAGAGCAAACAATCTAAAGCAGACAGCGGACTCTCGATGATGCGCGCACTCCGCTAGACTGTCACACGTTCGCGCTCGCAGCCCAATTCACGATGACCGATACCCGGCACGCTGAAGCGCTCGACACATTGTTGCGCGAGTTGACGCGCGTCGCGCAGCATCATGCGGACCGTGCGGCAAACCCCGATCTCGCCAACGCACTATCGTCGCTCAGCCGCTGGCAGGCGAGTCGACTGCGTAACACGTACGCCGATCTCGAGCAGGCGCCGCGCTATGCCATGGCAATGCGGTTTTTCGAGGAAGACTTGTACGGCGGTGCTGATTTCGCGCGCCGCGACGCCGACCTCCTCAAGGTCGTGCCGGCAATGAAGCGGCTGCTGCCGACGAACGTGGTCGATACCGTCGCGCTGGCCGTCACGCTCAACGCGCTGTCGCAGGATCTCGATCGCGCCGTCGTCGATGCGCTCGGAGCGAGCGGCCAATCGTTCAGCGTTGCCGACTATTGCGCGGCTTATCGTCGCGCAGGACATTTCGACGATCGGTTGCAGCAGATCAGGCTGATCGGCGACGTCGGCGTGTCGCTGGATCGTTTCGTGCGCAAGCGAATGCTTCGCTCGGCCTTGCTGATGATGCGCAAGCCCGCGCAGGTGGCGGGACTGACCGCGCTGCAGGATTTTCTCGAGCGCGGATTCGAAGCGTTCGCGCGCATGCGCGGCGCCGCCGAGTTCCTCGCGACGATCCAGAGTCGCGAGACCGTAATTCACGAAGCGATCGTCGGCGGCAGCGACGCGCCATTTCCCGACCCGGAGCGCACGCCGCCGTGCGACGCAGCCCCGATCAGGCCGATGCTTTCCGCGTGAGCTTGTCGAGCTGCGCGTGTATCTCGCGCTCGATCGAGGGTTTGAGTGGCGTCAGCAGCAAACCGAGCTTGACGTCGAGCCGGATGTCCGATGCGCCGACGAGCATGCTGCCGTTTACACCCGGCCGCTCGAAGCGAACGTGGTCGCCATCCCAGCGCCATGCGAGACCGAACCGCTCTTCGAGATCACTCGCGAGCTTCTCGGCAACGCGCTTCGCCTGCTTGTGCGTTAGCTGGTGCCGCTTGCTGACGGATATCGACGCCATATTCGTAGCGGGACGAACGACGCCATCGGCGCCGCAGCCGGCGACCCGGCTGCGGTCATCTTACCGCGCGAAGCTTCGTCAGTGCGCGGGCTGCGCGGACGGACGCGCGTCCGAATCCTTGGCGCGCGAATCCTGTCCCGATCCGTCGATCTGCTTCAGCTCGCCCATCAGCATGCCGCCCTCGGCGACGACGAGCTTGCCGTAGCGAACCGTTCCGGTCACGCGGCCGGTGCCGTGAACGACGAGCTTCGTGCGTGCCGTGAGCTCGCCGGAGAACTCGCCGTGAATCTCGGCGACATCGATCACCGCAGTCCCCGTCAGCGTGCCGGGCTTCGAGATTTCCATCACCTTGCTGTTCACCGTCGCGTCGACCTGACCTTCGATGACGAGCACGTCGCAATTCGAGATCTCGACGCCTTTGAGCTTGATGTTGACGCCAACGAAGAGCTTGCTGCCCGCTTTTTCCTCGGGCGACGGTGTGGCGGCCGCGATCGGCGCCGGCGCCGCAGCCGGCGCGGGCGGCGTGTCGCGAGGCTGGTCGCGGCTCGTGTCGCGCAGCGTGGATGAGCCCAACGTTTGCGGTTGGCGGGTCGTCGGTGTCGGCGTCGTGTTGGGTGTCGGCATGGCGTTGCTCGCTGTCGGTTTGGCTTCGGGCTTTGTGGAGTCCTTGACGTCCACCCATCGATCGTTTCGACCCAGGTTAAGCATTTTGGATATCCCTTTGATTCGGCGGCATATGCCAATGTCATCATGCGCTCGGCTAAACGCTTTGGCAAGCGAAATTTTTCGCCCGTTCGGCGGCCATGAAATGCGCCGAATTGACGCCGGAGTGAATCAAACGTAAGCTTCAAACGATCGTTTGAATCGGACCCAAAAAATGGCGAAGGCAAAAGTCATTGCACTGCCCGTGGCGCGCGGTTCCGCCGAAACGAAGGAACGCATCCTCGACGCGGCCGAGACGCTCTTCATGGAGCATGGCTACGAGGCGACGAGCCTGCGTGCACTGACCGCGGCCGCGGATGTGAACCTCGCCGCCGTCAACTATCACTTCGGCACGAAGGAAGAGCTGTTCCAGGCGGTGCTGACGCGTCGGCTCGATCCGATGAATCAGCGGCGGCTCGAGCTTCTGACGCGCCTCGAAGCGGAAAGCGCGCCGAAGCCGCTGCCGTGCGATCGGATCCTGAGCGCATTGCTGGTGCCCGCGCTGACGCTCGCGCGCGATCCCAAGCGCGGCGGTTCGAATTTTCTGCGGCTCCTCGGCCGAGCGTATGCCGATCCAGCGCCATTCATTCGTCAGTTCCTGTCCGATCAGTACGCGGAAATGATCGCGCGATTCAAGGCGGCATTCGGCCGCGCGCTGCCGCACATGCCGCGCAAGGAACTGTCGTGGCGCTTGCATTTCATCATGGGCGCGTTGTCGTACACGCTCGCCGGCACCGACGCGCTCAAGCTGATCGCCGAATTGAATCCGCTCGAGACGACGAACGACGAGATCCTGTTGCGTCGGCTTGCCCCGTTCCTGCTCGCGGGCCTGATGGCGCCGTTGCCGGACGTCGGTGCCGTCACGCGTGAGCTTGCCGGCGAGCGCGGATCCCGGCGTCGCTGAACTCGCGGATGGAGCTGCCATGAACGCATTGATTATCGGCATCGTCATCGTCGTCGCGCTGGCGCTCGCCATCGCGCCCATGGCGATCGCGCCGCTGCGCCGCAGGCTGATCACGCGACCGCTGCTGCGGATCTTTCGCAAGGTGATGCCGCCGATGTCGCAAACCGAACGCGACGCGCTCGAGGCGGGCACGGTCGGCTGGGATGGCGATCTTTTCTCGGGCCGCCCCGCGTGGGCGGAGCTGCTGTCCGTTCCTTGCGCGCGACTCAGCGCCGACGAGCAGCATTTCCTGGACCACGAAGTCGAGACGCTGTGCGGGATGATCTCCGACTGGGAAACGACGAACGTCTACAAGGATCTTCCGCCCGCGGTCTGGCAGTACATCAAGGATCACGGCTTCCTCGGCATGATCATTCCGAAGGCGTATGGCGGCCTCGGCTTCTCCGCGTATGCACATTCGCAGGTGATCACGAAGCTTTCGACGCGCAGCGGCACCGTCGCCGTCACCGTGCTCGTTCCCAATTCGCTGGGCCCTGGCGAGCTGCTGCTGAACTACGGCACCGACGAGCAGAAGCGCCGTCACCTGCCGCGTCTTGCGCGCGGGCTCGACATCCCTTGCTTCGCGTTGACAAGTCCACAGGCGGGATCGGATGCGGCGTCGATTCCGGACTGGGGCGTCGTTTGCTACGGCGAGCACGAAGGGCGACGTGTGCTCGGTCTTCGCGTCACGTGGGACAAGCGCTACATCACGCTCGGGCCGGTCGCGACGCTGCTCGGCCTCGCATTTCGCGTGTACGACCCTGATCATCTGGTCGGTGACCGCGAAGACCTCGGCATCACGTGCGCGCTGATTCCGACGTCGCATCCGGGTGTCGTCATCGGCCGTCGTCACATGCCGCTCAACGCGGTATTCCAGAACGGCCCGAACTCGGGCACCGACGTGTTCATCCCGATGGACTGGGTCATCGGCGGCGCGCCGATGCTCGGCAAGGGCTGGCGGATGCTGATGGAATGCCTGGCCGCCGGACGCGGGATCTCGTTGCCGTCGTCCAACACCGGCATGGCCAAGCTCGCCGTTCGCACAACCGGCGCGTACGCGCGTGTCCGCACGCAGTTCAAGACGCCGATCGGCCGCTTCGAAGGCATCGAGGAAGCGTTGACGCGGATGGGCGGCAACCTTTACGTGATGGACGCGGTACGAATGTTGACTGCGACGTTCGTCGATCGCGGTCAAAAGCCCGCCGTGTTGTCGGGCATCTCGAAGCTGCACATCACGTCACGCAATCGCGAAGTAATCAACGATGCGATGGACATCGTCGGCGGCAAGGGCATCTGCATGGGGCCGTCGAACTTCCTCGGCGCCGCGTACATGCAGATGCCGGTGTCGATCACCGTCGAGGGCGCCAACATCCTGACCCGCAGCCTGATCGTATTCGGCCAGGGCGCAATCCGCTGTCATCCGTACGTGTTGCGCGAGATGGCAGCCGCACGCGAGCCCGATGCGAAGCAAGCGCTGCGCGCGTTCGACGCGGCGTTCATCGGCCACGTTCGCTTCATGCTCGGCAATGCCGTGCGCGCACTCGTGCTCGGTCTCACCGGATCGCGTTTTGCGCGGGCACCGGCGAAGATCGCACCCGACACGCGCCGCTACTATCGGGAGCTGACGCGGATGTCGTCGGCGCTCGCGTTCATGACCGACGTTTCGATGCTGTCGCTCGGCGGCGCGCTGAAGCGGAAGGAGAAGCTGTCGGCGCGGCTTGGCGATGTTCTGTCGCTGCTTTACCTCGCCTCGGCAACGCTGTGGCGTTACGAGAAGGAAGGCCGGCACGCGGCCGATGCGCCGCTGATGCATTGGGCCGTGCGCGACGCACTCTTCAAGGCGCAGGGGGCGCTCGAAGGCGTCATCGTCAATTTCCCCAATCGCATCGTCGCAGCGGTGATGCGATTCGTCGTATTTCCACTCGGTCAGCCGCACGTCGTGCCGTCGGACCGCCTTGGCCAGCACGTCGCGCGCCTCGTCATCGAGCCGTCATCGACACGCGATCGTTTGACGGCGAACATGTTCATCGGCGATCCCGACGACCCCGTGGGATTGCTGGAACGTGCGCTCGTCGCCAGTGTCGGCGCCGATCCGATCGAGCGCAAGCTGCGCAGTGCGGTGCGCAGCGGAAAGCTGAAGGTTGCGCTTGCGCCGGGTGAAGGAGCGGCGGAGATCGAAGCGGCTGCTGTCGAAGCGGCACTGATCACGCCGGCCGAAGCGAGCCAGCTCGCCGCGCGGCGTGAGCTGACGGCGCGCGTGATCAAGGTCGACGATTTTGCAGCCGACCTCGGCACGTCGCTGCTGCAACCGAGCGACCAGGACGCCAGCGGGCCGCCGCGCGGACGTCCATCGTCGGGACCGTCGAAGCGGCGCGTCGCATGAGCACGCCGATCTACATCATCGACGGTGCCCGCACGCCGTTCCTCAAGTCGCGCAATCGTCCCGGACCGTTCGCCGCGTCCGATCTCGCGACCGATGCGGGACGTGCGCTGCTGCTGCGCCAGCCGTTTGCGCCGGCCGACCTCGATGAGGTGATCCTCGGCTGCGCGGCGCCATCCGTCGACGAAGTGAACATCGGCCGCGTCGTCGCCCTGCGGATGGGGTGCGGTCACAAGGTGCCGGGCTGGACGGTGATGCGCAATTGCGCGTCGGGCATGCAAGCGATCGATTCGGCGATGGATTCTATGCGCGCGGGACGCTCGCAGCTGGTCCTCGCAGGCGGTGTCGACGCGCTGTCGCGCGTGCCGCTCCTGTTTTCCGACGCGATGGTGACGTGGCTCGCGAATTTCTACGCGGCAAAGTCGCTGTCGCGCCGCGCTGCGGTGCTCGCGCAGTTCAGGCTGCGCAATCTCGCGCCGGTCATTGGCTTGATGAAGGGTCTCACCGATCCGAACGTCGGATTGCTGATGGGACAGACGGCGGAGAATCTCGCCTTCCGCTTCGGTATCTCGCGTCAGGAGATGGACGCATTCGCCGCGCGAAGCCATCAGCGCCTGCTGGCGGCGCAGCGCGACGGCCGCCTCGCGCATGAGGTCGTGGCGCTCTTCGACCGTTCTGGGAACGTCTACGCGACCGACGACGGCGTGCGCGAAGATTCGACGCCCGAGAATCTCGCGAAGCTCAAGCCGTTCTTCGATCGCAAATACGGCAACGTGACGGCGGGGAACAGCTCGCAGGTCACCGACGGCGCTGCGTGGTTGCTGCTCGCAACCGACGACGCGGTGCGCCGGTTCGGACTGACGCCGACTGGACGCATCGTCGATACGCAGTGGGCGGCGCTCGATCCTGCGCAGATGGGACTCGGCCCGGTATATGCGGCGACGCCGCTGCTGCAGCGGAATGGCCTCGCGCTCGGCGACATCGACGCGTGGGAAATCAACGAGGCTTTCGCGGCACAAGTGCTCGCATGTCTTCGTGCATGGCAGGACGACGCGTTCTGCCGCGACGAGCTTGGTCTCGCGGGTGCGCTCGGTGTGCTCGATGAAGACAAGTTGAACGTCGACGGCGGCGCGATCGCGCTCGGCCATCCGGTCGGCGCGTCAGGGACGCGGATCGTATTGCACGTGCTGAACGTGCTCGAGCGCACCGGCGGCCGGCGCGGCATTGCATCGATCTGCATCGGCGGCGGACAGGGCGGTGCGATGCTGGTCGAGCGCGTCACGCAACCGCATTGAGCGACACGATGGCTGGGAATTCAAACCAACTCGCTCTGGACGTCGAGAACTGGAAGCTCGAGCGCGACGCCGATGGCCTTGCCTGGCTTTCGCTGGATCGCGCCGGCACGGCGACGAACACGCTGTCGAAGGCCGTGCTCGCCGAGCTCAACGCTGTGCTGGACGCACTCGACGCCCATCCACCCCAAGGGCTCGTCATTCGCTCCGGCAAGGCGAATGGCTTCATCGCCGGTGCCGACATTGCCGAGTTCGGCGACATCCGTGACGCTACGCTCGCGAAAGCGCTCGTCAAGCGCGGATGGGACACGTTCGAGCGGCTCGCAGCGGTCGAGTATCCGACGCTCGCGCTCATTCGCGGCTTCTGTCTGGGTGGTGGTGTCGAGCTTGCGCTGGCGTGCCGCTATCGCGTTGTCGTCGACGAGCCGGGGACGCGCATCGGCTTGCCGGAGGTGATGCTCGGCATCGTCCCTGGCTGGGGCGGCATCAAGCGCTTGCCGAAGCTGATTGGCGCGCCGGCGGCGCTCGATTTGATGCTGACCGGCAAGACGATCGATGCGCGCAAGGCGAAGCGGCTTGGATTCGCCGACGAGTGCGTGCCCCCGCGAATCATGGACAACACGGCGCGCGGTGTGCTGCTTGCGCGCCCGGCACCGCGTGCGCTGCGTTTTCCGCTGTCGCTTACGGAGTTGCCGCTCGCGCGCCGCTATATCGCTGCGGCCGCACGGAAGAAGGTCGCACGCCGCGCACGACGCGAACACTATCCGGCGCCTTACGCGATCATCGACTTGTGGGAACGCTTCGACGGTAATGCGCTCGCGCCACCGGCCGGCGACAGCGCTGCAATCGACGGGCTGCTCGCGAGTCCGACAGCTGCGAACTTGATCCGCGTATTCCATTTGCAGGAGCGCTTGAAGACGCTCGGCAAGACCGCCGCGTCGACGATCGCGCGCGTGCACGTCGTTGGTGGCGGGACGATGGGGGGCGACATTGCCGCCTGGTGCGCATTGCGCGGATTCGTCGTGACGCTGCAGGATCAGGATGCGCAGCGCCTCGCACCGGCGATGAAACGCGCGGCGAAGCTTTTCACCGAGCGATTGAAGGATCCGCGGCGAATCCGCGATGCGCTCGATCGACTAATCCCTGACATCAACGGTGACGGCGTCGCGCACGCCGATGTCATCATAGAGGCGATCTACGAGAACGTCGATGCGAAGCGCGCGCTGTTCGAAGCCGTCGAGCGGCGTGCTAAAGCGGATGCGATCCTCGCGACGAACACGTCGTCGATTCCGCTCGAGGACATTGCCGTCGCGCTAAACGACCCGGCGCGGCTGATCGGCCTGCACTTCTTCAACCCCGTTGCGCGGATGATGCTCGTCGAAGTCGTCGCGGGCCGCGACAGTGATCCCGGACTCGTCGCGCGTGGCGCTGCGTTCGTCCGCGCGATCGACAAGCTGCCGCTGCCCGTGAAGAGCGCGCCTGGCTTTCTCGTAAATCGCGTGCTCGCGCCTTACCTGATGACGGCGATGCGATGCGTCGACGAAGGGATCGCGCCCGAAGTCGTCGACGAGGCTGCCGTCGCGTTTGGCATGCCGATGGGTCCAATTGAGCTCGCCGACACCGTCGGGCTCGACATCTGCCTTGCGGTCGGTCGGATGCTTGGCAATGAGGGCGAGCCACCGCGCAAGCTGGCCGAGCGCGTTGCAGCGGGTCAGCTCGGCAAGAAGTCCGGACAGGGCTTCTACGCGTGGGTCGACGGCAAGCCGCAAAAACAACCGGCGCAGACGCTGCCCGCTGGCCTCGCACGACGGCTCGTCGACCCGCTCGTCGCCGAAGCGAAAGCGGCCCTCGAGGAAGGCATCGTCGACGATGCGGATCTCGTCGACGCCGGCGCGATATTCGGTGCGGGTTTCGCGCCGTTTCGTGGCGGGCCGCTGCAATACGCGCGAACGTCAGCGGCCCCATCGTAAGCGCTGACGCGGCAATCGTGGTGTAGCATTGGCGCCGCGCCGCGCGGCACGCCGTTCGGCAGTCGACGGAGGAGTCGTGGACCGGATCTGGCTCGACCATTATCCGCGCGGCGTGCCCGCGGAAATCGACGTCAACGAATACGCGTCGGCGCGCGAGGTATTCGAGGAAAGTTGCCGCAAGTTTGCGACGCGGCCGGCGTTCTCGTGCATGGGCCGCTCGATCACCTTCGCCGATCTCGACGCGCTGTCGTCGACGTTCGGTGCGTGGCTGCAGCACCAGGGTTGCACGAAGGGCACGCGCGTCGCGCTGATGATGCCCAACATCCTCCAGTATCCGGTGTGCCTGTTCGGCGCGCTTCGCGCCGGGTGCGCGATCGTCAACGTCAACCCGCTGTACACGGCGCGCGAGCTCGAGCATCAGCTCGTCGATTCGGGCGCGGAAGTCATCGTCGTCGTCGAGAACTTCGCGCGCACGCTGCAAAGCGTTGTCGCGAACACGAAGATCCGGCAAGTGGTCGTGACGTCGATCGGCGAGATGCTCGCCATCAAAGGCCGGCTCGTCGACCTCGTGCTTCGCCGTGTCAAGAAGGTGATACCGAAGTTCTCGCTGCCCGGGGCCATCCGTTTCTCGGATGCCATGCATCAGGGTCGCAAGCTGTCGCTGTCGCGCGTCCCGCTGTCACACGACGACCTCGCCTTCCTGCAGTACACCGGCGGAACAACAGGTATCGCGAAAGGCGCGATGCTGCTCCATCGCAACATCGTCGCGAACATGCTGCAGGCGCGCGCATGGGTGCGCCCCGTTCTGGACGAGCATCGGCGCGAAGTGATTCTGACGCCGCTGCCGCTCTATCACATCTTTGCGCTGACGGCGAACTGCCTCGTGTTCATGTCGGTCGGCGGCGAGAACGTGCTGATCACCAATCCGCGCGACATTCCGCACTTCATCAAGGAGATGCGCCGCTATCACTTCACGGCGATGACGGGTGTCAACACGCTGTTCAATGCGCTGCTGCACAACGAGAAATTCGCGCAGATGAGCTTCAAGTCGTTCCATCTGACGCTTGGTGGCGGGATGGCCGTGCAGGAAGCCGTCGCGAAACGGTGGAAGGAAGTTACTGGCGTCACGCTCGTCGAAGCGTATGGCCTCACCGAGACGTCACCCGCAGCGACGATGAATCCGCTCGACGTGACCGAATACACGGGCGCAATTGGCTTGCCGATTTCATCGACCGATGTCGCACTGCGCGACGATTCGGGCAACGACGTCGCGCTCGGCGAGGCCGGTGAGATATGCATCCGCGGGCCGCAGGTGATGGCGGGCTACTGGCAGCGGCCCGACGAGACGGCCAAAGTGATGACGTCCGACGGCTTCTTCATGACGGGCGACATCGGCAAGATGGATTCGCGCGGCTACATCACGATCGTCGATCGCAAGAAGGACATGATCCTCGTGTCGGGATTCAACGTGTATCCGAACGAGATCGAAGGCGTCGTCGTGATGCTTCCCGGCGTGCTCGAGTGCGCGGCCGTTGGCATCATCGACAAGAAATCGGGAGAGGCGGTCAAGCTCTTCGTCGTGCGACGAGACCCGGCGTTGACGGTCGAGCAGGTGCTCGATCACTGCCGCAATCACCTGACCCCTTACAAGTGTCCGCGCGACGTCGAGTTTCGTCGCGAGCTCCCCAAATCGAACGTTGGCAAGATCCTGCGGCGCGAGCTGCGGGATGAAGCGAGACGGGCGGCAAGCACGCCACCCGTCCATGCCCAGGTCACATGAGCGGCGTCCACCTGCCGGCCGACATGCCGGCGCTGCGCGTCACGCCGATGCCGGCTGACGCCAACTTTCATGGCGATATCTTTGGCGGCTGGATCATGTCGCAGGTCGACCTCGCGGGTTCGATTCCAGCGTCGCGCCGCGCGCGCGGCCGCGTTGCGACGGTTGCCGTCAACTCGTTCGTGTTCAAGCAGCCCGTGCTGATTGGCGACGTCGTGTCGTTCTTCGCGAAGATCGAGAAGACCGGCCGCACGTCGATTACCGTGTCGGTCGAGGTCTATGCGCAGCGCAATCCCGGCGAGGAGATCACCGTCAAGGTCACTGAGGCGAGCCTGACGTACGTTGCCGTCGGACCAGACCGCAAACCGCGCGACCTGCCGGTCATTGCTGGATAACGCAGTGCCTGCGTTTCCTGCTAATTGAACGATGCGTGAACGGACCGTGTGTTAGCCGCGCCACAAAGCGACGCGTGGCTCGCGGCGCGCCCCTTGACAGGGACGGTTCCTTCGCAATCCCCGTGTATAGTCAAAGCGTAAATCCGCGCGGGCAGCCACCACGCAAAACACCCGGCCGACGCGCGACAACTGCGTTATCGCAAACAACGGGAGGATCGATCCGATGCATGCAATCACGTTCAAGCGCACGCGCGTCGCGACGGCAATCGGTGGGCTCGGCATGCTGCTTGCGGCGGGGCACGCATTCGGCGCCGCATTCGCGCTGCAGGAGAATTCCGGCAGCGGCTTAGGGAACGCGTTCGCCGGCGGTGCTGCGTCCGCCGAAGACGTCAGCACGATCTGGGCGAATCCCGCGGGCATGTCGCGATTCGCGACGCCGCAAGTCGCGGGTGCCGTGCACTTCGTGATGCCATCGTTCAAGTTCAAGGACGAGGGATCGCAACCCGCGGCGTT
>Ga0068852_100003040_pt1 | contig 11669 bp, 8 predicted proteins | sample KBSCornC22_FD_66594 | JGI IMG/M metagenome (GOLD analysis project Ga0068852, IMG submission 66594) | Corn rhizosphere microbial communities from Kellogg Biological Station, Michigan, USA - KBS Corn C2-2 | ecosystem: Host-associated > Plants > Roots > Rhizosphere > Soil ... | reverse complement strand
GACCGATTCGCGCTATTTCGAGCAGGCCACGCAGGAGCTGGACGGCAGCGAGATCAGCCTCATGCGCCAGACGGCGTCACACCGACCTGAGCACGTCGACTGGCTTTGCGGCCGGCTCCAGTCCGGACAGACCGTCGCCATCGCCGGCGACGTGCAGTCGCTCGGTATGCAAGACCTCATGCAGCAGCGCCTGTCCGCCCGCGGCATCGCGCTGCGCACGGATCTGGATCTTGTCGACGAGATCTGGGACGACCGGCTGCCGTTGACGGCCGATCCGGTGCGCGAACACCGTGCTGACGCCGTCAGCTCGACCCGGCAGGAACGCCTCGCCCGCGTGCGCGCCGCGATGACGCAGGCCGGCGCGACGCACCATCTGGTGTCCTCGCTCGACGACGTGGCCTGGATCACCAACCTGCGCGGCAGCGACGTGCCGTACAACCCGGTGTTTCTCGCCCACCTGCTGATCGGTCCGGACAAGGCCATCCTGTTCGTTCCGCCCGGCAAGATCGCGCCGGCGCTCGGCCGCGCGCTCGCCGCCGACGGCATCGTGCTGGCCGACTACGCCGCGGCCAAGACTGCGCTCGCCACGCTGGACGCTGGCGACTGCGTGCTGCTCGATCCGCGCCGCGTCGTTCATGCGCTCGTCGCGGCGATCGGCGACGACGTGCGCCTCGTGCAACAGCTCAACCCGAGCCAGCGCTTCAAGGCGGTCAAGACAACCGCCGAACTCCGCCACATACGCGAGGCCATGCGCCATGACGGCGTCGCGCTGGTGCGCTTCCTGATCTGGCTCGAGCAGCACATCGGCACCACCGCGCTGACCGAGCTCGATGTCGCCGCCGAACTCCGACGCCAGCGCGAAGCGCAGCCGGATTTCGTCGGCGAGAGCTTCGCCACGATTGCCGGCTACCAGGCCAACGGCGCGCTGCCGCACTACCACGCGACCGCGCAGAGTTACGCGACATTGGCGCCATCCGGGCTGCTGCTCGTCGATTCCGGCGGCCAGTACGAAGGCGGCACGACCGACGTCACGCGCACGATTGCGCTTGGCGACATCACCGACGAGCAGCGCCGCGACTACACGCTCGTGCTCAAGGGCATGATCGCGCTGTCGCGCGCACGCTTTCCGGCCGGCACGACGGGCCAGCAGCTCGATGCGCTCGCGCGCGCGCCGATCTGGGCCGAGGGCATCAACTACGGGCACGGCACCGGCCACGGCGTCGGCTACTTCCTCAACGTGCACGAAGGACCGCAGGCGATCCGTCCGCCCGCGCCCGGCGAAACGGGCGAGCCGCTGCTGCCCGGCATGGTCACCTCGAACGAGCCCGGCATCTACCGCCCCGGCCGTCACGGCGTACGCATCGAGAACCTCATCGCGAGCGTACCGGCCGGCGACGGCGAGTTCGGTGAATTCCTTGCTTTCGATACCTTGACACTTTGTCCCATCGACACGCGCCCCGTGATGGCCGCACTGCTGAGCACGGCCGAGCGCGACTGGCTCGACTGGTATCACGCCCAGGTCGAGGCCGAGCTCGCGCCATTGCTCGACGCCGACGCGCAGCGCTGGCTCGCGCTGCGCTGTGCAGCGCTGTAGGCCGGCTGCCATGACTTCCACCACGCCACGCCGCGTCCTCGTCGTCGCGGGCACACGCCCCGAATGCCTCAAGCTCGCCAGCGTCGTGCGGGCGCTGCGCACGCAGCCCGGGCTGGACACGCAGCTGCTCAACAGCGGCCAGCACCAGGCCATGGTCGAGCGCACGTTCGCGCAGCTCGGCCAGCAGTGCGATCTGGCGGTCGGACAGATTGCCGCCGCGTCGCTCTCGCATGCGCTGACCGCGCTGCGCGAGCGCATCCGCGACACCGCGCGCGCGCAGGACAGCGCGCTGATCGTGAGTCAGGGCGATACGTCGACCGCGTATGCCGCTGCGCTCGCCGCGCGCGATCTGCGCCTGCCGCTCGCACACGTCGAAGCCGGACTGCGCACGAGCCATCCGTACCGGCCCTTTCCGGAAGAACTGTTCCGCCGCCGCATCGCGCCGATCGCGCGGCTGCATTTCGCGCCAACCGCGCATGCCGCCGCGAACCTGCGCGGCGAAGGCATCGCGGCCGAACGCATCTTCGATGTCGGCAACAGCGTGATCGACCTGCTGCGCGAACAAGTGGAGGACACGCGCCCGCTGGCCCTGCCCTTCCTGCCCGACACGCCGCGGCATGTCGCGCTGACGCTGCACCGGCGCGAGAACTACGGCCGCGGGCTGGACGTGGTCTGCGCCGCCGTGCTCGAACTGCTCACGCGTCACGCCGACATCGGCGTGGTCTGTCCGGTGCATCCGAATCCGGCGGTCGGCCATCGCATCCGCCGGCATCTGTCGGGGCATCCGCGCATCAGCCTCGTCGAACCGCTGGACTACCGCCCGTTCATCGCGCTGCTCGCACACGCGCGCCTGGCGATCACGGATTCCGGCGGCATCCAGGAAGAAGCGCCGTATCTCGGCACGCCCGTGCTCGTCGTACGCGAGAACACCGAACGGCCGGAGAGCGTCGCGCTCGGCGCCGCGACGCTGGTGCCGCTGCGCACCGACCGCATCGTGGCCGAGGCGGATCGCCTGCTCGCGGCGCCCCCATCACCCGCGCTCGCCTTTACGCGCGACGCGCCCTACGGCGACGGCCGCAGTGGCGAGCGCATCGCGCAGACGATCGCGCAGTTTCTCGCCTGAGCTTTAGCAGCCGGTTCATCGCCTGATTTTTTACACGCGCGACGCCGCGGCGCGCAGCGCGTACGCAAACACACGCTACCATGTGCGCCCTTGCGGACAAGGACGTGGCATGCGCGGCGAAGACCTGACTGATCTTTGTGAAACCACCGCGGCGCGGCTGCGCCACTGGTTGCTCGCTGGCGACGTGCAATGCGCCGAAGGCGCGCAGGCCGGTGGCATCTACGGCGCGTTTGATGCTTCCGGCAAGGCGCGCTACGTCTATCCCGAGATTACCGGTTACTACCTGCACTGGCTCGCCGATGTCGCCAGCGCCGCCGATGCGGACCTCCTGCGTCCGGCCGCGCAGGCCGCGACCGACTGGGCCGAACGCGTGCTCGCCAACGGCGCCGTCCCCGCGACGCGCGCCTATGTCGGCGCTGACGACACCGACGACTGGCGCAACCGCGCCGTGTTCTTCTTTGATCTGGCCATGCTGCTGCGCGGCCTCTGCGCTGCGCACGAAGCCGTGCTGGTCGCATTGCCGCAACCTGCGATCGATCGGCTGATCGACGAACTCACCGCGTTCGTCGATGCGGACGGTCGCATCCGCGCCGCGCGCGTCGAAGCGGGCGTGTCCTTGCCGGCGCGCTGGTCGACGCTCGGCGGTCCGTTCGAGGTCAAGGCCAGTTCGCGCGTCGAACTCGCCGCGCGGCATCGGCCGCTGCCGGCCGCACTCGCGCAGGCCTGCCGCGCGCTTGCCAAGTCGTATCGCGGCGAGGCCGCGACGCTCGCACTCGACATGCTGCATCCCACGCTCTATTTCGCCGAAGGCATGCTCGTCGCCGAGCCTGACTGCAGCGCCGCCATCGCCACGCTCGCGCAGCGCTGCCTGGCATTGGCCGACGCCGACGGCAACCTGCCCGAAGCCGAGGATTCCACCGTGCCGCGCAGCGACATCCTCGCGCAGACGCTGCGCGTGCTGCTGCTGACCGGCAGCGCCGACGGCGCCGCGTCCGAACGTCTCGCGGCGACGCTGGCGCACCGCGTCGATGACGCCGGACGCCTGCCGTTCCGCCTCGACGTCGACGCGCCGCAGCCCAACGTCTGGTGCGCGATGTTCGCCGAACAGGCGCTGCGCTGGACCGCACGCGCGCGCCGCGGTCTTGCATTGCCCGCTGCGGAATGGCTGGTGTGAGCCGACTGAAGCATCTTCCCGGCGCGGTGCTGCGGCTGCTGCCGCACGTACCGCTTGCGCTCGCGATGTTCGGGGCCGATCTGCTCGCGCGCTGGCGTCCCGGCGCCGCACGCAGTGCACGTGGCACGCGCGTGTCCGGCATCAGCGTGATCGTGCCCGAGCGCGGGACGCCGGACCTGCTCGCCGAAACGCTGGCCGCGCTCGAACTCGCGCTCGCCGCGGTCGCCGAACCGCAGCAGGTCATCGTCGTCGTCAACGGCGCGCCGCAAGCGGACTACGCGAATCTGCAGCAGCGCTGGCCCGGCTATGACTGGCAGTTCCATGCTGAGGCACTGGGCTACAACGGCGCGATCGAAGCCGGACTCGCCGCCGCGCGCCACGGCTGGAGCTACCTGCTCAACAGCGACATGCGCCTGGCACCCGATGCGCTCGCGCGGCTGCTGCCGTATCGCTACGACCACGTCTTCGCGATCACCTCGCAGATCTTCTTCACCGACCCCGAGCGGCGCCGTGAGGAAACCGGCTGGTCCGACTTCCACGCAAACGTCGAATACGCCGAAGTCTACGAACGCGATCCCGGCAGCATGCGCGTCGCGCGCGGCAACCTGTATCCGGGCGGTGGCAGCTCGCTGTGCCGCACGGCGGAGCTGCGCCGCTACGTCGCCGATTCGCGCGACTACAGCCCGTTCTACTGGGAAGACGCCGACTGGGGCATACGCGCCTGGAGCGAAGGCTGGGAACTCGTGTTCTGCCCGGTGTCGCACGCGCACCATCATCATCGCGGCACCGTGCGGCGCTATTTCGATGCTGACGAAGTCGCGCGCGTGATCCGCCGCAACGAGCTGCTGTTCGACCTGCGTCATCGCTGGACGCGGCGCCATCCGCTGCGCAGCCTGCAGCGCCTCTCGCGCATCGATGCGGTGTCGCGGCGCGAACTGCGCGGCATCGGGCTCGCGCTTCGCGCGTTCCGCAGCCGCCTCGCGACCGAACGCGCGCGCCACCATGGCCTGCGTTTTGAACGCATCACGCAGGATCACTGGTACTGGCCGCGGCGCGACGACGACCGGCACCGGCCGCGCGTGCTGCTGGTCTCGCCGTTCGCGTTATTTCCACCCGCGCATGGCGGCGCGCGACGCATCGCCGAACTCGTCGCGCGCCTGTCCGACGATGTGGATTTTTTCCTGCTCAGCGACGAAGCCTCGCTGTACGGACCCGCGAGCGAACCGTGGCTCACGCATTTTCGCGGCGCGCATCTGCTCGAAGGCCGCGGCGACATTGCCGGCGAAGCGGCGCTGGATCTGCCGGCACGACTGACGCGCCACGCCTGGCCCGGCCTGCGCGCGGCGCTCGACGCGGCGACCACGCAGTTCCAGCCCGATATTGTACAAGTGGAATTCATGGAACTTGCCGAGCTCGCGCAGGACCGCGCCGCCGTGGCCGGCGCGCCGCGCTGGCTGCTGTGCCTGCACGACGTCTATCTCGACAGCGCCGACCCGGCCAGCGACGCGCGTCAGCGCACCGCCATCGCGAGCTACGACGGCGTGGTGGCCTGCTCGGCGGAAGATGCGGCGCTGCTCGCACCGCAGCCGGCTACGCTGATCGGCAACGGTGCAATCGACCGGCGCGCTGATTACATTCCCTCGCCCGACGGCCTGCTGCTGTTCATGGGCCCGTTCCGCTACGCGCAGAACCTGCACGGCATCCTCGCGTTCATCGACGGTGCCTGGCCCGCACTGCGCGCGGAATTCCCGCAGCTGCGGCTGCGTATTCTCGGCGGTGCCGAATCGGCCGCGATGGCCGAATCCGATGCGCGCCTGCGCGGAGCCGGCATCGAGCTGGTATCGGCGTTCGTCGATCCCGCACCGCATCTGGCCGATTGCAGCCTGAGCATCAATCCGCAGGTCGACATCCGCGGCTCGTCGATCAAGCTCATCGAATCGCTGCTGGCCGGACGCGTCTGCGTCAGCACGGGCGACGGCGCGCGCGGCTTCGCCGACGCCGGCCTCGGTGCGCTGGTGTGCAGTCCCGACATCGCCGGCATGGCCGCGCGTATTTCGCCGCTGCTGCGCGATGCGGAGCAGCGCCACCGCCTCGAACGCGCCGACGACGACATTCTGGACAATTTCACCTGGGACGCGATGGCCGCGCGCCAGCGCGAGGTCTACCGCACGCTCTGCCCCGAGGACAAACCATGACCTGGTCCTACGACGCGATCGCCGACGTCTACGCCACCGACATGGGCCGCAGCATGCCGTTCGACGATGTCGGCTGGTACCGCGCGTTCTGCCGCGATCAAAACGGCGCCGTGCTGGAGCTGGGCTGCGGCACCGGCCGCATCCTCGTCGAACTGCTCACGGCGGGACTCGACGTCGTTGGCGCGGACCGTTCGCTGCCGATGCTGCAGCGCCTGCGTGCCGACGCCGCCGCGCGCGGCCTCGCCGCGAACGTGCTGCAGATGGACCTGCGCGCGACCGCCGTGAACGCACGCTTCGCCACGATCCTGCTGCCGTATTCGCTGATCACCTACCTGACCGACCCGCGCGTCGCCGCCACCGTGCTCGCCGGGCTGCGACCGCTACTGACCGACGACGGCTGCGTCGTGCTCGATGCGTTCGTGCCGAAGCCCGTCGAAAGCTTCGCCGACTTCCGCCTCGACTACCGCCGCGCGCACGATAACGGTTTCCTCGAACGGCGCAAGCGCATTACCGCGAATGACGACGGCACCAACCGCATCGAACGCCAGTACCGCGTACTCGCCGCCGACGACACACTGCGGCAGGAATTCCACACCGACGAAACCATCCGCCCCTACGCGCCGGCGCAACTGCAGGCGCTCGCGCAGCAGGCCGGGTACGTCGTGCAGCGCGAAGTGCGCGACTACAGCGATGCACCGCCGAGCGCGGACATGCGCTTCGTCACGCTGATACTGCGGCCGTAGTACTCGCAACGGAATGCCTGCCCCGACGGCGCCGGCACAACGCGGACGAGGGTTTTTCCCCTGACGCCTTGAGTGATTACCGCAAGGCACTGGCCTGTCGTTCGTGGTGGTATGCACCGCGCATCCAGCAGCCTCTCCCGGTCCAGCGGGGGAACGGCGAGCGCGTGCGCGGCCGCTGCATCCGCAGCGCGGTCGGCCGCGTATGGCTAGCGCGATCGGGCGCGGCGCAACGCCGTGCACCGCCACATCGACAGGGGAAAGACATGCAGGGGAAAGGCTGGAACACGTGGCCGCTGTTGCTGGCCGGAGCATTGGTGTGCGCGAGCTGCGCAAGCACGCGGACGACGCGTCCGACTCCTGGCGCGGAGGGAGCAGCAGGCGCGAGCACCGCACCCGCGAAATCCGCCCCGGCGACCGCCGAAGCACCGCCACCGCCTCCGCCCGCTCCACCCGCCGCGCCTCCGCCACCACCGGCGCCAGCACCTCCGCCGCCCGCGCCACCGCCGGCTCCGCCCGTAGCGCCGCCGCCTCCGCCACCTGCCGCAGCCCCACCCGCGCCGGCCGCAGTGCCGGCGAAGCCCACCGTCGCCGCGAAGCCTGCACCGGCAAAGCCCGCCGCAGCGCCGGTCGAGAAGCCGCCCGTGGCAAAGGCCGAAACGCCTGCCGCCACCGCACCTGCGCAGAGCACCGCCGTCAGCGAAGGCAGTGAACGCATTGCCGGCCGCATCGAACTCGCCGCCGCACCGGGGCAGCAGGTCTCGCCGGCCGAGACCACCAACGCCGTCGTCTATTTCGTGCCCGCGCGCGGCGCGCCGCGGCCCAAGGCCGACCGCTACAGCGTAATCACGCGCAACAAGCGTTTCGATCCGCAGGTGCTGATCGTGCCGGCCGGCAGCACGGTGTCGTTCCCGAACCAGGATGAAATTCTGCACAATGTATTTTCGCAGTCGCCCGGCGCGACGTTCGACCTCGGCCTGTACGGCGAAGGCCAGAGCGCGGAAACCGTGTTCAACCGCGCGACCGTGGTGCAGGTGTTCTGCAACGTGCACCACAGCATGAACACCAACGTCGTCGTCGCACCCACGCCGTGGTTCGGCCGCGTCGGCGCCGACGGCAGCTTCGCGCTGGAAGGGCTTCCGGCCGGCCCCGGCACCTTGAGCATCTGGCATCCGCGCGTCGGCATGGTCACGCGCGAGGTCACGCTGCCGCTGTCCGCGCCGCTGCAGGAAAAACTGCTCGCGACGAAACCGGTCATTCCCGACCACCAGCGCAAGGACGGCGCAAGCTACCGTCCGCCCGCGCGCTGAGCTGCTCATGCGCCTCGAAAAGATCCTGTTGCCGCTGGCCTGTGCGCTGGCCCTGGTCCTGATAGCCGCTGCCGGACTGCTGATCCATCGCAGTGCGCTCGCCGACGCGCACACCGTCGCGGCGCAGCGGCTCGCCGCCGCCGCGCTCGCGCACGACGCGCAGCAGCAGATGCGCGAGCGCGAACTGCTGCTGCTCACGCGCCAGCTCGCCAGCGACAAGGGCTTCGTCGGCTACATCGCGCAATCGCTGCAGCCCGGCGCGAGCGGCGCGATCGACACCGCGTCGATCCGCGATCTGCTCGACGAGCGCCGCAGCCAGCTCGGCATCGACGTCGCCATGGTGCTCGACAGCCAGGGCCGCACGATCGTCGACACGGCCTCGTTCCAGCCGACCCAGTCCGACCTCGCGCAGCACAGCGCGGTGGCGCAGGCCCTGTCGACGCTCGAACCAGCCAGCGGCTTCCTGCGCGGCCGCGAGCGCGGCATGCAGGTCGCTGTCGCGCCGCTGCTGCTCGGCGCGAGCAGCGAAGGCCTGCTGCTCGCCGGCCAGTTCATCGACGACGATTTCGCGCGGCGCATCGGCGCCATCGCCGGCACCGACATCGCGCTGCTCACGAGCACGCCGGCCGGCCCGCAGGTGCTCGCGGGCACGATCGACGCCGACGTGCGCAAGGAACTCGCGGCCGTCGCCGTGCAGCGCGGCTGGCCGGTCTCGAACACGGCCGAAGAAACCGCGACGCTCGACATCGCCGGCAGCCGCTGGCTCGCGCGCGTGCGACCGGCCGGCAAGGACGCCGCGGCCGGATCGCTGATCGCACTGCTGCCCGGCAGCGCGATCGACGCGTTCGTCGCCGCGACCGATCGCATGCTGTGGCTCTGGGGCAGCGTGCTGGCCGCGCTGGCCATCGTACTGACCGCGCTGCTCTGGCTGTACTGGCTGCGGCCGCTCGACACGCTGTCGCGCTACGCCACCGGCGTCACAGGTGGCGCGCTCGAACCGGTTCCGGCGGCGCGCGGCGGCGGCGCAGGCATCGCGGCGATCACCCAGGCGCTGAGGCGGCTCGTCGGCGAATTGCGCGAGACGCGCGACTTCGAAGCCTATTCCGCCGACCTGCTGCGCCAGCGTACGCGCAGCAGCGAAACCGGCCCGCGCACCGGGGCAGCCGTCAGCGTCGATCACGGCGCCGCGGCGCAGGTCGCGGCCGGCAGCGTGGTCGCCGACCGCTACGAAATCTACGCGCGCGTCGGTGCGGGCCAGTCCGGCGTGGTCTATCGCGCGCTCGACCGGCGCGATCGCGAGATCGTCGCGCTCAAGCTGCTCGGTCCGGCCGCGATTGCCGGCCCCGAACACGCGAACCGCATCAAGGAGCTGCTGCGCGCCGGCGCGCGCGTGCAGCAGGCCAACGTCGCGCGCATCCGCGATGTCGGCCAGGCCGACGGTGTGATCTTCATCGCCAGCGAATACGTGCGCGGCATCAGTCTCAAGGACGCGCTGTCGCGCACTGGCCGCATCCCGCTGTATGCGGCGCTGCACGTATCGCGCGAAATCTGCGCCGGCCTCGCCGCGATCCATGCCGCCGGCACCACGCATGGCGCGCTGAATCCGGCCAACATCGTGCTCGGCGCCGGCGCCGATACCAAGTTGCTCGACATCGGTCTCGTCGCACGGCCGCCGGGCTTCGATCATCACCAGCCCGCGCGCCCGCTGCACAGCGATCCGACCTATCTGTCGCCGCAGCAGATCGTCGGCCAGCTCGCCAACCCGCACGACGATGTCTACGCGCTCGGCGTGATCCTGACCGAGATCTTCACCGCGCGCCTGCCGCAGCCCAATGGAAGCGCGTCCGAACTGTGCCTCGCGCGCATCGAGCGCGAGGCCACCGCGCCGTCGCGCCTGTGGACCGAAATCCCCGCACCGATCGAAGCGCTGCTGCTGCGCTGCCTGGAGCGCGACGCGTCTCGGCGCCTGCCCGACGCGACTGCCGTGCTGGTCGAACTCGACCGCTGCCACCCATGACCGCCACAAGGACACAACGCCACATGTCCCTTCTTATTTTTTGCGGCAAGGCATCGAAGCGTCCCTGGCGCGCGATGCTGGCCGTCGCGCTGCTGCTGGCCGCCGCCGGCACGCAGGCCGCCGGAACGCGCCAGCTCGCCACCGGCGGCGCCAGCACGATCGAAGGCAGTGCCGGCGGCGGCATCGTGCCGTGGGCGTCGATCACCGGCTATCCGACCGGCGACGAGATCGGCGCGACCGCTTTCCTGAGCCGCGTCGACACCGGCGACTACTCGCTCGACAGCGCCGGCGCGGCACTCGGCCTGTTCAACCGCATCGAACTGTCGGTGGCGCGGCAGGATCTCGACCTGATCACGCTCGGCCCTGCGCTCGGCCTTCCGGGCGCGCACCTGCGCCAGCACGTCGTCGGCGTCAAGCTGCGCCTGTTCGGCGACGTCATCTACACCGACTGGCCGCAGGTGTCGCTGGGCGTGCAGTACAAGAAGAACCGCGATTTCCTGATCCCGAGTGTCGTCGGCGCGACCGACGACAGCGACGTCGACATCTACCTCAGCGCGACCAAAGTGTTTCTCGCCGGCGTCGGCAACTTCAACGCGTTCATCAACGGCACCGCGCGCTACACCCGCGCCAACGAAACCGGCCTGCTCGGCTTCGGCGGACCCGGCGGCAACGGCCGCAAGCTCCAGGCCGAAGTTTCCGGCGGCCTCCTGTTCTCGCGCCACTTCGCCGTCGGCGCCGAATACCGCATGAAGTCCGGCAGCCTGCCCGGCCTGCCCGAAGACGACTGGCGCGATGTGTTCGTGGCCTGGTTTCCGAACCGGCACGTGTCGGTCGTGCTGGCCTATGTCGACCTCGGCACGATCGCGACACTCAACGACCAGACCGGCTGGTACCTCTCGCTGCAAGGAGCTTTCTGATGCGCCCTTCCCTGATCGGCGAGTTCCTGTCGCCGCGATCGCTGCACCGTCTCGCCGCCAGCCTGCTGCTGGCCGTATCCGCCGCGAGCGCCGCGCCGCCGTCCGACGATTCGCTCTACCAGGCACTCGGCGCCGAAGCCGGCGTCGCCACGCTCGTCGACAAACTGCTCGACCGCGTCTACGCCGACACGCGCATCGCGTTCCTGTTCGCCGAAACCGACCGCACCAACCTCGCGCGCCTGATCCGCGAACAGTTCTGCAGCGAAACCGGCGGCCCGTGCGCGTACTCCGGCCGCAGCATGGCCGAAAGCCACAGCGGCATGGGCCTCAAGGAAAAGGAATTCGACGCCTTCGTCGAGGACTTCATCGTCGCGATGGAAGACGCCGGGGTGCCGTATCGCACGCAGAACCGGATGCTCCGGATATTTGCGCCGATGCGGGCGGACGTGATCGGGAAATGACAGTAACTACGGGGGATGTAGAAGGAACAAGGGCGTAGTAGGTAGAAACTAGAGAAAGCGGCCTCGCTGCGACCGCCGCCTCGCCGTGCCCTGCGCCTTCCCTAGTTTCTACCTACTCCTACCTAATCCCTCCTGGTT
>Ga0068852_100003039_pt1 | contig 11673 bp, 7 predicted proteins | sample KBSCornC22_FD_66594 | JGI IMG/M metagenome (GOLD analysis project Ga0068852, IMG submission 66594) | Corn rhizosphere microbial communities from Kellogg Biological Station, Michigan, USA - KBS Corn C2-2 | ecosystem: Host-associated > Plants > Roots > Rhizosphere > Soil ... | reverse complement strand
TCGAAACCTACTGGATTCCGCTTGGCGCGAAGGGAATGCTCAGCGGCACCGATCTGCACAAGGAACTGCTCGCCAACGCGACGAGTCCGGGCGCCAACCTCGACACCGAGGCACCGGCGCCGAACGCGAATCTCAGCGACCACGGCCTCGGCCTGCGCGGCAGTATCGATTTGTATACCGGAGCAAAAGGTTCCAGTTTCCACCGTATGGCCGGGCTGTATTTCGACGGACCGGTCGGCGCGAAGGGCGCCGACGTACTGACGACCACGCCGAAGAAACATCCGCGCGTACGCACCAGCGCGGTCGGCAATACCTACGCGCCTTCGGTCGCGGGCGGCCGCGTCGAAAACATCGCCGACGGCCCGCAGGACATCCAGCTCGGCGAGCTCAAGCCCGCGAGCGCACCGATGCTCGCGCGCGCGCCCGGCCAGCTGCAGAACTACATCGAAGGCTTCAAGGACGCCGCGAAGCTGACCAATGCGCTCGGCGCCGCGCGCAAGCCCGCGGTCGAATGGAAGCTCAAGGAACCGACGCTGCTGCCGGAAACCGCGGTGAAATTCGTCGAGAACGGCAGCGACATGAAGTTCGATCCGGCCAGCCCGCGCAGCGACCGGCAGCTGGTGCTCGGCAAGATCGAGGAAACCAACGACGTCGGAGCCAAGTACAAGGTCAAGGTCATCTACAACCCGGCCGATCGTGGCCTGCCGCCGGTCATGGGCGGCCTCTACGCGCAGCCGTTCAAGCCGGGCACCGGCCTCTGGATGTACTTCGCACGGCCGCGCGACCTCAATGCGGTGCTCGGCACGTCGCGCGCCTCGCGCAACGTGCGCGGCGAGATGGTCGTTGCCAACCAGGTGCAGGATCAGGTGCTCGATCCGCTGTTCGAGGCACCCAAACAGGTCGCGCCGCTGCGTCGTCCCGCGGCGAGCGCGTCGCCCCATGCGCAGCAACTCGCGACGCCGGCTACGCAGGAATCCCCGGCGCTGCGGCGCAAGACCAAGAAGCCGCCGCCGAAGCTCGAGGACAAGTTCGTCTTCAAGACCTGGCAGTCCAGCGTCACGGCGCTGCGTACCGAAGTGACCGGTTCGAAGGACGCGACGCGCAACACGGAAATGGCATCGCTGGAGCTGCTGCAGCACGCCTACGCGGCCGACGACAGTCTCGCCGCGGCCAACACCAAGCGCGTGCTGCCGGACAAGAACAGCGACAAGGTCAACATCGTTTCCAAGGCCGGCAAGGCCAAAGGCGCGAAGGACCGTTCGCACAGCAAGGACCTCGGCGACATCTCCGGCTGGCTGCGCGCGTGGACCGGGCGCCCCGTAGAGCAGGTGCTCGGCCGCTTCCGCGAACGCTTCGGCGGCGCCTTCGTCTGGGTTGCCGACAAGGTCGCGACGCTGCGCGAGAAGGTGCGCAAGACGCTGGCCGAAAAGTTCAAGTCCGGCGGCAAGCCGGGCGGCGGCGGCAAGGCGCGCATGATCTTCAAGGCGCTCGGCAAGGCGCTGCTGCAGATGGGCAAGGTCCTGCTGCACCGCACGGTCGGCCTCATCGTCACCGCGCTCGAGAACGGCATCCGCAAGAAGCTCGACAAGGTCTTCGATATCGAGCCGGAGAAACTGCTCGAGGACACCTTCGGCAAGGACATCGAGGCGCTCACCGCGCCGCTGCAGAAGATCCGAAACGACGCCGAGACGAAACTCGACGAGGCGGTCGCGGCCTACGGCGCGAAGCTCGACTGGATCGCGAAGATCAAGGATCTCAGCGGCACCATCGGTCCGATCGTCGAAGTCGCCTCGATCGCGGCGCAATGCGCCTCGCCGCCGGGCTGGGGCTGCCTCAAGCTGCTCGCGAAAAAGCTCACCGACTGCGCCATCGACGCGGCGCTGAACATCTGCTGGGTGCAGAAGAAGATTGCCGGCGCGGTCGAGGAAATCGACGCGGTCGCGAACATTCCGGCCGACGTCGCCGAACTCGCGCTCGCGCAGCTCAGGAAGCTCGCGCCAAAGGAACTCGAGGACGTGTTCGACGAACCGGTGCCGCGCGCAACGTCATCGGGCAACGACGAGATCGAATGCGAGGACTCGCCGCCGGATTCGGGCTGTCCAAGCTTCGGTGGTAGCGGCGGCAGCGGCGGCGCCGACAAGGAACCCACCGACCCGGTCTACAACGACCTGCTCGACCTGCGCAAGGAACACACGCCCGAGCAGATCGTCGGTGCGGCCGAGATGGCCGAAGCCGCGGGCATGCCGCAGGACGCGCCGCTGACGCCCGAGCAGGTGCGCAAGATGAAGGAACTGCTCGGTCCTTCGAAGGGCCTTGGTGCGAAAGACTTCAGCGACATGGCCAGCGGCCAGGCCGGGCCGGACGTCAAGGACAAGCTCAAGCCGCTGCAGGACTACCTCGACCAGCAGGCCGGCGACGCGATCAAGGACCAGCTACTCAAGGATCTCAAGCACGGCAAGTTCGACGCGAAGCACAAGGACATGGCCCAGACCGGCCGCCACTGGCGCATCCTGAAACCGTATAAAAAGGGAACGTTCAAGAATTATCCCGTGCTCGTCTGGACGCCGACGCAGTCCGGCGTCGGTGTTGCCGATGGTTCCATGGGCGAGTGCTTCGAGGACGGCAAGATTCCGGTCGACTTCACGCGTGCCGACGTCGTCGACAAGGACGGCAAGCCCATGCCGGTCGATACGCCGATCCACATCCCGGACGGACAGCTCGACAGCAAAGCCTGCCCCGGCGACGGCCGCGGCAAGACCGGTGACAGCGACGGCAGCGGCTCCGGCGGCGATCATGTGCCGCACGAGGCCGGGCCCGAACCGGATTCCACGGATCGCGAACCGGCGCCCGAGCCGCAGCCGGAACCGCAACCGAAGCCGCAGCCGCCGCCTCCGGTGCCGGACAGCGACGAAGCGCCCGCGCCGGACGGCGACCAGAAGCCCGGCGGCGGCTCGAAACCGGGCGGCGGCGAGGGACGCACCGGCGGCGGTGGCGGAAGCAGCGGTCGCGGCAGACCCGGGCAGCAAAGCCGGAATGTGTGGATCATCTACGACCCCTACGCGCCTGGCGCTTTCACGCGCCGACCCGTGAACGTCTCCGTTGGCGCAACGATGGCGAGCGGCCACGTGGACGGACGCTTCATCACCTGCGCGGGCGACTTCGCCACGATCCAAGTGACGCGCGCCACGCTGACCGACCTGCGCGGCAACACGGTCACGGTGCCGACGCCGAAGACCATCGATGGCGTGCGGCTTGCCGACGGCGGCTGCACCGCGACCACGAAGACGGCGCCAAAGGCCGGGACGGGCAACGGTGGCGGCGGCACGAGCAAGGTCTGCCTCGACGGCACGAGCTGCGGCAGCAGCTATCCGATCATCTTCGAGGAGTTCTCGACCAGCGATCTCAAAGCCGGCTGGCTCGTGTTCCCCGACCCTTCCGTCGATCCGGACCGCACCTATTCGCTGCTGCATTCGGCCGCCAACCCGAACGGGCAACTCGAGATTGCCGCCAATGCGACTGGCGGCTATGACGTGTTCCGCCGGCAGGCCGGTGGCCGCGTACTCGTCGGCACGGCGAAGAAGACACCGAACCACTACGAACTGCTGTCGGGCGAGCTGTTCGACCAGTTGCAGAAGGCGCTGCAAAGCTACGTAACCGCGACACGCGGCGGCGGCAACCCCGACCGCAGCACACGGCTGCGCTTCCGCTAGGCGCCGCAGAACGGAGAACGATCATGAATCCGCGACAGTTTTCCACAATTTCTCCCGCTGCCGCACCGGCGCCGCCACACGCCGCGCCGGCGCCCGCTGCCCAGCACGAACCGCTGCGCCTGCAGCGCAAGGCCGGCGCGTGCTCCTGCGGCGGCAGCTGTCCGCGCTGTTCGGGCAACCCCGACAGCGAGGATGGCCGCATCCAGCGCCAGCTGCGCATCGGTGCCTCCGACGACGCGCTCGAACGCGAGGCCGACCGCGTCGCAGCGGCGGTCACCGCATCGGGCAACAACGGACGCGTCTCCCCCGCCACGCAATCGATCCAGCGCCTGCCCGCGGGCGGCGCCGATGCCGCGGGCAGCACCGCGCCGGGGAGCGTGCAGCAGACTCTCGGCCGCAGCGGCAGCGCGCTCGATAGCGGCGTACGCGAACAGATGGAGCAGCGCTTCGGCCAGGACTTCAGCAACGTTCGAGTCCACGCCGACACGGCAGCGGCGCGATCGGCCGAGGCCATCGACGCACAGGCCTACACCGCGGGCGCGAACATCGTGTTCGCCGCCGGCCAGTACGCGCCGCAGTCGGCCGCGGGCCAGCACCTCATCGCGCACGAACTCACGCATGTCGTGCAGCAGGCCGGCGGTGCGGCGCAGCGCGTCTCGCGCTATCGGCGCAAGCCCAAGACCAAGGACGAGGAAAACGAGATCCCCGCGTGGGAAGCCGACGAGGAACTGACCGACTCCAAGACCCAGCCGTGGATCGCGAGCATCACGATCGAATTCACCGGCACCGCCGCGGACACCGGTCATGAGGCCTTCGCCAAGAGCAACGGCGAACTGCCGCCGCGCATGCCCACCGGCACGCTCACCGCGAAATACAGCACGAAGTCGAGCACCGTACCGGCCGATATCGTGATCAGCATCGTCGGCGGTTCGACGCTGCAGTCGCTGGGCCTGACCGACCGCATCAAGAAGCCCGTTGCGGTCACGCGCCTGGAAGGCAGCGGCTATACCGATTCGGCGAGCAAACCGTCCGATCCGCTCGGCACCAAGGGGCGCACGCCGCGATACTCCAAGAGCGGCGCCGGCACGATGAACTACGCGATCTTCTTCCAGGGCGCGCAGGCCATCCACCAGGGCAGCGCCTCCGAGGGATCGCATGCCTGCGTGCATGTGGCCGACAACAAGATCCGAACGCTCAACCATCACTCGTGGATCGGCCACACCATGGTCACGGTCAGCTACACCAGCAGCGTGCTCGACGACCTGTGCTGCCTGCGCAAGCGCAACGGCAGCGCGACCTGGAACCGCAATCCCTGCGGCGGCACGACCTGTCCCTGAGCAACGCTGCGCGGTACCCGGGGCGCGACGTCCGCAGCGCAGCGACTCGGCCAGACTTCGACGCCAACGGCCGAGGAAAAACGCGGCTTCATCGCATAGCATAGGCGCGCGCTGAAACGCCGCGCCCCGCGGCAAGGGACCTCCGCTTGCAACGAACCCCGAATCGCCCGCCGGTTGCCGCATCGCGCGCGACGCGGCGAGCCTGCTTCCTGCCGATGCTGCTCACCACGCTGTGGGTCGCGACACCCGCGTCAGCCCAGCAATGCAGCTTCGCCGCGACCGTCCCGGCCAACTGGCAGCGCATGGACACCGCCGTCGCGACGCTGCGCCTGCCGCGCGATGCGTATACGAAGCGCGGCGGCGCTGACGATGTCGGCAGCGACCGCTATGTCGGCGATGGCCTCGACGTACTCGTCGACTACGGCCAGGCCGATTCGCCGCACGAACCCGAGCAAGGGATGGTCAGCCGCCTGCTCGGCGGCGCGCCGGCCTTCATCGTCAGCGAAGCGCTCGCGGATGGCGCCGGCCGCATCACGATCACCTGGGCCGAACTCGGCGGTCCGCGCATCGAAGCGAGTGTGACTATCGGCTACGCCGACGCGTCGCGCCGCACCGACGCCTGCCGCATCGCATCGAGCCTGCGCCTGCGCAGCGATGCGGACAGCCTCGTGCTGCTGCGCACCGGACGCAACGCCGCGCAGCGCTACGCCGTGCTGCGCGACGCCCACGGCGAACAGCGCCGCGTCGTCGTCGGCGACTACGTCGCGCTGCACTGGGGCAAGGTCACGCGCATCGACGACGCGGCCGTGGAAATCACCGAGCGCGTCGCCGACGGTCGCGGCGGCTGGAATGAGCGGCGGCGTTCCGTCACCGCGGCGGCGAAGCCGGGCAAGAAGCGCTGACGCGGTTACACGCTCGATGCACAGCGAATCGCTGCACGGCATTGGACTGCAACGGATTCATGCACGCGCAATGACGCTCCGGCATCCAGCAAGTACCTTCCCTGCCCGCCTCAGCGCCGCGACGCGGCCGTCATCGCGGCGCCTCGGCCGCGTGCAGTCCGTACTGCTGCCGGCTTCGCGGCCACGCGGCCCGACAGCAGCAGCTCGACCGCGAGCGCCGCGTCGTTCGCGTCCACGCGGCGGTCGCTGATCGCGTCGGCATAAATAAAGGATTCGCACAGGCGCACGACGAGGTAGGCCAGCGTGCCGACCTCGATCGGCAGCGCGAGCGCGCCGCTGCGTGCCTCGGCTTCGAGCAGCGTGCGTACGCGTTCAATCGCGCGCGCCTGCACCGGGCCTTGCTTCGAGGTCAGCAGCCGCAGCGCGTGCTCGGCGTCGTCGCGCAGGAAGCGGCGCAGCGGAACGGAGCGCACGATCGACCGCACGGCCTTGGCGCAGACCGCGGCGACACGCGCCGGGCCGGGAGACTGTTCCGCGTGCGCCGCCGCGGCGCGGCGCATCGCCTTGTCGCATTCGGCCCAGAGGATTTCGCCGAGCAGCGCATCGCGGCTGCCGACCCAGCGGAATGCGGTCGCGCGGCCGATACCGAGTTCCGCCGCGAGCGCACCGACGTCGACGCGTTCGCCCTGCTGCCAGCGCCGGCTCGCCCGCTCGAACAGATCGAGCGGTGTGGCGCGCACAGTCGCGCCGTCGTTGAGGGCACGGGTCAGTCGGGTGGTTTCAGAGGCGCGTGATCGGGGCATGGACCGGATCATAGTCATTCGGTCCTGTTGACGCCAAATGAGTCATTGCAGTATCAATGACTCATTCAACCTTCGGACCCGCGCCATGGACTCCCGCCAGCTCATCGACCGCCGCCACCTCGATTTCCTGCTGCACGACGTGCTCGCGGTCGACGACCTGTGCCGCTACGAACGCTTCGCCGAGCACAACCGCGAGACCTTTGGCGCCGCGATCAGCCTCGCCCAGCAGATCGCGCTCGAGAAATTCCTGCCGCACAACCGCAAGGCCGACCTGCACGAACCGCAGCTCGTCGACGGCAAGGTCGAGCTGATCCCCGAGATCGGCGAAGCCGTCGCAGCGTTCTGCGAAGCCGGTTTCCCGGCCGTGCTGGCCGCATACGAACGCGGCGGCATGCAATTGCCGTTCGCGATCGGCGCGGCGTGCGACGGCCTGTTCTGCAGCGCCAATGCGGGCACCATCGCCTACCCCACGCTCGCGCGCGCTGCGGCCAACCTGCTCGACGTCTACGGCACGCCGGAGCAGAAACAGCTCTACATGCAGCCGATTCTCGAAGGCCGCTATTTCGGCACGATGTGCCTGTCCGAACCGCAGGCCGGCTCGTCGCTGGCCGATCTGAAGACCAGCGCCGCGCTGCAGGCCGACGGTAGCTATCGCCTCAGCGGTGCAAAAATGTGGATTTCCGCCGGCGACCACGAACTCGGCGAGAACATCGTGCACCTCGTGCTTGCGCGCATCGAAGGTGCACCCGCCGGCGTGCGCGGCATCAGCCTGTTCATCGTGCCGCGTTGGCGCGTCAACGCCGACGGCAGCCGCGGCGAACGCAATGATGTGCGCCTGGCCGGCCTCAACCACAAGATGGGCCAACGCGCGAGCGTCAACACCTTCCTCAAGTTCGGCGAGAGCGGCGACTGCGCGGGCTATCTCGTCGGCACCGCGCACCAGGGCCTCGCGCAGATGTTTCACATGATGAACGAGGAACGCATCGGCGTCGGCCTCAGCGCCATCCAGCAGGCCGCGGCGAGCTACCAGTACGCACTCGCCTATGCGCGCGAGCGCCGCCAGGGCCGTCATCCGGATCAGAAAGATCCGCTCACGCCGGCCGTGCCGCTGATCGAGCACGCCGACGTGCGGCGCATGCTGCTGCAGCAGAAGTGCTACGTCGAAGGCGGCCAGATGCTCGCGTTCGATGCGGCCGTGCTGGTCGACCGCCAGCACGATCCCGACGCGGCCGTGCGCGAGCAGAGCCACCTGCTCCTCGAACTGTTGACGCCGATCGTCAAGGCGTGGAATTCCGACTACGCGCTGCGCGCAAACGATCTCGCGATCCAGGTGCTCGGCGGCTACGGCTATACGCGCGACTATCCGGTCGAACAGTGCTACCGCGACAACCGCATCAACCCGATCCACGAAGGCACCAACGGCATCCAGGCGCTGGATCTGCTCGGGCGCAAGGTGCTCATGAAGGATGGCGCCGCGCTGCGCATCCTGCTCGAACGCATCGCGGCGACCTGCAGCGAAGCCGCAGCGCAGGAATCGCTCGCGCCGCTCGCCGCGCAGCTCGGCAAGACCGCGCTGCTCGTGCGCGACACCACGATCGCCGCGGGCCAGCGCATGGCCGCGGGCCAGATGCGCGAAGTGCTCGCCAACGCCGGGCACTATCTGCATCTGCTCGGCCACACCGTCGTCGCCTGGGGCTGGCTGCGCATGGCGCTGGCCGCGCAGCGTGTGCACGTTGCCGGCAGCGCCGACGCGGAATTCCACGAGGGCAAGCTGCAAGCCTGCCGCTTCTTCTTCGCGACCGAACTGCCGCAGGTCGAACTCGCCGCGCGACTCGTCGCGCAGGCCGACGACAGCGCCTTCGTCATGCGCGACGGCTGGTTCTGACGGCACGCGCGGACTCGCCGATCGACGGATTTGCTCAGCGCAGAGCCAGCGCAACACGCGCCTCGTCGAGACGATGCAGCACGCATCGGTGTGCTGCTTAATACGCGGCTAACCGCCACGTAACACGCAGCTCGCAAATCGGTGCGTGCGTTTGGTCGCGGCTCGGCGATGCGGCTAGGCTTGCGCGTCTGAAACAGCGCTACGCCAGGAGCACCTCATGACCGATACCGTCGCGGCCACCGCCGCGCTCGCCCCGCTCGCCGCCTTCGTCGGACACTGGAATACTCAGGGTGAAGTGAAGCTGCTCGGGCCGTCGGGACGCGGTGCACCGTTTCGCGCAACCGACACCTACGAGTGGCTGCCCGGCGGGCATTTCCTGCTGCACCGCTTCGTTTCGCACATGCCCGACGGCACCGTCGAAGGCATCGAGGTCATGGGCTACGACACGAGCCGCAAGCTCTACACGATGCAGTCCTTCGACAACCAGGGCAACGCGACCGCGATGCAGGCCAGCGTCGACGGCGACCAGTGGGTATTCACCGGCAACAACGTGCGCTTCCGCGGCGGCTTCAGCGAGGACGGCCGGGTCTTCGGCGGCGTGTGGGAAATGCGCGAGCGTCTAAATGTCTCGTGGCGCAGCTGGATGACCGTCGAGCTGCGGCGCGCATAAGGGCCGCATCGCCTGCGCGCGCGTACCGGCCGCGCAGATACAACGCTGCGGCGCGCACGCATTGCATTGGCACCACCGCCGGCGCGATGCTCAGGACCCCTGCCCGTCCCGGAGACCTGCCATGGCCCGCAAGACCAGCGCCGATTTCGCGCCCGAAGTACTGCAGCATTTCGATGCCTACGTGCACGGCGCGCTGAGCCGCCGCGGATTTCTCGTCGCCGTCGCGAAGTTCGCGACGGCGACACTGAGCGCCGAACTGATCCTTGAACAGCTCAGCCCGCAGTTTGCGGCGGCGCAGCAGATCCCTGAAAGCGACGCGCGCCTCACGATCACACGCACCGGGTTTCCATCGCCCGATGGCAACGGAAAAGTCCAGGGCTATCTGGTCCAGCCGTCCACGATCAAAGGCAAGTTGCCGGTCGTGCTCGTCGTGCATGAGAACCGCGGCCTGAATCCGCATATCGAAGACATCACGCGCCGCCTCGCGCTCGAAGGCTTCATCGCGTTCGCGCCCGACGCGCTCGCGCCGCTCGGCGGCTATCCCGGCGACGAGGACAAGGCACGCGAACAGTTTGGCAAGCTCGATCAGGCCAAGACGCGCGCCGATTTCATCGCCGCGGCCAACGCGCTCAAGAGCATCGACCACGGCAACGGAAAGGTCGGCGTGATTGGCTTCTGCTACGGCGGCGGCATGTCGAACTATCTCGCGACGCAGGTGCCCGCGCTCGGCGCAGCCGTACCGTTCTATGGTCCCGCACCCGACCTCAAGGACGTGCCGAACATCAAGGCACCGCTGCTGATCCACTTCGCCGAGAAAGACGACCGCGTCAACGCGAGCTGGCCGCCGTACGAGGAAGCCCTCAAGGCCGCCGACAAGAAATACACGGCGCACACCTATCCCGGCACCCAGCACGGCTTCAACAACGACACGACCCCTCGCTACGACAAGGACGCGGCCAAGCTCGCCTGGGATCGCAGCATCACGTTCCTTAAGAAGCACCTGGCGTAGTTGAATCATGCATTAAGGGACATTTCCCTTATTTTTGATTCACCGGCGCCTATGGAAAACCGAAGGCGGGCAACCCGGCGCCGCCTTCGGCATACGGCCTAATCCAGCGGCGTGAGCTCGTCCGGATGTTCGCTCACGAGAGGACGCTGGTCGTAGCCATGCTCGTCGTCGCCATCGGCGGCGAGCGGCAGCGCGGCGTGACGCGCGGGAGGATCGATGACGGCGCGCACGGGGCGGCCGTCGGGATCGACGTGCAGCACGCTGCGGCGCATGCGGCGCAGGCGGTCGCTGACGATGTCGCTCGCGCCGAAGTAGTCGGCGATCGCGCTCGGGTGGACCGAAACGATCGGCCCGCGGCGCTCGGGACCGCCGTAGCGCCAGGCGTTGTACAGCGCCCAGCTCAGGAAGATCACGCTGCAGAGCGTGCCGGCGCGCAGCAGGAACAGCAGGTCGTCGATTCCGTGCGCGGCGTCTTCCATGACGATGCGGCTGTACGCCAGATCGATGCCGACGGCCCAGGCCGCCGCGGTGATGAGCGGGAGCCACAGCACGATCCAGGCGACCCAGGCCATCGCCGTCAGGCTCGCGTAGAGGCTGCGCTGGGCCATGCTCTGCCGCTGCGGCAGCGAGATGATCAGTGAATCGGCGCTCATCGTATTCCCCGGTCAGGGCTGACCCAGACGGCACGCGTGCCGCGCTTTTTCGCGAGCGCCTTCGGAAAGGCGACGATCGAGGTCAGCATGCTCAACAGCCAGTAGGCGATCGGATACCAGATCATCCAGTAGAAATTGCGGCCGACGCCGGGCTCGTAGCGCCGGTCGATGGCCATGCTCAGGCCGAACTGGATCAGGCAGGTCGCGCCAAGAATCACGCCGTGCCACTGCGGCAGCAGGCTCGGGATCGGCCAGTGCGGCGGCAGCGGCACGATCAGGCCGATCACGGCCAGCAGCATGAGCCCGGCCATCACGTAGGCCCACAGCAGGCTCACCATGTACTCGAGGCAGACCGGCCACATGCGCCGCGCGCGCCAGCTGCGCGCGAGCGGCCACGCGTAGCGCAGGATCACTTCGACGCCGCCCTGAGCCCAGCGCAGGCGCTGGCGCCACAGCCCCTTGAGCGACTCGGGCATGAGGATCCAGCACATCGCATTGGGCTCGTACAGCACCGACCAGTGGTCGAGTTGCAGGCGCCAGGTCAGGTCGATATCTTCGGTGATCATGTCGGTGCTCCAGTAGCCCGCGCGATGAAGCGCGGTCTTGCGGAAGCAGCCGATCACACCGGACACGCAGAACACGCGGCCGTAGGCGCGCTGGGCGCGCTTGATCAGGCCGATGATCGAGGAGAACTCGCCGACCTG
>Ga0068852_100003036_pt1 | contig 11674 bp, 11 predicted proteins | sample KBSCornC22_FD_66594 | JGI IMG/M metagenome (GOLD analysis project Ga0068852, IMG submission 66594) | Corn rhizosphere microbial communities from Kellogg Biological Station, Michigan, USA - KBS Corn C2-2 | ecosystem: Host-associated > Plants > Roots > Rhizosphere > Soil ... | reverse complement strand
CCCCATGGAATTTGAGTTGGATCTTTTTGCGCATATATTTTTATCTCTTCTCCGTTAACAACTATTGCAGTATCTGTACTTTTTACCTCGCCCTCAAATCTTCCCTGTGCGCTGTCGTATTTTAATAAATGCGCCAATACTTTAGGACTTGTTAAATCATTTATTGCAACTACATCAATGTCTTTCATATTATAAATCTGCCTGAAAACAAGGCGCCCTATTCTGCCAAAACCATTAATAGCAACTTTTACTGTGCTCATAATTATTTGTTTTATTTTAAAAATTAAGGTGCAAAATTAAGCTTTACAGGCATAATTGCGAAATGAAAATAGTATTGATCTGAAATCTAATGAGATTGCAATATTTGTATTTTATTTATTTGTCCCACTTACAAATTTATTTTTTCTTAAATAAAATCTATACGGAAGCAGCGCATCCTTTCCGGCGCTTTCAACTCCTATTCTCTTGCTTATACCAATTTCCCTGGCATTTATTTTTGTGTTATCATCTATTAAATAAATTTCGTTTCCCAGTAAATAATTACCGGAATGATGCTTAAAGATCCCCAGCGCTTTGGCAACGTTGCCCGGCCCTCGGGTGAGGGTATTATCAAATGTTTTCTTGCCTGTTCTTTTTAACATGATTTCAATTCCTTTAATTGGTTCAATGGCTCGTATCAGGACTGCATCAGGAATATTTTTATCATTCGTTACAATATTCATCATTTGATGAAGACCGTAACAAATATATACATAAGCAGTGCCCGGGGCTGAGTACATATGTTCATTTCGAAGTGTTCTTTTGCCACCATAAGAATGTGAAGCTTTGTCTGTTATTGCAACATAAGCCTCTGTTTCTACAATTTTTCCGGAAGTGATATTGCCATCAAAATTGGTAACGATTATTTTACCAATTAAATCCTTAGCAATTGTTACCACATCTTTGCGGCTATAAAATGACAAGGGTAATTTTTTCATAAAGCATATTTAAATAAGATAAGATATCGCTTCGATACAAAACGGATTATATTATCTAAGTTTGAAAACAAATTGTAAATGCACTTCGTTCAAATTTAATACAAGCAAAATTTCTAATGATATATCTTATTCCTTCTTTCTTATCTGCTGAAGCTGTTGAGACAATTCCTGCCTATATTTTGAATGCGGTAAAGGAATGCAAAGTGATTTTTGCGGAAAACGAGCGTACGGCCAGGAGGTTTTTAAAAAGCATGTCAAAAGAAATTGTAATTGACAATTTTGAATGGCATACAATTCACAAAGCGGAGGAGGAACAGATAAATATTTTCATTCAAAAAATTACAGAAGGAAAAAACATTGCCATCATCAGTGAGGCAGGCTGCCCGGGTATTGCAGATCCCGGCCAGGTTTTAGTTCATGAAGCTCAAAAAATGAATGCAGTAGTGAAACCATTAGTTGGCCCAAGTTCTATTTTACTTGCTTTAATGGCCAGTGGATTTAATGGCCAGTGTTTTACCTTTAATGGCTACCTGCCAATTGACAATTTGGATAGAAACAAAAAATTAAAACAATTAGAAGAAGAATCTGCCAGGAACAATTGTACTCAAATCTTTATTGAAACTCCATATAGGAATAATAAAATGTTTGAGAATATTTTGCTGAATTGTAAATCCTCAACTCAGCTATGCATTGCTGCAGAACTTACGTCTGTTAATGAGTGGGTGAAAGCCAAAACTATTGCCGAATGGAAAAAAGAACAAATAGATTTGCATAAAAAACCAGTAATTTTTTTATTAATGGGTTAGTGCTCGTACAGTCGGCAGGGCATTAAGTCAACAGTCAATTGACTTTGACCACTAATTAATAATCCTATTAACAGATTAAAACAGTTTCTGCTCCTTAGAATTTGAATAAGGTAATTTGCCCAAATGCTTATAGGCTTTTGGTGTTGCCTCCCTTCCGCGTGGCGTGCGCATTAAAAAGCCTTCCTGGATTAAAAATGGTTCATATACTTCCTCCAACGTTCCGGTTTCCTCACCTACTGCGGTTGCAATAGTAGTAATACCTACAGGTCCGCCTTTAAATTTTTCTATAATACAGCTCAAAATCCGGTTATCCATTTCATCAAGCCCATATTCATCTACATTTAAGGCTTTTAAAGCATGTTCAGTAATAGCGAGATCAATAACGCCATTTGATAAAACCTGTGCAAAGTCGCGTACACGCCGCAAAAGGCCATTCGCTATTCTTGGTGTACCACGGCTTCGGCCTGCGATTTCTTTTGCAGCGTCCGAAGTTATTTTTGTATTTAATATAGAACAGGAACGTAAAATTATTTTTTGTAAAGTTTCGGCACTATAATATTCTAATCTTGATTTTATGCCAAACCGTGATAATAGCGGAGCAGTTAGAAGCCCGCTGCGGGTGGTAGCACCTATTAAGGTAAACGGATTAAGGTTTATCTGAACACTTCTTGCATTTGGCCCCGTATCAATCATTATATCAATTCTGTAATCTTCCATCGCAGCATATAAATATTCTTCAACCACATTGCTCAGGCGGTGTATTTCATCAATAAACAGAACATCATTGGATTCAAGATTAGTAAGAAGTCCCGCAAGGTCACCTGGTTTTTCGATAACTGGGCCACTTGTTTCTTTAATATTTACTCCGAGTTCATTAGCTACTATGCGGCTTAAAGTTGTTTTACCCAGCCCTGGCGGACCGTGAAAAAGAATGTGGTCAAGTGCTTCATTGCGAAGTTTGGCAGCTTTTATAAATATTCTTAGATTTTCAATTATCTGGTTTTGGCCGCTAAATTCTTCTATTACAGCGGGGCGGATGTTATTTTCAAATTCTTTATCTGCCGGTGAAAGTATTTCTTTAGAAGTATTTAAATTTTGATTGGGCATTTGTTATCTTTAATCAGCCTTGTAAAACTAAACTTTTATCCGTTTTTTAAAGCCATAAAATTTACCAGTTGCAAAACACCAAATTTAAGAACCATCCACAGTGATTCTTTGGATGAATGTGCCTCCCAACAATTCATTTCACCATTAATCAAAAGCGCTTGCAACCAGTAATAAACAGCGCTTAAATTTGTATATGCATAAAACAACAATGCGCTATTGGATTTGCCAGGTTTTAGGTTGGGGAGGATGGTCAGTGCTCAACTTTTTCTTTGTTTATTTTTTTGCGCCAGATATGTATCTTACTCCGCCGGAAAAAAGGCGGATTTTCTTTGCTGTACTAATCATTGAATTTACGTGGAATATTTTAGCAACTCATAGCCTACGGTATATTCTTAAAAAAACCGGGTGGATAAAATTATCTACCAGCCGGGTTATACTTTTATTTTTAGTAAGTGTTATGCTTACAGGGCTTTTAAGTTATTATGGCGCCAAGTCAACTGCTTTAATTACAGGAACTTCCTTAGTTGAATATGAAAAAAAAGAAGATTTAAAAACTGCAATTGCAAAAGAACAATCTTTTAACCTGGCGGGTACAACGTATTTTAAGAATAATTCAAAGAACTCTGTTGAATACCAGGCAGCGGAAAATATCCGGAGAAACACTGGCTGGTACAGAGATAATAACGGAAACTGGCAATATGATGATCCGCACTTAGGCCGCTTCTGGTGGGATATTATTTTTACTTTTATATTAATTGCATTATGGCTGCTGCTGTATATGGTTTGGCATTATCTGGAGCGAAATCAAAAAGACGAAATTGATAAATTAAGTCTTGAAAAAACAGTGAAAGAGCTGGAGCTAAGTACCATAAAATCTCATATAAATCCACACTTTATTTTTAATTCTTTAAACAGCATCAGAGCTTTGGTAGATGAAAATCCACAGCGTGCAAGATCGGCTATTACTGAGCTTTCAAACATTTTGCGAAGCAGTATGCAGGTTGAAAAAATGGAAACTGTTCCACTGCGTAAAGAGCTGGATATTGTAAAAGATTACCTTGCCCTGGAACACATGAGGTTTGAAGAAAGGCTAAAAATAGAACTGGATATTGACGAAGATACATTGGACCAACCGGTGCCACCAATGATGCTGCAGACGCTTGTGGAAAATGCCATAAAACATGGCATCAGTAAAAAAATAAAAGGTGGTAAAATAAAAGTAGTTTCTCAATTTACTGACAATAATTTTGAATTGATTGTACAAAATACGGGAACGCTTGACGGCGAATCTGCACCTGAAGGATTCGGGTTAAAAAGTACAAGAGACAGGTTGAAATTTTTGTTCCAGGGTAAGGCTGATTTTAATATAATAAGAATGAATGAGGATGAAGTAGAAGCAAAAATCAGGATGCCGGTTTTCTATTGATTTTCTCTGAAAAAAGTTTCCTCCAAAAATTTAATTACTTTTATTTTTAAAGAGAAAATTTCCTGAATTATAAATTATAAAACTATGCAAAAAGCAGTCATTATTGACGATGAACGCCTTGCCCGAAATGAGCTGAAAAAACTATTACAGGAATTTCCTGATGTAGAAGTAATAGGAGAAGCAGCTAATGCAAATGAAGGAATAGAAAAAATAGAAAATTTAAATCCTGATCTTGTCTTTCTTGATATTCAAATGCCTGGCAAATCCGGCTTTGACATGCTTACGCAAATTGAAAAAGCTCCTCACGTAATTTTTGTAACCGCTTACGATGAATATGCATTAAAAGCCTTTGAAGTAAATGCGCTGGATTATTTAATGAAGCCGGTAGAGCCTAAACGCCTTGCAGATGCCTTATTAAAAGTGAAACAAAAAGACGAGGAAGAAATGCTTTCTTATAATAACCGTGGCATGCTTCACGAAACTGACCAGGTTTTTGTAAAAGATGGAGAAAGATGTTGGTTTGTAAAATTGTCTGACGTTCGCCTTTTTGAAAGTGTAGGGAATTACGCTAAAGTTTTTTTTGGAACTAATAAACCGCTTATACTTAAATCGCTGAATGCTTTGGAAGAAAGGCTTGATGACAAAGTTTTTTTCAGGGCAAACAGGAAACATATTATCAACCTTCGCATGATTGATAAAATAGAGCCTTATTTCAACGGCGGATTACTGCTTGATTTAATTGGCGGTGAAAAGATTGAAGTAAGTCGCAGGCAGGCTGTAAAGTTTAAAGAAATGATGAGTTTGTAACAATAAATTAGTTGCTTTAGTGAAAAAACAAGTTCTTACTTTCTTTCTTTTATTCGGTACCTACTTATTTTCTTTCAGCCAGGATATAGATAAAGTAATTAATGCAGGGGAAGCAGAACGCATCGAAAACGTGCTTGCATCTGATAGTATGCAAGGTCGAAAAACTTTTACGCCATCTATTGACAAGGCTGCAGATTTCATTTCTGCGGAATTTAAAAAAGCAGGTTTGCAATATTTTGGTGATCTACAAAGTTATCGCCAGCCGTTTGCAATGTTTCAATCAGAAACTATTTCAGCATCAGGCAAGGTAAATGAAAGCAATATAGATTCGAACAATATTATTGCCATTACAACTGAGGAAGACTTAAACGTTGATGATAAATCCGGCTATACAACTGTGGTTATCGATAGTACTACTAATCTTTTGCGAAGCGCTTATAAACTGATAACAGATCATAAAAAATACCTTGTACTTGTAAGCACTATTAATGAAAAAAACTTTAGCCGGCTAAAGTTTTTAAACAGGCCTTCTTTTGATCATCAGCCGTCTGTGGTTTTTATTCTTACAGATGAAAAACCTGCAACCTGGCATTTTGAAATTAAAAATAAAATCACATCTTCATCATTGGCAAATGTTGTTGGTGTTTTACCTGGAAAGAGCAGGAAAAATGAATATGTAATTTTTTCAGCGCATTATGATCATTTGGGAATTGGTAAGCCCGACGCAAATGGCGATTCTATTTACAATGGCGCGAATGATGATGCAGCGGGCACTACAGCCGTTATTATCCTGGCCAAATATTTTAGTGAGCTAAATAACAATGAACGCACTCTAATATTTGTAACTTTTACGGCCGAAGAAATTGGTGGCTTTGGATCACAATATTTTTCGAAACAAATAGATCCTGAAAAAACTGTTGCAATGTTTAATATAGAAATGATTGGAACAGAAAGTAAATGGGGCGAAAATAGTGCCTATATTACGGGTTATGAAAAATCTGATTTCGGAAAAATTCTGCAACGCAATTTAGAAGGAAGCAGTTTTCATTTTGAGCCTGATCCTTATCTTAAACAAAACTTATTCTACAGGTCAGATAATGCTACGCTTGCGGCTTTAGGCGTTCCCGCCCATACCATTAGCACTTCTAAAATGGATAATGAGCCAAACTATCATAAACAAAGTGATGAGATCGCTACTTTAGATATGAAAAATATGGCACAGATAATTAAATCCATTGCTATTAGCAGCAAGACAATTGTTGATGGAACAGAAACTCCTTCAAGAGTGGAAAGGAAAGATTAAAAATAACTTGCTGAAACATCTAGTTAAATTGTCATTGCATTTAAATATTTCTTCCAGGTGAAAGTTCGTCAAAAAAGATTTTGTACCTTCTACGAAAGCTCATCATTAAAATTTTTGCCATGAAAGTATTCTCATTATTAATATTTATTATTTTGTTTACATCCTGCTCCAATAGAACTGCGCAACCGGAAGCACAAATAAATGCTGACAGCCTGCATAAAATGATTGCAGAATATGCACCAGGCCTTGGCGAGATTATGGGCGGCATTCAGATGCATCATGCAAAACTTTGGTACGCCGGTATAAATGATAACTGGAAACTTGCCCGGTACGAAATCGATGAACTTAAAGAAAGATTTGAGCAGGCAAGAACTGTTGAGAGCGAAAGGCCGGAGGTAAAAATGATACCTGTAATGTATCCCTCAATCGATAGCATGAATGAAGCAATAAACCATAAAAATATAAATGAATTCAAAGCAGGATTTACATTGCTAACTACCGCCTGTAATAGCTGCCATGCAGCGAATAAATTTGAATTTAATGTTATTACAGTCCCAACAGCTCCGCCAGTAAGCAACCAGGAATTTAAAGTGCATTAAAGGTTTGAGCACTATCGTTCAATCTCATTGGAGTATCATTTAACTCTATGAAAGTTAGAACTTTCCAAAAGCTTGTTCTTAAACTTTTACGGGAACTGAATGTACAGCCGAAGAAATTTCCATTATAAGATTTTCATCTTTTTCAATTGCATTGCCCACTACAATTACATCTGCGCCAGCTTTGCAATTGAGATAGGCTTTTTCAGGATCGGTAATGCCCCCACCAATTATTAAGGGAACAGAAATACAATCAGAAACTTTTTGTATCATGCTTTCTGTAATGGCTCTTTTGGCGCCGCTTCCTGAATCCATATAAATTAATTTCATGCCAAGCATTTCGCCTGCCATAGCTGTGCACATGGCAATTTCATTTTTATCCGCAGGCAAAGGGGCTGCATTTGAAATATAAGACACTGTTGTGGGTGCGCCACCATCAATAACCATATAACCTGTGCTCATAATTTCGAGGCCGCTTTGTTTTACAACGGGTGCGCTTATAACGTGTTGTCCTATTAATAAATCGGCGTTTCTACCGCTTATTAAAGAAAGATATAAAAGCGCATCTGCGTTTTTAGAGAGCTGGTTAGGGCTGCCGGGGAAAAGGATGACGGGAATTTTGCTAAGCTGCTTTATTAGTTGAACACATTCATCAGTAAAATTGGAAACAATAAGACTGCCCCCTACCAAAAAATAATCAATATTGGCTGCTTTGCCCAGTTCTGTTAAATGTTTTACTTTTTCGCTGTTCACTTTGTCGGGGTCTATCAATACAGCAAATGATTTTTTGCCTGCATATTTTCTTTCACAAAGCGAATTGTATATACCTTTTAATTTCATTCACGGATTGGTTGGTATGCAAAAATGTCAATTTTTTTGTTCTTATAAAAATTAACATGTTACAAATTACGTATTAATTCTTTGTAACATTCTGCAATGGTATCACATCTTTTAAATTTGTACTTTTAAATATGCTAGATATTTCAAAGGAAATAGAGTTTAAAACTGCACGTAGCGGCGGAAAAGGCGGCCAAAATGTTAATAAAGTGGAAACAATGGTTGAAGGCCGTTTTCCTGTAGGCTTATCCGCTATCTTAGACGCTGCACAGAAAGAAGCCGTACTCGAAAAACTATCTAACAAGATAACTGATGACGGTTATTTATTGGTAAAAAGCAGTATAGATAGAACCCAGCTTGGCAATAAACAGCTGGTAATCGAAAAAATGCATGTCTTAATAAATAAGGCATTAATTAAACAAAAAAAGAGAAAACCTACAAAACCAACAAAAGCTTCTAAGGCAAAAAGAATTCAATCCAAAAAAGAAAAGGGAGTTATTAAAGAAAGCCGTCGGAAAATTAAAAATTATGATGAGTAAGATATCAAATTTACAATGCTTGCTTTTGTGTGCCGGTGTTTTATTTTTATTGTCGTTCAGTCACAAAAAAGCTTGCGTTAATAGTAATCTTCCAACAGCAAAATTGATTTTTATAAATACTGTAAAGGGAAATAAGATTGTCTTGAACGATTCAATATATACAAATCCTTTTAATGAAACTTACTCCATTTCAAAATTGAGATATTATATCACCAATGTATCACTGCAAGGGAAAGACAATATTTTCAAAGAACAAAATAGTTATCATTTAATTGATCAAAGCGAAGATGAAACACAGTCTATTACTTTTTCTTTACAATCAGGAATTTATTCTTCCGTAAATTTTTTATTGGGAGTTGATAGCTTGCATAATGTTTCTGGTGCACAAACATATGATTTAGATCCGGCGAAAGACATGTTTTGGACGTGGAACAGCGGTTATGTAATGGCAAAGATGGAAGGCAATTCCCCTGATTCAAAACTGGTAAACCATAAGTTTGAATTTCACATTGGTGGCTTTTCGGGCCCTTATAATGTGCTTAAGGAAATCCGTCTTAGTTTCCCTGATAAGCAAATTTCTTTTAACAATGGAAAGAGTTATACGATTATTATAAATGCTGATATCAATACCTGGTGGCAACATTCGCATGATATAAAAATTTCAGAAGATGCTAATGTCACTTCGCCGGGAATAAACGCGAAAAATATAAGCGATAATTATGCTAATATGTTTCATATTGAAAAGGTTATGCGATAGCTACCCAATTCAGAATAAAGTTTTCTAAAGAATATTTTGTGAAGAAAAAAATTATTTCCATATTAATAGCGGGTTTTGTCGTTGTATGTGCCTGGCTGCTTGAAGCGGGAAATATAAAAGAATCATCTTCATTTCACGCAACACCATTACAATTAAAAATTCCTGCCGGCTGGCCAAAACCACCAATAAATATTTTTGCCAATAATCCACTAACAGAAGAAGGTTTTCAATTGGGAAGAAAATTATTTTATGATGGAAGATTAAGCAAAGATGGAAATTTCTCGTGTGCTTCCTGTCATCAACAGTTTGCTGCTTTCGCTACTTACGATCATGACTTCAGTCATGGGTTTAACAACCAGTTTTCAACACGTAATGCGCCACCTTTATTTAACCTTGCATGGTCTAAACTTTATAACCTTGACGGAGGCGTAAATCATATTGAACTTCAAGCTTTATCACCAATGACAGCGCCTAATGAAATGGCTGAAAACATTGATTCGGTTTTAAAAAAACTTAGAAAGGATGCGTCTTACCAAAAAATGTTTAAAGCTGCATTCGGCACTTCTTTAATCAATAGCCAGCGTATGCTAAAAGCGCTTGCACAATTTACAGGGTCACTTATTTCTTCTGATTCAAAATATGACAAAGTAAAAAGGGGAGAGGCCACATTTAACGAGGCTGAAGAACATGGTTACGAATTATTTAAGGCACGATGCAATACCTGCCATAAAGAACCTTTGTTTACTGACTATTCTTTTCGAAATAATGGGTTGCCTCTAAACGATTTTTTAAAAGATTACGGGCGAATGAAAATCACTGGCGATCCGGCAGATTCATTAAAATTTAAGGTGCCCACATTACGCAATGTTTCTGTTACGTTTCCTTACATGCACGATGGAAGATTATATTCTTTATACAAAGTGATTGACCATTACAGCAAAGGGATAATACAAAGTCCCACGCTCGATTCGTCTCTTAAAAAAGGAATTACATTTACAGAAGAAGAAAAAACGGACATCGTTTATTTTCTCCATACATTAAACGATACCACGTTTGAAAAAAATAAAAGATTTTCGCAACCATAATATTTAATTGCTTCTGTAGTTTATAATTATACAAGTAAATTTGCCGTTTTTTAAACCACCCGATTTTTGAGCAGCATAAAAAAATTAGCCGGACAAACAATATGGTATGGTGTAAGTTCTATCGCCGCACGTTTTTTATTTTACTTATTAACGCCTTATTTTACATACAAGCTTTCAGTTACCGGCTATGGCGATATGAGCATCTTGTATGCTGCTATTCCTTTTTTGAATGTGATATTTACTTATGGAATTGAAACTGCTTTTTTTCGATTCGCAACAAAGGATGAATATAAAAAAGATATTTATAGTACAGCAACGATTTCAGTTCTGTGTAGTACATTTTTACTTACATTGATTTTGATATTATCAAAATCCTCATTAGCTCATTTATTGAGATTGGATGATCATCCTGAATTCATTACTTATTCGGCATTGATCATTGCTTTTGATACACTTGCAACTTTGCCTTTGGCTAAATTGCGGTTAAGCCAACGTCCTCGCAAATACGCTATGATAATGATTTTAAAAATTATTCTGCAGATCGGCGTTATTTATTTTTTATTATCTGTTTGCCCAAAATTAGCTGCGTCAAACCCTGACGGTTTTTTTGCCACATTTTATAAGCCTAATTATGGTGTAGGTTATATAATCATTGCCAATTTATGCGCCGCATTTTTTGCATTGATCCTTTTGCATAAAGAATTTTTTTCTTTTGAATTTAAATTCAATAAAAAAGTGTGGGCAACAATGATTATTTATTCAATGCCTTTGCTTATTGCCGGCTTTGGAGGAATGATAAACGAAACTTTTGATCGCATAATGCTTTCATGGCTGGCACCTGTTACAAATGTTGATGCGGCAAAAGACCAGGTTGCAATTTATTCCGCATGCTATAAATTATCTATCTTAATCACGCTTTTTATACAGGCATTTCGCATGGGTGCGGAGCCTTTTTTCTTCAAACAGGCAGAAGGCCAAAACCCTCAAAAAGTATATGCAAGAGTGATGAAGTTTTTTGTAATAACTATTACAATTATGTTTCTCGTTGTAGCGATGTATATCGATATATGGAAATATTTTTTAAGTACAGACCCGGCTAAATTAAAAATTTACTGGACGGGGCTGAAAGTAGTGCCTATACTGCTTTTAGCAAATATGTTTTTGGGTATTTATTATAATTTATCGATATGGTACAAGCTCACGCATAAAACAATTGCAGGCGCCTATATTACACTTATAGGCGCTGCTGTTACGCTTATCATTAACTATATTTTTATTCCGCATTTTGGTTATATGGCTTGCGCCTGGGCTACTTTTTTATGTTATGGAAGCATGATGGTGATTTCGTTCGCATGGGGACAAAAAGATTACCGTATTCCGTATGCATGGAAAAAGCTTTGCGCTTATATCGTGATAGTTGTGCTCTTGTTTTTT
>Ga0068852_100003035_pt1 | contig 11675 bp, 9 predicted proteins | sample KBSCornC22_FD_66594 | JGI IMG/M metagenome (GOLD analysis project Ga0068852, IMG submission 66594) | Corn rhizosphere microbial communities from Kellogg Biological Station, Michigan, USA - KBS Corn C2-2 | ecosystem: Host-associated > Plants > Roots > Rhizosphere > Soil ... | reverse complement strand
GCTGCGGCTACAAGGGCTACGTGATCAAGGAGTACTTCGCGAACTACTTTCTGCACATGTCCGACGTCACCTTTGACATGTCCACGAATCAGCGCGTGGTACACCAGCAGAAAGCCGAGCCGTGGAAGGTTACCGTGGTCGATACCGGCGACGAGACGATGACGGGCGGTCGACTCAAGCGCGTCGCCGAACACATCATGCACGACGACGCGTTCTGCTTCACCTATGGCGACGGTGTGAGCGACGTGAACGTTCGCGCCTCGATCGAGTTCCATCGCGCGCATGGCAAGTTGGCGACGATCACCGCGGTGCAGCCACCGGGCCGCTACGGCGCGCTCGAGCGCGCGGGAGATCGCGTGACGGGCTTCACCGAGAAGCCACGGGGCGATGGAGGGCTCATCAACGGCGGTTTCTTCGTGCTCTCGCCGAAGTGCCTCGACCTCATCGCCGGCGACGACATGAGCTGGGAATCGGCGCCGCTCACCGGGCTCGCCGCGTCGGGGCAGCTCATGGCGTTCGAGCACCACGGCTTTTGGCAGCCGATGGACACGCTGCGCGACAAGACGCAGCTCGATCAGCTCTGGGCGACCGGCGCGGCGCCATGGAAGGTTTGGACGTGAACGGCGCTCACCTCGGTTGCACGATTCGCGCGTCGGCGCGCAGCTCAGCGCGATGAACGACTTCACCATCGGCACGACGTCCATTGCTGGCGTGCTCGTGCTGGAACGACGACTGGCGGGCGACCAGCGCGGCTTTCTTTCGCGGATCTTCAGCGCGAGCGAGCTCGCGTCGGCGGGCTGGCACGCGCCGATCGCGCAGGTGAACCACACCTTCACTCGCGGACGCGGCACTGTACGCGGAATGCACTTCCAGCGTGGAGCGCACGCCGAGCAGAAACTGGTGACCTGCATTCGCGGCACGATCTGGGACGTCGCCGTGGACGTGCGCGCGGGCTCGCCGACCTTTCTACAGTGGCACGCCGAGGAGCTCTCGCAGGAGAATCGGCGATCGCTTCTCGTGCCGGAGGGCTGCGCGCACGGTTTTCAATGCCTGAGCGACGAGTGCGAGATGATCTACTGTCATTCCGCCGCGTACACACCGAACGCCGAGGGCGCGCTGCATCCGCTCGATCCGCGGTTGTCGATCGCGTGGCCGGCGCCGGTGGTGAATCTCTCGCAGCGCGACGCGAGCCACCCGATGATCACCGATTACGCGGGAGAGCGGCTGTGAGATGCCGGCACTGCGACAGCGAGCTGTCGCTCCCGTTTCTGGACCTGGGCGGTGCGCCGCCGTCGAACGCGTATCTCTCCGCGGAGCAGGTGATGGCGCCGGAGGTTTGGTATCCGTTGCGGCTGCTCGTGTGCAGCACCTGCTGGCTCGTGCAGACGGTGGACTACGCCGGTCGCTCCGCGTTGTTCACGGAAGACTACGCATACTTCAGTTCCGTCTCCCGAAGCTGGCTGGCGCACGCGGAACGCTACGTGAACGACATGGTGGAGCGCTTCGCGCTCGGCCCCGAGAGCATGGTAGTGGAGATCGCGGCGAACGACGGCTACCTGCTGCAGTACGTGCAACAGCGCGGCGTTCCGTGCTACGGCGTGGAGCCAACAGCTAGCACCGCCGCGGCCGCGCGCGAGCGCGGCATCGAGATCGTCGGCGAGTTCTTCGGTGTCGAGCTCGGCGCGCGCCTCGCGACGCAGGGGCGCTCGGCCGATCTCATCGCGGCCAACAACGTGCTCGCGCACGTGCCAGACATCAACGACTTCGTCGGCGGGTTCACGCGGTTGCTCACAGCCGGCGGCGTCGCGACGTTCGAGTTTCCTCACCTGCTCCAGATGGTGCGGCACGCGCAGTTCGATACCGCGTACCACGAGCACTACTCGTATCTGTCGCTCGGCACGGTCCGCCGCATCTTCGCGGAGCAGGGACTTCAGGTCCTCGACGTCATTGAGCTGCCCACCCACGGCGGAAGTCTGCGCGTGTTCGCGCAGCGCGCGGATACGGGATCGCGCCCAGTGTCGCCGAACGTGCAGCGCGTGCTCGACGCGGAAGACGCCTCGGGAATGCGCGCGCCCAGCTTCTACGCCGACTTCCAGACGACGGCCGAGCGCGTGAAGGACGACTTGGTTGCGTTCCTCGTGCAGGCCAAGCGCGACGGACGTCGCGTGGCCGCGTACGGAGCCGCGGCGAAGGGATGCACGCTGCTGAACTTCGCCGGCGTGCGCCCCGATCTTCTGCCGTTCGTGTGCGACATGGGGCCATCGAAGCAGGGCAAGTTCCTCCCGGGGAGCCACATCCCGATTCTCGCACCAGAGGCGCTGTTCGAGCATCGTCCCGACTTCGTGTTGATCTTGCCGTGGAACATCGCCGACGAGGTGACCACTCAGCTCGCCGGAGTGCGCGAGTGGGGCGCTCGCTTCGTCGTGGCGGTGCCGAGGCTCGAGATTTCGTGACGCGAAGCGTGCTCCTCACCGGTGCCACAGGCTTCGTGGGCCGTCAGGTGCTTCGCGCGCTCACCGAGCGTGGTGTCGCGGTGCGCGTCGTGGTGCGCGCGTCGAGCGAGATTCCGGCCGCCGACGCGGCGCGCGTCGAGCGCGTCGTGCGCACCGACGATCTGTTCGCCGAGCGGGCCGAGTGGTGGGCCGACGTGAGCGCTAGTGTTGACACGATCGTGCATGCCGCCTGGTACGCCGAGCCTGGCAAGTATGTGAACGCGAGCCAGAACATGGAGTGTCTCGCTGGCACGCTCGAGCTCGCGCGGGGCGCGGTGCGTGCTGGTGTGCGTCACGTCGTCGGCGTCGGTACGTGCGCGGAATACGATCTCTCCAGCGGCGACGGCACGCTGTCCGTGAGCTCGCCGCTCGGCCCGATGTCGCCGTATGCCGCCGCGAAGGCGGCGACGTACTTCGCGCTGGTGCGATGGCTGCCTCTGCACGACGTGCGCTTCGCGTGGTGCCGGCTGTTCTATCTCTATGGCGAGGGAGAAGACGCGCGCCGTCTCGTTCCGTATCTGCGCGAGCGGCTCGCCGCGGGTCAGGAAGCCGAGCTCACCGCGGGCACACAGCTGCGCGACTACTTGGACGTCCGCGACGCGGGCCGCATGATCGCCGACGTTGCGCTGGGCGACGCGCACGGCGCGGTCAACGTCTGCTCGGGCGTGGCGACCACAGTCCGCGAGCTCGCGGAACGTATCGCCGACGAGTATGGTCGTCGCGACCTGCTACGATTCGGCGCGCGCGCCGAGAATCAGTTCGACCCTCCTCGCGTGGTGGGAGTGCGATGACGACACCATGGCTGTCGATCGTGATGCCGACGTACAACGGCGAGCGTTACCTGCGCGAGACCTTCGAATCGCTCGTCCTGCAGAATGAACGCGGGTTCGAATGCGTCGTCGTCGACGGCGGCTCTACCGACGCCACGCGCGACATCATCGACGAGTATTCCCGACAGCTCGACGTGCGGCTTTTCGTGCGACCCGAGTTTCCGAACTGGGTCGGCAAGACCAACTTCGCGTTCGGTGAAGCGCGCGCGAAGCACGTGTGCATGTTGCATCACGACGACCTCTGGCTCGCCGGCCGAGCGCGCGCCGTGCGCGAGACGCTGGAGCGGCATCCCGATGCGGCGCTCGTCCTCCATCCGTCTCGGCTCATCGATGAGACGGGGCGTGCGCTCGGCTACTGGACTTGCCCGCTCGATCCGGAACCGAAGGTTTATCAGCCGGCGGAGATGCTCGAGCGCCTGATGGTGCAGAACTTCATCTCGGTGCCCACGCCGACTTTCACGCGTGAGAGTGCGATCGCGGTCGGAGGCATCGACGGCTCGCTCTGGTACACCGGCGACTGGGATTTCTACCTGAAGCTCGCGCGCACGGGACCTACCGTGTACCTGGATCGGGCGCTCTCCTGTTTTCGTCTGCACGGGCAGTCGCTCACCATCAAGGGCAGCGCCGATCTCGGCGCGTTTCGCCAGCAGCTCGACACCGTGCTCGAGCGGCACATCGACGCGATCGCCCCAGAGCACCGGCGTCGAGCGATTCGTCGTCTCGCCGCCACCTCCAACGAGATCAACACCGCGCTGGCCGCGGCGATGCACGGTTCCTACGCATCGTTACCTCAAGCGATCGGCATGCTGCTCGCGCTCGGCCCGTCGGGATGGCTGCGGTACTTCGAGCTGTCGCGCATCGTCGAGCGCGTAGGGTCGCGACTGCGCGCGAGACGATCGCTCCTCGCCGGCACCGGGAGCGCGGCATGAGCATCGGCGCGGCGGTGCGGCGCAGCTTCGGTCCGTACGAGCGGCATGTCTCCGAGGCGTGGCGGCGCATGTTCATCGATCTCGACGCGTTCGTCGCGCAGATGCGCCGATGGACGGACGCGACCTCCATCCTCGAGATCGGTTGCGGCGAAGGGGCGGTCACAGAGCGACTGGTGCGGCGATATCCGAACGCTCGCATCGTCTCGATCGACATCGCGCCCAACGTCGGTCGTCTCTTCCGCGGCAGCGCGGCCGACGCCGCCCGCGTCGAGTTTCGGCAGGCGTTCGTCGAAGACGTGGTGGCGATGCAGCCGGCGTCGTTCGATCTCGTCATCCTCGCCGACGTGATCCATCACGTGCCGCCCGCCATGCGGGACTCGGTGCTGTCCAGCGCGCGCGCCGCGCTCGCGCCGAACGGCCGCATGATCTTCAAGGACTGGGCGAAACGCCCCACTCCCATCCATCTCGCCTGCGAGCTCGCCGATCGCTACCTCACCGGCGACGACGTGCATTACCTCACCGAGTCCGAGCTGCGCGCCTTCGCCCGCAAGGTCTTCGGCGAGGCGAGCGTGCTGGACGAGGCGTACGTGGGACCGTGGAAGAACAACTTCGCGCTTCTGCTGCGAGCGGGCTGAGCGCGCGTTCCGTGCGTGGGCCGTCCGAAGGGCGCGCACGAGATGTTACAGCCGCTCGGGGCGGCGAGTCTTCTGATGAGGCATGCCGCTCGGCCCCGCTCCACTCACGCCGCTCAACGCCAATGATCGCGAGCCCCACTCTGACCCCCAGCGATTCGCGCGCCGAGTCGCGCTACGACGCGCAACTCGTGGCGTCGCTGGCGACGAACCCTATCGAGCTCTCGGTCGTGATGCCTTGCCTGAATGAGGCGGAGACGCTCGGCACGTGCATCCAGTCGGCGCAGCGTGCGATGAGCGAGAGCGGCATCGCCGGTGAGATCATCGTCGCCGACAATGGCAGCACCGACGGATCGCGCGAGATCGCCACTGCGCTCGGCGTGCGCGTGGTGCCGGTGGCCGAGCGTGGATATGGCGCGGCGATCATGGGTGGCATCGCCGCGGCGCGAGGGACGTACGTCATCATGGGCGACGCCGACGACAGCTACGACTTCGGTGAGATCCCGCGCTTCGTTCACAAGCTGCGCGAAGGGTTCGACGTCGTGCAGGGTTGCCGACTGGAATCCGGCGGCGGCACCGTGATGCCGGGCGCCATGCCCTTTCTGCATCGCTGGTGGGGCAATCCGATGTTCTCGTGGATGGCGCAGCGCTGGTTCCATGCGCCCATCCACGACATCCATTGCGGCATGCGCGGATTCCGGCGCGATTCGTGGCATCGTCTCGAGCAGCGATGCACCGGGATGGAGTTCGCGTCGGAGATGATCGTGAAGGCGGCGCTGCAGGGGCAGAAGATCGCCGAAGTGCCGGTGGTGCTATCGCCGGACGGTCGAACATTGCGCGGCCCACACCTGCGCACCTTCCGCGATGGATGGCGGCATCTGCGCTTCTTCCTGATGTTCAGCCCACGCTGGCTGTTTCTCGTCCCCGGCATCGTCCTCATGTGCCTCGGCGCGATCGGCTACGCCGTGGCGATGCCGAGTCTCGTCATCGCGGGCTTTGGCTTCGACGTGCACACGCTGCTCTTCGCCAGCCTCGCGATCATCGCCGGCTATCAGGCCGTGGTGTTCGCGGTGTTCACCAAAGTGTTCGCGATCAGCGATGGACTGCTGCCGGTGGACACTCGGCTGCGCACCCTCTCGCGCTACATCACCCTCGAGCGCGGACTCGGCGCGGGCGTGATTGCCGCGCTCATCGGTGGCGCGCTCCTGCTGGGCGCGGTGCTGCAATGGCGCGCCGTGAACTTCGGCGCGCTCGACGTCCGCTACACCATGCGATGGGCCATTCCGGGAATGATGTTCGCCGTCGTCGGCCTGCAGACGGTGTTCGCCAGCTTCTTCCTCAGCATCCTGGCCATGCGTCGCCGCTGACCTCGGCGCGTGCTGCGGCCGGCGTCAGTGGCCTGACGCGGCCGGCGTCATCCCGAGCTGCAGCAGCTCGTCGTCCGAGATCTCCAGCACGCGGCCGCGAATCGCCTGTCGCATGACGTCAGCCGAGCCGGGCGCGAGGAAGTTCGCGCGCACGACGATCGGCCGCACGAGAAACGGATCGTTCCGCACCAGGTCGGCCCCGTACCAGATGCGGTCGCCGTGCACGAACACGACGTCGGCGTCGCGGCTCCGCACGTACGCATTTCCCGCGGCGAACGGACGCACGAATCGCTCGGTCTCCGTGAATCGCATCGGCAGCTCCACCAACACGGTGAGCGCGAGCGCGGCGCTGAGCCAGCGCCGAGTCCACACGTCGCCGAGCGCGGCGCGCACCGCTGGAGCTCCCGCCGCGGCGAGCAGCGCGATGTTGCCGATCACCTGATACGCGTAGCGATAGCCCCAGCCGTGTCCCTGCGTGCTCGGGTACAGCATGTAGAACCCGATCGTGAGCACCACACCCAACGCGACGTCCTGCAGCACTGGGCTGAGCAGGCGCGGTCGCGCGAGCGCGATCAGCGCGAGCAGGCCGAGCACGGGAGCGTGCCAGGTGAAGAGCAGCGTCACGTTCATGCCGTGCAGCCACACGCCGAACAGATTCGGGATCGCGAACAGATGCAGCATGCCCGTGTCCGTCGATGCAGTGCCCGGATTCACCCAGCGGAGCCAGGTGAGCCACATCACTCCGCCGGCCAGATAGACGACCGCCGCCGAGGCCGCGCGCGCCCATCGTCGATCGCGCACCAGCCGCAGCAGAAAGGGCGCGGCGAATAGCGCGTGCGGTACCGGATTGTGGAGGCCGAGGGCCAGCACTCCCACCACCAGCAACGCGATCCACGACGCCGTGTCGTCGCGCAGATACAGCCAGAGCCAGACGAGATTGAGCAGCAGATGCGCCGGCATGGAATAGCCGGTCGCCGACGTGATCAGCAGTTGGCTCGACGTAGCGAGCAACGTGACGGCCACCCACGGGCGCAGCCCCTCGTCTGGCCAGATGCGCCGCGCCGCCGCGGCCAGCGCCGCGATGGAGCCCGCACCGAGCAGCGGGTTGAGCACGGTCGGCAGCCCGAGCACGATGAATGGTGCTTTGAGCATCGCGTACACCGGCATGTACATCGACACCCACCGCCCGGTGTCCGTGTTGAACCGCACGAAGATCGGTGCGAGCGCGACGCCGATCGATCGCCACGGCAGCGGGATGAGCGGCGCGGACTGCCCGCGCGCGAACGCTCGTGCCTGGAAATCGGCGCTGAACTCGTCCATGGAGAACAGCAGCTCGTGCATCACGAGATGCGTTGCGGCGAGCGTCACGATGAACACCGCGAGGGCGATGGCGCCGACCATCGCCGCGCTCGGCGGCGCGAGCGTGTCGAGTGAGCTCGTTGCGTCCACCCCGCGACGCGCGCCCCGCCACGCGAGCAGCGCCGTCGCCGCGGCGAACAGCGCGAGCACGAGCAGATACGGAAGCTCGTGCAGCGCATACAGGCGGAAGAAGATGTTCGTGCCATGCGGCTGCCAGGCGCCGGTGCGGAGCAGCTCCCACCTCCCCGCGATCCCATACGCGGCGACGAGCACCGTCACGATCGCGGCGGCTCGGACGACCTGCGGACGAGCCGAGTCGGGGCTGGCGGACTGTCGAAGCATTGACTGGAAAGGGCAGGGTGAGCGGCGCACGGTACGTCTCGAGCGACGCGACCGGTGCGTCGGAGTGTCACCGACCTCCGGTCGACGCAAAGCGCGGGCGTTCCGTCACGCGCTCAAGTTAGGTTGCGAACCTCGCGATGGGGCGTCACCTGCGTGCACGCGCCACTGTGCGCCAGCGTCGACCGATGGCCGCTCACAGGCCGCGGCTCGTGCCGCGCATGTCCGAATTCTCCACCGACCCGTCAGCGCACGCATGAGGATTCTCGTCACGGGCACCAACGGCTACCTCGGGTGCCTGCTCGCGCCGGAGCTGGCTCGCCACGGCCACGACGTGCTCGGTGTCGACACCGGGTATTACTGCAACGGCTGGCTCTACAACGGCGTCGCCTCCACGCCGCGCACGCTCGTGAAGGACATCCGCCACGTCTCGCTCGACGATCTCGTCGGCATCGACGCGATCGTGCACATGGCCGAGCTCTCCAACGACCCACTCGGCCAGCTCGCCCCCGACGTCACCTACGCCGTGAACCATCGCGGCTCGCTGCACCTCGCGACGCTCGCGAAGCAGGCGGGGATCGAGCGCTTCGTCTACATGTCGTCGTGCAGCGTGTACGGCGCGGCCGATGGCGAGGTGGACGAAACGTCTCCCGTCCGCCCGCAGACCGCGTACGCCGAGTGCAAGACCATGGTCGAGCGCGACGTCGGCGCCATGGCTGACGACCGCTTTTCGCCGACCTTCCTGCGCAACGCCACGGCGTTCGGCGCGTCGCCGCGCATGCGGTTCGACATCGTGCTGAACAATCTCTCCGGCCTCGCGTGGACGACGCGGCAGATCGCCATGGTGAGCGATGGATCGCCGTGGCGCCCACTCGTGCACGGGCTCGACATCGCCAAGGCGATCATCTGCACGTTGCACGCGCCGCGCGACGTCGTGCACGGCCAGATCTTCAACGTCGGCGCCACGGCGCAGAACTATCAGGTGCGGGAGATCGCGCAGGCGGTGGCCGACGAGTTTCCCGGATGCACGCTCAGCTTCGGCGCGCCCAGCGGAGACAATCGCAGCTACAAGGTGCGCTTCGACAAGATCGCCTCGACACTTCCCGGCTTCTCCTGCGACTGGGACGCGCGCCGCGGCGCGCGACAGCTCCATCAGGTCTTTCGTCAGATCGCGCTCGACGACGCCACGTTCACCGGTCGCGGCCACACGCGTCTCAAGCAGCTGGAGCATCTCATCGCCACCGGTCAGCTCGACGCCAACCTGTTCTGGGCGAGCTGATTTCCCGGTAGCTCGGGCGGTCGTTTCACCCCCTCCGTCGCGGCTCGTCCGAGCGTTGCGCCGCCGCCCGCCGACTCGTCCTTTCAGGTGACGCGTCTACCCCTGATGAAGCACGAGTCGACTACGATCGCCGCGCCGAGCGCGCGCGCTGCACATGAGCGCCGCGTCGCGCCGATCGCCGCCGACGTGCGCGTGAAGTCCTCTCCGTCGAACGATCGGCGCATCACGCTCGCCGTGCTCGCGGTCAGTGCCGTGTACGTCGCATGGCACCTGAACCGCGGCTGGATCCCGTTCGACGACGGAACGCTCGCGCACAGCGCTGAGCGCGTCCTGCTCGGCGAGCTCCCGCACCGCGATTTCGACGACGTGTACACCGGCGGTCTCGCCTACCTGAACGCCGGCGCATTCAAGCTGTTCGGGACGACGCTGCTCGCCATGCGCCTCGCGCTGTTCGCCGTGTTCCTCGCGTGGGTGCCGTGCGTGCAGTACATCGGCTCGCGCTTCGTGCGTCCGCTCCTCGCCGCGGGTGTCACGCTGCTCGCCGTTACCTGGTCGCTCCCGAACTACTCGGCGGCGATGCCCTCGTGGTACAACCTCTTCTTCGCCACGTTCGGTGTCGCCGCTCTGCTGCGATACCTCGAAGACGGCAAGCAACGGTGGCTCGTGATCGCGGGGCTCGTCGGCGGAGCGTCCATCGCGATCAAGATCATCGGGCTGTACTACGTCTGCGGCGCGCTGCTCTTCTTCGTCTTTCACGCGCACTCCACCTCGCGAGCGCTCGCTGGCTCCAACGCACAGCGTGGCCGAGCCTACGCGACGTTCGTCACCGCATCGCTCGCGCTGTTCGTACTCGCGCTGCTGTCCCTCGTGCGACATCAGCCGACCGCGTCCGACGTCGTGCTCTTCGTGCTGCCCAGTGCGATGCTTTCTGCGCTCTTGATCCGCAACGAATGGGTGAGCCCAGCGGGGACGAACAGCGCTCGCTTCGTTGCGCTCGCACGCCTGCTGGCGCCCTTCCTCCTCGGCGCCGCGCTGCCACTCGCGATCCTGCTCCTGCCATATGTCCGAGCAGGCGCGCTCGGCGCATTCGCGCACGGTGTCTTCGCGCTGCCCGCGAAACGCTTCGGACTGGCATCGTTCGCGCCCGGACCGCTCGTCGAGCTGCTCGCGGTGTTCCCGCTCGCGGCGGTGCTGATCGGCGCGTCGCTCGCCGGCGATCGCGTGCGTGGCTGGATGGCCGCCGCGCTCGCGGTCGCGTGCATCGCCCTCCTCGTCGCGACCGGCGCGCCGGACGGCGATGTCTATCGCATGGTCCTCGACTCGGCGCGCTACCTGCTCCCCGTGCTCGTCGCGGCGGGCACGCTTGCCCTCGCGCGCGAGCGCATCGCCGATCTCGGATCTCCGCTGCTGCGCGCGCGCTGCGTTCTGCTGCTGTCCGTGACGAGCCTCTGCTCGCTCGTGCAGTTTCCCTTCGCCGCGCCGAACTACCTCTTCTACATCGCGCCGCTCGTCGCGCTGTCAGCGATCGCGCTCGGCTCCTATCTCCGGCCAATGCACCGCGCGGTGCCCATCGCCGTCGTCGGGTTTTACCTCGCGTTCGCGGTCACCCGGCTCAACCCGGCGTCGCTGTACACGATGAGCGCCGCCTATCGGCCGTACGTTGCGACGCGCCCGCTGCCACTCGCCCGCGGCGGGCTGCGAGTGCCCGCGGAGCACGCGGAGACATACGGCCATGTCGTGGGACTGCTGCGGCTGCACGCACGCGGCGGATACACCTGGGCCTCTCCCGAGATGCCCGAGATCTATTTCCTCGCCGGCCTGCGCAACCCGACGCGCACCCTGTTCGAGTTCTTCGACGATCCCACCGATCACACCGCGCGCACGCTCCGCGCGCTGGACTCGCGCGGCGTCACCGCGATCGTGCTCAATCGCCTGCCGCGCTTCTCACCGCCCCTCGCCGACGATCTGATCGCCGGACTGGAAGCGCGCTACCCGTACGCGTCCAACATCGGACCATTCCAGGTGCGGTGGCGCCGATGAAAGTGCACGCTCGGCTCATGGAGCACACGCTTGCATACCGGATCTGGCAGGCGCCCTTCGCCGAAGCCAAGCTCTCGCCGCTCTTCGCGCACAATGACGTGTCCCGCGCGCGCCGCGTGCTCGACGTCGGCTGTGGTCCCGGCACCAACACGCATCACTTCGCCGGCGCTGACTATCTCGGCATCGACTTCAACGCCGCGTACATCGAAAGCGCACGCCGCCGGCACGGACGTCAGTTCGTCGTCGCCGACGTGACGAAGTATCAGGTGCCGGACGATCAGCGCTTCGATCTCATCCTCGCCAACAGCCTGTTTCATCACATCGGCGCGGACGACACGCGCCGCATCCTCGCGCATCTCGCCACGCTGCTCGCGCCCGGTGGTCACGTGCACATCTTCGATCTCGTGC
>Ga0068852_100003029_pt1 | contig 11683 bp, 8 predicted proteins | sample KBSCornC22_FD_66594 | JGI IMG/M metagenome (GOLD analysis project Ga0068852, IMG submission 66594) | Corn rhizosphere microbial communities from Kellogg Biological Station, Michigan, USA - KBS Corn C2-2 | ecosystem: Host-associated > Plants > Roots > Rhizosphere > Soil ... | reverse complement strand
ATTGCTTGCTCGAGCTTGTCGATCGCCTCTGCCGCGCCGGATTCTCCTTGGAGGGACAAGTTGAATGCCTCGGCGAACAGCGCCAGAAATTCGATCGGCTGATAGCCTTTCTGCCTTGCCCCGGCCTGGCAGACGCGCGCAACTTCCAATCCTTGGGCAATATCTCCAATTTGACCGTACGCAGAGGCCAGATACGCCGATGCCAACAGAATGCCGGTCTCCTGACCCAACAATTGAGCTTCGGCCTTTGCCTCGAGCAAGACATCTCTCGCTTCCACGGCGCGGCCCCGCTGCAAATAAATGTTTCCGAGCGCGGACAAAACGAGCGGCAGAAACAAATGAACCTCGCTTTCGCGCGACAGGCGCGCGGCTCCATCGAGGGCTGTTTCAGCGCCGTTGAGATCGCCATGAACCATTTGCACGATGCCGCGGCCGTAACCCGCCGCGATGAGGTCATAAGGCCGGCCGCTGCTTGCCGCCAACTCGCTCGCCTGCTGCGCGCATTGGTCGGAATCGTCGTATTCGCCCATCGACGCGCACACCACGGCTTTCATCATGTGACAGAGCACAAGAAGGCTCGAGGCCGTCGTGCCGGGCGGGACATCCTCCGGAGATTGTGCGAGTCGCGCGGTCGCCTTGCTCAGTACCAACTCCGCGTCGCGATATCGGCCTGATACAAAAAAAGCTTGGCCTAGCCCGTACTCGACGAAACCCAACCACCTCTGGTCGCCCAGTTGCTCCGCCAGCGCCATCGCGCGCTCGCTTGCAGTGATAGCTTCATACGGCGTGCCGTAGAAATTGAGCGCGGCCGCCCTGATCGCGATCGATGCAAGCTGCCTCGACTCGTCGCCGATCTGCTCGGAACGCATCTCCGCGTCGCGACAAAGCCCGAGCCATTGCTCAATATTTCCAAGCGAAGCAAATGCGAGCCGCGCCTCAATACGCAAATCGATCGCGCGCTGCTCGCGCGCCATCGAGGCCGGCTGCTTGTCAACCGCATCCATCGCAGTCCGATAATACTCCGTGGCATCCCGGAACGCCGATCTGGCGAATGCTTTTTTAGCCGCCATCGATCCGTAGCGGGCGGCCTTTTCCCAATTCTGCGACTTCACAGCGTGATGACAAAGTGCCTCCGCAAATTCCTCTTCGCGGCCGACCGAGCTTGCCTCCAACGCCGTTAAAATGCGGCGATGCAGCTCCTCCCGCTGCGGTCGCAGGATCGAATCGTAGGCCACCTCGCGAATAAGATCATGGGCGAACTCATATTCAGGCGCGGCGAGCCATCGCGCCTCGACGAGGAAATCCAGTATTTCGAGCGACCATAGCCGGCTTTGCAATTGTGCCGCCGGCATTCCCGTCACGGCCGCCAACAGTGGCGGCGATATTCGAGGTCCCGCGACCGATGCGAGCTGAAGAAGCGCCTTATCTTCTTTGGGCAGACGGTCAATTCGCGAAGCAATGACGCCTTGTACCGTCGGTGGAATTTCGAGAGCATCCCAGCGAGCGTTAGCGGAAAATGGGCCGGGATCATCGTTGAGCGCGCCGCGATTGATGAGTTGACGGGCAACCTCTTCGATAAAGAGCGGAATTTGCCCCGTATGTCGCAGGATGTGCGCTTTGAGCGCCTCCAGATTGCGTGCGGTACCCAGGAGATCGTCAAGCAAACTGTTGGCTGCGGCCAGGTCGAGAGACCGTAGCCAGATCCGGCGAACGTCGAGCCGCGCCAGCCAGCCCGGCGTATCTTCTGTCCGCCACGTCAGCAGGATCAACAGCGGGTGGCTTGCCGTAAGCGACATCAGCGCCTCGATGGCAGCTTCACTTTGACTATCGATCCAGTGCAAGTCTTCCAGCAGCAGGACGGTCGGGCCGGAGATCGCGCGGCCGATCGCATCGCGCACCGCATCAGTGATTGCCCGGCGTCTCAGCAGCGGCTCCAGATCGTGCCAGCGCGGATTATCGATCGGCTGGTCGAGGACGGACGCCAGCGCCGTCGGCCAGAGATCGCGATGCGCGGGAGCCTCCCCGTCCTGCTGGTGCCCGCGATCCGCGGCCGTAATCGATCCAATCTGCAGGGCGCTCTGAAGCAGCTTCTTGAGCAGCGCATACGGCACGGCCTGCTCCAGCGGATTTCCCTCGGCTTGCAGCGCCCGCCATTGCTTCTGCCGCAGCGCGCCCACGAACTCATGCGCCATTCGGGATTTTCCGATCCCTGCCGTTCCCACCAGCGCAATGATCTGTCCGGAGGCATCGATATCAGTCGCCGCACGTTCAAGCAGCGCAATTTCTTCGACTCGCCCGACAAAGGATGAGAGCCCCTTGCTCGAACGCGCGTACCAACGCGTAGCTCCGCTGATCTCGGCGAGTTCGTAGCAGGGGACCGCGGCGGAAAATCCCTCCAGCCGTTTCGGAGGCAACGGCTTGAAAGTCACCAGTCCCGCCGAGAGGCTTTGGCAGGATTCGGACACCAGTATTTGTCCGGCCTGCGCAGCGCTTTCGAGCCGCTTGACGAGATGTACAGCCGGACCGCCGGCTTCATAGATCGAGGAGAAATCCGCCTCAATGACATGCGCGACGACATAGCCGGAGTGGACGCCAATCCGAACCTGAAGCGCCGGATCGTTCAGCAGCTTGACCCGACGAACGAGTTCGACCGCCGCATGACAGGCCATCGCGGCATGATTGTCGTCGGCGTGCGGCGCGCCAAAAAGCGCGATCAAGCCGTCGCCGCCTTCCTTGCTGACAATCCCGCGGTTACGGCGAACCGCGGTTCGCATGGCGATCAGCGCCGGCTCCAACCGCGAAATCGCCGCCTCGGGATCGAGTTCGGAAATCAGATCGGTCGAACGCTGCAGGTCGGCACAAAGCACGGTGAGGTACTTACGCTCGCCGGCTATTCGCCCGCGCTCGGGCGCCAGGGGCTTCGCCGGATGTTCCGGGACAACCGCGCCACACGACGAGCAATACAAATCGCCTGCCTTCAAGCTCGAGAGACAGACCTGACAAACCACGCTCAGCTTCCTCCCATGATCAAAGCCAGACTAGCGGAAGATCATGGCTGAACAAGCGGTTGCGCCGTCGGCCTGCGCCCGGATTCGAGGACCACGGCTGGAATAAAGGCTTGGTCGTAACTCGCGTCGATTAGAGGACAATTTTAGGCAATACCGAACGAGCAGCCTGCCCGCTCCTGAACGCGAAACGCCCGATTGGCATCGAACCATTGCTCACTTCAGAGGCGGTGTTCGCAAACTACGTGATTTATTCATTGGTGAGGCCCATGTCCTTGATCACGCGCGCGTATTTAGCGAGCTGTTCGCGCGTCATGGCAGCGAGCTCCCGCGCGGAGCTGCCGCGCACCGCGAAACCGAGATTCTCAAGCTTGTTGCGAACCTCGGGATCGCCGAGCGCCTTGAGAACCTCATAGTTGAGCCTCGCGATGATGTCCTTTGAGGTGCCGGCAGGCGCCATGATCGTGAACCACGAATTGAAGAAGAAGCCCGGCAGGCCGGACTCCGAGACCGTCGGCACATCCGGGAATTGAGCGAGGCGCTTCTCGGTGGTCACCCCGATCAAGCGGAGCTGTCCGCCGCGCACCAGCGCGGCCACCGTGCCGAGGCCCTGGAAGCCGACCGGAATCTGTCCCGACGCGATGTCGGTCGCCGCCTGAGTCGCGCCCTTATAGGGCACATGGGTCAGCGATATCCCCGCCGCCGACGCAAACATCGCCATTGCAAGATGCTGCGGGCTGCCTGGACCGCCGGAGCTATAGTCGATCCTGCCGGGCGCGGCTTTTGCGGCCGCGATCAGATCGGCCGCGGTCTTGAAACCGGCCTTCTTGCTGACGACCAGCCCCCACTCCACCGTGGCGACCAGCGACACCGGTTCGAAATCCCTGAGGATGTCCCAACGCATATTGGACTGCAGGTGAGGCACCATTGTCATGATGCTGTCATTGAAGCCGCCGATCGTGTAGCCGTCGGGTTCTGCCTTTGCGACCTGTTCGGCTCCGATCAGGCCGGACGCGCCCGGCAGGTTCACGATGACGATTTGCTGGCCCATATTGTCAGCCATCTTCTGCGTCACAATTCGCGCCGCAACGTCGACGGCGCTCGCCGCAGCCAAGGGCACGATCATCTTGATTGGTCGCGCGGGATAGCTCGTCTGAGCCAGCACACCCGAATTGACGAGCAAACCCAATGCCGGAAGCAGCGCATAAAGACGACGCATGCCCGGTTTTTTCATTTTCATCGGATCACGTTTCTGAATTGCCCGCGCGAAGTCACGAGAATGATTGCTCTTTCCTCCCGGATTGGCAATGAGCCGATGCCCGTCTTAAGGTAATGGGAGAGCCGGATCGGGTAGTCGAGCCGGCTTAGTGCTGCCGCCGCGGATCCAGCAATGCCCTTCCCTCCGGAAACAGCCAGCCAATCTCCCAAGCGCCTCGGGCGATCGCCCGCGGGCATCGATCGCGAGCTTATTCCGCGGCTCAATCCAGCCATGGCGTGCGACACCGCTTTCCGGGTAATCGCCGCTCACTATCTTGCCAGGTTATCTGCAAATCATGACGCCACATGCAACGGCGACCCTGACGGGTTGCACCGGATGCGCGTGGCGCTTACGCACCTGCGCGCCGCGATCTTGTTTTTTTCGCCAATGGTGGCGGACGACGAGCGCACCAAAATACGCGATGAATTGAAGTGGCTGAATGCCCAGCTCGGCGCGGTCCGCGATATCGACGTCGCGATCGAGAGGCTGACAAAAAATAACGAAGCGCCGTGCCAGGCAATACCGGATCATCGATCGTGGAATGCGAAGGCCGCGGATGCCCATCAGCATCTGGCGGAGGTACTGCGTTCGGTCAGGTATCGTCGGCTGATCAAGAACACATCTGACTGGATCGAGAGTGGTGGATGGTCGATCGAGGGCGGAAAGCGTGCACAACAGAGAGCCATTCCCGTAACCGAATACGGTGCCGGCAAACTGGCGCGATGGCAGAACAAGCTGCTGAAAAAAAGCCGCAAGCTTCAGAAGATGAGCTCGGAAAAACGACACAGACTGCGTCTGCTGAACAAGAAGCTGACCTATTCGATCGACTTTTTTTCCGACCTGTTTTCCGACAGAAAGCTCTCAGGCCTGCCCGCGTCGCTGAAGTATTTACGCAAAGCGCAGCGATCTCTCGGGCAGTTGAACGATGATGCGAATGCCCGTTCGCTTGCGGAAGAGCTGAAAGGCGACAACCCCCATGCTCCCCTGCATTTCCTCAACCCCAGGCGCAAGAAGCATTTGCTGCGAAGTGCCGCCGCATCTTATCGGAAACTGGCCGAGCTCAAGACCTGAGCCTCAGCGCGGCACCACCGCGGTCGCCTCGATTTCGACCCGCGCCGCCTTTTCGACAAGCCGCACGACCTGCACCAGCGCCATCGCTGGATAATGGGTGCCGAAAACTTCGCGATAGACCTGCCCCAGCGCCTTCAGGTCCCCGAGATACTCTTCCATATCGACGACATACCAGGTGAGACGCACGAGATGTTCGGGCCGCGCCCCCCCTTCGGCCAGGATGGCTGAAATATTGCAGAGCGTTTGACGGACTTGCGCGACAAAGTCGGATGCCAAATGGCCCTGGTGATCCCAGCCGATCACGCCGCCGGTCACCACAAGGCGGCCCTCTGCGGCCATGCCATTGGCGTATCCTTTCGGCGCCGGCCAACCGCTGGGTTGCAATATTTGCGGCGTCGCGGCCGAAGCCTCGCTCCTTGTCGCCGGCAACACTGCTAGTGTCGGCGCTGTTGGCTTGCTCACTAACCTTCTCCGTAACTTTTAAGTCGATTCAGGTCCGCGGCGACGCCTCCGCGCCGGTTTGCGCCATCTGCCTCAAGGCAAATCGCTTCAGCTTGCCGGTCTCCGTCTTGGGAAGTTGCGCCACGAATTCGATCGCGCGCGGATATTTGTAAGGCGCGATCTCGCGCTTGACGTGCTCTTGCAAGGTCGTCACCAGCGCGCCATCGGCTGCCGTGTCGGGGACGAGCACGACGTAGGCCTTGACGATCATCCCGCGCGCATCGTCCGGCGCACCCACCACAGCACATTCGGCGACGGCCGGATGGGTCAGCAGCGCCGCCTCGACGTCGGGCCCAGCGATGTTGTAGCCAGCCGAAACAATCATGTCGTCGGAGCGCGACTGGTACCAGAAGTAGCCATCGGCATCCATGACATAGGTGTCGCCGGTGATGTTCCAGCCGTGCTGAACGTATTTGCGCTGCCGATCGTCGGACAGATATCGGCACCCCGTCGGACCGCGCACCGCCAGCCGCCCCATGGTGCCGGCCGGCAAGTCATGGCCTTCGTCATCAACGATCCTGGCTTCGTAACCCGGGACTGGCTTGCCGGTTGCGCCAGCACGTATCTCATCCTCCGTCGCGCTGATGAAGATATGCAGCAGTTCGGTCGATCCGATGCCATCCATCAGCTTGATTCCGGTCGCCTTCAGCCATGCATCGAATGTAGGTTTCGGCAGCGTCTCGCCTGCTGAAACGCATTTGCGGAGCGAGGAAATGTCATGCTGCTCCAGCTTTGCGAGCATGGCACGGTAGGCCGTCGGCGCGGTGAAGCAAACGGTCGCCTTATAATGTTCGATCGCGGCCAGCAGATCATCCGGCCCGGCCTTTTCGAGCACGACAAAGGACGCACCGATATGCATCGGAAACAACACGCCGCCGAAACCGAAAGTGAACGCCAGCGGGGCCGAACCGATGAAGCGATCCTCCCGCCTCGCCCGCAGCACGTTTCGGGCGTACCCGTCACAGACCGCGAGCATGTCGCGGTGAAAATGCATGGTGCCCTTTGGCTCGCCGGTCGTCCCCGACGTAAAAGCGATCAGGCAGACATCATCGGCGGCCGTATCGACTGGCGTAAATTGCGGGCTCGCATCCGAGATCAGCGCTTCCAGTGCGCCGGGAGCGCCGGTGCCCCAATAGACGATGCGCTTTAAATTGGGCGCGATGCTCTTTGCTTTCTCGAGTTCGTCGCCAAGCCTGCCGTCGCATAGTGCCAGCGCGACCTCCGCCTTCTGGATCGGATAGCCCAGCTCCTTGGCCCGCAGCAGCGGCATGGTCGCAACCACGATGCCGCCGGCCTTGAGGACGGCGAGATAGGTCGCGACCATCATCGGATTATTGGCAGACCGCAGCAGCACGCGCCCGCCGGTGACCAGGCCGAGTTTGTCGACCAACACATTGGCGATGCGGTTCACCAATTGCTGCAGTTCGCAATAGGAATAACTGACGTCAGGGCTCAGGATGCAGGGATCATCGCCGTGGCCAAGTTCGACCCAGCGATCGAGAAATTGAGTCACGCAATTTAGCCGTTCCGGGTACTGCAATTCCGGGCGCTTGAAAATGAACTCCGGCCAGAGATCGCGCGGCGGCAGATGATCCCTCGCGAACGTATCGATGTGAGCCGATGCTGTGCTGGCGCCGGTGAGCGCGACACGCGTTTGCGGTGGCTGAGGCTGTTTGGCGGGGGTGTCCGCGATCGACGCGTTGGCGGCATTGACCATTGCACGCTCCTTTCACCCTGGTGAGGCGTCCGGTAACGGAATCATTTTAGGCTTAAAGCATATTGACGCAAGCACAGACTTCACCCGTCCGGCGGTTTTGCCGTAACTCGTTCAGCCGGATGCGAGTTCCACCAGCCGCAACGTCATCGGCGAATTCGGCTCGGCTAGTCCCGCGATTGCCGTGAAATGATTGGCATCGGGGATGACGCCAAAGCGGGTCTCAATGCCGGCAGCGTTCCAGAGATCGACGATGGCAGTGCTTTGGCGGAAATATTCCGCGCTTTCATATTCCCCAACCACCGCATCGAGGCTTCCGCGCGCCGGCACGCTCCAGCATAGCGGGCTCGCAGCTCTCGCCGAGGCTTCGTCTAGCTGCAACGCCTTGTTGATCGTGGTCCCAATCAGCGGCCTTAAATCAAACAGGCCTGAAATCGCGTAAGCCGCAACCACGAGATCCCGGGGCAATGAAGGGTCGTAAGCCCGCCAGTCGGTTGCCAGCATGCACGCCGCAAGATGCCCACCGGCCGAATGACCGCTGAACACAAGCGGCCGACCGAAGCGCGCGAGCTCGCGCGTTGCAATCCGCATTTGCTGGATAATGTCAGCCACGCTGACATCGGGACAAAGATCGTAACTTGGAATGGCAACACTGATACCATTCGCGTTCAGGCCGCGGGCGAGATGACTGAAATCCGAGCCGTCGAGCGCCTGCCAGTAGCCGCCGTGAATAAAGACGACAATTGGCTTGTCAGTTTCGCCGGCAAAAAAATCGATCCTGTTTCGTGTCCCGGTCCCGTAGCGAATTTCGCGCAGGCCATGCCGCTCGCGGTAAGCCGCCGCATCCCTTGCCCAACCCGCCATGATCGAGGGATTTTCGGGTACTCGCGCCCGGTTGTTGTATTCGACTTCGTAATCGACCTCCGCGGTCAAGACCTATAGCCCTCGCGCGTGCGCGGATTTCCGCGCGGAGAGCTTGGTCTTGGCTAACAGGCGCATCAACTCGCGAACGTCCTTTGGAGTGAGATCCGAAAACAGGTCCGCGATCCAGGTTTCATGCTCGGCGGCCATTTTGCGAAACTCGGCGCGGCCGGTTTTGGTCAGCCGGATCACCTGAACCCGCCGATCGGTCCCGGATGTGCGACGGTCAAGATGGCCTGACTCGACCAGCCTCTCGACGAGACCCGTGACATTGCCGTTACTGACCATCATGCGCTTGGACACATCCGACAGCGTCATGCCGTCAGGCGCCTTGTCGAGCTGCGCCATCAAATCGAAGCGGGGCAGCGTGACATCGAACCGCTCGCGCAACCGGCTGCGCACCTCGCCCTCGATCAGCGTCGTGCAAGTCAGCAGACGCAGCCACAATCTGAGTTCGTTGCCGTGATCTTCCGGGAGCTCGACTGCCTTGGTCTCGGAATCAAGAATCATGACACGATCGTATCCGCCTCAACGGCGCAGCGGAGCATGGCTTCTGGCCGCGCGTGCCCGGTTGGGCATTTATTTGAAGCTTCAGGTAATCCGGCTTACGCCGCAAGTCAAAAGCTGGCGCTGCAGGGGATCGGTTTCAATTCTTTAGGTTTAAAGTTATTGGCGCGCGGCTTGCATATCCGCTGCTCGTGTCGGTAACTCAGCATTGCAGCTTGGCTTGCGGCGGTGGGCATCATCAGAATAAGCTGAGCTTTGAAGCCCGGATTTCCGTTGGCTGCAGCGAGGAAAAATTGATGAAGCAGCACCTGAACGTGGCCGGCCTGGCGGTCGTCCTGAGTATGTTTTCGGGTCATGCCATCGCGCAGGAAAAACTCAAGATCGGCGTGATCGTCACACTCTCTGGTCCGGCGGCAGTACTCGGCCAGCAGGCCCGCGACGGCTTTATGCTCGCCGTAAAGGATCTCGGCGGCAAGATGGCCGGCAGGGATGTCGAAGTGGTCGCGGTCGACGATGAATTGAAGCCAGACGCCGCCGTGACCAAGGTCAAGGGGCTATTGGAACGAGACAAGGTCGATTTCGTCGTGGGACCGATCTTCTCGAATATCCTGCAGGCGATCCACAAACCAGTGACGGATTCCAGGACGGTCCTGATCAGCCCGAACGCCGGCCCTTCCAGTTACGCCGGCAAGAACTGCAGCCCTTATTTCTATGTGACATCCTACCAAAACGATCAGGTGCACGAGATCCTCGGCAAAGTCGCCCAGGACCGCGGCTACAAGCGCGTCTATCTGCTGGTTCCGAACTACCAGGCCGGCAAGGATTCCGCCGCCGGTTTCAAACTCGACTACAAGGGAGACATCGTCGAGGAGACCTACATGCCGCTGGGTTCGCTGGATTTCCAGGTCGAACTCTCGAAGATCGCGTCGCTCAAGCCGGACGCGTTGTTTACCTTCATGCCGGGCGGCATGGGCGTCAGTCTGGTGAAACAGTACAGGCAGGCTGGGCTCGCCGATAAAATTCCGGTGCTTTCGGCATTCACCGTCGATGAATCAACGCTGCCCGCCCAGCAGGATGCGGCGATCGGCATGTTCGGCGGCGCCAACTGGGCTCCCAATCTCGACAACCCGCAGAACAAGAAATTCGTGGCCAGCTATGAGGCAACCTACAACAGCGTACCCGGCACCTATGCGTTCCAGGCTTACGATGCGGCCATGCTGATCGATAGCGCGGTGAAGGCGGTGAAGGGTGACCTCACCAACAAGGAAGCCCTAATCGCCGCGCTGAAGAAGGCTGACTTCACCTCTCTGCGCGGAAACTTCAAGTTCAATACCAACGGTTATCCGATTCAGGATTTCTACCTGACCAAGGTGGCAAAGCGGGCCGACGGAAAATTCCAGACCGAGATTGTCCAGAAGGTGTTCGAGAACTACGCCGACCGCTACGCCAAGGACTGCACGCCGGGCAAGTAACAACTGGGAAGGAAACAAACGCGATGAACAGCGAGATCACCGGGATCACCCGGGCCAATGAGGGCATGCAGGGAATTTCGTGGAACATCCTCGGTCAGACTTATGTGCCGAAGAACCGCACCGAGCATTGTTTCTCCTGGCATGCGACATTCCCGCCCGGCACCTTCGTGCCACCGCATATCCATCCGGATCAGGATGAATATCTTTACATGCTGGAGGGAAAACTCGATTTCATGCTGGCCGGCGCGGATGCGCAGGCAACACCGGGCGATCTGATCCGGCTAGGCATGGGTGTTCCCCACGGCATCTTCAACAAATCCGACCAGACCGCGAAAGTGCTGTTCTGGGTGTCCCCGACCCGCAAGCTCTACGATCTGTTCTGGGGCATTCACAACATGAAAGAGCAGAAACCGGAGGACGTCGTCGCGATGGCCGCCGAATACAACATTCACTTCCTGCCGCCACCACCGGGCGCGTGAGGCTCTACGCCCGCACTGCCGCCAGCCCCGGCACGGCGGCGAAACCGGCCTTGCTCGCATAGCCGCGCACGATCGCCTCGCGCTGCGTGTAGCTCAGCACGTTATCGATATTGTCGAAACCATCGGGCGCCAACTGCTCAACCGCGTCGATAACGCCTTCCGGACCACCGCGCCGGTTGGAGCGCACGATCTCCGCCGTCATCGGCAAGCGCTTCTGCTCATAGGCGATCAAGGCCTGCCGCGGATGTTCCGAGCGCATCAACGAATCCGCCAGGCAGCGCGCGTCGAGGATCGCTTGCGAGGCGCCGTTCGAGCCGACAGGATACATCGGATGCGCGGCATCGCCGAGCAGGGTGACGCGACCGTTCGACCAATACGGCAGCGGATCGCGATCGCAGGTCGGATATTCGTAGAATTCCGGCGTGGCCGAGATCAGATTGGGTACGTCGACATACGGCACCGAGAACCGGGCGACGTGCGGCATCAATTCCTCGCGCTTGCCGGGTCGCGACCAATCCTCCCGACGCGGCGGCGTCGCGTTATTGTCGCCGACTTTCACCAGCACCGCCCAATTGGTCAGACGGCTGGCTGGACTTGATCCTTCGGCGATCGGGTAAACCACCACCTTGGCATGAAGGCCGCCCGCCACGATCATCGAACGGCCGGTTAGAAACGCGGGCCAATCGCGCGCGCCGCGCCAGAGCATCAGCCCGTTCCAGCAGGGCGGCCCTTCTTCGGGAAACAGCGTCTCGCGT
>Ga0068852_100003028_pt1 | contig 11688 bp, 10 predicted proteins | sample KBSCornC22_FD_66594 | JGI IMG/M metagenome (GOLD analysis project Ga0068852, IMG submission 66594) | Corn rhizosphere microbial communities from Kellogg Biological Station, Michigan, USA - KBS Corn C2-2 | ecosystem: Host-associated > Plants > Roots > Rhizosphere > Soil ... | reverse complement strand
GAGCGATCCGATTTCCCGGGCCAAACTGAGGTTCGTATCATGACCGACGTGTGGGGCGCTCTCGCCCAGGCCGCGCCGGCTGCAACGACGCTGACGGCGGCTTACACGGTGCCGAGCGCCAAGCACGCCACCGTGGAGGTTATCATCTGCAATCGCGGCGCGGACGCCACCGTGCGGCTGTCTCACGCAATCGGCGGGGCAGCGGACACGGCCGCGCAATACCTGCTCTACGACCTGTTCATCGCGGCGGGGGAGAGCAAGGCGACGGCGCGATTCACGCTGCACGCCACCGACGTTATCCGGGTCTACGCATCCACTGCGAACGTGTCCTTCAACGTGAACGGGATCGAAGAAAGTGACTGATCGGAGACTTGCACATGTCTGATGGCGATCTGAATGGCGAGCGCGGGGAACTGCGTGCCACCATCGAAATCAAGCGGGCCGCGACCGGAAAGGTCGAGACCTACGAGCTGGTCGGCTTCTCCGACCCGGCCGACCTCGACGCCTTCCTAGCCGACCCCGCCAACGGGCTCAGGGTTTCTGGAGAGGCGCATCTCGCCCGCGAAGTGGATGAGGCCGACCTGATCGATCAATCGGCCGTTGTGGACCAGGCTGCGGTCACGTCCACCGTCACCGTCACCGGTGCGACGACCGAGCGGCGCTATTCGGACGGCACCATTCAGCGCAACATCTGGGGCAGTGAGGAAGAGGCGCAGGCCTTCGCCGCCTCGGTCAACGAACAGGGAGCCTGAGCGATGGCCGTCACCCACTCCACCGCCGCCCGCAACGCCGCGACCGACGCCGTTACGGCGCTGATCAGCACGTCGGGAAAGCTCAAGTTCCGCCTGACGGGCACGGTCGGCTCGCCCGGCACGGCTGTTGCGACGCTGAGCCTCTCGGCCACCGCGTTCGGAGCCTCCTCATCGGGCACCGCTACAGCGAACAGCATCACCTCGGACACCAACGCCACCGGCAACGCCTCGGCGGTCGCCACGGCCACGCTGGAGACCTCTGGTGGAACCGTCGTGATCCACTGCGCGGTGGGTTCGTCGGGTTCGGACATCAACATGAGCAACGGCCTGACGGTTGCGGCCGGCGACACGGTTTCCTGCTCTTCGCTGACCTACACCGCCCTCAGCGCCTGACCTGCCGAAGGGGCTAGGCAATGGCCACCAGCCTCGCCAATCCGACCAACTCGGGTTCGATCACGATTTCGAACGGCGGCCTGACGGCTGCCATTTCCGGATCGTGGGTCGGTCCCGCGATTGGCGATTGCCGGTTCTTTTCCGGTCACAAGAACGTCTGGGCTGTCACGGTCAACGCGCTCAGCACCGGCCCCACGGTCCATCTGGGCGTGACCGACAACCTGAGCCAGGTCTACTCCGGCCCGGTGTTCATGTTTTACACCTCGACGCAGTGGGGGATGGCGGCCGGGGGCGGTGCAGCTTTGTTCACAGTGGCGGAAAACACCGTGGTCGGAGACACGTTCTACTACTCCTTCGACAGCTCGACCAAGAAGCTGTGGGTCAAGAAAAACAACGGTAACTGGAACAACGATCCGACTGCTGATCCGGCAACGGGGGTTGGTGGACTCGTCGGCACCTTCACCGGAAACTTCTGGTTCCCTTACATAGCGGCGTCGGGAAGCGGCACGGCCAACCAGTGCACATTCAACTTCGGCGCGACCTACATGGCCGGGTTCACCACGCCGAGCGGCTTCCTCGGCTCGGATTGGAGCCGGCAGGTCTACACCTCGGGCTCGCAGACCGCGCCAGCCAGCTTCACCTCCATGAACTGGGGCGAGGCTATCGGCGCAGGTTCGTCCGGCGCGGCGGGATCTGGCACTGGCTCTCCGGCTACCGGGAATGGCGGTGGCGGCGGTGCCTGGGCGTCGGTCAAGAACCTCGCCCTCACAGCCGGCGCAGCGTTCACCTACCAGCTGGGCGCCAGCAACGGCTCGGCGACAAGCACGGGGGCAACCACCGTGACCGTGTCCAGCACCGTCGTGCTTCGCGCGGCTGGCGCCGGGGCAAGCACGACATCGGGCGGCACGACGGCCAACTGCATCGGGGACTTCTCGTTCGCGGGCGGTGCTGGTGTAGCTGGCTCGACCAGCACCTCATCGGGCGCGGGCGGCGGCGCGGGCGGGCGCGGCCTGCAATCCGGGTTCTGGAGCCTGACGGGGAGCGGCGGCAATGGCTCCGGCGGCACGGGCGGCTCCGGCAACAACGGAACCACGGCGGGCACGACCAACGCAAACGGCACGTCCTCCACTGCTGAATACGGCACGGCGGGCTCCGGGTCGGGCGCAGGCGCGCCGACCACGAGCGTCGCCGGGTTCACCGGCGGCAATTACGGTGCAGGCGGATCCGGCGGGCGGCGCTCGGGGAGCAGCGGGGGTGCAGGCGCGGGCGGGCTGCTGGTGCTGTTCTGGTACACGGCTGTCGCGTCGCCGGTTACACATGCCACCACCGGCGCTCTCACCGGCCAGATCGGCTCAGTCTCGGGCGCATCGGTTCACAATGCCCCGCATCCGGCCTCCGGGGCACTGACAGGGCAAAACGGGTCTGTCGCGGGTACTTCGGCCCATGTTGCCATTCACGGCGCCAGCGGGGCCTTGGCGGGACCGGGAACGAGCCTTGCGGGGGTGTCCGCCCGCTTCCGGGCGCACGACGTATCAGGAACGCTAACTGGGCAGGTTGGCAGCGTAGCCGGCACGGCGGTGCGCGCGCCCGGCTTCGTCACCCATGCAGCAACTGGAGCCCTGTTAGGGGTGGGGGCCAGCGTGGCTGGAGCGGCGGCCCGGTTTAGCGCCTTCAGCGCCACGGGCACGCTCTCCGGTTCCGGAGCGGTGGTTGCGGCTACAGCCACGCTCAACAAGGCGCATGCTGCCTCTGGGGGCTTGTCTGGGCCGGGCTCCGCCATTGCCGGCGCTGCTTCTCGTCTCCGCGCTCACGCGGCCAGTGGAGGGTTGACGGGGTCCGGCACTGTCCTTTCGGCGACGACCACGCGGTTCGCCGCCCACGCAGCCAGCGGGGCACTGGTAGGCTCTATTGGCGCGGTGGTTGGCAGCGCGCAGCACCCCCAAACCCATGCCGCTACCGGCGCCCTCACCGGACAAGGGGCGCTCATCGACGGGGCGGCCAACTCCCCCTTCCCGCTCGAAACCCCCCGCGCCCGGTTTATCGGCTCGTTCGTCACCCGCTTCGCGTCCTGAGCGCGATTCAAGCCCGATTACCTGAAGGGTAGCGAGAGGCTCGCACCTTTCGGAGATCCTCGGATTGCCTTTTCGCCCAAACCCGCCGGCAGCGCCCGCATCAACGTCTCCAGTTCGTCCCAGAGCGTCCAGGTCGCCAACCGCGACCGCCGCATCGTCCGCGTCCATAACGATGGCACGGCGACGGTCTGGCTTGCCTTCGGCAACAGCGCGGTAACCGCCGCTGTGGCGACCGGTCTGCCGGTCGGGCCCGGTGTGTCTATACTGCTGGATGTGGGCTCCGGCGACGGGACGGCGCTGTACATGGCCGCTATCGCAGCCGCATCCACCGGCTACGTCTACGCCACGCCGGGCGCTGAATGACCGCGCTTATCACCTGCTGCAATGAGGCGCTGTCCCAGATTGCGGCCGGGGCGATCAATTCGCTGACCGAAAACAGCATCGAGGCCCGGGAATGCAATCGCTTTGCAGAGCCCTTGCTGCTGGAACTTGCCGAATGGACAGAATGGTCATTCCTCCGCACCCGGGTCGTACTGGCCGAGGTGGACAACGACCGGCCGGCCGAATGGCTGCACGCCTATGCCGTGCCTGCCGATCTCGGCACCCCACTGGCGATCCGACAGGCCGAGGACGCCGCCACCACCCTGCCGGAATATGGGCCCTACACCCTCCCCTTGCAGGACAGCCGGCCAAACCTGTTCATAGTGGAAGACGGCAAGGTCTATACCAACGTGGAGACCGCCACGCTGGTCTATTCGCGGGGTGTGGTCGATGCAGCCGCACTGGCACCGCTTCTTCGCCGGGCTTTCGTGCTGGAACTGGCCGCCCGGATTGCCCTGCCGATCAAGAAGGACGCCAAGATCGCCCAGGTGCTGATGCAGCAGGCGATGATGGCGCGCAGCGAAGCGGTTGCCGCTGAGGAGAACAAGAACCCGCGACGCGAGATCCGCTACGTCTCCGAGGCTGAATACGCCCGCATGGGAGTGGGTGTGTGAGCTTTCGCGCCGCCCAGGCAAATTTCAGTCGCGGCGAACTGGGCCCGCAACTTTACGGCCGATTCGATGTCGATGCCTACACCTCGGCGCTCAAGCAGGCCCGAAACGTCCTCATCCTGAAATACGGCGGTGTGGCCAAGCGCCCCGGCACGGAATTTGTGGCGGAAGTCGTGGGGGCAGGCCCATATCGGCTGATCCCGTTCCAGTTCAGCCTCACCCAGGCCTATGCGCTGGAGTTCGGCGACGGGTACATGAGCCCGCTGGCGAACGGCGGCCGGGTGCTGGACGGCGGCTCACCCTATTCGATCTCCTCGCCCTACGCTGCGGCGGACATCAGTGAACTCGATTTCGTCCAGACCACCGATACCGTGTTCCTTGCGCACCTCGACTATGGTCCTACGACCCTGTTGCGCCACGGCAACACGGACTGGGAGTTCGTGGTTCTAACATTCGGGCCCAGCATTGCAGCGCCTACTGGCTGCAATGCCACCGCGATCGTGGCCAACACGGATCCAGACAACAGCGGAAAGAACTTTTTCCCGCAGAACGCCTCTTACGTCGTTACGGCCGTGAACGACGATACAGGCCAGGAGAGCCGCGCCTCCAACGCGGATGTTGCTTACAACGACCTGACCCTCAAGCGGAACTTCAACACTATCGTGTGGAGCGCTGTAACGGGCGCGAGCCGCTACAACGTCTACAAGGCCGACAACTCGCAGTTCTTCGGCTATATCGGCACGACCGAAAGCTTGACGTTCGTCGATGATAATATCGGTCCTGCTCTGGACAAAGCGCCTCCCCAGGCGACCAACCCGTTCACCGGCGCAGGCAATTACCCTTCGACCGTCACCTTGTTCGAGCAGCGCTCGATCTGGGCGCGGACCACCAATGCCCCCAACGGGATATGGGGGTCGCGTACCGCGCAGATGGGCAATATGGACCGGTCGCGCCCGCTCAGAGCCGACGATAGTTTTACCATCGCGATCAATGCAAGCCGCGTGAACGCAATCAATCAGCTGGTACCCACCGGCTCCCTGCTCGCGCTGACCTCGGACGGCATCTTCAAGATCGACGGCGACGGCCAGGGCGGTGTCATTCAGGCCAATTCCGCGCCGGCCGCACGGCGGCAGCTCGGCCGGGCCGCCTCACGGCTGGAGGCCATCGCGATCGACAACGTCGTGTTCTACTGCCCCTCGCCCGGCTCGGCAGTGCGCACCCTCAACTACGCCTTCGATATCGACGGGCTTAAGTCAAACGACGTCTCGATCTACTCGCCGCATCTGTTTCAGGGCTTCAACATCGTGTCGTGGTGCTACGCGCAGGAGCCCCGCTCGCTGATCTGGGCCGTGCGCGATGACGGCAAGCTGCTGTGTTTCACCTGGGAGCAGGAGCAGAACGTCTGGGGCTGGACGCTGTGCGAGACCGACGGACTGGTGAAATCGGTCTGCTCGATCAGCGAAGACGGCGAGGACCGGGTTTACCTGATTGTCGAGCGTGTTGTGAACGGCACCACCAGGACCTTCGTGGAGCGAATGGCGCGGCACTTGTGGGACGACTTGACCCAAGCCGTTTATCTGGATTGCGCCGTTTCCGGCAGCGTCGGTTCGCCGGTCTCCACCTTCACCGGGCTCGATCATCTCAACGGAGAGACGATTTCGGGGCTCGTCGATGGGGCGGTCTATACCGGTCTGGTCGTCTCTGGTGGATCCGTCACTCTGCCCAATGGCCGGACCGGGACCAACGCTGTGTTCGGCCTGCCTTACCAGGTCGATGTCGAGACGCTCCCGCTGCGGATCAACACCCAGTCCATCGGCTCGAACGCGGGCCGGCGCCAGCAGGTCGGGGAGATTGTCCTGACGCTGGCTGACACCAGCCTGATCGAGGCCGGGATCGATGCCGACCACCTGTTCACGGTCAAGCAGCGCCGCGACGAAGCCTATGGGTCTCCCACCGGACTCATGACCGGCGACTATCTGATGTCGGCCGATAACAAGGTGGGCGACAAGGCCGGGGTCTACATCCGGCAAAATGCTCCGCTGCCCTTCACCTTACTCGGGGCGGCCTACGATCCGGTCATCAACGGCTAATGCAGAGCCGTGTGAGCCTTGTCCCGGCCGAGACCAAGCATATCGGCCGGATTGCCCGACTGATGAGGGAGGCCGACGTGCTGGAGTGTGCGGCATTCGGCCGCACGCCCAAGCAGGCGCTGCGCCTCTCCCTTGCGATCTCGGACAAGGCGTGGACGGCGCTGGTCGATGGTCAGCCTGAGGCAATGTTCGGGGTGACCGTGGAAAGCGTGCTGGGACGGACCGCCTGCCCGTGGTTCCTGGGCACGGAGGAGGTGTACCGGCACGGGCGTGAGCTTGTGATGTGGGGCCCGCCGATGCTCTCGCGGCTGTGCGATTCAACCTTTCGCCTCGGGAACCTAGTTTCCGCGACGAACGGTCAGGCGATCCGCCTGCTCAAGCGCTGGGGCTTCACCGTGGCCGAAGAGGAGACCGACGTGAACGGCACCCCGTTCCGCTATTTCGAGAAAGCACCCGCCTGATGTGCATCGCTGCGGCCCCTCTCGCCCTTATTTCGGCCGGCCTGTCCGCCGCCGGGACGGTGATGACCGCCATCGGTGCCAAGCAGCAGGCCGATTACCAGGCCAAGATCGCCGAGCGGAATGCCGACATGGAGCGCGAAGCGGCGCAACAGGAGCAGCAGAACACGCGCGATGCGGCGCTGGCGCATTACCGGCAGGTCGCGCAGCTGAAAGGCCAGCAGATCGTCGGCGCCGCGGCCAATGGCGTGGTGGGCGATTTCGGAACGCCGGCCGACACGCTGGCCGATACCGAGATGCTGAGCCGCGAGGACACCAATCGGATCTACCAGCAGGGCAACCAGCGCGTGCGCGGCTATGACATCGGCGCCTCGAATTACACGGCGGAGGCCAGTGCAGACCGCGCCAAAGGCAGCGCTGCACTCGTGAGTGGCCTGTTCAGCGCGGGATCGACGATGCTGGGTGGTGCCAGCCAGTACAAGAAACTGCAGCCGAAGTGAGGGTCTGATCTTGCCCAGAATCCCCACCTATCAGCCTAACCAGGTCGACCCGGTTCAGACCACCGATGCCCGGTTCCGCGCGTATGACAACGGCGGCGGGGCAATGGGCGGGGTTGCACGCGGGTTGCAGGACCTCGGCCAGGCGGGAGCGCAGTATGCCGAGACTCAGGGCAAGATCGAGGCGCAGAACGACGACACGCAGGCGCGGAAGGCAAGCCTCGAGTATGCGGGCAAGGCGGACACAATCAAGCAGCAGTTCGGCACCCTGCAGGGGGCGAACGCGCGCGAGCAGCAGGCCGCCACGCTGAAGCAACTGGACGATCTACGTAACCAGACCCTGAGTTCCGCCGCCAATCCCCGCATGCGCCGGCTCATGGAAGAGCGTCTCGGCCCCATGTACCAGAGTGTCTCGGGCGACATCGCCGGCCACGCGCTCCAGCAGCAGCAGGTGGAGCGCAAGGGCGTCCTGTTCGGGGCGATCTCGCAGGCTCAGGACGAGGCCGCCGGGCTCTACAGCGACGCCAGCAAGTTCCCCGGTGCTGTGGGCAAGGTCCGCGAAGCCGCGCAAGAATATGCTCAGTTTGCCGGGCTCGGGGAGGGTTCAGGCGCCTACGTCAAGCAGCAGGTCGGCGGGGTTTACGCCAATGCCGCGCTGCATGCGCTGACTGCTGATGACGTCGACATGGCGCAGGCGATTTTTCAGGCGCACGGCGACGACATGACGTTCGAACAGCGCAATCAGGTATTCTCTAAACTGCATGTGCCCCTCCAGGATCGCGCAGACGACAGCGTTGTCGACTGGGCCATGTCCGGGGGACACCCACCTACTTTTGGGAAACCAGTCGCCGTGGCCGGCGGGACATTTCAGGCGCCCGTCGCGGGGAGGATCACGTCTCGGTTCGGTGAGGCCCGAGGCGGTGAGCGTCACTCCGGGCTCGACATTGCAGCGCCGATGGGCGCGGCAATTCACCCCATTGCCGGGGGTGTGGTCGAAGCCGTGATGCAGGATGATCGCGCCGGCCGCTGGGTGAAGGTGAAGCATCCCGACGGCACAACTTCGACCTATGCCCACATGGGAAATCAGTCGGTGAAGGTGGGCGATGCGGTCTCGCCGGATACGGTGCTGGGAACTGTCGGCGTGACGGGCCACACCACCGGCCCCCACGTCCACCTCGTTGTTCGCAATGCGGATGGAGAGCGGGTCGATCCTGAGAAGGTCATCGGCGGGCGCGCAGCCGGCGGGCAGGTCATCGGCTCCCCGTCGACCGCGCGGAATTGGGACCAGGCTGCTGTCCTTCAACGGATTGCTCAACGCGAAGATCTCAGCCCCGAAGCCCGAGAGCGGATAACCAAGCGCGCGATCACCCGCATGAACCGCGATGAATCCGTCCTTGCCGATCAGCAGAGCGACGCTGCGGATCAGGCTGCACTCTTCATCGCGCAACGGGGCGGCAAGGTCGGATCCACCGACGAGATCCCCAAATCGATCGCCAGCAGGATGAAGCCGAGTCAGCTCGCCGAGTGGGATATTCGGTTCCGCGAGGCCGCGCAAAAGGACGCTGACGCCAAAGCGCAGGCGGCGATGGAAAGCTCTCCGGAGACCCTGGGGCTCCAGATTGCGCTCCGCAATCCTGATATGCTCTCTGGAGTGGACCTGCCGTCGCTCAGCGGCAGAGTTCCGAACAATCTCATCCGGCAAGCCATCATTGCCCAGGCTTCCTACAAGAACCGCTCCGACGCCGATCGGGCGAAGTTCGATCCCACCGGCGGCATCAACTCCGCGATCGCCCGGGCGAAGAAGCTGCAGGGTCTCCCCGTCTCCGATGGGCAGTACCCTGCCGTGTTCGACACCATGAAGCAGCGCGCCCTGCAGCTTTACGAGCAAAAGAAGGGCATCGTGACGCCCGAGGATTACGACCAAGCTTTCCGCGATGCTTTCCGGGAGGTGCGGGTCAACCGCAGCTTCGCCGGCATTCCGATGGGGACGACCACGATCCGAGCATTCGAGGCGACCTCAACCACGATCCCGAAGGCGACGCGCGAGCAGATCGTGCGAAACTATCAGAGGGCCAATGGCGGCAAGACGCCGGACGAAGCGGCTATCTTGTCGACCTATCGGGCGATGAAGGCGGGGGGTTAGTCCGAGTATCGAGCGCGCTCTTTTCGGCGGAGCCATCCGCGGTAAAGCCACCAGACGAAGAGTGCGGGTGGGAGGTTCGCGGTAGCGGCGTCGGGCGAGACATAGACGGCTGCAAGTCCGACAAAAATGAGGCACCCGACCAAGAAAATGTTAGCCCGCCGGTCCGCACCCTTGCGCCAAGTGACGAGGTGAACGAGCCCGGCGGCCAAGCCGAACCAGAGAATGCCGCCAATGAAGGCGCCGACGAGGTACGGTAGAGTCAGCATCAGGCGCACCCGCGATTCAAGCCCTAAGGGCGGGCGCATAGGCATATGTCATGCCTCAGCAGCCGACAATCCCTTGGGACTATTACGAGCGGCTGCGCCGCACTGGCTTTGGATCGCAGACGCCGGTCGATCCGGTACAGGCCACGATCGCCTCGATCCATGCCGAGAACGCGCAGGATGCCATTCATTCCCTGCCCGCGCCCGATGTGGTCGCCCGACAGAATGTTCTCGGCCGCGAAGTTGACGAACATCCGGCGCTCATCACCGATCCCGACGCGGTGCAGCAGGGCCTCAACGCTCAGCGCACCTCCGCGATGGTCCAGCAGTATCCTGCCATCGGCAAGTGGGGCTCGGCCAATCCCCGCGCACTTGCCGCCGCACAGGACGACCATAAGAGCCTGAGCTTGCTCGGCGGGGCGTGGGATTTCATCAAGAACGCCCCTGGAAGAATCGTTTCAGTTGGTGGCCCGACTTTCGCTCAAGGCATGGTTGGCGCGTGGAACTGGCTCGACGAAGCGAAGGACACGCTGCTTACCCCTGTGTACGCGGCAATGAGCGAGGCGTCGCGAGTCTACGGCCTGCCGATGCTTGATCCCACCGATATGCTCGCTGACAACGAGAAGCGCCGTCAGCGCGATTATAACTACTTCGCCAACGCTGCAGACGCCGGACGCAAGCGGTTTCAAGGTGCCAGCCCGATAACCGAGGGCCTGCTGTCCGGCACCGACAGTTCGATAATGACCCTTGCGGCCCTAGCCACGCGCAATCCCGAATTGGCCGCTGGCGCGATGGGGGCATTGCAGGGCGGACAGTCCTACATGGATGCGCGCGAAGCGGGGAAGAACTTCGCTGATGCCACTCGGTACGGCGCCGCTCAGGGCCTCGCTGAGGGCGTGTTCGAAGCCGCCCCGGCGTCTCGGCTACTCACCGACTTGGCTCACAAACTCCTGGTCGGCAAGGTCGTAGGCCACTACCTTGCCGAAGAACTCCCGAATGAAATGGCAACGCAGCTATTCCAGTCCTTCTCGGAATGGCAGACTATGCATCCGGAGAAGTCGCTAGATGAATGGGCCGCTGGCTTGCCGGCAGAAATGCAGCAGGTTGCGCTGGGGGTGATCGGCGGCGGCACGGTGACGGCGGTCACGGCGAAGTCTGTCCAGCATCTCACGGACATCGGCGCCCGGATCGCTGATCGGTATCAGGCGGTACAGCAGGCGGGCCGCGACGGCGCGGCTGTTGAGGTCCTCGGTAAGGCGGCAGAACAGTCCACCCTCCGCAAGCGCGACCCGGAAAGCTACAACGAGGCGGTCAAAGCGACGGCGGAAGATGCCGGTATATCTCACGTCTATGTACCCGCCGATGCGATCCGGGCGTACCAGCAGTCGGAAAGCTACGACGCCTTCTCCGACCCGTGCCACGATTACGAAGCCGACATCGAGGAGGCGCACGCGGCTGGCGGCGACGTTGTTCTGCCCGTCGCGTTCGCATTGGGCACCCTGCCCGGAACGCAAGCATGGAGTGCAATCAAGGACGATATGCGCCTTTCGGCTGGCGGAATGTCTGCACGAGAAGCCGACGAAATGCAGGCGCATTTCGACCAGATCGCCGCCGACCTGAACGACACCATCGCCAAGCAGGCCCGTGAAACGCGGGCCGAGCTGAGCCGGCACGAAGACCTTATTCAGCAGCTGACCGACAAGCTGATGAACGCCGGCTACACTCCTCACACCGCCCGCACCCAGGCTACTCTTATGGTGCACAGCGAAAACGCGTGGGCCTCGCGCACGGGGCGGGATCTCACCGGGACCGAGTTCAACGACCTCCATGTACAGCAGGTTCTCCCGCCCGCGCTCGCGGCCGCCCGAGCGGCGGACGCGACGGACCTGGTCATCAACGCCATGCGCAAAGGTGGGGCTGCTCACTCCGGGCAGGGTCCGTCCCTGCTGGAATGGATCGCCAAGCGGGGCGGTATTGAGGATCGGGGCGGCGACATCGCCAGCATGGGCGGAGACAAGTGGCATCGCG
>Ga0068852_100003026_pt1 | contig 11690 bp, 22 predicted proteins | sample KBSCornC22_FD_66594 | JGI IMG/M metagenome (GOLD analysis project Ga0068852, IMG submission 66594) | Corn rhizosphere microbial communities from Kellogg Biological Station, Michigan, USA - KBS Corn C2-2 | ecosystem: Host-associated > Plants > Roots > Rhizosphere > Soil ... | reverse complement strand
TTCATCTGCGCCGTTCCGACGAATCCCCACTCGCGCCCGGTGTACCAGTCCCATGGACCCGGACGGGGGATCACGCCGCGCGAGTAGATGCCGATCCCCGCGGGCGGCATCCCGAGCTGCAGCGGCGCGAGGATCGTCATCGCGGCCACCACCAGATCACGCCGGCGAGCACGTTCACGCGCCGCCTCCGGAGAGCAGGCCCGCGGCCGCGTCGCGTGCGGGCTTCAAGAAATACGCGGCGAGCAGCGCGAGCACGAGCACGACCGCGGCGACGAAGATCACGCCGGCGATCGTCGAGAGCGTCGTGAAGAACTCTTCCTGTCGATGCGCTTCGTCGAGACCGCTGCGCAGTCCGGACGCGAGATCCGAGAGGAAGCCGCCGGCGCCGGCGCCGCCGGTGATCGTTTGCTCGAGCGACGCGCCGCCGGCGGCCGCGGCCGTGCGTGCTGCGTCGATCTGCTGCGGGGTCGCCTCGAGTGGGCGCGAGCTCGAGCTCGCGGCCGCGCGCAGTCGATCGAGCAGCGACGCGCCGCTCGAGCTCGAGCTCGTGTCGGTGGAGCTCGCCATCAGGTCCGCCGAATCGAGGTGCGAGCTCGCAGCGCCGCGGCGATGATGTTGTTGTCGGTGATCCGTGCCTTCGGTGCGAGCGGCGACGAGCTCCCGAGTGGTCGGATGATCAACGGCGTGGTGCGGCCGCCGGCGCCCGTCGCCGGCGAGCTCGCGATGTCGCCCGTCGATCCGCCCGGGCTCGGACTCGACGCGTCCGGCGTCATGACGTCGCTGTTGGCGCGGTACGCGGCGACGACGATCGCGACGACGAACACGAGCGCGATCGCGCCGACGATGGAGGTCGTCTTCACTTCACGCCTCCGGGCGCGCTGCCTCCGGCCTGTCGGCCGATGTTGCTGTACAGCGATCCGACGCCGCCGAGAATGCTCCCGACGGCGCCGCCGCTCGCGGCGATGATCTGCGCCGCCTCACTCTGCGATTGCGTCGGCTGATCGGGCGCGCCGGCGCCGAGCAGCGGCGTCGAGCTCGAGCTCTGCGAGAGCAGATAGAAACCGCCACCCACGACGAGCAGCACGACGACGAGCGCGATCACGGTTCCGGTTTCCATGTGTGTTCAGCCTCTCAGGGTTCGACCGACGTCGATCATGATCTGTGGACGCGACGCGAGCCCGACGCGGAGCTGCGACGGGTTGAGTCTGATCGCTCGCAGCGCCGCGAGCTTGTTGTCTGCGATGCGACGGAGCCCGCCGTAGTCGCCGGCCTGCAGTTGGATCGGCGAGCCGTCCGGATTGAACTGGATCGGCAAGTCGGCGGCCGCGCGGAAGTCATCGCCGCGACCGAGAGCGGTGTAAGCGGGGTTCCACTCGTCGCCGAGAGGAATCGCGATCGCGGCGAGCTCGTACCACGCGCGCGAGTTGCCATCTTCCTCGTTCAGACCGAAGCGACCGCAGCCGCTCGTGCCCGCGAACATGCACTGCGCGCGATCGTGCGACTGCTGACGCGCCTTCGTCATTTCGTCGACCACCGCTTGGATCTGCGGCTGCGTCGTCGCCGCCTCGAGCTGCGCGCGCAGGCATCGGACCATCTCGGACCCCGCCGAGAGAATGTTGTTCCGCTTGTTGTCGCGCGCGATCGGGTCGCTGTACGACGTCGCCTTGTAGTCGGTCCAGACCCGATCGACGTAGTCGCGTTGCTGCTGACACGGGAGAAGGCCGGTGATCACCGGGTCGATCGCGACGCCGGCCATCGCAGCTTCGCGCGCGCACGCGTTCAACTGGATCGTCAACGCTTGCACCTCGGCGGCGCTCGAGCCCGCGACGCTCGCGAGCTCGAGCTGCGTGCGGAGCTGCTCGCACCGCGCGGCCACGCTCGCCTTGTCTTGGTTCTGCTTCGCCTTGATCAGCAGACCGACGCCGCCGAGAGCGGCGGCGCCGGCGATGATCGGTGCGAGCGGCAGCGGCACGAGCGACCTCCTACGAGTGAGCGACGAACTGGCCGATCGAAGAGTTGAGGAACGGCGTGAGCTGCGAGCGGATCTGATCGAGGCGAGCGATCAGCGCGACGATGGCGAGCACGAGCGCGCCGAGCAGAACCACCGCCGCTGCCTCGAGTGCCTTCACGCTCAACCCGCGATCGGGAGGATGACCTTCGGTGCGGTCGGATCGTTGATGCCGACCGACGTCGCGCCCGGTTGGATGCAGCTCGAGGGGCCGCACTTCGTCGTGGAGAGGATGCGCTCCGCGCGATCGGTCGTGTCGCACTTCACGGTGCGATGGATGACGCGGAAGCCGATGCCCGTCGTCGGCGTCGTGCCGAAGTCGTAGATCACCGGACCCGCGGGCGCGCTCTCGCGCGGACGCGACGGCACGATCAGGAGCATCGGACGCGTGACACCGGGCTCCATCGGCATCGCGAGATTCGCGAGGCCGAGCGACGCGGCCGACATGGGCGCAGAGCGCGCGAGCTGCCGCTCGCGCGTGATCTGATCCTGCGCCTTCACCTGGCCGAACTTCATGCCGGCGATCTCGAAGGTGATCTCGTCGTAGCCGGCCGCGAACTGCTGACCGAGATTGCCGGGCGCGTCCTCGGGGAAGAAACGGATCGCGGCGCTGATCGTCTTCTCCTCGGGGCGCTGCAGCGAGCTCGCGATCTCGACCTTCGTGTACTCGCGCACGGACCACGGCGCGTCGATCACCGGATTGTCGAGCGCGACCCAGTCCGCGAAGAGGTCGAGGCCGAGCTTGCCGTCTCCGCGACGGAACTCGAGCAGCGTCAGGCCCGCGGGCGCGGCGGGGTTGCCGCGGATCGCGTCGCGCAGGTTGAATGAGAACCCCTGCGATCCGTCCGTCTGCTGAATCGCGGAGAGCAGGATCAGCCCCTCCGTCGGCGACGCGCCGGGCGCGCGCGACACGAGCTCGAACTCGAGATCGATCCGCGCGTCGAACGTGCCGACGTTCCCAAGGTTCGCGGGGATGTCGCCCTCGAGCGGATACGGGAGCTTCCAATCCTGGAGCCACGCGTCATCGATGATCGTGCGGCCGTCGAGCTTCGCGTAGTAGAAGTGGCGGCCCGCGTCGCTGAAGTTGATGTCGTAGATCAGCGATCGAAGCTGGTACGCGGTCACGGGATCGTTGCCCTGCGGGCTCACCGTGAAGCGCGCGATCCCGCTCAAGAGGATCGAGCGGATGTGTCGGTACCGGCCGACGTCGTCCATCGGGCTGGTGTTGTTCCACGTCGTGATCACTTGGCCGTTGGGCGTCGCGCCGCGCGAGGGATCGATCCGATCGATCAGCTTCCAGTCGCGGGGCATCGGCGCCGCTGGACACGAGGGACCGACCGGGCACTGCGAGAGCGCCGAGCCGAGGTTGGGGGACGCACTCGGAGCTGTTGCGCACGCCATCGTCACTGACCTCCACCACCGGGCGCCGGCGCCGGTAGCATGTTCGCGATCCGAGTCACCGGATCGATCCCGTTCCGCCGCGCGTACTCGCGGAGCCCTTCGAAGATCACGAAGAGGATCGCGAGACCGAGAATCGCACCGGCGACCTTTGCAGCGGTTTCCATGCGCACAGCGTGACGCGCGGATCTCACGTGAGACAAGAGCTCTCCGGTGCCCTTGTGTGCCCTTAGGTGACCTGAGAGGATCGCGAAATGGACACACCGACGACGACCACGCACGAACCGCAGGCCGTGAACGTTCCGCGCGCGCTGCTCGAGCAGCTCTTGAAGAACGCCGGCATCCGCGGCGGCATCGCGGGCCTCCCGACGTTCATCGGTCTCTACTTCGGCGCCGAGGCACTCCCCGCGGAAGCGAAAGCGCTCGTGGTCGAGCTCGGCAAGCCCGACGTGCCGATCCGGATCGCGATCGACGCGGGACCGATCACTCTCCGTTTCGTGATCGTCTGACATGGCGCGCTCTCCGAGCAGCACGGATCGCGCGCGAGCTTTCCGACTGCGTCAGAAGATCGCGAAGAAGATCCCGATCTCGAGCGAGCACAAAGAGTGGCTCGAGGCGTACGAGAACGGGGGCTCGCTTCCTCGATTCCGCGCGGCCGCTCCCGATCGCAAAGCGACGACGGAGATCCGAGCGAGCGAAGCAACGGTGCGGACGGAGGCGCCGTGGCGACCGATCGGCGCGCCGAGCTCGCCGACGAGCTCGCCGACGTCGGCGCCGCCGGCGAGCGGCGCTCGCTTCTCTGTCGATCCGGACGGCGCGGCCACCGATCACGACGACGACGACGACGACGAGCGCGACGACGACGAGCGCGACGACGATAGCGGCGTGCACGAGTCGCCGGGCGCTGCGTCGACGTCGGCGACCTCGCACGAGTCGACGGTGTGCACGATCCCCGACTGCCCTGCGTGCGCCGGGATGCTCGACAAGGGTCCGCAGATCTGCGCGCGGACTAAGAAGCCTGTGTGGCCACAGATTAGCGACAACGGCGCGCGCATGCTCGCCGGCGTGATCCTGTTCTGCATCGGCTTCGGGGTCCGCCTCGCGTATCGGCAACCGGAGATCGTCGATCCGACAGAGCTCGAGCTCGAGGCACTCGCCGACGCGATCAAAGACGTGGTGCGCAAGCGCGCCGGTTGGGTGCAGGCAGTCGACGATCTGCTTTCGACTGCGTGGGGTGTCGGCGCGTACGCGAAGCGCGCGCGCAAGGTGAAGGCGCTCGCACCTGCAGCGTCGGGAGGACCATCGTGAAGAAACCGATTCGATCCGAATTCAGCGTGCACATGCTCAACGATGCCGGCATCGAGAAGGCAGAGCAGATCGCGTTCTGCTTCTCACTCGCGCTCGAGGAGCTCGAGCAGCTTTGCGGACCCGGCGATAGTCGCGAGCTCGCCATCGTCCGGACGAAGATGCAGGAAGCGGCCTTCTTCGCGAAGCGCGCGATGGCGATCCGCCCGGAGAATCAGAAGTGACCTCCGCACGCACGCTGTTGCTCGCCGCGGCGATCATGCGAGCTCGCATGCCTGCTCTGATCGCGCTGTCGATGCTCGGCGGCTGCGTCCGACACACGTACACGCGGCCCGTCGTCGTGAACACCGACGCCGGCGACGTCGCGTGGGTGGTCGAGGATGATGGCACCGTCGTCCGGTGCGTCGAGAGCAGCGGCACCGGCCCCGTCTGCGTGCGCGCGGACGTTCGCGACCGCTGATCGATGGCGCTCGGACCTCGCGATCCCGGCGTCCGTGTCGTCTTCGGAATGAGCGGCGCCGGCAAGTCGCACTGGCTCACTCGATCTGTCGTCGCGTCCGCGCGCGAGCTCGTGCGCGTGATCGTGATCGATCCGGAGGAAGACTGGCAGAGCGTTCCGGAGGATCTCATCGAAGCGACGGACTACGCGCCGAGCGTCGAAGCTGCTCGAGCTCGGTTCAAGCGCGACGAGCGCTTGCGCATTCTGATCGTGCGACCACCGCCCGGACGCGAGGCCGACGAGGCGAACGCGGCGTGCGAGTGGGCTCTGCGCGGGAAGGCGATGCGCGGTGTCGTGATTCACGAAGCGTGGAACGTCGCGCCGGCGAAGGGCGCGCTGCCTCCGGAGCTGCTGCGACTCACGCGCGTGTGGCGACACAGAAACGCGTTCCTTTGGGTCGACACGCCGCGGCCGAGCGACCTCTCACGCAATCTGCGGGAGGTGTCTCGCGAGACGCACCTCTTCGCGATCGCCGGCGATGCCGATCTCGACGCAGTGGGTGATCTCGCGGCGACCGGCAGCCGCGCGGAGCTCGTCGCCGAAGTGCAGCGGTGCGCCGAGCTGCTCGAGGCCGGCGAGCCGGGATGGAATGTCGAGCTCGGCCTCGCGCGGATGCGACCCGCGAGCGGCTACAAAGCGAAGCGATTGCCGCCGTGAGCTCGAGGCGTCGACGGTCGGGCGAGCTCGCGCCGGCGTCGGAGTACGCCGAGCTCAGCGGGCTTCACGTTCGGACCGTGCGACGCATGATCGACCGCGAAGAGCTGAGCGGACACGTCGGGAAGCCGTACAGCAACGGGGACGATCGGCGTCGCTGGTACGTGCACCGCGACGAGCTCCGCAAGCTCAGACGCTCGAGCTGACGCGAGGATCGCGCAGGACGGCCGAGCGATTCGAGGCACGCGCCGTGCTCTGCTCTCTCGAAAGCTGTAGCCCACGCGCGCCTCGGGCGCGCGCTTCGCCCCGCGAATGCGGGGCCTCGGAGAACGGCGCGCTTCGCGCGCACCGAAACTGTTCCGGGGACGTCGTCGCTGCGCGACGTCCCTACTCCTCCGACAGGGGGGAGAGAGAGCGCAACCGTTGTACGCAAAGGCTCGCGCGCGCGCAGGCGCGCGCAGCGCGCGCGCACGCACGCGCGCGTTGCACGTTTTCGCTGCGTCGCGCAAGTGGCAACCCGTCTAGCCGTTACGCTCGGGTTCGGGGGCGATCTGCTGAACGTGGTTGCAGGGCGATCGCGCTGCGAACGCACCGCTCCCGCCGCGCTTCGCGGCTGCTCGAGCTCTGCGCTTCCTCAATCGGGGGGCAGAGGGAGAACGAGCCAGGTGATCGCGAACGCAAAGCGGCGCGTCGTGCCGTCTCTGAGCTCGCGCGGCGGTCCGATGAACCGCGGATTGGCTTCGCTCTCTCTCGGCTGCTGTCGCCAGCAAAGCCCCGCACGCACGAGAGCAGTCATCGGGCCGCACTCACGCGTGCCGCGTCGGTACGACGTCGCGAACAAGCGGGAGCGGCTGTAGCTGCGGCCGCGGGCGTTCTTGAAGAGACCGCAGATCATCCCCTGCGTGATCCCGTCGACCACGCCGCACGCACCGTTCCGGAGCGAGCGGCGCCGCATCTTCCAGAGCAGGAACGCGCACGCGATCACCCACCGCGACCACTCGTGCGAGAGATCCTCGGGGAGTCGACGGCCGTCACCTGGATCGAGAGCGAGCGCCCACAGTGGGCCGCGCCACGCCGTCGGGAAGTGGTGCTCGAGCGCGTGTCGCGCGCCGGCGCCGGTTCGGTTCGATCGGATCGCGATCGCGCCGCTCGCAGCTCGAGAGGGGATGTCGCGGGGCCTGCAGCCGCGCGCGCCGCGCGCCTCGAGCGATGCCAGGAACGACGCGCGCCGAGCTCGCTTGTGTTTGCTGCGCGGTTTCGCGTGAGCCGTTTTCGCTCGCTCGCCGGACGTAGGGATCGAGGTGCTGCGATGGGCTTTCTCGTTGTCGTTCTGGACGGTCGATCGGTTGGGCTTGTTCGTGGGTGGCGCGCCGCGCTCGCCTTCGTTCGTGCGTCGCGTTCCCGAGCTCGTTACCGGTTCCGCTCGCCGACTGCGCTCGAGCTGCTCGAGCTGCCGCTCGTCCGTCGCTGAGCTCGCCGGCGAGCTCGCCGCCTCTCGCGCCCGGTAGGCCGCAAGGATCGCGGCGACCTCGGACGGCGTCGCGATCGGTTCTTTCACTTCACGAGCTCCGCGAGGGCCGCCTCGAGCTCGATCCGCACCTGGCTCTCGTGTGATCGCACGACGTCGCGTGCGAGCTCGAGCGCGCGTGCGTTCCCGTCCGGATGCCCCAGCGACGCGCCGGCGGCCGCGCGGGCCTCAGCGACTGCGAGTCGCACACGCACGCCGCGGCACGCTCGAACGGCCTCGAGCAAGTGTCGCTCGCGCGGCGTGAGCTGCACGCGTCGTGTCATGCGCCGAGCCTCAACTGCCGCGGATCCGGAGCTGCGCGGAACGCCGGCGACGTCGCCTCGAGGATGCGCACCGAGTGCCGCTCGAGCGCGCGACGGAAGACCGCTCGGCGGCCGCCGAAGTAGATCAGGCAGATCGGGAACGGCGCATTGCCGGTGGTCCCCTTGAACGTGATCCGACCGCGCCACAGCGCGACGTCGCCGGCGTCGGCCGCCGTCGCGAACCATGCGGTTTCGATCCGCGCCGGCGCGAGCGCGACGATCTCCACGCCGCGCTTCGCTTCCTTGATCATCTTCGCGATCGCGAGCGGCAGGAAATCGCCGAACGGCGGATTGCAGAACACGAGGCCGTGCCCGCTCCAATCGCGCGGCATCGAATCGTCGGCCTCACTCCACGCGAGCTTCGCGCCGACGATCGATCCTTCGTTGTGGAACGGATCGAGACCGATGCGGCCGAGCGGCTTGATCGCGTCGAGCACGACGCGCGGTGTGTTGATGTGCTTCGAATCGGCCGACTGCAGAGCTCGCGTGCGCATGCGCGCGTTGCACGTCTCGCGGATCCAATCCGAGAGCGACAGGAACCCCTCGCGCGAGCTCGCGTGGATCCACTTCTTCCGCTCGGCCGACGTCGTCCGGAGCTTGACGATCTCGTCGTAGCGATGCTCGTCGACGCCGCGCTTGGCCTTCGTTCCGATGCGCCGTGATCGACGGGCCTCGAGCTGATTCCCGGCGCGCGTCTGTGGCCACAAAGAGGGGTCGGCGAGCGGCTTCATTCGTCCCACACCGGATCGCAGTAGTGCCGCTTTCCGTTCTCAAACGCGCGGAGCGGCTCCCCGCACGTGCACCACGACTCGTCGGCTCGAGCTTCGTCGCGGCCGCGTTCAAACGACGCGATCGATTCGCAGAGCAGAACGAGGCGCCGAGCTCGTACGCGACGGTTCTCGTCTCGCAGTGACACGTGTGGCGCGGTTCGCTCGAGCAGCTCGGCGATCCCGGTGCGGATCTCGGGCGCACGCTTCGTCATCGCTCGGCGCTCCGGCGACGTTCGATCTCGATCGTGGCGGCGAACGCGAACAAGCGCACGTCTCGATCGCTCGTGCCGTGCTCACGTCTCCACGCGCGCGCCGCCTCGAGCACGCTCGCATCGTACGGAACGACGATCACGAAACCACGCGCCCACCGAAGTCCCGCTCGTGCTGCAGCGGTCATTGCGTGAGCTCCTCGAGACGCGACCACGCCGCCTTCTCGTGCTTGTGCACGCGCCACGACTGCAGACCGGAGATCGTCGTGCGCGTCGATCGAAGAACGACCTTGCTCGAGCGGCCGCCGGCGACGCGCACGCGGATCGGGGAGCTCGGGACGTGATGCCGATTCCGAAACTGCAGAGCGACCGCCCAGGTTCGCGCCCACCACACGGCACGGCGGAGATCGTCGCGCAGTCGATCGAATGCATCTGGAGTTCTCACGACCGGACACGTGATCGCGTGGACGATCTGACCGAACGCTCCGAAGCGGCATCGACCGCCGACGCAATCGAGCGAGCCGGGGCGATTCACGAGCGCTCTCCCGTGTGACGCATGCAGAGCGGATCGAGGCACTCGCAGCGTTCGCCCGTTCCGAGCTCGCGTTCCTCGAGCGTGTGGTGCGCGTTGCTCGTGAGCTCGTGCTCGAGCTCGAGCGCGGCCGCCTCCCATTCGCCGACGACGTCCGGATTGGTTTCTTCGTCCGCGGCGTGCGAACGCCACTCGGCGACGAGCCAGGTCAGACGCTGTCGGAGGGCGAGCAGCTCGCCGATCGCGTCGCCGGCGCGCGCTGCGTGTCGGTTGATCTCGCGTCCGGCGAAGTCGAGGGCGGCGAGATCTTCGGCCGAACGATGGGTGCTAGAGTTGTGCTGATCCACGGGTCCACTCCGTTGGTCCGGGCCGGGGCGTCGCAAGCGCCGCCGGCCGTTTCTATCGCCGGCGACAGTGCCGGCCGAGAAAAGCTACACGCGAACCGTCTCTGTGGCCACAGATCACGCGCCGGCCTCGGGAGGGGGCGCCGCCGGCGAGCTCGCCGCCGGCTGCTCGAGCTCGCGCCTGATCGGCGTGACCGATGCGAGTTTCCGCTGCTTCGGCGGCCCCTCGAGCTGATCGCGAGGGATGCGCACCAGCACGTAATCGGGCTCGGCGGCCGCCGCGATCAGGCAGACGACGCAGATCGTGAACGCGATCCCGATCACGATCCCGAGGGTGTACGCGCGGAGCGGCGTCATGCGCGGATCCCGAGCGGGTTGGCGGTGTGCGCCGGCGGCGTCGGGATCAGCGCGTGACCGATCAGTGCGAGCAGCGAGATCAGCGCGAGCGCGAGGGCCGCGATCGCGATCGTGCGCGTCTCCATCTCAGAGCTTGTACGAGAACACGATCGAGATCGGCGTCGCGCCGACCGCGTTGCTCGTGATCGAGACTTCGGCCGTCTGTGCTCCGATGGTCGCTTGCACCGGACCACACGCGTCGGTCGCCGGCGCGACGGCTTGGATCTCCGCGCCGCCCTGCAGATCACTCGCGGCTGCGAACGGTCCGGACGGAGCGAAACCGGGCGGCAAGCTGATCGTGATCGTCTCGGGCGCGCCGGCGACCGCCGGCGTGAAGTCGAACGTTCCGCGCACGATCACACGCGGGCCGCCGCCGCTGCCGCTCTGCGAGATCGAGTGCATGATGAAATCGCCGACCTGGCCGACGACGCCGCCACCGGACGCGACGAGCACGGCCGCATAGCTCTTTCCCGAGAAGCTCGCGGCGATCGCCGCGGCCGCGTTCGCGAAGCTCTGCTGCGCGTTGAGGATCGCTTGACGGATCAACTGCAGGCCGCCGCGCACCACGATGTCAGCGCCGCTCGAGCGCTTGATCACGGTGCCCGGGATGCACGATGCGGTGTCCGCTTGCGCGATCTGCTCCGCGCTCGTGACGTCGCCCGTGTCGACTCCGATCGCGAAGCCCGACCCGTAGTCGGAGAGCGTGATCACGTTGCCGGGGGTGGGACTTGCCATGTTCGATCTCCGTCTAGGGCGGGTTGTTCCCGCCGTCTCCATCGCTCTGCTCCGTCCAGATCCGCGCACCATTGGCGGTCGAGACGAGGCACGTCGTTCCAGGTTGCGAGACCACGATCTTGGTCACCGGCGGCAGGATCGCGAACACGAGATCATCCTCGCCCGGCTGACGGAGCGTGATCTCGCCTTGCTGCATCGCGCCGACTCCGAGCGGCGTGATGCAGATCGTTTGGTTCGCGGCGAAAGAGAGCTTCGCGTCGACTGCGACGCCGGCGGCGACGACCTTCTGTGAGAGCGGCGCTCGGATCCCGAAGCTGACTTGCTCGACGCAGCGGCGCGTGTGGCTCATCGCGCACCGCCGATCACGATCGAGAGCAGCACGAGCGCGAGCACGACGAACACGATCACGCCGGGGATCGTGTCGAAGCTCGAGCCCACGATCCACGGCACCACCGCGAGCCTGTTCACGCCGCCCCAGCGCTGCGCGATCGCGTCGACCATGTAGGGACGCACGGCACTCTGCGTGGGCCACGCGATCACGCCGCCGGCGCGTGGGACCGATGCGACGTAAGCGGCGTACGCCTCGGGCGTGCCGCGCAGAGCTCGATCGAGCGCAGCACGCGACGGATCGGATCCCTCAACGTACGCAGCGATCGACGGCACGATGCGCAGGCCGAGAGCTCCGACCCATCGCTGCCAGCCGCGCGCATTCGTCGCCGCATCGAAATAGAGCTGCGGCGATCCCGAGAACATGCCGCGCGCGCCGGCGGCGAGTCTCTCGAGGCCGTTCCACGACGGATACGACGTCACGACGATCCGCGTGCGCAGAGCTCGCCGGCGGATCCACGCCGCGATCGCATCGACAACGGCATCCGGCGTGCGGTCCTCGCGATCGAGGATCACGCCGCGTCGGCCGCTCGCGATCGCTTCGTCGGCCGCGGCGTCCGCATGCTGCTGCCAGTTGGGCGCGTTCATCTGCGCCGTTCCGACGAATCCCCACTCGCGCCCGG
>Ga0068852_100003025_pt1 | contig 11694 bp, 11 predicted proteins | sample KBSCornC22_FD_66594 | JGI IMG/M metagenome (GOLD analysis project Ga0068852, IMG submission 66594) | Corn rhizosphere microbial communities from Kellogg Biological Station, Michigan, USA - KBS Corn C2-2 | ecosystem: Host-associated > Plants > Roots > Rhizosphere > Soil ... | reverse complement strand
TGCGCCTCAGAAATTTCTTCCGTTCGGAGATTTTTCTATCTGGTGCCAGATCCCATTCACTACTGCAGTGATAAATGATGTTTACATTTTGCCGATTACAGTTCCGGCGGGTGCCTATGTCATGGGTGCAACACTGGATTGTGATGACATTGATAGCAACGGATCACCAGCCGTCGTTCTGGCGGTCGGTGATGCAACTACGGCGGACCGTTTTATTACGGGCGCTACGGTTGGTCAGGCAGGCGGTGTCCAAGGAATGAATAAAGTTGGTTCCTTGGGTTATCAGTACACAACGGCAACCAAAATTCAGTTGAAAGTCACGACGGCAGCGGCAACCTTCCAGGCTGGCAATGCTCGTGTTCGCATTCATCTGAATAACGATGTCAAACAAGGTGGAGGCTAATATGGGAAGTTCTAAAAGCTTTAACTTCGGCGGTGTTCGCAAGGGCAACGAAGGATCGGCGGAAAGCAATTACGGCAGCTCTCCAGATGATAACCGTCTAGGCGGTCGTCGTCCAAACAGTGCTGGTGAATTGCAATACGGCCAGGGCCCAGGGAAATTTGCCCTGAGTGTTGATGCTGACAACAATGGTTACGGCGTGACTAAAACACACGGCGGCAAGAAAAAGTAATGAAATAGGGTGAGGGCAGAAATGTTCCTCACCCATTTTTTGTGGAGTAATCATGTCTATTTCAGGCACATATGGTGGCATACAGAGCCAGATTGCCGATGAAATTGGGGAGCGCACTGATCTGACATCCCAGATCCAGAATGCAATACAGTCTGCTATTTCTAAGTATGAAAGGCAGAAGTTTTATTTCAATCAGTATTATTCCAATGCAGCCTTTAACACAGTATTAGGCAAAGAATTTTATACGTCTACGGATTGGGTCTATATGGCCAATCTCGTTAATATTCAAAAGATATGGGTGACAGTTAGTTCGAACAGATACACCTTAGAGCCTCGGACATGGCAATATATTGCTGATACTTCGGTTAATCCACAGGTTACAGGATGGCCGATTGATTATGCATATGCCAATGAGCAGATGCGTTTCTATATGATCCCGAATGGTGCTTATCCAATTGGTGTCTTGGCTACCATTCGACTAACACCTTTGGTCAATCCGGCGGATACAAATGCCTGGATGCAGGATGGCTACGATCTTATCCGGTGCGAGGCAAAACGTTATCTATTTACGAATGTCATTATGGATGCATCACAAGCTGCTATTATGCAAAATGAGGTCAATGGTTATTTGAGTGATATTCGTCAAGAAACAACGCGGCGCATGGCAACGCCCAAAATTAGGGCGACTTATTTCTAATGGCGTCGGAAGAACCCATCTGGCTACCTGTTACGGAGTATAGCCCGGATATGCCGGATTTTGAGAACCCGGGCTCAGATGTCATTTTGAATTGTATCCCTGCAACGCCGAATAGTTATGGCCCTGCACCTTCATTCGCTAGCTTCGGTGGATCATTAAGCAAAAGATGTCAGGGAGCATCAACGCTCTTAAGTCCTGTAGATAATGTTTATATCTTCGCAGGTGATATACATGATCTATATTTATATAATTCGAGTAATTTAACGCCGCCTCTGAACGTTAGTTCCACTTCAGGAGTTTATAATACGCCTCCTGATGGAAGATGGTTTTTCACGCAGATGGGAAGCCGTGCAATTGCTACGAATTTCAATGATCCTATTCAGACCTTTACAATGGATACGAGTTCGAAATTTGCTACTCTCGCTGCGGCAGCCCCTAAAGCCATGTATTGCGATATTATTAAGAATTTCCTCGTAGTTGCTAATACAAATGATCCGACAAATGGTTTTCAACCCCAAAGAGTTTGGTGGTCCGCAGTCAATGATCCAACAAATTGGCCTACTCCAGGAACAGCAGCAGCGGCCATTGTTCAATCGAGTTTCAATGATCTATTAGGCCCATTTGGTCAAATATCAGGCGTTGTTGGAGATTTAGGTAATGCGGATGGCGCGGTCTTTATGGAGAAAGCTATCTGGCGCATGATGTACGCTGGCCCTCCGGCAGTTTTTGATTTCTCCCCTGCTGAGGGCGCACGCGGGACTCGCATTCCAGGGTCACTTATTAAAGTTGGTTTTTATGTCTATTATATCGCGGATAATGGATTTTATGTTTTTGATGGCACCAGTTCAATTCCTATCGGGGTTAATAAAGTTGACAAAACTTTCTTTGCGACATTCGATGGAAATTATTTAGATCGTGTTGTCGGATCTCACGATCCGCAGAATAAATGTGTTTATTGGGACTTTCCATCGACGGCTGCCATCAACGGAAATCCAGATACGAGATATGTATTTAATTACGTGATTAATAAATGGTCTGTTGTTCAGATCTCCGCAGAGATGACATTCCAGAGCCTCTCATTGGGTTACACGCTTGATACGATGCCTGGTCCATTGGATAGCCTTTTATATCCTTTGGATAGCCGGGTATGGACGGGCGGTAACCTAGTTCTGGGAGGATTTAATACCACTCACACCTTTGGGTATTACAATGGGCCTAACCTTCAAGCAACGATTGATACGACGGAAAACGAAGGAATTAAAGGGAAGATGTCGTTTATTAATAACGCTCGTCCTTATATTGACGGCGGCACTTCTTCTATATCTATTGCAGCTCGTAATAGATTAGTTGATATCCCAATCTATGGTCCAAGCTATACGATGAATAGCATAGGAAACTGTCCGCTGCGTTCTCAGGGCAGATATTTTAGGGCCAGAAGTGTTGTTCCGGCAGGAGACAGTTGGAGCCATTTTCAAGGCGTTCATATATACGGCATACCGCTAGGAGATAGATAATGGCCTATGCGATAGTACCTGAATTATTAAGCGATGATAAGGAGCATAGAAGGCAACTCGCCCGTGCGATTAAATCTATTATCAGCGGCGGTAAGATCAATGTAACCCTTGATGTCACCTTAACTGCCAATTCCGCAACGACCAATATTGTTGATGCGCGGATTAGTATTCAGTCTGCGATCATACCAGGCATGGCAATGACGGCTAATGCAGCGGCAGCAATTGCGGCGGGTATTTGGGTGTCTAACCTGAATAATGGTTCAGCAACACTCAACCACAATAACAATGCAAACACCGACAAATCAATAAGATTTGTTATTATCGGCTAAGGAGAAAACATGCTCGGATATCAATTACCTCAATTACAACAGATGATGCAGCAGCAAGGCGGCATGCCACAGGGAATGCCTGGCCAAGGCATGGGTCAAGGAATGCAAGGTATGGGAGGTAATATGGCTCCTCAGATGCAATTCCAACCTGGACAGCGCGGGGCTTTCGCTGGGGCTCCTCAAATGCCATCCGCATTTAATGGCCAGGGACAGATGAACGGACAACAGCAACAGGGCGGTGATATGCAATCGCAGATGCAGCCGATTATGCAGATGCTTGCGGCCCAACGTCAGCAGCAAGGCGCGCAAGGTGTTCAGAATCCGATCTCTCAGGGCGGACCAATTACGACTAATCCAACAGCTAATGCAGCACAGATGGGAGCAGGCGGGGCACCTGGTGTGAATTGGAACCAGCAGCCCGGACAAGTCGCTATGGGGCCTTATTCTCCACAAACGATGGGCGGTCAGGCAATGGCGCAGATGGGTCCGCAGGATTGGCAGAAAATGATGCTTCAGAATGGCGGACAAGCCAATGCAGGATCTTGGATGCAGAATTTATTTGGCGGTGGTTAATGATTGTACGTGGCGTACAAGCAGAGCATGTAAATAACGTCTGGCCTTTTATTAGCTGGATGATGGAGAAGGTTTGTTCTGAAACAGGATATTTTGATAAAGATGACATCAAAAAGTTTCTAGAAGATCGTGACATGCAGTTATGGATTGTTTTGGATGATGAGAAAATAAAAAACATCACGGTTACGGAAATTATCAATTTTCCGCGCAAGAAAGTATGCCGCATCGTATTCTGCACAGGCGAAGATTACGAGGAATGGGCGGGATGTATTAAATTGCTTGAGGACTGGGCCAGATCGCAAGACGCGGAATTGCAACCTTTTGCAAGACCAGGTTGGGAAAAGTCTTTAGGTCAGCTTGGTTATAAGAAAACCCATGTTTTATTTGAGAAAAGGAGTGTGTCATGAGTACGGGTGGCGGTGGCGGAGGTGGTTCAACAACCACAGTTCAGAAGTCAGATCCATGGTCTGGCCAGCAGCCTTATTTGTCTCAGGTTTTTCAGAATGCGCAGGATTTATATCAAAATCCTTCTGATTACCCGCAATATTATCAGAATAGCACAGTATCTCCGTTTAACGATATGCAGTCGAATTCCATTAATTCGCTGTATAATTATGGGCAAAATGGCGGATCAGGCGCATTACAATCTGCTGATAAAAGCCTTCAGGGCACTTTAAATGGCGATTATTTGTCTCAGGGTAATCCTTATCAGGCTCAGCTTAATCAAAATATTCTTGCTTCCGTTGTTCCGGGGCTGACCGCCCAATTTACTCAAGGCAATAATATGAATAACCCTGCTGCTGCCTATGCAGTTTCGCAGGGTGCGACGAACGCGTTGGCTAATTCGGAATATGGGAATTATCAGCAGGAACGCCAAAACCAATTATCTGCCTCTTATCAAGCGCCTGTTGAAAGTAATGCCGTTCAATCTGCATTGCAGGGTGGTTATAATGCTGGGTCGGCTCAGCAACAACAATCGCAGAATGAATTAACGGATCAGGTTAACCGTTATAATTACAACCAGAACCTGCCGTATCAGATGCTAAACACTTATGATAATTTCATTAATGGAACTTATGGCGGAACAACTTCTCAAACGCAGCCGTATTATTCTAATGGTCTAGCAAACACTTTAAGTACTGCAAGTAGCCTAGGAACCCTAGGTTATCTTGGTTATATGGCATTATCTGACCGACGGGTTAAGAAGAATATCAAACGTATCGGTAAGCTGAAAAACGGCATTGGCGCTTATGAGTTTGATTATATTTGGGGCGGCCCAAGATGCATTGGCGTTATGGCGGATGAAGTTGAGCGCATCATTCCAGATGCCGTTATTACCGGACGCGATGGCATTAAAATGGTTAACTATGCATTGCTAGGGGATTAGGCATGGGGATGTTTGATGATCCTATGTTATTGGCCCTAGCCAGCGGCGCAAACTCTGCTGGACAGTTGGCCATGCCCACAAGGACGCCAACAAGCAATGCCTCGGCATTTGGACAGATTATCGGAAATGCCATTAATGGCGGTATGCAGGGACAAATGTCTCAGCAGGACTTGCTTGCCAAGCAGCTTCAAAACTTCGGTGCTGGCAATCAATTAACAGGCCAGCAGTACATTCAGAAGATGATGGGACTTCCGACTTATGGGAATATCCCTGGGACGCAGAATGCACCTGGCGCACCTCAACAAACCCCGCAAGGCGCAAGTTATAGTCCGTTTTCTAGTAATCAGGGAAATTCAGGCGGATTATCGCCTTTGACTGCGGCGCAGATTAAGTTCGAAAGCAGCGGCAACCCGAATGCAGTTTCGCCAAAGGGCGCGCATGGGTTGATGCAGTTGATGCCATCAACAGCCGCTAATCCTGGATTTGGAATTACGCCAGCCCAGGATAATTCTCCGCAAGAGAATGTAAGGGTTGGTCAAGAGTATCAGCAAGCCCTAATTAAAAAGTATGGCGATACTGGATTGGGCTTAATGGCTTACAATTGGGGGACAGATAATGTTGATAAGTGGCTATCAGCAGGCGCTGATCCAAATAAAGTTCCTAAAGAAACACAAGATTATGTGAATAACGTAATCGGTGCTTTGCCTAGTGGCGTAACGCAAACAACTGCCCCGCAAACAAATACCCCCCCACAGCAGACACCAATGCCGCAACAACAACAGGCACAGGGTAATCCTAATGCGCCACTAGTTGATCCAAGGGCTGCATTCATGATGGGCCGTGTTGGTGCTGCCTACGGTGTCCCTGGATCAGAGGCATTTGCCAAGATGGCACCTGTTCCTGAAGGTTTTTATATGACCCAACAGGGCACATTGGCGGCCATGCCTGGAGGTCCAAAGGATTTAAGTCGCATTTCTCAGGAGTCTGCGGCAACTGAGGCAGGAAAAGCGGCATTCGAGCCTGTACAAGTTCAAGTGCCGGATGGTAAGGGCGGATTCACCAATGTTCAAACGACGAAGGCAAATGTTCCTGCTTTGACGGGCAATGGCGCAGTTATCCCAACCAAAGAAACATTTGAGGGTGATAACACTTATTTCAACAAGACAATTCAGCCTGCTTATGAGGCCGCCCAGCAATCAAAAGAACAATTAGCGACCATGAGTAATTCCCTCAATAATCTTGCCGCTAATGCAACGCTACACCCTGGCGAGATGTCTAAATATCGTATTCAATATGCAAAGACGATCAACGATATTGCTAATACACTTGATCCAAATGGGGAGCATTTGAGGGATAATGATCTTGCCAGTTCCGATGCCATGCAAAAAGCAGGTACAAGGCTTGGCTTTGCCTTATCAAAAACATTGGGTTCTCGCGAGGCTGCACAAGTCGTCCAGCAGGCTATCGGATCTAATCCAAACCAGACGCTTTCAACACAAAGCAATAAGCTTCTTATTTCACTATTAAATAATAGCGCGGACCGTATGATTGGTCGTTATCAAGCGGGTTATGGTGCAATTCGCTCCGGCGGATTATCTCAGGATGCCATTCAATCTTATGATAAAGCGCACCCTGAACAAGAGTTTGTAGACAAGGCATATGTTCAATCGGGAACGCCGATTAAAGGAAAATTTGAGCCGCCGCCTGCGCCTGCATTGCAGCTATTGCAGCAGCATTCATCCGACCCCAAGGTTATCCAGCAATTCAACCAGAAATATGGACCTGGTTTATCATTCCCATTGGCAAATGCCTATTTGGGCCAATAGATGGCGAACATCTTCGATCAATTCGATACTGCGTCTTCTGGGGCTGCACCGCAGTCATCCGGTACGCAGGGTAATATTTTCGATCAATTTGATGCGCCATCGCTTCCAAAATCTGAGAATGCGTTCCATTCAGCAACGCGGTCAGCGGTAAATAGTTTCGGCTTATTACCAGTTGATGACCTAGCTAGTGGGTTGGCGCACGCTACTGCAAATGGCATTAATGGATCAAATAAGAATTTTATGCAGTCCTTTGATGAAGGCGTATCTAACGCAAAGTCTCAACGTGAATCCAACTCGCAGGCCCATCCAATGGCGACCACGGCTGGCAGCATAGCAGGGTTTATGGGCGGTATGGGATCAGTGGCAGGTGACGCCCCTGAGACTCTATTGGGCCGTTCTATGCAAGCCGCTGGAATTGGTGCTGGATCAGGCGCGGCAACTGGAGCAATTGAAACACCTGGAGATTTGCAGCAAAAGGCAGAGGGTGCAATTCCAGGTGCTGTGGTAGGGGGAGCGATTGGTGCTGTTCTTCCGCCCGCTTTAGAGAAAGTTATTATTCCGGGCGCAAGTGCTATTTACAATGCACCGGGTAAAATCGGCGAGGCAGTATCTGGTTTTGTAAAACCACGTTTGCCGCAAGGGCAGGAAGAGATTGCCGGGACACTCTATAATAATCTTCTGCAAGGTAAAGAAGTGCCAGATAATTTACAGCCCGCTATTCAGGGACTGAATTTGACGCCTGGCGAGATGATGCAAGATCCGAATGCCATTGGTCTGCAACGTCAATTTGAAACACAAGATCCAATGCTTGCGAATGCAACGCGGGAACGCATGGCCGGAAATCAACAGACATTGCGCAATGCAGTAGAGGAGATTGGTGGTGACGTAGAAAATCCGAATGCACAAGTATTGTCATCACTTAGATCAGCAAATCAGTCTGCTAAGTCTTCCAACCAAAATCTATGGCAAAATGCTGGCATTGATAATGCTAACCAAATCCCATTCTCTGATTTAAGGGCACAGGTAAAAGATTATTATAATGGGCTAGCCACACCAGAGAAACAGTACCTGCCAAAGTATATTCAGGATGTTGCAACTGGAAAATATGACCATGTGAAATCAGTTTCATTGCCTGAATTGCAAGCCTATCGCTCTGATTTATCGGCCCAATCTCGGCAATCTTATATTCCAGCAAACCAGAATTATAATGCAAATCGCGGTCGTATCTTGGGAGAAGTAGGTGATATTCTCGGGTCAGCCGCAGAATCGCCTGAATATATTGGTGACGCGACATCACAGGCCTATCAAGCAGCCCGTCAAAATACAGCACAAATGAAGCAGACGTTTGGTCAAAAGGACGTTAGAAATGCGCTGTATAACCAACCTGAAAGTTCTGTTGCCGATCAATTTATCCGCTCTGGTAAGGGAGCCCCAGAGGCTTTTCAGGCTTATTTGAATGCCCTTAAAGGTGCGCCTGAAGAAGTGAGGCAGTCGGGTTATGAGGCTGCTCGTGCTGCCTTATCTAATAAAATATTGGCAGAAGCTTCCACATCCGCGCCTATTAGCGAAGTTGTTGGAGAGAATGGGCTTACACAAACGGCGTTATCAGCGGCTAAAATGCGCAATGCCATTAATAAATATCAGCATATTATCAATAGTGATGTTCTAAATGATGCACAGCGTAGCACGCTTAATTCTGTTCAGCGTAGTCTTGATATGATGAATTCTGTTTCCGCTGCCAAAATGGTAGGAAATTCAAATACACCTGCCGATTTGATGGGTAAGAAATGGCTAGATGTTTTATTGGGAAAATATACTTCTGGTGCCACTAAATTTCTTCCCTACGGGGATAAAATTGCAGATGCTGCTTATGGATCATCGAGAGAGAAGATATTAGATCTAGTTCAACAAGCTACCCAAGACCCAGACTTTGCGCGTGCCTTACAAATGAAGGCACGGCCAGGAAATATGAAGTTTATTAATCCAATATCGGCTAATAAACTAGAAGCATTGTTAGCTGCCGAAGGGATTGCTTCAGGCCAAATTTCTAGTGAAACACAGCGGGAAACCAAGAATAAGCCAAAGCAGTAACTATTTCCCTGGTTAGCCAAACAGTTCCCCATATTACCAATATAAAGTAAATTCGCCTGCCTGCGCCCGGCATAAGCAAACGTTGGTCTATGTCTTTCATGGCTATAATTATAGCCAAATTGGCAAGTAAAAGCAACCAAATCAACTAATAATGCTAAAATTCCGGCATGGCAGAGTTGAATAATACCGGGTCAGGCCAGTGGTCTGAAATTGATGCTTCGAATACATCGCCAAGCCCTGACGGCTGGCCCTCTGGGACATTTCCTAATCAGGTAGAGCCTATTGGCCGTTCCACTATGGGGGCAATCAAACGGTTTTGGGACCGTATTAATGGCACAGTGACGACGACCGGTTCATCGAATGCCTATGTTTATACGCCAACAAGCACATCATTTCCGACTGCATTAGTGGCAGGTGAGAAGTACACATTTAAGGCAAATTTCACCAATACGGGTGCTGCAACCCTAAATATTAATTCATTGGGTGCGACGAATTTATATAAGCAGACTACCAGTGGTCCGACTGCCCTTACTGGAGGCGAGGTAGTTAATAATCAATTCTATGTAGTTATGTATGATGGAACACGTTTTTTAATCATAAATTCACTTCCAAATGCCGTAGTATATCCTGGACAAGAAATAACGTTACCCAGCGCATCCACTGTAACCCTTGGGTCGAATAGCACCAATGTAATTGCTATTTCAGGAACAACCGGAATCACATCTTTTGGGAATTCAGGAAATGCCGCAACTCCCATCTATTTCGTTCGTTTCACAGGCATTCTGACATTAAGTTATAATGCCACTAGTCTGATATTGCCGACTTCTGCAAATATTACGACTGCCGCCGGAGACACAGCAATTATTGAAGATTTGGGTTCCAATAATTGGAAGGTTGTAAATTATTCAAGATTATCAGGCGCGCCATTGGTAACGACGGGATCGACCATCCCAATAGGTTCGATAAGTGGATATATACCATTCTCTATAACAGGAAGTAATACTACTGCTAGCTTGACGGTTTCTGCTGGCCAAGCTTCAGATGTTAACGGTTCAGCCTTTATAACATCTGGCTCCTCTATTTCCTGGAGTGTTTCAAACGGTAACGCCATTAATGGTTACCAAGGCGGCACAACGCTACCAAATAGCTCAACCATTCATTTCCATGCATGCTCTGGTACATCCGGGACGGGAATTTTTGCTAGTTTGTCTCCAAACGCGCCTACTTTGCCATCTGGTTATAGCACTTATTTCCGCAGAATATTTTCTATTCTTACGAATAGCTCGGGTGCTTTAGTTCAATATGGGGCACCTGTTGAAGCTGAAGGCGGTTCATTAATATTCTATCTTCCAACGCAGGTGTTAGATGTTGCTGGTGCTGCACCAGGATCAGGAAGCCGGGTTCTTTATCCATTATCTGTTCCGACTGGAATGAAGGTGCAGCCTTTCATTCGTGCGAATACAGTTACCGGAAATGGTAACTTCCTGCTGACTTCTCCAGATGAAACAGATGTTCCGCTTCCAGGTGGTGGTGGGACTCAATGGAGTGCCGCGCCCGGAGAAGATATCAATGTTAGTGGTTCTGTTTTGGACGTTGGCGGAAATATTAATAGCGGTATTTTGACAACGAATACCTCCGCTCAAATCGGAATACGTTCCAGCAATACGGCTCAGATTTATGTTGTCACAAGAGGCTGGAAGGATTTCAGAAGGTAATAATTTGATTGCACAAATCAACTCATCTGAAGCTTAATTATTGAGGCCTAACCTCAGAGGAGAAACAAAATGGCAAAGAAAAAAGAACCTAAAAAAGAAGAAAAAAAAGTGGCTAAGAAGAAAGCAGCCATGAAGAAGGGCTGCTAAGTGTGCCCAAAAACGTCATTTAAAAGGAAATAGCTATGTCCACACCACAAGACATCAATGTCATGGGGATTGTCCGGCTTGCTTATACAGATGCAAGCGGCAATCCGGTATTAGTTAGTCCGAGCAGTGGTTTGCCTGGTGGTGGCGGATCAACAGTTGGCGGAACTGCTCCAACTTCTGTCACAGTCACCGGATATTCTGATGCCAGCGGTAACACACAGATTGATAGCGATGCCACTCCCCACCCAGTTACCTCAAATACACCACGTGGAACCTATACAGACCGTTCCGGCACCGTAACGACTGGTGGTTCCAGCCAGCAGATCATGGCGGTTAATGCCAATCGTAAGTCAATCATTATTGAAAATCCTATTGCAGCGACAGAGACACTTTTCTTTAACTTTACTTCTGCTGCCTCAACGACATCCGCCAGTATTGGTTTAGCACCGGGCGGGATTTATTCACCGACTAACTTTATTAGCACGGAGGCCATTAACGTTACGGCGACTACGACGGGTCACGCTTTCGTTGCCAAAGAGGGGTAGGTCGATGGCCACTATTGGGAGGAATTTATCATGAAATATTATGAAGTTGGCGACAAAGTTAAGATCAACTCTGAGGGAACCGACGCGACCTCAGGTGTTATCACTAAGGTAAACGATAGCACCGTCTGGGTTAATGCTACAGATTCCGAAGGAAATATTGAAACTCACTTACTCGTTGATAGTGAGATTGAAATTGCTTTGTCTGAATTAGAGACAGAGCCAATGGAAGATACCCTCT
>Ga0068852_100003023_pt1 | contig 11700 bp, 17 predicted proteins | sample KBSCornC22_FD_66594 | JGI IMG/M metagenome (GOLD analysis project Ga0068852, IMG submission 66594) | Corn rhizosphere microbial communities from Kellogg Biological Station, Michigan, USA - KBS Corn C2-2 | ecosystem: Host-associated > Plants > Roots > Rhizosphere > Soil ... | reverse complement strand
TGATTCAGACTGGCTATTTAGAAAGGGGTACGACGCTTGCCCAGATCACGGATCTGAGCCGACCTACCGGCCGACAGTTGCAGCAACAATCGCAATAAAGTTCCACGCGACGAGAGCACAGAAAAACATGTTCACCCGCCGCAACAGATCGAAACGGTTCATCCGGTAGCACGCGATTCCGAGAACTGCTGAGAAGCTCTTTACAAGGAGAAGGCCAGGCAAAGGTCGCGTGAACGTCGACATCGACCAGCGTACAAGCGGATTCGCCTCCTGCACTCCCATATGCAGAAACGCCAGGGTAGAGGCCAGATCGAGCGCCTGAAGCGCGATTAACACAATCACAGGCCTGCTCTTGGCTGGAAACAAGTCGCGAGCGAACATACGAGCAATTCTGACTGGCTGAATTTGTCAGCGCCCTAGGGAGAGTACCGATTTGCGCGCGCAGAGGGTTCCGGTACAGCAAACCATGTTTGAGCCTGGATGGCGACGCCAGTGACCCCTCCCAGAGTACCGGGTATCCCGATTGGGCATAAAACAGCTTCCATTGAACAGCGCGCAGAAGATATGTGATCTATGTAACGAAGACAGCCGAAATCCGTGTTGACTGGAATGCAGACCCGGACGAGCGCAGGTCAGTTATTGACCTTCGGCGCAATGGTTGCGTTCATGTCGGTGTTATCCGGCTGTTCGCACCCGACTTCGGCAACGTCTGCTTCTGTTCGCAGATCGGAGTCAGCGGCTCTGCCTGTTTTGAAATCCGGACGGCCAGTCTATCCTTATTCTCTGGTTCCTGGAGGCATTGCGAACGAGACCGAATTCGTGCTGCGGCGCGCGAGTGACCCGGTCCTGAACGCTCACTATCGGGAGTTCGGCGCGCATGTGAAATTACGATCTCTCCCGCGTGATCGGTGGCTGTATGCCTCATATCGGATCGGAGATCAGATTTACTGGACCAGGCATGCCGTCCTTGTGCATGGCGGCGAAACAGTATTAACTGATGGGCAGCATCTCATTCGCACTCGCTGCGGCAACAGTCTCTCCAGCACGCCGCGTAAGCCAACACGCTTCATTGAACCCTCGACTGTCTCATCGGATTATTCTGTGACTCCGGTTCTGCCACCGGATCTCCCGCCGCAAGTTCCGGTCTCCAAAAACTCCGATCCTGGACTGCCTGGCATTGAACTGTCTCTACCTGAACCGCCTCCGGACCCTCCTGAATTGCGCGACCCGAGTCCTCTTCTTCCCCGGTCGCCCGCGCCAATTTTTATAGGCGGTCCATTAATTGGACCGGATGTTTCGCCGCGAGTGCCTGTCCGCACCCCTCAATTGCCTTTATTGGCTCCTGAACCGGCAACATGGGCGCTGATCGCGATCGGATTGGGCCTGATTGTTATTCACGTGAAGCGGCAAGCCCGGCGCAACTCATGTAACGGCGACTCATGTAACGGCGAGGAGCAAACGAAATCATGAACTGGGGCAGCAGCGAACCTCGGCGCTAACAGCCCTGACTGAGCGAGGATTTTGCTGATAAGCAGGTGTTTTTAGCGATCCGGCAATCCGGCGGCCTCCGCGCTGGCGACAAGCACGGGCTTGGCGTCCAAGCCCGTGCTTTTTTACCTTCTCCAGTAAGTAGCTCGACTATACACGCGATTTCGCGCAACGCCTGTATATACCTGCGATGGCGAGCAAACCACCGCCGATCATAGTAAGCGATGCCGGCTCGGGAACCTGATTGCTCTCGCTGCTGCTGATTGCCGCGATCTGGACAACATCATGGCCGCCAACCGCGGCGCCGAAATTATTTGCGCCACATGCGGCGAAGCCGTTATCGCCGCAGCCTGCCTCGAGACTCGCGCCGACCACAATTGAAGCCCCGCTGTTGATGGCATCGTTCAGGAGCGCCTGTTCGGTTGCATCAAGCGTGAATACCCACCCCGCGTTTCCAATGCCCTGGAGCGTCTGCATCAGGTTTGTTGGCCCTGTGTAGACGGCATCGTCGATCAGCGTATATTGCCCGTTCACGACGTTGTAAAATTGCGCGTTCAGTTCCTGTAATGTGATTGAAGTGCCCGCAGGCTGTGCGGGGTTGAACACAATTCCGATCTGACTCGCGTTCGTGATGCCTGTCGGCAGGGCCCGCAGACCGGTTTGGCTCTGGCCCGTTTGCGTCTGGCCGAAAGTAAATGAGCTCGTTCCTACAGGCGTGCCGCAGTTCGCATTGATCGTCTGCATGCCGCCAGGGATCGCTGCTCCGACGCAACCTGCTTCCGCCGTGCTGTTGCCGGGCGACTGCACGGTCAGAACTGTGGTTGCTGCTCCAATACCATTACCGGTGGACGGGGCAAGCGAGCTCAGAATCAAGCTCGCATGCGCATTTGGTAATGCACCTCCAAGGAACAGTACTGCTCCTGCTATCCATCTCCTCATCGTGGTTGATTCCTCCGTCAACTCAAGCAGGACGTATCCCCTGCGTCTTGCATATGGACCACGTCCCAGCAGACCCAAAGGTATCGGTAACTCTTGCTCGTAGTACAGGGTTAGACCAAATAATGAGTACCGGAATATATCCGCAACCTGCACGTACTCCCGACCTGTACTGGCTGATGCGTGAGGCTCGACACGGGATATCTCCCATGCGTGAAACACCAGCAGCGCCGAGGGAATATCCGAGTTCCTCGTTGTGACTCTGGCCGGTTCGCTGGTAAGTCGAAACCGGAAGTTGTCAAATCGAGTCGTCCCTGAATCGTATCTCTTCTCTGATCTGCTGCCGAATCCTGGGAACGGCAACCGGGGCAGCCGTGACGCTTTCCGCGACTGCTAGCAAATGGCGTTCGCTTCCGCGTCCGTAGTGATACTTTCAACCGAGTCTTACAACTTTTGTCAACAATGCTGCCAGGCTCTTATCGGCATTCAACTTGAACGAAGGAGCCCTTCCTATGCCAACACGCAACGTCAATCTCACGAATGAGCTGGACCAGTTTGTGGCTGCGCGTGATCGCCAGCCGGCCGGCGCATGCACTGCCGATATGAGATCAGGTCCGGCCGAGTTATTTCGTGTTGCTCCCGTAAATTGAACCCTTTGTACTATTCCCGCAATAGCATGGGTCGTATACAACTTCGATAAGCGCGAGCGAACCGATGGACATAGACGGTGTAATCAGTGGGCTGAAACACGAGCGGGAACAGATGGATCGGCTGATCAGATTAATTGAACAGGCTCTGAGCACGAAACACCGCCCCAAAAGCCGCCAAGCCGTTGACATTCTGGCTAGCCAAGCCATCCAGTTACTTCTGGGGAAATGAAATGCAAGCCGTCCAGCGGGCAACGCTCAATCGGAAGTAAACTACCCACCGCGCGCCGGGCTGTGGTCGAGGCCAATACACCCATCGCCCCGTGCTCTTCGGTTAAAAAGGCGCTGAAGGGTTCCTTCGGGAGCGCCGATGCAGATTGGGGAAGTGATCCGGGGCCAATTGGATGGCCTTCATTTTGAATCTGTTCGGCTCGCATTCACACCCTTTCACATGCTCGGGTGAGGACGGATTACAAGGTATGATTGTGTCACTGCGGGAATCGGCCTTGGCAGGCGCGTATGTATTCAGCTCGGTGCTGAAGAGCATTCTCTTCCGCAACGCCCGCGCGCGCAATCGACTCCATGATCACTCTGCCGGATACGATCTTGCGGCGCACATATACAGCCCATTGAGGGTCGCAGGAGAGTGTCGATATGGCCTCGCAAACGTGCGCGTCACTGTCGACTCGGCCAGTAATCACTTCACTGACCCGGCCGGCTTTCAGAGTAGCTCCCCGGGTGAACCAAACAATTCAATACCCACCAGAGTCGCGTAACAGCAGACTGCCCTCCTCGCGAGAGTCAGCCATCTGCGGTACGGCGTCCCTTCTCTGAACAGCGCCTAACAGAGTCAAGCACGTACTCAGGTCGCCCCGCGTCAGGACGCGATGTAGCGCGGCCGGCGCGAGTGCGGCCTCGCTCAAGCTTCGACCCCGAAAGCAAACTGCAGCTGCACGGGAGTGCCGGCATGCTGCTCGGCCCAGAGGACGGCGAGCAGTTCGGGGATCCACGTGTGGATGGAAGTCAGCCGATGCAGGCGAGCGTGGCACGCGGGGCAGACAGTGATCAGGACTTCCGGGTGGCTGATGCCGGGATGCCGATGGTGCACGTGCAGGTGCTCGTTCCTCGCCCCACACGACTGACACCGAAATTCATCTCTATTGAGGACCGCCTCCCGGTTGCCGCCGAAATAATCTCGCGAGTGCCGGCGCATCCGATAACACTTCGAGCAGAGCCCGGCGATCGCGGGGGTTCGTTCGCCACAGGTGCAGAACAGCAGCTTTTGCCGAAAACCCGTACTTATTCGAGCCCGCAGGACACGTTTCGAACCCGTGTCGAGGGGCGAGGGTGCGGAACTCACAAGGCGATTATAAGGCGAACATAGCTTTAAGAAGAGGCACTATCATAAGCATACAAAGCGCAATGTCCTATCTGCCTCGTGAAGCGTCGACCTCTGTCGTCTCTATGTGAACGTGATATAGTCTAAACAGAGACACAACTGGGGATTGCGGTGATCAACTCCATCCAGACCGTACCCGGGTATGAATCCGAGCCCACGCCGGATTTGAGCCGACTCCAAACACGCGAGCGCTTGAGTCAATCAGCGGTCGATGGCTTTTTCGCGATCATGGAGAAGTGGCACGTCCCGGTGGAAACGGCCGGTGATTTACTCGGGGGCATGCCGCGGTCGAGTGTCTACAAACTGAAGACTGCGGCTGGGACGTTGCGTCAGGATGAACTTACGCGCATCTCGTATCTGATTGGAATATACACCGGCTTACATATTCTCCTGCCCGACGATTTGGCGGATGCCTGGATCAGTCAACCAAACGACGACGTTCTGTTCGCCGGCCAAACGCCTCTCGGGTACATGATCCGAGCGGGTATTCCAGGATTGCAGCAGGTGCGAAGTCTGCTCGATGCGGCTCGCGGCGGCCGCTGATTGGCGTACCTACGTCCGGTCGAGTACACCAGTACGCATCGGCTCATTCCCGCGCAGTTCAGCGGTACCAGTGTTCTGGAAAGTTTGCCGTTGCCGGCGACTGTGCTCGCCGATTTAAGTGAACTCAATGCGGCAACTAACGAGCGCAAGATCGCCGAGCAGGGACGAAGCATCGGGATTGGCCCGGGCGAACTGCTGTATGGAGTTCCGGAAGCGCATATCGTTAACGCCGCATTCACGCATGCTGGTCCTTACGGGGGCCGATTTCATCGACCTCCACGGGGTGCTTGGTACGCCGGCATCGAGATGGAAACGGCGATCGCGGAGGTCGGTTTCCATAAGCGTCGGTTTCTGGAAAACGCCCGCATCACCGGTGAGCACGCGTTTGATTACGTGGATTTCCTCGCCGATTTTTCCGGAATGCTTCATCACCTCGACGCCTCCGAAGGCGAAGCTTGTTTGCAACCCGGTCCGATTCCCGAGTGCTATGCCGCGCCGCAGGCTTTAGCTCACAAACTCCTCTACGAAGGCTCCAACGGCATCGTATATACCAGCGTTCGCCGAGCTTCGGGGACCTGTATTGCGTGTTTCCGACCCGCTTTGGTTTTTCACCCGCGTCACGGGAACACTTATCGGATCACCGTACAGGCAGGAAAGAGCATGCTGGAATTTCAGCAGGTCTGAATTTAACGCGGCGCCCCCCGTGCGCTCACCGGAAACATGAGATTCGGGCGTACAGTACCCGGTATCCGCGAGGAACAAAACACTCCTGCGAGATGCTGCGCGCAATTTCCGCGCGTGCCTCTTGTCATGACAGAGAACCACGGTTTCTAATGCAGAGGGCAGGTTCCGCCTCCAGTGCATGGTGACATCCTGCGTTCCTCGACATGTCATTTATGCTCGTCGGCCGAATGCGTCTGAATTGACGAGCAATAAGCTCGTTGTACATAGGAACCATTGGTATGCAGCGTGATGCCGTATAGCTGATCCAACGCTCTGCTTAGATCATCGATGGCTGTAGCCTTCTCATTGGTCGGTTTGCCATTCATCGCCTTCTCTGTATCCGGTGAACTATCGAGTTCCACCAGCCCGGCGGGGATATCGGCTGGTATGAGTTTCACCCGGTCTGATGCCTGGCGATATTTTTCCAGTGCCGCCTCAATCTCCGCCACCAACATTTCCGCTTTCGTTGATATGTTCATCTGGATAGCCAACATGGCTCGCTTTGCGGCAATTCTGGCGCCGTCCGCTGTGTTTAGACGAGAAGGAACCGTGGCTAAGGTTTGTAAATATATCTGGAATAGCAGGACCACATCGATGCCCGGGACCATGCGTACCGATAAACCTGCGCAAGTTATGCTGCAAGGGTATGGATTGCGATCCCGCACCGAGGACAGTCTGGACCGTGCTCGCGGCTGGGACCTTCACCGGCGTGCGGCAATCGTCGTAACAAGCGCTCATGGTCATCCCAGAACAGCTGGCGTGTCCAATCGGTCAGCCCTTCCGGGCCTTATTGCTCATCCCCTTGAGACCTTGTAGCCAATCTTGCGGGAGATCCCGAATTCCCCGCCGCAGCGATGCCATCATCGCCACGTGTGAGCCGAATCACAACGTCCATTCGTCGTCTATAACGGAGCTTTCCTTCCATGGCATGCACATAATCCGCCCACCTGCGGCGGCAAGTGTAACCCATCTCGTATGGAGCGCAAAGCGTGTCCGCACTGGCGCGACCACAGGCCCGAGCATTCTGTTACCTCTGTCTCGGAAGGGTTCACGCAAGTGCGAATTCTGCGGTCAACGCACCCAGAAACACGCTCGCACGCGAGGATGTGGCGGATTGGATCGCTGCGTTTCGCGCCGGACCCAGGCGGTCGCGGATCTCGGGCATGATTCGAGCGGGTGTTGTGTCGAGGTCGATGACGCGCCTGTCCCTTGAAGCTCTCATCGAATTAACGAGACTTTGTCGCAGTGGCGTTGAACGCCACAGTGTTAAATCGATCGCGCCAGCTGATTCCACTACCAGCACCATAGCCGATCTGATCACAGCCTGTGAAGTCATCGTTGGCCGATGGGCTCTTACGCTTACAGGCGATCGTATTGATCAGCCCCGCGCTTCGATGCACCGACACGTTAGTGTTATCAAGGACATCGCCGATTTCGACGATAGACGGGACGTGCGCGCTTTGATTTTGTTATTAACGCTGCGATCCGCTCCGGGTTTAAGACCGGGGAAGTCTCGATTCAGGGTGATTACCGACGGCGAGTTGATCGCGTTGGCGTCCAAAGCGAAAGATGGCTAAAGTTTGCACGACTGTATGCCGATAAGACGGTCAATGCCGCCTCACGTCCGGGGCATTCGCGGAGGTGGATGTCCGGGCTTTCAGGCACTTGGTCCAGGCACGCGCCGCGCAATTACGGAAGGGCAGGAGCGGGCGCTCACACGCGCTTCTGTCCTTGGCCGCTTCGAGGAACTTCGCGCCGAGCGAGATTAGATGCTTCGATTGGCGCCATCTATGGCCTTCTAACTGCTGCTCAGTCGCATCACTCCCCTATCAGCCAGCCACGTTCTTGCTCTGCTCCCGCGCGTGCGATAGCGAAGGCGCCGAGGACTGCGGATCTGCTGAAAAGCCGGCGGTAATATCCCGCTGAGCCCGGTCGTGGCCGCTATAAAAGGCTGCCACAAAGGGCGAGCACGAGGCGCGAAGGTCCGCGTCGGAGCGGTGGCTGCGGGCCCAATCGAGAAGTTTCTTCCACGTCCCAAGGCGGCTTATTACTGCACGCCGCTTGCCCCATATCAGATCAGCGACTTACGGGCCGACAACATCCTCATGTAAACGGCGGTCGACGCCGCTCCTTGGAGAAGACCGATTTAAAGATCAAGCCCACTTCCATTCATAGAAGGGCATAGCGAGGTTCGGCGCGGCAATGATGGCGACCTTTTCCGTCGGCAGATCACCGGGTATTGCTGGATGGTTTGGGACGGGGCGCGGGAGCGTCAGTCGAGTCGCACGGACGAGCAAATCCGATATCGAGAGAGCAGAAATGCGATTGCTCTCATGGCCGACCGAGCCGTACGACGAAGGCGGATCATTCGGATTGCCGGGATTCCACTACCGATTCGACCATCGGCTGGCGTCTTGATGAAGAATTCGAGGTCTCGGTCAGGATCTCCGCCACCCTCGATATCAACCCAGGCGGCAGCGCGCGCACTCGCTTCTGGAGCTCACTGCGCGTGATTTCCCCTGAATTATAAGAGTTAACAAGATGGAGCAACGTTGGATCGGGACTCATTGCGCAAATACGGTACGGCGCGAATCTGAAGAAATGCTGAAAATACGCCAGCTTTCACGTCATGCGCCAATCTCGGCGCGGAATAACTAAAGAGTTTACCGCCCTCTATGCTGATGGATCGTCCAGCGGGCCGCCAGCAGCGGCTTCGCACGGCGGCATGAGTTCGGGTTCGACCTGTCGGAGGCTCGTGGAAGCTTGGGCTCTGTGCGCGAACTCGAGCGCATTAAGAAACGGAAATGGAGAGGCTGCAAATCGATGTGCTCAAATCCCTGAAAATATATGCTATCCGCTTCAACTGATGAACATTTGGAATCGGGCCAGCAGGTTGCATGGCTTTCTGGCGCACAATTCGCAATTGTTGGCGATATCGATCGCGGCCAAATTGCGATGTGAATTGCAACTTCGGGCTACGCGATCAACGCGAACCAAAGCAGAAAATAAGCAAGCGCCATTATCAGTGCCTGGACCTCTGGGTTGATGGTCGCCAATTCAATGAATGTCGCCCCGAATAAAAAGGCAATCCAGCGCACGATAATTAGTGGGGTGAAAAAAACAGCAGGCAGTCCAAACTGAGCGCGCAGCGGATGCTCGCTACGCGTGTGGCTTTCCGCGAACGCGAACGCCGCGATAATAGCGCCAACCGGACCAAGCGGAATGCAGCCTGCGAGCCACATCCAATTTGCCTGTCTCCCTGCTATTCTGAGGCGGCGGATCGCCGTATACAGCGCCGCGATTGTTGAAATCCAACACCCCAGTCCCATAACGACTATCAACATTCCGACGAATAAGGCGTAGTACGGAAACCGAGGGCCGGCACTCGATGCACTGCGGTCCTCAACCGTCTGTCGAGCAGCCCCGCACACAAGCGCCATCCCGACAACCACCAGAGCTGTCATGTATTTGGCCCGGGATGACACTTTATGGATGGAAGGGTCGTTTTCGACTTGCATGGTGTTCCGGAACGCTTGCCGAGTTAACCTGACTTCTGGATCCGCGCTCATTTACCGCAGGCTTTCCCTTGGGCTTCGTTCTATTCGCTCGGGGCGCGAACATGTCTGCGCTCAGCTTGAGCCTCCACAGATCATAAACCGCTTATCGAACCGATAGTGGAATATGGATGCTATATTTTTCTCTGTTCTGCCCTGGGACTGGATTTGGCACAGTACACAGCGTTCCGCAGGTGACCGATCGTCCGCGCCTCTTAAACGCTTACCGACCCTGAAAGGCAAAGCATAACCATGCGCTCAAGAACAGAACAGCCTGGGCAATGTTGCCTTCCCTGCAGCCGAAAACTACGGCACGGCGGAAATCGATGCTGCGCCGAAGCTATAAGAAAGCGGCGGCGAAGTATCACGATGCTAAAGTTACCGCGACACTGCGCGAAGCGGCCTGTCTTCGCGCTATCCGCGAGGAATCGCCGCGATGCATACCAAGTCCCTTTTAACTCAATATGATCGCTGACAGCGGCCGGTTCAGCGAGATTGCGAGCCGATACGGCGTGCTCGATCCCGATCCGGAACTGATTCAGTCCGGCGCGTTCAAAAGCGCCGACGAAGCGGGGTTCCGATATTCCGGGTCATAACACAACCCAGTCGGGTTGACCGCCAATGATGGCGGAGTTTCCGCGACAACAAAGGTATCAGCAACTTCACAAGTTGTGGCCTGAAGGATCTGCTTGCACACGGGCCAACATTGTATACATCTGTTGACAACGCAACATTTTCGTTCTGAGTACGCAGGTTAACAATAACTGCGGGCGAGGGTAATAATCTCAATAGTTTAGAGTTGGGCCAAAGGCGTGCCCCAGGCTGTCCCTCATGCATTTGGGGAACGCGGCTCAGCGATCGTGCTCACTTTCGTGGCAAGACGGGGCGGGGATGACGCAGGTGGAAGATGCAGTCGCGGTAAATAATCACGACGACTGCCTGGTATTCGCCTGTTCCGCCGAAATACCGCCGGGAACTTTCGTGTACATCGCCGGTCGTCGCTCGTCTCAGACACGAACCAGCCGTGTCCGGCTGTGCACGCCAAATCCCGACCGCGGATACACGATTATCGTGGAACTCGGCATTGAGACGCAGGATCCAAAGGCGGCGCCAGATGCGGGGCCGGAAAACTACTATGAATTTCTGCAAATCAGTCCCGCAGCGCAGGCCGGGACGATTCATCGCGTTTTTCGATATCTCGCCGGGCTATACCACCCGGACAATCCTGAAACGGGTGATCCTGAGCGTTTTCTGCAGGTGCAACGCGCGTACCACGTTCTCTCCAATCCGGAGGGTCGAGCGGCTTACGATGCCGAGCTCAATCGCGCGCGCGGGAATGTTAGCCCCGCATTCGCGGGCGTGGATTTCATGGATGGGGTGGAAGGCGAGCGCAACCGAAGATTAGCCGTATTGGCTGTGCTCTATCGGAGATGCCGTTCAAATATCAATAATGCACGCGTCAGCCTGATGGAACTCGAAAGCTGCATGGGGTTTCCGCGGGAATTTCTGGATTTCACGACCTGGTATCTGCGCAATAAGAAATACATAGTCAGAGAAGACAATTCGGACTTCGCGCTCACAGTGACGGGCGTTGACTTCATCGAGGAGAACGTCGACAGGCTGCCCGTGCTCAAAAAGATGCTCAATTCCGGACCTCTATGGGATTTAGCCGAGAAAGCATCTCAGAAGGCGCGGGATCCGGAGCCGAAAGCATTCTTGCTTCCGACGGAGGGCACCGATGCGAGTATGTGACTTCAGGCTATCCTCCGGTACCGTTCCTTTCCCGCCTTTTTTGTCGCTATTTCCCTCGCCGGGACCGGACCACTTCATACGCCCAAAAGCGTTACCAATAACAACGCAAATCCCAGCATTACGCGACCAATAAGATCGCTTGTAACTGACAAACCAGAAATCTCCTCCGATGCCGTTTCAGCGCCCGTCCTGTACGGCAGCTCAACTCTCGATCGGCGCTTCTTTTCTCCTTCTCCCTTTCTTTTCCGTCATGTTCACGAGCGCCGCGATCCATGACGAATAAAAGAGTCTACCTGAGCTCTTTGCCGTTCACGCGAGGAATCACGGCGCCATAATTATGCGGTGGACGCATCGCACGGTTTGCACGGCGCGTGTGAAACGTACATCATCAAGGGCCACCGTTTCAGCGTTTTCCTGAACTGTGATACCTGATTTGTTTTCTGCAAGTCCTTCGTACGCTAAAGCGTATACCCGATTCCCCTGGGGCCCGCCGGTAGTTAGCAGGTGTTAGCCATTACGAATACTATGGCAGGCTGGCTGATCCGAGCACCCGGAATTGGTAAGCCAGTTCGAGTGATAAAACGGGATATCTCTTAAATTTCGACTAGCCCGTCCTTAAAGTACTCTCTTCGATCCAAGTCATTACCAGGCAGACCTG
>Ga0068852_100003021_pt1 | contig 11704 bp, 4 predicted proteins | sample KBSCornC22_FD_66594 | JGI IMG/M metagenome (GOLD analysis project Ga0068852, IMG submission 66594) | Corn rhizosphere microbial communities from Kellogg Biological Station, Michigan, USA - KBS Corn C2-2 | ecosystem: Host-associated > Plants > Roots > Rhizosphere > Soil ... | reverse complement strand
CTTTAATTATCCATAACCGTACGCTTTCCTGCATTCAACTGTTCATATTCGGACACTTTCAACTGCTGAATTTACTCTTAGCTATTCTGTATCAATGTACTAAAGCATTGGTATAATGGTTGAATTATTTCCGGATACCATACCTGCATTTGCAGCCAATTAAAATTTTAGTTTTTAGCGGTTGACTTATTATGACAATAAACATACTTTATGTTCAAAAATTATTTTAAAACTGCATGGCGCAATGTGAAACGCCACAAAGCTTTTTCAGGTATTAATATTTTTGGATTGGCTATAGGCATTGCGGCATGCCTGCTTATTCTTCAATATGTATGGTTTGAATTGAGCTATGAGGATTTCCAGGTTAATAAAGACAGGATTTACCGTGTAGAACAAGACAGGTACGATAATGGTAAGCTAAGCACCCAATGGGCTGCAGGCGCTTTTGGAGTTGGCAATGCTTTTAAAGATGCCATACCTGAAATAGAAGATTATGTAAAGGTTGTCCAGAACAGAAAAGTTACTACAGATGTAAACAACCAGCCTTTGAAGATTGAAAAGGTTTTTTTTGGAAGCGGTTCTTTCTTCAACATATTTACTTATCCGTTAATTGCGGGTGATAAAAATACTGCGTTAAAAGAACCGAATACCGCTGCACTTTCAGAAACAACAGCCGGCAAAATATTTGGCACTACCAATGTTGTTGGTAAAACACTGGAATTAAACAGGAACAGTAACTATAAAATTACAGCAGTATACAAAGATGCACCGGTTAATACACAACTTAAACCTGATATACTTCTTTCTTATGCAACGTTTGTAAAAATGACTACGGACTCATCCGGCAATGGCCCTGAAACAGCCTGGGAATGGGATGGATGCCTCACTTATTTATTATTGCGAAAAGATGCAAACCCAAAAGCAGTCGAAAAGAAATTCGTGCCTATTGCTGAAAAATTTGTTGGTGCCGATATGAAGAAATTTAATTCGGCTGTTACTTATAATTTACAGCCGTTAAAAGATATTCATTTGTATTCTCATTATATGATGGAGCCGGGCCCCAATGGTGATGGTAAAACCGTTTATCTGTTATTAGGCGTTGCATTTTTTATTGTAATAATTGCATGGGTAAATTATATTAATCTTGCTACAGCACGTGCCATCACGAGAGCAAGAGAAGTGGGCGTACGCAAAGCCATTGGCTCGCAGCGAAAGCAACTCATCTTTCAATTTCTTTCTGAATCTGCTTTAATGAATGGAATTGCTTTGGTGCTTGCGTTACTAATTGTTATCGCTGCTATACCTGGCTTCAATAAGCTTTCGGGCCAGCAAATCTCTTTTTCATTATTCAGTCAAACCCGGTTTTGGCTCTCACTTACCGCACTATTTATAATGGGTGTTTTTTTATCGGGATTGTATCCTGCATTTGTTTTATCTGGTTTTAGACCTATCGAAGTTTTAAAAGGAAACATGGGCAGTACAAAACAAAGTTCTGTTTTACGAAAATCATTGGTTGTATTCCAGTTTGCTGCGTCTTTATTTTTACTTATTGGAACGCTGACTGTTTATAAGCAGATACAATACATGCGCAAGCAATCGTTGGGAATTAATATTGACCAGACATTGGTTGTGGCCGCTCCAATAGTTGGAATTGATTCTACTTACCTGCAGAAAATGACATCGTTTAAAGAAGAATTAAGCCAGCATACTTCTGTTAAAAATATAACTGTTTCTACAAGTATTCCCGGCGAGCCTGTCGGATGGAATGCAGGTGGCATCAAACTTGTAGGCGCCGATGAAAATACCCAGAAGCAATATCGTGTTATTGGGGTTGATTACGATTATATGAAAACTTATGGGTTGAAATTGATTGCAGGGCGTATATTTTCAAAAAGCTTTGGCACCGATGATAGCGCCGTCATATTTAACAGGAAAGCGATAGAACAATTAGGATTTAATAAACCTGAAGAAGCGCTGAACAAAAGAATTGATTTCTGGGGACGGCGATATACGATCGTTGGCGTAACAGAAAATTTTCATCAGCAATCTTTACAGGAAGCTTATGAGCCATTGATTCTCCGGTTAATTCCTGATGTAAGAGGGTATTTATCCGTAAAAACTAAAGGAGCCCAGGCAAACAAAACAATTGATGTTGTAAAAGCAAAATGGAATAAGTTTTTCCCTGGTAATACATTCGATTATTTTTTTCTTGACGATCATTTCAATGATCAGTATAAAGCCGACCAGCGTTTTGGCCAGGTATTCGGATTATTTACAAGCCTTGCCATATTGGTCGCATGTATGGGCCTGTTTGGCCTTGCTTCGTTTACAACATTGCAGCGAACAAAAGAAATCGGTATACGAAAAGTATTAGGCGCATCTGTCATCAGTATTTTAAAATTGCTTTACCGCGAGTTTGCATTTTTACTATTGATTGCATTTGTAATATCTGTTCCACTGGCGTGGTTTACTACATCAAGCTGGCTGCAAGGCTATGCATTTCGTATTAATATTCACTGGCTGTATTTTCTGCTTCCTTTTATTTTTATGATTGTTATTGCACTAATAACAGTAAGCTTTCAAACGATAAAAGCAGCGATTGCAAACCCCGTGAAAAGTTTGAGAACAGAGTAAGCAATTTGACAATAAGACAATTTCCTGCCTGGCGGCAGACAGGGAAAATTTGAAAATGAAAATCATACATCGCTAAATCATACATCAGAAATTCTATCTTATGTTTCGCAATTATTTCAAAACCGCTGTAAGAAATCTTTGGAAGAACAAAGTATTTTCTTTCATAAATATAATGGGTCTTGCGCTGGGCTTGGCGTGTAGTCTTATCATTATGTTATGGGTGAACGATGAATATAACGTAGATGCGTTTCATAAAAACGGTTCACAGTTATATAGTGTGTATGAAAAGCAATATCGCGATGATGGCGTGACTTCCTTTTTTGGTAGCCCCGGCATTATGGCTGACGAAATGAAACGTGTTTTGCCCGAAGTGCAATATGCAACAAACTACGACTGGAATGAATTAAGCACATTTGAAGCCAACAATAAAATAATAAAAGAAAGCGGCAATCATGCAGGGCCAGATTTTTTTAAAATGTTTTCTTATCCGTTATTGCAGGGCAACGCCATCACTGCGTTGAATGATCCATCAAGCATTGCTATTTCAAAAAAAATGGCTGAAGAATTTTTCGGTTCGCCAGAAGAAGCAATTGGAAAAACAATACGTTATCAAAACAACACCGATTTTAAAATATCGGCCGTATTTGATGATGTCCCCAAAAACAGTACTGTGCAATTTGATTTTATTTTAACCTGGGAACATTTCTTACAAGGCAATTCATGGGCGAAAGACTGGGGAAATAACGGTCCGTTATGTTTTGTAATGCTGCGCAAGGGAACGGATGCGGCAGCGTTTGAAAAAAAAATCACCCAATTTTTAGACGCTTATAATAAAGAACAAACAAAACGCTCTTACATACGTTTAGGCATTGAACGTTACGAAGATGTTTACCTGCATTCAAATTTTGATAAGAATGGAAATATTTCCGGCGGCAGAATTCAGTATGTAAAATTATTCAGCATTGTTGCCATATTTATTTTGCTGATTGGCTGCATCAACTTTATGAATCTTACAACGGCACGCTCTGTAAAACGTGCAAAAGAAATTGGTGTAAGAAAAGTGGTGGGTGCCGTTCGCTTTGCTTTAATACGACAATTTATTGGTGAAGCTTTGGTAATTGTAAGCATTGCAATAATTTTTTCTTTGCTGATTGCAATGCTTGTATTACCCACATTCAACCACGTTACAGATAAACAAATTCAGCTTCCGCTTCATGATTCAAAATTTTGGTTAAGCATAGCTGCCTTATTATTTGTTACCGGTTTTATTGCCGGCAGTTATCCTGCATTATATCTTTCTTCATTTAAACCTGTGCGTGTTTTAAAAGGCTCGATGAAATTCTCAAGCAGCGCATTATGGTTTCGCAAAGGGCTCGTTGTTTTTCAATTCGTGCTTTCAATTATTTTAATTATCGGAACCATCGTTGTCAGTAAACAGGTGAATTATATTCAAACAATGAATCTCGGTTACGACCGCGAAAATCTTTTATACATTCCATTAGAAGGAGATTTGCTTACCAGGTATGAATTATTTAAAAATGAATCACTAAAAACGCCCGGTGTAAAAGATGTAACACGTATAACAGATAATCCGACACAAATTGATAATGGCACAGGTGGTGTGCAATGGATTGGAAAAGACCCAAATCTTGATATTAATTTTTCGCAAACAGCGGTAGGTTATGATTTTATAAAAACAATGCATTTGGAATTAGCGCAGGGCAGAGATTTCTCGAAAGATTTTGCAACGGATTCTGTTGGTTATATTGTTAACGAATCTGCATTAAAAATTATTGGTTATAAAAATCCAATTGGCAAACCACTTACATTTTGGCGAAAACCGGGAACTATTATTGGCGTATTAAAAGATTTTCATTTTAATTCTTTGCATGAACCTATTCGCCCAATCGTATTGCGTTTAGGAGAAAATATCGAATATGGTCAGGCATTGATAAGAATGCAAGCCGGTAAAACAAAAGAAACACTCGCAAGTCTTGAAAAAATTTGTAAGGCCCTCAATCCAAAATTTCCATTTACTTATAAATTTTCTGATGAAGAATATGCAAAGCTGTATAAAAGTGAACAAGTAGTAACCAGGCTGGCAAACTACTTTGCATTTCTCGCCATATTTATTTCTTGTTTGGGATTATTAGGTCTTGTGATGTTTACCGCAGAACAACGCACAAAAGAATTTGGTATCAGGAAAGTGTTAGGCGCATCACCAGTTACATTATTCAATTTATTATCAAAAGAATTTTTATTGTTAGTGTTGATTGCATTGATAATCGCATCGCCGCTTGCATGGCTTGCAATGAACAACTGGCTGCAGGATTATGCATACAAAATTGATATGTCGTGGTGGATGTTTGTTGCGGCAGGCATTACTGCAATTGTAATTGCATTAATAACAATCAGTTTCCAGGCTATGAAAGCTGCAATGGCTAATCCTGTGAAGAGTTTGAGAACGGAATAAACTAATATGAATTATGAATTGAAAGAAAAACTTATAACCTACAACTTACAACTTAAAATTTCTTTATGTTTCGAAATTATTTAAAAATCGCCTGGCGCAATCTCATACAAAACAAGGTTTATAGCTTACTAAATATTCTTGGCCTTGCTGCCGGTATGGCTGTTGCTTTACTTATCGGTTTATGGGTGAGTTACCAGTTCTCATACGATCAGTTTTTGCCCAATCATAACCATATTTATAGAGTAGGAAAACAATACATTGATAACGGCTCAAAGCAAGTTGTAATGGCTACCCCACAACCACTGGCAGATGCATTGCATAATGATGTACCGGGTATCAAATATGTGGCAAGAACAGATTGGATGAAGCCGCACGGGCTTAGCGTTGGCGATAAAAAATTATATATGCCCGGTGGTATGGTAGAGAAAGATTTTCTTAAGATTTTTCAGTATTCATTCATAAAAGGCAATGCAAATAATGCCCTTGACGATCCTTACAGCATCGTGCTTTCGCATGCAACAGCCGTTGCATTGTTTGGCAATGAAGATGCAGTTAATAAAATAGTACGCATAGATAATGAGCATGATCTTAAAGTGTCTGCAGTTATGAAAGATCTTCCCGCAAACTCAACATTGCAGTTTAGTTTTCTTGTTCCTTTTGAATATGCGCTGCAAAACACTGAAGGCCTGAGAGCGAATGCTAATAACTGGAGCAACCTTACCCTTCAAACATTTGTGGCATTACAGCCTAATGTTTCTTATGCACAGGTTCAGCCTTTGCTAAATACGATTATTGCCAGGTATTATCCCCAGGAATTTAAAGAATCTAAATCTGTGGTTACTATGCAGCCTATGAATAACTGGCATTTATATGCCGATTATAAAAATGGAATAGCAACTGGGTTTATTGATTATGTAAAAATATTCAGCATCATTGGTATTTTGGTATTACTAATCGCTTGTGTAAACTTCATCAATCTTTCTACCGCACGATCTGAGAAAAGAGCAAGAGAAGTTGGTATACGCAAAGCTATTGGTTCAATACGCAGCCAGTTGGTTTTACAATTTTTGACTGAATCAATCGTTGTGGTTTGCATTGCATTTTGTATATGCTTATTGATTGTTCAACTTGTATTGCCCTCATTTAGCCAGCTAACATCTTCAGTTATCGTTATCCCCTATACCAGCGGTATATTTTGGTTATGTATGATGGCTTACGTTTTATTAACAGGCCTTGTTGCAGGCAGCAGGCCAGCTTTTTATTTGTCTTCGTTCAAGCCTATAAAAGTGTTGAAAGGAACAATGCAGGTTGGCAAGCTGGCGTTGATGCCGAGAAAGTTGTTAGTAGTGCTGCAATTTTCATGTTCAATAGTATTAATCATTAGCACAATTATTATTTACCAACAAATACAACACGCAAAAGACCGGCCTACTGGTTACGATGCCAACCGCCTGGTAATGACTGATGCAACTCCTGATATAAAACAAAATTTTGTTGCATTAAAAAATGAGCTGCTTCAATCAGGAGTAGTTACAGCAGTAACACAATCATCAAGTCCCATAACTGCTAATACAAATTATAACGCCATTCTGGAATGGCCTGGGCAATCAACCGGTGAAAATATTGATGTGGCAACGGTTGGTATTGCTGACGCTGATTATTTTTCAACGGTGGGTATGCAACTGGCGCAGGGAAGAAATTTTAAAGGAGCTATTGATTCATTCAACGTTATCGTAAATGAATCTGCCATAGCGGCAATGCATTTAAAAGATCCGGTAAATAAGTTGATAAGGTATGGCATAAGTGATAAACCAGTTCGGATAATTGCAGTTGCAAAAGACGCATTGATGAGTTCTCCATTTTCTAAACCCGAAGCAACCGTATTTTTTTATAATTCCAACCGTTCAAGAGTTGTTACTTATCGCCTGAACCCTGCAGTGAGTGCACAGCAGGCAATTAAAACGCTTCCAAAAATTTTCAACAAATACAATCCATCCGTTCCCTATGAATATAAATTTATTGATGATGCGTATGCAGCCAAATTTAAACTCGAATTATTAATTGGAAAGCTGGCAGGTTTGTTTGCAGCATTTGCCATTTTTATATCATGCCTTGGCTTGTTTGGTTTAGCTGCTTACACTGCAGAGCAACGCAATAAAGAAATTGGCATACGAAAGGTTTTAGGTGCTTCTATATCGCAAATATGGTTGATGCTTTCAAAAGATTTTGTGGCGCTTGTATTAATAAGTTGTGTGGTGGCAACACCGGTTGCTTTATATTTTTTGCATAACTGGCTGCAACAATATGAATACCGTATAAACATTGGAGCAAATGTATTTATTGCATCATCAGTAGCAGCCATATTAATTACACTGCTAACGATTAGTTTTCAAGCGGTAAAAGCTGCGATTGCAAACCCTGTAAAAAGCTTAAGAACGGAATAAAAATTTAGCTAACAGCTAATGGCTAATCGCTATTAACAAAATCAAAAACAATGTTTAAAAATTATTTCAAAACAGCATGGCGGAATCTTTTTAGAAACAAAGGATTTTCGATTAGTAATATTCTTGGTTTAGCTATCGGCATGGCATGCACCATTTTTATTTTATTGTGGGTGTATGATGAACTTACTTACGACCGGTTTCAAAAAAACTATGATAACATTTACCAGGTTATTGCTAACCGTAATTTTAATAACCAGGTTTTTACAGACAGAAGCATGGCGATGCCGCTTGCCAGTGCACTTGAAAACAGTTCGCCACAAATAAAACATGCAGTTGTTACAACATACCAGCAACAAAATGTACTTGGCTATAATAACAATAAAATAAAGAAAGATGGTTATATAGTAAGCGACCATTTCTTCGATGTTTTTTCATGGCAATTTGTAAAAGGAAATGCCGCGACCGCATTGAAAGACCCTAACTCTATTGTGCTTTCAGAAGATGCAGCAAAGGCTTTTTTTGGAAAGGCAGACCCAATTAATAAAATACTTACAATTGATAACGATAGAAGTGTAAAGGTTACAGCAATTGTTAAGCATGCACCAAACAATTCTACATTTCAATTTGATTGGATAATACCATTTAACTACAATGATTCAAATACAAAGCGCTCAATGAATGAATGGATAAATTCTTCGTGGAATGTTTTTATACAAACAGTGCCGGGCGTCGACACATCTTTACTAAATAGAAACATCACAAAAATAAAAAGGTCGCATGCAAAAGATGAAATCAGTAGCTACTTTGTTTTCCCAATGAGCCACTGGCATTTGTACAGCGATTTTGAAAATGGTAAAAACACGGGCGGCATGATTGAGTACGTACGTTTGTTCTCCATCATTGCTATTATTATTCTGCTCATTGCCTGTATCAACTTTATGAATCTCTCAACAGCAAGAAGTGAAAAACGTGCAAAAGAAGTAGGCATCAGGAAAACACTTGGCTCAAATAAAAAACAATTGATATCGCAATTCTTTTGCGAGTCATTTATCTTAACATTTATTGCGTTTATTCTCGCAATTATTACAGTTGCTTTATTGCTGCCTTCATTTAATTTAATGGTTGATAAACATCTTTCTTTAGGCATAATGCAGCCTATGTTTTGGATCATGTCGTTGGGCATTATTTTATTCACCGCATTTATTGCTGGCAGCTATCCTGCATTATATCTTTCTTCATTTAATCCGGTAAAAGTTTTAAAAGGAACGATTGTCGCTGGCAAAAAAACAATATTACCAAGGCACGTGTTGGTGATTTCACAATTTGTGATTTCTATTTTATTAATCTCTGCTACTATTATTGTTTACCGGCAATTGAAACATGTGCAGGAACGTGATATGGGCTATAATCCCAATGGCCTGGTAATGATTCCTTCCACGCCAGATACCGATAAAAGCTTTGCTGCAATTAAACATGAATTGCTTGCATCCGGTATTATCACCGGTGTTACAAGAACCTCCTCTCCTATTACGGAAGTTTGGTGGAATACAGGCGCACCGGATTATGATGGCAAGCCTGCCAATTCGCAAATTATTATGGGAGGCTTAGGTACTGATGTTGATTTTGCAAAAACAATGCACGTAAAAATGTTGCAGGGACATGATTTTACAGGAACGCCTGCAGATTCATCTTCAATGATGTTGAATAAAGCTGCCGTTGACGCCATGAAATTGAAAAATCCAATCGGCAGGCAAATGCGTTATGGAAGAACGTATACTATAACCGGTGTTACAGACAATGTCATCATGACTTCTCCGTTCGAACCGGCTTATCCAATGCTGATTGTATATAATGGTAATAATTCAAGCACGAACACTATGCGTATTAAGAACGGAGTGCCTGCACAAAAGGCGATTGCATTGTTAGAAACTGTATTTAAAAAATATAATCCGTCTGTACCTTTTGAATATAAGTTTGTTGACCAGGAGTTTCAAAAGAAATTTATCACGGAAAAGTTAATCAGTAAGCTCACAAATATTTTTTCTGCGTTGGCAATTTTTATATGTTGCCTTGGCCTTGCAGGCCTGGCATCATTTACAATTGAAAAACGTTTCCGGGAAATTGGCGTACGCAAAGTATTAGGAGCAAGTGTTCAGCAACTGCTCATGCTTATATCAAAAGAATTTTTGAAGCTTGTTCTAATTGCATTTGTAATTGCCGTGCCACTTACTTATTGGTTAATGACTAACTGGCTTGAAAATTATAAGTACCGCATCAATATTAATTCGTGGCTATTTGTTATTGTTGGCGTTGTGATGTTTGCATTAACATTGGTTGTAGTGAGTCTAAATACAATTAGAGCGGCGACCGCAAATCCTGTAAAAAGTTTAAGAACGGAATAAAGAATTCAGCAATGTGGCTATTTGAAAATTAGAAAAATGAAGAAACTAACGACTTAGAACATATAATTTAATACTTCTGTCATGTTTAAAAATTATTTTAAAGCCGCATGGCGCAATTTGATGAAGAATAAAACTTTTTCTCTCATCAACATTGCTGGCTTATCAATTGGTATGGCCGCATGTTTGCTGATATTACAGTATGTAAGTTTCCAGTTAAGCTTCGACCAATTCAACAAAAATGCTCCGGATATTTATCGTGTGGTGAATGACCGTTACCAAAACGGAAAACTTGCGCAACATGGAACAATAACGTATTCTGCTATTGGCAAAGCCATGCAGGACGATTTTCCCGAAGTAATTAATCATACACGTGTTGAACCGTTCGATAACCAAATAATAACATATGACAATAAAAAATTAGGAGATCTGCATGTTCTTGCAGTTGACAATTCTTTTCTTTCCATGTTCTCCTATCCTATTATTGCAGGTGATAAAATAAACGGATTACAAAACCCTAATTCTGTAGTTCTCACTGAAACACTTGCACGAAAAATCTTTAGCATTAAAGGAAATAATTTTGAGTCGTTGGTTGGAAAAACAATTGTTATCTCGCGGGATTCACTGCCTTATAAAATAACAGCCATTGCAAAAGACGCCCCTGAAAATTCTCATTTAAGTTTTGACATGTTGGTTTCTTATAACACATTATATTCTGGTGGTAATGCCGGCTGGCCACAAGCTGATTATGATTTCCGGGATTCTGATTTCTGGCATTACATTCAATTAAAACATGGAACAAATTATAAAGCCCTTGAAGCAAAGCTGCCTGCATTTAGTGACAAACATTTCCAGGGAAGTAAAGTTTCAGGCAGCGTTGAAAAATTTTATTTACAACCGCTTTCAAGAGCGCATCTCTATTCTGACTTTGAATACGAAATAGGTAATACAGGAAGTGCAACTGTTGTATGGGGTTTATTGATAATTGCTTTTCTAATTATCACTCTCGCATGGATAAATTATGTAAATCTTTCAACCGCAAAATCAATGGAACGTGCAAAAGAAGTAGGTGTTAGAAAGGTTGCAGGTGCCAGCAAACAACAACTCATCAAACAATTTCTTACCGAGTCGCTTATCATTAATCTTATTGCCCTTTCAATTGCTTTTTTAATTGTAACACTTGTTCAACCCGGCTTTAACAGCCTGGTGCAACACAAGCTTTCACTATTTTATTTATTGGAAAAAGGATTGAACGGTTATAACATCAGCGCTTCATTAGTCATACTCATTATTGCCGGTATTTTTGTCTCAGGATTTTATCCCGCATTCGTGCTTTCATCATTCAAACCAATTCTTGTTTTAAAAGGAAAATTTATTACATCGGGCAGAGGAATTTTTCTTCGAAAGATTTTAGTAGTAGGACAATTTGCTATAACCATAATGCTCATCATCGGTTCGCTGGTTGTTTACAAACAAATGAGTTTTGTAAGTAAGCAAAATCTTGGAATGAACCTTTCGCAAATATTAGTTGTAAAACCTCCCATACTTACGGGATGGGATTCAACTTTCATCAGCAAGGAAAATTCTTTTAAAAATGAATTGAAGCAATTACCGCACATACAAAGCGCATCAGTAATTGGCAGAACACCTGGTGTTGAAATGGCAAGAACATTTGATGTGCGGCGCACAGATGTAAACACCGATAATAAACTATCTATGCGCAATACAAGCGTTGATGCTGATTTTATAAATGT
>Ga0068852_100003018_pt1 | contig 11710 bp, 4 predicted proteins | sample KBSCornC22_FD_66594 | JGI IMG/M metagenome (GOLD analysis project Ga0068852, IMG submission 66594) | Corn rhizosphere microbial communities from Kellogg Biological Station, Michigan, USA - KBS Corn C2-2 | ecosystem: Host-associated > Plants > Roots > Rhizosphere > Soil ... | reverse complement strand
TCTTCATCACGCACCTGCACTCCGATCACACGCTCGGCTATCCCGATCTGATTCTCTCGCCATGGACGCTCGGCGAGGCGCGCCAGTCGTTACAGGTGTTCGGGCCGAGCGGAACGCGCACGATGACGGATCACCTGCTCGCGGCGTACGCGGAGGACATTCGGATTCGCTCGGGGGCTGGTGGCGACGCACCTGGCGTCGCGCCACCGCGGGTCGACGTGCACGAGATCGCGCCCGGTGTCGTGTATCGCGATTCGCTCGTGACCGTCACCGCCTTCGCGGTCCACCACGGGACGTGGCCGCAGGCCTTCGGGTTCCGCTTCCAGACGCCGGATCGCGATATCGTCATCTCGGGTGACGCCGCGCCGCCATCGGCGATTCCGGCGCAGTGCCGTGGCTGTGACGTCCTCATCCACGAAGGCGGCAACTTCCACCGCGACAGCACGGATGCGTATCGCCGTGCCTTCCACACGTCGATGGAGGACATGCTGGAGATCGTGCGCGTCGCGCGCCCGAAGCTGTTGATCCTGTACCACCAGCGTCCCGGGAACAACGAGGCAGGTCTGCAATTCATCCAGCACGGTTACGACGGACGCGTCGTCGTCGCAAAGGATCTGGACGTGTACTGACGCGCCGTACTGCATGCCCTGGTTCGTAGCGACGCTCGACACTGCAGGCACATTCGAGGAGGACGACGATGGACGAGAAGAAGATCATCGCGGTCGTGGGCGCCACCGGTGCACAGGGCGGTGGACTGGTGCGCGCCATCATGGCGGACGCGAACGGGCCGTTCACGGCGCGTGCACTCACGCGTGACGCCAACTCGGAGAGGGCGCGCGCGCTTGCGGCACTCGGCGCCGAAGTCGTTGCCGCCGACGTGGATGACGCGGCGAGCCTCGAGCGCGCCTTCGCCGGCGCGTACGGCGCGTACTGTGTCACGTTCTTCTGGGACCACTTCTCCGCTGACCGGGAGATCGCCGAAGCGCGCGCGATGGCGCAGGCCGCACAGCACGCGGGGCTGCAGCATGTCATCTGGTCCACGTTCGAGGACACGCGAAAGCTGGTTCCGCTGGGCGACGATCGCATGCCCACACTGCAGGGGCGGTTCAAGGTCGCGCACTTCGATGGAAAGGCGGAAGCGAACGCGGAGTTCACGAAGCGCAACGTCCCCACGACGTTTCTCCTCACGTCGTTCTACTGGGAGAATTTCATCAACTTCGGCGCGGGACCGCAGCGCGCGCCCGACGGGGCGCTGGTCCTGACCATGCCGCTGGGCCAGAGCAAGCTCCCGAGCATGGCCGCCGAGGACATCGGCAAGGCGGCGTACGGCATCTTCAAGCACGGCCGCGAGTTCATCGGGAAGACCGTCGGAATCGCCGGTGAGCATCTCACTGGCGCACAGCTGGCGGCCGGCATGACGAGAGCGCTCGGCGAGGAGGTCCGCTACAACGACGTCCCGCCCGAGGTGTATCGCGGCTTCGGATTTCCCGGGGCCGACGACCTGGGGAACATGTTCCAGTACAATCGCGACTTCGCCGACGAGTTCTGCGGTGATCGGGATCTCGCGCGCTCGCGCGCGCTGAATCCGGAGCTGCAGACGTACGATCAGTGGCTCGCGCGGAACGCGGACAGGATCCCGATCCCGTAACGAGGCACGGGCCACATCAAAAAGTTGTCCGGCGTCTACGGAATGACGATCGTCGCCGTCCTTCCCGTCATCGCACTGTTGAACGCCGGCACGTCGTGCCGCAGCAGCGCCGCGTACGCGGCGCGTGTGGCGGTGAGCTCCTGCTCGATCGACGTGAGCACCGCATGCGACGCATCGGTCGGGCGCGTGTCGGCCCCGCCAGCGACGTCACCCGCGCCGCTCCCGACCTCGCCCGAGAGCCAGATCAGGTTCATGTACACACGGTAGCGCTCGGTGTAATACTTGTCGTCGCTGTTGAGATCCTCGGCCGAGAGGAGATGCAGCTCTACGTCGAGCATCCTGCGATCCAGCGCATCGAGCGCGGCGACGACGCTGGCGTCGGGCGTGATCACATCCGTGGTGCTCGCGCCGTTACCTGTGCGCCCGCCCGCCGCGCTCGCGCTCGCATCCGTGGTCGTTCCCGTGCGCGCGTCCTCAATCTGCTTGCGCATGACCTCGAGCGCGTTGATCATCTTCACCGCCGAGTCCATGTCGTCGCGGATGCGGATCTGCATGCGCGTCGACGCGGCGAGATCGGCGGCGCTCGTCGTGATCTCCCCGTCCTTCAAGATCAGGAGCTGCGTCGATCGTGGCGCGAGCCCGTCGCCGCTCACACGCACCGTGTACCGGCCGGGAACCGCGATGGGGCCGGTGGCTTCGGGGCCTTGGATTCCCCAGTGCGTGATCGGGCGCACGTGCTTGTTGTGGAAGCGCGGCTCCTCCCAGATGTGTGGGTTGTCGGCGGGTGTCGTGCGCAGATCGACCTGCTTGGGCGCGTCGTAGCGCAGGTCCCACGACACGCGGTTGAAGCCGGCGCGCGTCGCCACGCGCATCGTGCGGATGGTGTGCCCCGTCGAGTCCAGGATCGCGACCACCACCGGATGCTTCGTCGCCGACGCGAGCGCGAATGTGATCTCGGCGTGCCCGCTGCGCGCCTGACGATAGCCGGGGTGCGGACGGTACAGCGTGATCGCACCGCCTGCCGCCGCTGGAACGCTGTCCTCGAGTGGCGCGATGTCGCGCAGGATGTAGATGCCGCGCCCGTACGTCGAGATGACGACGTCGTGCCACTTCTTCGGGACGACGATCCAGTCCACCGGCACCGCTGGGAGCCCTTCGCTGAAGTGCGTCCAGTGCGCGCCGTCATCGAGCGAGTAGTAGAATGCGTGCCCGGTCCCTGCGAAGAGCATTCCCCTGCGATTGGGATTCTCCGCAACCGCCATGACGTAGTCGAGCGGATGACCGCGCGGCAGGTCGCCGGTGATGTTCGTCCACGTCCTGCCGTAGTCGGTGGTCTTGTAGATGTACGGCAGTCGATCGTCCATCATGTGGAAGTCGATCGCGACGTACGCGGTGGCCGGATCGAAGTGCGACGGCTCGATCTTTCGGATCGTCCCCCATGCCGGAAGTCCGTGCATGTTGCGCGTGACGTTGGTCCAGCGCCCGCCATGGTTGCGTGTGTACCAGAGCTGACCGTCGTTCGTCCCCGCCCAGATGAGCCCCGTGCGGATCTCCGACGGCGCGATGGCGAAGACGACCTCACCGTAGAACTGCCCGAGGTTGTCCTGCACGATCCCGCCCGACGGGACGATGCGCGACGGATCGCGCGTCGACAGATCGGGACTGATCACGCGCCAGTGCTGGCCGCGATCGGAGGTGCTGAAGACGACCTGGCACCCGTAGTACACGGTGTTGTGATCGAACGGATCGATCGCGAGCGGCGGCGTCCAGTGGCAGCGATACTTCACTTCGTTCGGCGGCGAGTCGAGCGTGTGGATTCCGGGCGCGACGGAGCGCGCCAGCTTGGACTTGCCATCCCAGCGCGTGACCTCGTTGCCGTAGCAACTCGCCCACACGATGTCGGCGTTGGTTGGATCCGGCAGCGTGAAGCCGGACTCGCACCCGCCCAGGGGACGCTCCCACGTGGAGCCACGCGAGCGAAAGCGTGCGCGCGCCGAATCGCGTGCGATCGAGTCCGCACGCTCCGCGCTGTCTTCGGGTGAGAGGTGGCGAATACGGGCGAGCGCGACGCTGTCGGCGACGTGCACGCTGTCGGCGATGTGTGTGCTGTCACCTCTCGCTGCGGCCGTCGAGTCGCCGCCCATGCCGCGTGGCGTGCGCTTCGGCATCGGTGGTCCGTTGCGTCCCTGCGGCGAGCCTTCAGGCGCCGTACTTGGCCCGCGCATCGTCCCGTTGTCCTGACGATTGGTGTAGAGCCAGTACGGCACGCGGTTGTCGACGGCCACGTGGTACGCCTGCGCGTTCGGGAGCTCGACGTTCTTCCACGTCTTCCCGCTGTTGGTGCTGAGATGCGCACCGGCATCGTCGGTGATGCCGATCCGGTCCGGGCGCATCGGGTCGAACCAGATGTCGTGATTGTCGCCGCCCCATGGGACGTCGCGGAACGTCTTCCCGCCGTCCATCGACTGGAAGAACGAGCTGTTGGCGACGAGGACGCGATCGGCGTTTGCGGGTGAGACGGCGATGCGGATGTAGTAGCCCGCGCGTCCGATGAGTGCGCGCGCCCAATTGACGACGTGCCACGACGCGCCGCCGTCGTCGGAGCGCCACACCGAGCCCTGATCGGCCGTCTGGATGAGCGCGTACACGCGCTTCGCGTTCGTGGGCGCGACCGCGACGTCGATCTTGCCGAGTGGTGAGACAGGGAGTCCGTGGCCGGTGAGGTGCGTCCACGTGGTGCCGGCGTCGTGCGAGACGTACACGCCGCTCGAGGGACCGCCGCTGTACATCGCGTACGTGTGCATCTCGACCTGCCACATCCCGGCGAAGAGGACGTCGGGATCGTGCGCGTCGAGCGTGAGCCCGGAGCATCCCGTGTTCGCGTCGACGAAGAGGACGCGCTGCCACGTCGCGCCGCCGTCGGTCGTACGATACACGCCGCGCTCCTGCTGCGGCCCGGTCACGCGTCCGAGCGCGCAGACGTAGACGATGTTGGGATTGGTGGGATGGACGATGATGCGTCCGATGCGTCCCGTCTCGCGAAGTCCCATGTTCTTCCACGTCGCGCCGGAATCGGTGGAGAGATAGATCCCGTCGCCGGCGATGTCGGCGTCGCGGATGGCCCACGCCTCGCCGGTGCCGGCCCAGACCATCGCGTGATTGGACGGTGCGATCGCGAGTGCGCCAATCGCCTGCACCGGCTCCTTGTCGAACACGGGAGCGAAGGTGCTCCCGCTGTCGCTCGACTTCCACACGCCCCCCGACGCATTACCGACGTACCAGGTGCGCTCGTCGCCCGGCACGCCGACGATGGCGGCGATGCGTCCGCCGGCGGCGGGCCCCATCATCTCGAAGCGGAAGGGGTCCTGGGCGGGGGCGCGAACGACGGCGGTGTCGCGCTGGGCCTGCGCCGACGCCGACGGAAGCGCGGTCGCGAGGACCGCAAGCGTTGCGGCCGCGAGCATCCGACCGAGGGACGTGCGTCGCGTGCGCTCTGTACGCGATGCAGATGTAAGGAAAGTGTTGCCAGGACTGGGCGCGTGGAGCATGGCAGTGACGGGCGGTGTGGGCGGCAGAGACCGGGCCGGCGGCGCGCCGATGATGGCGCGCCGACAATTTTACAAATCGGTCGGCCGAGGGGCGACGATGCACGATCCCGACAAGTCGCCAACCCGACTCTTGCGCAATTCTAGCCGGATAGTATATCCGGGCCAGGGATATTGTATCCAATTTGTGCACCGTCCGCGGCAGCCGCCAACCTGCCCGCCCGGCCGCACCGCGCGCACGTCTCCCCTGGAGGACCGATGAAGCGATTGCTCGTGTCCATCGCCACGCTCACAGGTTGTCTGTGGCTCGCCGCTCCACCCGTCGCCGGCGCACAGGGTGCCGCCACGATCCACGGACGCGTCACCACGGAGGCGGGAGAGCCGCTCCCTGGGGCGTCCGTCGCCGTCGCGGCGCTGCACGCCGGCGCCGTCACCGACGAGAGTGGGCAGTACTCCTTCACCATCCCCGACGGCCGGCTCACCAGCGCCCCGGTCACGCTGACCGCCCGCCGGATCGGCTACTCCTCGCGCAGCGCGCCGATCACCCCGCGTGCCGGCGCCTCCATCACGATGGACTTCAAGCTGAGCGCCGTCGCCGCCAGCCTGCAGGGCGTCGTCATCACCGCCCTCGGCGTCCAGCGCGAGAAGAGCCAGCTGGGGACCGCGCAGCAGGAGCTCAGTACCAAGGAGCTCAACGCGACCCACGCGCAGAACTTCGTCGATCAGCTCCAGGGGAAGGTCGCGGGCATGGCGGTCACTGGCTCCGGCACGCCCGGCGCGTCGACCAAGATCACCATCCGCGGCTCCAACTCGATCAACGGCGACAACACGCCGCTCTTCGTCGTCGACGGCGTCCCGGTCTCGAGCGACGACCGCGGCGGCTCCTTCAACGTCGGCTCGCTCTCCAACGCCGCCAATTCGGGGCTCGACATGGGTGACGTCATCAACGACATCAACCCCGAGGACATCGAGACCGTCTCCGTCCTCAAGGGCCCGAACGCCGCGGCGCTGTACGGCTCGCGCGCGGCGAACGGCGTCATCGTCATCACCACCAAGCACGGCGCCAACACCAACGCGAAGCTGCGCACCGAGCTCACGTCGACCTATACCTGGGACACGCCGTCCATCTACATGGACTGGCAGAATCTCTACGGACAGGGCTCGGCCGGGAAGTTCGCCTTCGTGGATGGCAAGGGCGGCGGCGTCAACGACGGCTACGACCAGAGCTACGGCCCCCGCCTCAACGGCCAGCTGATTCCGCAGTTCGACAGCCCGGTCGTCAATGGCGTTCGCCAGGCCACGCCGTTCGTCGCCCATCCGGACAACTCCGACAGCTTCTTCCAGACCGGGCACGACATCTCGAACACCTTCGCGGTCTCGGGCGGCACGGACAACGCGAACGGGCGGTTCTCGATCGGCAACACCGACGTGAAGGGCGTCATCCCGAACAACACGTTCCGCACGCTGACGACGTCGCTCGCCGGCAACTTCCGCATCGGCACGCGCTTCAGCTCGGCGGCGACGTTCCAGTACGTCCAGAACGACGCGCACAATCGCCCGGGCCAGGGCTACAACACCGGGATCCTCGAGCAGTTCATCTGGTTCGGCCGCCAGGTCGACATGAACGAGCTCAAGGCGCAGCAGTACGACCCGAACGGGAACCTCTACAACTGGAACTACAACTTCCACAACAACCCGTACTGGCTGCAGAACTACAACCCCGAGTACGACGTCCGGCATCGCACACTCGGCACCGTGAGCGGCACGTACACGGTCGCGAGCTGGCTGAACGCCACGCTGCGCGGTGGGCAGGACTACTACAACTGGAACATCAACCGCGACTTCGCGGCCGGCAACATCCAGTACTCCGATCCGAACTACGCCGGCGCCTTCTCCGACGCCAACCAGAACAACACCGAGAGCAACGTCGATCTGCTCTTCAACGCCAACAAGTCGCTGACGCAGCGCATCGCGTTCAACGGCCTGCTCGGCAGCACGCTGCGCCGCAACCAGTACGGCAGCTCGAACATCTCCACGCCCGGCATCTCGGTCCCGGGGATCTACAACGTCTCCAACGCCGCGATCACGCCGACGCTGCAGCAGTTCGCGTCGCAGCAGCGCGTGAACAGCATCTACGAGTCGGCGGCGTTCACGTGGGACGACTGGTGGACGGTCGAGGGGACCGGCCGCACCGACTGGTCGTCCACGCTGCCGCAGGGGCACAACTCGTATTTCTACCCGGGCGTCAACACCTCGATGGTGCTGACGAACGCGATTCCACGGCTCAAGTCGCGGTTCCTGAGCTACGCCAAGCTGCGCGGTGCCTACGCGCGCGTGGGCAACAGCGCGACGCCGTACCAGCTCGCGACGGTATTCCAGGGCGCGTCCACCAAGTTCGGAGCGCTGCCGCAGTTCTCGCTCTCCGACAATCTCGCCAACGCCAACCTCAAGCCGGAGCAGACGACCAGCGCCGAGATGGGCGCCGAGCTCGCGTTCTTCGACAATCGCGTGACGATGGATGCGAGCTACTACGACAAGAAGACGAAGAACCAGATCCTCAACCTCGTGATTCCGCCGACGTCCGGCTACGGAACGCAGGCGATCAACGCGGGACAGATCTCGAACAAGGGCTTCGAGGCGTCGGTCTCCCTGACGCCGCTCCGCTCCACGAACGGCTTGAACTGGACCAGCACCTTCAATTACGCGACGAATCACAGCACGGTCGACGCACTGTACCCGGGACTCACGACGGTCGTTCTCGGCACGCAGCGTAGCGCGTCCGTCACGGCGACGACCGGCCGGCCGTATGGTGAGCTCACCGGCTACACCTTCCTGCGCGACTCGGCGACGGGGAAGCTGCTCACCTCGGGCGGTCTCCCCATTCGCGGGCCGGTGGCCGATCTCGGGAACATCAATCCGCGATGGGTCGGCGGCTGGAACAACGTGTTCAAGTACCGTCGGCTGACCGCGAGCTTCCTGCTCGACTTCCACGAAGGCGGCGTCTTCTTCAGCAACACGAACATGATGTGCGACCAGAGCGGCATGTGCGCGAACACGCTGCGCGGCCGCGAGGTCGACTGGAACAAGCCGGGTATCGTCGTGAACGGCATCGACAAGAAGACGGGTCAGGCCAACGCGGTCAACGTCACGTCGGAGCAGTACTTCCAGTCGCTCTGGCTCATCAATCAGGCGTACACGTACGACGACAGCTACGTGAAGCTGCGCGAGCTGCGTGTCGGGCTCGACCTGCCGTCGTCGTTCGCGAGCCGCGTGAACGCGTCGGCGATGTCGCTCTCGCTCGTCGGGCGGAATCTGTGGACGCACACCAACGTGCCGAACATCGATCCTGAGTTCACCTACAGCACCGGGAACGCGCAGGGACTGGAGTTCGCGCCGATGCCGACGAATCGCAGCATCGGACTCACGCTCCAGGTCACGCCGTGATCGGCCACCGTACCCCAACGAGGACTCCATGAACAAGATCTGGCTTCGAGGCCTTCCCGGTCTCGCGCTCGTGGCCGGCGCGGTGGCGTGCAACAGCGCGGACATCACGACGGCCAACCGCAATCCCAACAATCCGACGACCGCACCGGCGGGCGCGCTCTTCACCAGCGCGACTGCGGCTTCGGTGCGCCGCTGGGTCGGCTTCGGTGGCCCGGCGATCATCGTGCAGCAGCTCGCGAACACCACCTATCCGACGTCGGATTCGTACATCGGCCTGCAGGCCGACGCGACGACCGGCAACTTCAACTCCGCGTACACGAACGACCTGCAGGACTTCCGGCAGGTCATCTCGAAGGGGAGGGCCGCCGGGCAGGCCGGCGTGTACGGTCCCGCGATGGTGATGCAGACGTGGGACTTCAGCTACCTCACGGACGAGTGGGGCAACGTCCCGTACAGTGACGCGCTCAAGGCGGACTCCGCCGTCGTCGCGCCCAAGTACGACGCGCAGAAGAGCATCTACGCGGGCTTCTTCACCACGCTCAAGGCAGCCGCCGACGCGATGGCGGCCGATCCGGCCGGCGATCCGGGGCTCGGCAGCGCCGACGTGATCTACGGCGGCAACGTGACCGAGTGGCGACGTTTCGCGAACTCATTGCACGCGCGGTACGCGCTCCGCATCGTGAACGTCGATCTCGCGACGGCGGACGCCGAGCTCAAGGCGGCGTTCTCCGATCCGGCCGGCGTCTTCCAGTCCAACAGCGACAATGCGCGGCTGGTGTGGCCGGGTGACGGCGTTTCGGACAACCCGTTCGCCGACAACCTGAAGACACGCGACGACGCGCGCCTCGCGCGCACGATGACGTCGCTCATGATCCCCGACAACGATCCGCGCCTGCGCGTCTACGGCCAGCCGGTGGTGGACTCGAGCGTGTACACGAACGGCTACGGCGGCATGCCGCAGGCGCTCCTGCAGGACTCGGCGAATGCGTGGTACCGCAAGGCGTCGCGCCCGGGGACGACCTTCTACCCTGGCGTCACCTCCTACGGCACGTTCGGCACGTCGGCGGGGCTGAGCCAACCCTCGTATCTCATGACGTACGCCGAAGTGATGTTCATCAAGGCGGAGGCGGCCGAGCGCGGGCTTGGTGGCCTCGCACCGGGCGAGGCAGCGGGCGACTACAATGCGGCCATCACCGCGTCGCTCCATCAGTGGGGAATCACGGATGCGTCGACCATCGCGAACTTCCTGGCGGATACGAGCGTCGCGTACAAGGGCGGCGTGCCGGGGCTCAAGCAGATCGCGGTGCAGAAATGGCTCGCGCTCTTCTCGGACGACGGGCAGGCGTGGGCCGAGTGGCGACGTACCTGTCAGCCCTCGAACGTCGTGCCAGGACCGGCGACCATCGTTCCGTACATCCCGCGCCGATTCTACTACTCGACGACCGAGGCGTCGGTGAACGCGGCCAACCTGAACGCGGCGATCACGGCACAGGGTCCGGACAACTTCGCCACGCGCGTGTGGTGGGACACCAACCCGAGCGCCGCACCCACCTGTTCGTAGCGCGAGACGCAGTCGTATGAACGAAGACCGCCGGGAGCACCTCGCTCCCGGCGGTCTTCGTTCGTGCATCAGTGATCGGCGCCGCCCGTCACGCCATCACGGCGTCGACCGCGTGAGACGAGCTGGCGACTCCGAGCATCCGGAGCCTGACGGGATCGCCGCCGGCGGCAGCGGCGTGAGGTGTGCGCGCGAGAGCAACGCGTTCACGCGCGGGATGTCGGTGGACTGCAGCGTCTTCAACGCCGCCACGGCCGCGTCGATCTGGCCGCAGTTCGTCTCGATCGCGGCAAGGTCGCTCGGCGTCGGACGCAGGTCGCCGAAGTCCGCATCCTCGAGGTGTCTCGCCAGGTCACGGTTCGCGACGCCGAAGGCGGCCGTGGAACCGTTCGCGATCGCCTCGAGCTTCTGGTCGAGGGCGCGAGCCGCAGGGAGGAGCTCCGCGGCCACCGACGTGCCCGCGGCTCGCACCGTGTCGGCCGCAAGTCGCGCGCGGATGCTGTCGATCTGCATCACGCCGCGGTAGCTCGCCGCCATCCCCGCCGTGATGCGACGCTCGGCGGCGAGCTGCGCATCCAGGTCCTGCTGCGAGATGGTGACGCGCGGATCGTTCACGAGCGTGAGCGGCTGCGTGTACGTTTTGTCGCCGACGTGCAGCTCCACGGTGTACTTCCCGGGGACCGCGATCGGTCCCGGTGGCTGCACGCGCGGCGTGTTCCCCTTCACCGCGTGCCACGTGAGCGTGTATTCCGTGTACGTGAGCAGGTTGCCGTAGTAGCCGTACGGCAGCGTCGCGGGATCGGGATAGCGAAGATCCCACAGCACGCGATGCGTTCCCGCCGACGTCGGAAGCCCTTCGGGCTTCGCGAACCAGTACATCGGCACGTTCGGCATCAGCGCCGGGGGCGGCGCGACGTTCGTGTACTGCCGCACGAGATTGCCCTGCGCGTCGCGAATGGAGAGCGAGATCGGTCCCGTCGCGGGCGCTTTGAGGTGGTAGTAGATGATCGCCCCTTCGGGTGCGTTCTCACCGGCGGGAACCTCGGGTGGACGCGGCGTGTCCTGATCGTTGTCCCAGCGAACGCGAAGTGTCTTCTCCGGTGTGTAGAGATAGGCGCCGGATGCCGCCATCGCGACGCGGGCCTGCCGCAGCGGCGTCACGTCGTCGAGCACCCAGAACGCGCGACCGTACGTGGAGATCACGAGGTCGTTGCCATGCACGGCGAGGTCGCTCACCACCGTCGTCGGAAGATTGAGCTGCAGCGACTGCCAGTGGTCACCACGATCGAAGGAGACCCACGCCCCCGTGACCGTACCCGCGTAGAGCAGGTTCGCGTCGACGGGATCCTCGCGCACCGATCGGACGAGCGCGTCATCTGGAAGTCCCGCGACGACCTTCGTCCAGTGCGCGCCCGCGTCGGTGGTGCGATAGATGTACGGATGCGCGTCACCCGGCGCGCTGACCGTCGCGTACGCGACCGCTGCGTCGTGGTGCGACGCGTCGATCACGCCGAT
>Ga0068852_100003016_pt1 | contig 11712 bp, 10 predicted proteins | sample KBSCornC22_FD_66594 | JGI IMG/M metagenome (GOLD analysis project Ga0068852, IMG submission 66594) | Corn rhizosphere microbial communities from Kellogg Biological Station, Michigan, USA - KBS Corn C2-2 | ecosystem: Host-associated > Plants > Roots > Rhizosphere > Soil ... | reverse complement strand
GCCGTCGAGGAGAGCGGTCCCTGCTGGCCCCAGCCCGTCATCCGCCCGTAGACGATCTTGGGGTTACGCGCCAGCACCTCGTCCGGGCCGATGCCCAGCCGCTCGGCGACGCCCGGCCGGAATCCCTCGATCAAGGCGTCACAGGACTCCGCGAGGCGCAACACCACCTCGGCGCCACCTGTTTGCTTCATGTCCACGCCGATCGACCGGCGGCCGCGCCCCAGCGGGCCGGCCGGCAATCCGCCGAACAGCCCCGGCGGCCCCAGCTTGTCGATCCGGACGACCTCGGCCCCGAGATCAGCGAGCAACATCCCCAAGAACGGCACCGGCCCGATCGCCGGAAGCTCGAGAACCCTGACGCCTGACAGCGGACCGGGCACAAATACCTCCAGAGACAGCGAGTGGTCAGTTAGACGCCGAGTGGTCAGTTATACGCGCCCACTCGCCCCAAAACTGCCCACTCGACGGGCCGCAAGGAAACGCGACGAGAAGCGCTGGCGGAGCGAGCGCTGAAGGGCGGATGGCGTGCAACGAGCGTGGACGGGCCTGGCGGGAGCCCGACGAAGGAGGGCGGATGGCTGCGAGTGCACGCCATCCGCCCTTCAACGACCCAACGGGACTCAGAACTTCTCGGAGTTCTCCGCCTTCTTACGCAGCAGCGGGTTCGGCGCGAACCGCTCGCCGTACTTGTCCGCGAACTCGTCCGCGCGCGCAACGAACGCAGCAACCCCACCGGGGAACCCGTTGATGTACTGCAGCACGCCACCGGTCCACGGCGGGAAGCCGATGCCCATGATCGAGCCGATGTTGGCGTCCGCGGTAGTGATGATCACGCCCTCCTCGACGCAGCGCGCCGACTCGACGGCCTCGATCACCAGCATGCGCTCGGAGAGCTCGTGCAGGTCGACCTTCGAAGGGTCGCCGACCACTGGGAACACCTCGGCCAGGCCGGACCACAGGCCCTGACGCTTGCCGTTCTCGTCGTAGTCGAAGAAGCCGGCACCGCGCAGGCGCCCCGGGCGGCCGAGCTCGACCATCTTCTCGACGATTGCTTCGGCCGGGTGCGGCACGTAGGTCTTGCCGTCGGCCTCCTGACCCGCGCGCGTCTCGTTGCGGATCTTGAGGAACAGCTCCATGTTGAGCTCGTCGGCCAGCTGCAGCGCACCGACCGGGTAGCCGGCCTGCGTGGTCGCCTGCTCGATCGACTGCGGGTGCACGCCCTCGGCGAGCATCGCGATCGCCTCGTTGACGAACGTGCCGATCACGCGCGAGGTGAAGAAGCCACGGCTGTCGTTGACGACGATGGGCGTCTTGCCGATCTGCTGCGAGTAGTCCAGTGCGCGCGCCAGGGCGGCGTCCGAGGTCTCGGCGCCGCGGATGATCTCGAGCAGCGGCATCTTGTCCACGGGGGAGAAGAAGTGCAGACCGATGAAGTCGGCCTTGCGCTGCACGCCCTCAGCCAGTCCGGTGATCGGCAGGGTGGACGTGTTGGAGCCGAGCAGGGCGTCGGCGTTGACGACGGGCTCGAGATCGGCGAACACCGAGTGCTTCAGCTCGACGTTCTCGAAGACGGCCTCGACGACGAGGTCGCAGCCGGTCAGGTCGGCGTAGTCGGCCGTCGGGGTGATGCGGGCGAGGAAGGCGTCCATCTTCTCCTGGGTGGTGCGGCCCTTGTCGAGCTGCTTCTGCAGGAGCTTGCGGGAGTAGTCCTTGCCCTTCTCGGCAGCCTCGAGCGAGACGTCCTTGAGCACGACCTCGATGCCGGCCTTGGCCGACACGTAGGCGATCCCGGCGCCCATCATTCCGGCGCCGAGAACCGCGACCTTGGAGGCGTTGCGCTTCTCGTAGCCGTCCGGGCGGGAGCCACCGGCGTTGATGGAGTTCAGGTCGAACCAGAACGCCTGGATCATGTTCTTGGCGACCTGGCCGCGCGCGATGTCGGCGAAGTAGCGGCCCTCGATCTTGAGTGCGGTGTCGATGTCCACCGTGGCGCCTTCGACGGACGCACACATGATGTGGTGCGGGGCGGGCATCGGTGCGCCCTTGAGCTGCTTGCGCAGGTTCGCGGGGAACGCCGGGAGCATGCCGCCGAGGCCGGCGCTGGACGGCAGGCCGCCCGGCATCCGGTAGCCCTTCGCGTCCCAGCGCTGCACGGACTCGGGGTTGGCCTTGATCCACGCCTTCGCCGCGGCGATGAGTTCCTCCGGGGTCTCGACGAGCTCGTCGATCAGGCCGGTCTCCAGCGCTGCGGCGGGCTTGAAGCGCGGGCCCTGCAGCAGGACCTTCATCAGGCCGTCGGCGACGCCGAGCAGGCGGGTGATGCGGGTGACGCCACCGCCACCGGGCAGCAGGCCGAGGGTGACCTCGGGCAGGCCGAACTGCGCCTTCGGATTGTTCAGCGCGATGCGGTGGTGGCAGGCGAGAGCGATCTCCAGGCCGCCGCCGAGCGCGGCGCCGTTGAGCGCGGCCACGACGGGCTTGCCGAGCGTCTCGAGTGCGCGCAGGTCGCCCTTGATGCGCTCGAGGCCGGCGGTGAACTCCGACAGGTTCTCGTCGGTGACCTGGATCAGCAGGTTGAGGTCACCGCCGGCGAAGAAGGTGTCCTTCGCCGAGGTGATGACCACACCGGTGATCGAGTCCTTCTCGGCCTGCAGGCGCTCGACCGCGGCGTGCATCGAGTCCTGGTAATCGCCGTTCATGGTGTTGGCGCGCTGGTTGGGGTCGTCGATCGTCAGCGTGACGATGCCGTCGCCGTCCTGATCCCAGCGGATGGTGTTGGTACTCATGCGTGATGTCTCCGGTTGCCAGAGGGGAAGAGGTCAGTCGGGGCGGCGGTCAGACGCGCTCGACGACGGTGGCGATGCCCATACCGCCGCCGATGCAGAGCGTGACGAGGCCGAGGGTCAGGTCGCGCCGCTCGAGCTCGTCGATGACGGTGCCGAGGATCATGGCGCCGGTCGCGCCGAGCGGGTGGCCGAGCGCGATCGCGCCACCGTTGACGTTGACCTTGTCGTGGCTGACGTTCATTTCCTTCATGAACTTCAGCACCATCGACGCGAACGCCTCGTTGACCTCGAACAGGTCGATGTCGTTCGCGGTGAGGCCGGCCTTGGCGAGCGCCTTGCGGGCGGCCGGGGCCGGGCCGGTCAGCATGATCGTGGGCTCGCTGCCGACGATCGCGGTGGCGCGGATCTTGGCGCGGGCGGTGAGTCCATTGTCCTGACCGGCCTTCTCGCTGCCGATGGCGACGATCGCCGCGCCGTCCACGATGCCCGAGCTGTTGCCGGGAGTGTGGACGTGGTTGATCTTCTCGATCCAGTGGTACTTCTGCAGAGCCACGGCGTCGAAGCCGCCCATCTCGCCGATGCCGGCGAAGGAGGGCTTGAGCTCACCGAGCTGCTCGACCGTGGTGGACGGGCGCGGGAACTCGTCGTGATCGAGCACGACCTGTCCGTTGATGTCGAGCACCGGGATGACGGAGCGGCTGAAAGCACCGTCTGCCAGTGCCTTGCCCGCGCGGGTCTGCGACTCGACCGCGTAGAGGTCGACGTCGGAGCGGGAGAAGCCCTCGACGGTGGCGATCAGGTCGGCGCTGATGCCCTGCGGCACGAACGACGTCTTGTAGGCCGTCTCCGGGTCCTGCGCCCACGCGCCGCCGTCGGAGCCCATCGGCACCTTCGACATCGACTCGACGCCGCCGGCGAGGACCAGGTCCTCCCAGCCGGAGCGGATCTTCATCGCGGCGAGGTTCACGGCCTCGAGGCCGGAGCCGCAGAAGCGGTTGAGCTGGAAGCCCGGACCGGACAGCTCGTAACCGGCCGCCAGTGCGGCGGTGCGGGCGATGTCGGCGCCCTGCTCGCCTACCGGCGCGACGCAGCCGAGAACGACGTCCTCGACGTTGGCCGGATCCAGGTTCGGGTTGCGCTTGCGCAGCTCGTCGAGCAGGCCGACGACCAGTGACACGGGCTTGGTGCCGTGCAGCGATCCGGTGTTCTTGCCGCGACCACGCGGGGTGCGGATGGCGTCGTAGACGAACGCTTCGGTCATGTTTTTCCGTCCGTAATCTTCAGGAGGAGAGGGACCTCAGAGGAACCAACTGATATTGCCAGTATCACTGTCACAGTTGTCAAGTGCCAGTAAGCGTGTTGTGGTTTACGCTTCGTCACATGACCGCGGCACAAGCGACCGGAGTGCCCGGTGAGGCGCCCGATCCCGGCGACGACGAGCTGACGATCGACGAGTTGGCCGCACGTACGGGAATGACGGTACGCACGGTCAGGTACTACGCAAGTGAGGGCCTGCTCCCACCGCCGATCCGCCGTGGCCGTATCGCCTATTACGGGCAGCCGCACCGCCTGCGCCTGGATCTGGTGCGGACCCTGCAGGATCACGGCTACACGCTCGCCGCGATCGAGCGGGTGCTCGGCCGGATCCCGCTCGACGCGAATCCAGCCCAGTACGCGGTGCATTCGGCCGTGCTCGCCCCGTGGCTTCCGGACAACTCGGCACTGGTCACCCGTCTCGCCCTGGAAAGGCGCATCGGCCGCAGTCTCGACGATGCCGAGCTGGGCTATCTGGAGCAGATCGGCGCCATCGAGCAGGTCGGCGACAACGCCTTTCGCACTTCGCCGGCCGCGCTGGGGCATGCGCTGGAGTTGATGCGGCTGAACGTGCCGCCTGCGGTGCTGTACGAGTCCGCCGCGATCATCAGCGAGCACGCGAAGGCAGTGGCCGACGGGCTCACCGACGTCTTCATCCAGGCAATCTGGGGGCCGTACCAGCGCGGCGAGATCGACCACGACACCGTCGTCTCGATGCTGAACGGCCTGCGCCCGCTGGCCGTCCAGGGCCTGGTGAACGCGTTCGGCAGGGCGGCCGACCGGGCCGCGAGGCGCGGCCTCGAGCCCAGCTGACCATCACAGGCTCAGGGGCGACGCGAGCAGAGCTTCGCAGGATCGACGGGGGGCTGGCCCGGGGCGGCCTGCGGTAGACACACCGCCGGAAGCGCCTTGGCGATGCCGTCCGCCAGCGGCCCGAGGGGCGGCTGCGGATAGGAGACCGGCACCGAGATCTCGATGTAGGCCGCGCGGTCGACCGCGGTGAAGATGTTGGCCTTCTTCGTGTTGACCGGCAGGAACGCGACGCCATTCACCGGCACCAGGAGCGCCGAGCTGTTCGCGGTGAGCGCCGCCGGGCGGGGGACGCCGCACCGCAGCACGATCGCCGGATCACCCCAGGCCGCCACGTAGGTCCAGTCCGATTGCGCAGGGCGTCCGGAGATGGGGCCGTTGCTGGTCGGGATCGCCGTCGGCAGGCTGCCCAGCAACTTCGTGCAGGGTGCATCGGCCGACGGGTTCGGTGGCGGGGCCGGGACTGACACGGCGGGCAGCGCCTTCGGCGTCTTCCCGGAGTTGCTGGGCTTGGCATCGCTACCGAGCAGCACCAGCGCGATGACGACGATCGGCAACGTCGCCGCGGTCGCGATGAGCGCGGCGCGGCGTACGACGGGATCGATGGCGGGGCCTACTTACAGGTGCACGACAGGGCAGGTCAGGGTGCGGGTGATACCCGGAACAGCCTGGACGTTGGCCACCACCAGCTTGCCGAGCTCGTCCATGGTGTCGGCCTCAGCGCGCACGATCACGTCGTACGGGCCGGTGACGTCCTCGGCGTTGGTGACGCCGGTCAGGGCGCCGATGGCCGCGGCGACCTCGGCGGCCTTGCCAACCTCGGTCTGGATCAGAATGTAGGCGTTGACGGCCAACTGGAATCCTCGTCTCAACGGCACCGGCACAACGCGGCGCGTCCTGTACTCGTCCGGTCATGTTGCCGGTGTAGAACCGTAGCGCAGCTCAATGAAGGAGTAGCCATCACCGTTTCGGACCTGGGTGAATTCGGCCTGATCAGGCGGATCACTGCTGGATTCACACCGGCCGAATCGACGATTCTCGGCCCAGGTGACGACGCCGCGGTGATTGCCAGTCCAGACGGACGGGTGGTCGCCAGCACCGACATGCTCATCGAGCATCGCCACTTCCGTCGCGACTGGTCGACGGCCAACGACATCGGGCACAAGGCGGCCGCACGGAATTTCGCCGACATAGCCGCGATGGGCGCCGTGCCGACGGCCCTGCTCGTCGGCTTCGGCGCCCCGGCAGACCTCGAGGTCGCCTGGGTGGACGAGCTGGTGGCCGGCATGCGCGAGGAATGCGGGCAGGTCGGTGCCGCGATCGTCGGCGGTGACATCACTGCCGCCGACGTGATCACGCTCGGGGTGACGGCCCTGGGCGACCTGCAGGGCCGCGAGCCGGTGACGCTCGCCGGGGCTCGACCGGGCGATGTGGTCGCTTACGCCGGAAGGCTCGGCTGGGCAGCCGCGGGGTTCGCGGTGCTGGGGCGGGGCTTCCGCTCGCCGGTCCAGGTGGTGACCGCTCATCGCCGGCCCGAGTCCCCGTACGACGAGGGACCACGCGCGGCCGAGGCCGGCGCCACCGCGATGACCGACGTGAGCGACGGGCTCGTCGCGGACCTCGGCCACATCGCCGACGCCAGCGGGGTGCGCATCGACCTGCGCGCGGAGGCATTCGACGTCGCGGCGAAGCTCCGCGAGGTAGGCGGGGCACTGAACGTCGATCCGATGGTGTGGGTGCTCACCGGCGGCGACGACTACGCGCTGGTGGCCACGTTCCCCCGCGGTACCGCGTTGTCGGAGGCGTGGTGTGAAATCGGCACCGTGAGCGAGGGCGAGGGTGTCCGGGTCGACGGCCGTCGCTGGCCGGTCGGCGGGCACGAGCACTTCACGTGAACCTGCGATTCGAGGTCCGTGCGTTCGACCACCCCGAGGTCGTCTCGCTGGTCGAGGAAATCCAGGACTTCTACCGGGAGCGCTACGGGGTCGAGGACGCGGACCACACCCCTCCCGCGCAGTTCTCGCCACCGCTCGGGCTGTTCCTGCTCGGTTTCGTCGATGACGAGATCGTGGCCGCCGGGGGATGGCGCCGGCTCGACGACGAAGCGGTCGAGGTCAAGCGGATGTGGGTGCGCCCGCACGTCCGCGGCCAGGGCATCTCGCGCCTGATGCTTGCCGAGCTGGAGCGCACAGCCGCTGAGGCCGGGGCCAAGAAGGTCAGGCTGAACACCGGGTACCGGCAGCCGGAGGCGCTGGCCCTCTACGACTCGTCCGGCTACGAACGCACCGACGAGCGCTATGGCCATTACGCCGAGTTCGACGGCGCGCAGTTCTTCGTGAAGGTGCTCTGAGGACTTAAACACAAAACCCCGGCTCGAATGAGTCGGGGCTCTGAGCTGAGAACGTTCAGCCGCGGGTGACCTTGCCGGCCTTCAGGCACGAGGTGCACACCGTGATCCGGCGACGCGTGCCGGGCGCGACGAGCGCACGCACCTTCTGCACGTTCGGGTTGAACCGACGGTGCGTACGGCGGTGGGAGTGCGAAACGGACATGCCGAAGCCCGGACCCTTGCCGCAGACATCGCAGACGCTGGCCACTGTGGCCTCCTTGGAAAGTACGAGGGAAGTACGAGAGATGTGCCGTAACCCGACACAGGACAACCCGAGAAGTCTAACCGGTGACCGATCACTGCTCCAAACCGCAGGCCGACGGGTCCGGCCAGCCCAGTATTGTGCGCCTATTCGTCGTGCACAGACGGCGGTTGCCGGACGGCTGGGGGTGGACGTGCTGGACTCGCTCGACACCGAGGCGGTCCGGCGCTGGAGCCGCGCCGCCGTCGAGGCGATCGAGAGCCACCAGCGCGAGATCAACGCGCTCAACGTCTTCCCGATCGCGGACAGCGACACCGGCACGAACCTGCTGGTCACCCTGCGCGGTGCGGCCGCCGCCCTCGACAGTGCGGGGGATGTCGACGCCGCAGCCGCCCTTGCCGCGTTCGCGAGGGGGGCAGTGCTGAGCGCCCGCGGCAACTCGGGCGTCATCGTGGCTCAGGTGCTGCGCGGGTTCGCCGAAGCCGCCGAAGGCTCGCCCGAGTGCGACACGAAGACGATCATGAGCGCGCTGAGCCTCGCTGCTTCCGCCTCGCGCACCGCCGTCGCGGAGCCGGTGGAGGGGACGATCCTGACCGTCGTCGACGCGGCAGCACTAGCGGCAAGCGGGGCCACCTCGCTTGCCGAGCTGCTCCACACGGCCACCGAGGCCGCCGACCAAGCCCTCCAAGAGACTCCCGGACAGCTCGCGGTGCTCGCCGAGGCCGGGGTGGTCGACGCAGGCGGGCGCGGCCTCGTGCTCGTGCTGGACGCACTCGCTCGCACCGTCGGCGCCAGCCCCCGGCTGACCGCCCCGGCGGCACCGGCCCAGGGGGCCGTCGCGGTCCGCGAGACCGGCAGCACGGAATTCGGGTACGAGGTCCAGTTCCTGCTGGAGGCCACCGACTCCGACGCCGAGGCGCTGCAGTCCTCGCTCGCCGCTCTCGGTGATTCGGTGGTGATCGTCGGCACCGGGGACGGCACCTTCAACGTGCACGTCCACGTCAACGATGTCGGCGCGGCCATCGAGGCCGGGATAGCTGCCGGACGGCCTCGTCAGCTCAGCGTGGTTCGGTTCTCCGACGCGCACGCCGAAGGTGCGGCACTGCTCATCGCCATTGCTCCCGGTCGCGGGCTCGAACAGCTCTTCACCGTCGAGGGGGTGTCCGTCGTCGGAGAGGGCGGGTCGACCGTCGAGGACGTCCTCGAGGCGATCGAGGCATCCGCGGCCCACGACGTCGTCCTGCTGCCCAACGTGGCGCTCGCCGGCACCGCCGCGGAGGCAGCAGCCGAGCGTGCCAGGGCGCGAGGCGTGCGCGTCGCCGTGGTGCCCACCCGCTCACCGATGCAAGGCCTCGCCGCGGTTGCCGTCCACGACGCGTCTCGCCGCTTCGACGACGACGTGGTGGCAATGGCAGAGGCAGGCGCCGCAACCCGGTTCGCCGAGGTCACGGTCGCCGACGCCGAAGCGCTGACTTCGGTGGGGATCTGCCAACCCGGAGACGTGCTCGGCCTGATCGACGGCGACGTGGTCGAGATCGGTGCCGACGTCTCCGCTGTCGCCCTGGCGGTACTCGATCGCCTGCTCGGGGTTGGCGCCGAGCTGCTCACCCTGCTCGTCGGGGGACAGGCGCCGGACGGCATCGGGCAGCGGTTGAGCGACGAGGTCCGCGAGCGCACCCAGCTCGCCGAGGTCACCGTGTATGACGTTCCGGACGCGCCGATCCGTCTGATCATCGGGGTGGAGTGAGTGGTCGGACTCGACACCGCACTCTCCGCCGCGATCGGCGGACGCACCGTCAAGCCGCTCGAGAAGGCGTTCGGGATCACCACTGTCGGCGACCTGTTACGCCACTACCCGCGCCGGCTCGCCGAGCGTGGTGAGCTCACTGATCTCCGCGAGCTGAAGGTTGGCGAGGACGTCACGGTGCTGGCCGAGATCAAGACATGCGAGACGAAGGGGTTCCGCCAGTCGGTACGTCTCCAGGTGATCATCACCGACGGCCGGGGAAGGCTGGAACTCGTGTTCTTCGGTCCGCGGAACCAGTGGCGCTCGAAGGAGTTGCAGCCAGGCGTCCAGGGCCTGTTCTCCGGTCGGGTCAGCGAGTTCAACGGCAAGCTCCAGCTCACCCATCCGGACTACACGCTGCTGCGCGGCGCGCAGCTCGCCGAGCAGGAGGCCGACCTGTACGCGGGGGCGCTGATCGCGGTCTACCCGGCCTCGAAGGACATCCGCAGCTGGGTGATCGGCAATTCGGTGAACTACGTGCTGGACGTGCTCGATCCGGTCCCTGATCCGTTGCCCGTCGAAGTCCGAGCCCGCAACGGGCTGATGAGCCTGGACGAAGCGCTGCGGGCGATGCACCGTCCAGCCAGTCGAGGCGAGTGGTTCCAGGCCCGCAATCGCCTGGCCTGGGACGAGGCGTTCGCAGTTCAGCTCGTTCTTGCCCAGCGGCGTAAGGCCGCCAGCGTCAACCCGGCGATCGCACGACCACCACGGGCAGACGGGCTGCGCAGTGCCTTCGAGAAGTCCTTGCCGTTCGAACTCACCAACGGGCAGCTCGCGGTCGGGCAGACGCTCACCGAGGAACTGTCGGGCTTAGAACCGATGCACCGCCTGCTGCAGGGTGAGGTCGGTTCCGGCAAGACGGTCGTCGCGCTGCAGGCGATGCTGCAGGTGGTCGACGCCGGCGGTCAGGCCGCGCTGCTCGCACCGACCGAAGTCCTTGCCAGCCAGCACGCGCGCACCATCGAGAACATGCTCGGTCCACTCGCGCATGCCGGGCAGCTCGGTGGTGCCGACAACGCGACTCGGGTCGTGTTGCTCACCGGGTCGCTGCCGACCCAGACGCGCCGCGCGGCTCTGCTCGAGGCAGCCAGCGGCTCTGCAGGCATCGTCGTCGGCACCCACGCGCTCATCCAGGAGCACGTGCAGTTCGCGGATCTCGGCCTCGTCGTCGTGGACGAGCAGCACCGCTTCGGGGTCGAGCAGCGCGATGCCCTGCGGGGTAAGGCCGCCGCGCCGCCGCACCTGCTGGTGATGACCGCGACGCCCATTCCGCGAACGGTCGCCATGACCGTCTTCGGAGATCTCGAGACGTCGATCCTGAGCGAACTGCCTGCGGGGCGCAGCCCGATTTCAACCTCGGTGGTGCCAGTTGCCGAGAAGCCGGCGTGGCTGGATCGTGCGTGGTCGCGCGTGCGCGAAGAGGTCGAGAAGGGGCGGCAGGCCTACGTCGTCTGCCCTCGCATCGGCGCGGATGTCGCGGAGGAGGACGAACCAACTCTCGACGACGAGCCGGCCCGCCGGCCGCCCTTGGCCGTCTCCGACATTGCTCCGATGCTCGCCGAAGGCCCTCTTGCCGGTCTACGGCTCGGCGTACTGCACGGCCGCTTGACATCGGATGAGAAGGATCGGGTCATGTCCGATTTCGCGGCCGGCTCGATCGACGTCCTGGTGGCCACGACTGTGGTCGAGGTCGGCGTCGACGTTCCGAACGCGAGCGTGATGGTGGTGCTCGACGCGGAACGGTTCGGGGTCTCGCAGCTGCACCAGCTGCGCGGTCGCATCGGGCGCGGCGAGCACCCCAGCGTGTGCCTGCTGGTGACGGAGCTTCCGGAGGCGTCACCGTCACGCGAACGGCTCGACCAGGTCGCGGCGACGCAGGACGGTTTCGCGCTGGCTCGTCTCGACCTCGAGACGCGCCGCGAGGGTGACATCCTCGGTGCCGCACAGTCCGGCCGCCACTCCCAGCTCAAGCTGCTCTCGCTGGCCCGCGACGAGAAGTTGATCGAGGCAGCGCGCACGGAGGCGTTCGATCTCGTCGCCGGTGACCCGGGGCTGACCGATCATCCGCTGCTGGCGAGCCAGGTCGCCGCGCTCGTCGCCGAGGAACAAGCCGAATACCTGGACAAGGCATGACCCGCATCGTCGGGGGCGTCGCCAAGGGTCGCCGTCTCGCCGTGCCGCAACGGGGCACGCGCCCGACCTCCGAACGTGCGCGGGAAGCGCTGTTCAACTCGTTGCGCGGCTTGCTCGACATCGACGGTGCCCGGGTGCTCGACCTATTCGCCGGCACCGGCGCCGTGGGGCTCGAGGCGCTGTCGCGTGGTGCGGTCGCGGTCGAGTTTGTCGAGTCCGAGCGGACGGCCTGCGAGATGGTCAAGCGCAACATCGCCACCGTCGGTCTCGACGGCGCGGTGCTGCACCGCCG
>Ga0068852_100003014_pt1 | contig 11715 bp, 14 predicted proteins | sample KBSCornC22_FD_66594 | JGI IMG/M metagenome (GOLD analysis project Ga0068852, IMG submission 66594) | Corn rhizosphere microbial communities from Kellogg Biological Station, Michigan, USA - KBS Corn C2-2 | ecosystem: Host-associated > Plants > Roots > Rhizosphere > Soil ... | reverse complement strand
GGCGCGATGATGTACGTGTTCGGCCAGGTCAACGCGGGCGTCATGTGCCCGGTGTCGATGACCTATTCGGCCGTGCCGGCACTGCGCAAGAACCCGGAGCTCGCGGCAGAGTGGGAGCCGCGCCTGACCCTGCCCGACTACGACAACGGCGCCATCTGCGGCATGGCGATGACCGAGAAGCAGGGCGGCTCCGATGTCCGCGCCAACACCACGCGCGCGGAGCCACAGAGCGACGGCAGCTACGAGATCACCGGCCACAAGTGGTTCTGCTCGTACCCGCCGTGCGACGTCTTCCTGGTCCTCGCCCAGGCGCCTGGCGGGCTGTCCTGCTTCCTCATCGAGGGCCGCGACCCGGGCTTCCAGGTCCAGCGCCTCAAGGACAAGCTGGGCACGCGCTCGCTCCCCTCGTCCGAGGTCGAGTTCCGCGGCGTGCGCGGCCAGCTCGTGGGCGAAGAGGGCCGGGGCGTTCCGACGATCATCGAGATGGTCAACCACACCCGGCTCGACTGCCTGATCGGCAGCGCCGCCGGGATGCACTACGGAACGGCGCAAGCGGTGCACCACGCACGCCACCGCTCCGCCTTCGGCAACCTGCTGGCCGATCAGCCCGCGATGCAGAACGTGCTGGCTGACCTGGCACTCGAGTCCGAGGCCGCCACCGTCGCGGCCATGCGCATCGCCCGCGCCTACGACGAGGGCGACACCGCCTTCCGGCGGCTCGCGACCGCCGTCATGAAGTACTGGGTCTGCAAGCGCGCCGCTCCGCACGCCAACGAGGCGCTCGAGTGCTTCGGCGGCAACGGCTTCGTGGAGGACTCGGGCATGCCGTTGCTCTATCGCGACGCCCCGCTCAACTCGATCTGGGAGGGCTCTGGCAACGTGGCGGCGCTGGACGTGCTGCGCGCGATGATGCGCGAGCCCGAGGCCCTGCCCGCGTTCCTCGCCGAGTGCAAGCAGACGAGCGGCGCCGACTCCCGGCTCGACCAGCACATCGCCGAGCTCGAATCAGACCTGGCGGCGTTCGACCCCGATGAGGCGCAGTGGCGCGCCCGCGCGATCGTGGAGCGCATGGCGCTGGCGCTGCAGGGCAGCCTGCTGGTGCGTTACGCGCCACCCGCGGTGTCAGACGCCTTCACCGCTGGCCGGCTGAACGGTGCCGGCGGCCGCGCCTACGGCACGCTGCCGGCAGGCGTCGACGCCCAGCCGATCATCGAGCGAGCGCTGGCCGTCTAGTCCGGGCGACCGACCTGCAGGAACGCCTTGTAGCGCTTCATGTCGCGCTCCGCGCGGCGCTTTTCCTCTGAGCCGTCCTCGGCCTCGTCAAAGGCCTGCCGCGCGTTCTCGAGCTGCGACTCGAGCGTGGAGTGGTCGAGGCTCGAGGGATCGACAGCGTCCTCCACGAGCAGGAGCGCGCTGTTGTCCACGACCTGCATGTAGCCCTCGCCCTGCGCGAAGCGCACGATCTCCGACTCCGACTTGTAGAGCCGCAGCTCGGTCGGCTCGAGGATCGCCATCAGCGGCGCGTGGTTGGCGAGGATGCCGATCGAGCCCACGCCGGTGCGGGTGGACACCATCTCCACCTCGTCGTCGAAGACCTTGCCCTCAGGGGTGAGGACCTCGACCGGGAACTTGTTGCGAGCCAACTACTCCTCCGTCGACTCGTCGTCGCTGGACTCGTCGCCCGAGCCCTCGTCAGAGGACTCGTCCGAACCTTCATCCTGTGGCCTGTCGCCTGTGGCCTGTGGCCTCGAGCCGCCGCGGCTCCCACGGCCGGCCTCAACGACCTCGTCAATCGTCCCCTTCATATAGAACGCGCCCTCGGGCAGGTCGTCGTGTTTGCCCTCGATGATCTCGCCGAACGAGCGCACCGTGTCCTCGATCGACACGTACTTGCCCTCCGTGCCCGTGAACTGCTGGGCCACGAAGAACGGCTGCGACAGGAAGCGCTCGATCTTGCGCGCGCGCTGCACCGTGAGCTTGTCCTCGTCCGAGAGCTCGTCGATACCGAGGATGGCGATGATGTCCTGCAGCTCCTTGTAACGCTGGAGGATCTCCTGCACCTGGGTCGCGACCCGGTAGTGCTCCTCGCCCACGATGTCCGGCTTGAGGATCGTGGAGGTGGAGTCGAGCGGGTCGACGGCCGGGTAGATGCCCTTCTCGGAGATCGACCGCGACAGCGTGGTGGTGGCGTTCAGGTGCGCGAACACCGATGCCGGCGCCGGGTCGGTGAGGTCGTCGGCGGGCACGTAGATCGCCTGCACGGACGTGACCGAGCCCTTGCGCGTTGACGTGATCCGCTCCTGGAGCTGGCCCATCTCGGTCTCGAGCGTGGGCTGGTAGCCCACCTGGGAAGGCATGCGGCCGAGCAGCGCCGACACCTCGGAGCCCGCCTGCACGAAGCGGAAGATGTTGTCGATGAAGAGGAGCACGTCCTGCCCCTCCTCCCGGAAGTACTCGGCCATCGTCAGGCCCGACAGCGCGACGCGCATGCGCGCGCCCGGCGGCTCGTTCATCTGGCCGAACACGAGGATGGTCTTGTCGATCACGCCCGACTCGGTCATCTCGATCCAGAGGTCGTTGCCCTCGCGCGAGCGCTCGCCCACGCCGCAGAACGCCGACAGTCCGCTGTGCTCGCGGGCAAGGTTGGCGATCAGCTCCTGGATGAGCACGGTCTTGCCCACGCCGGCGCCACCGAACAGGCCGACCTTGCCGCCTCGCGCGTACGGCGCGAGCAGGTCGATCACCTTGATGCCGGTCTCGAAGATCTCGCGAGTCGGCGTGAGGTCCTCCACCTGGGGCGCGTGGCGATGGATCGGCCAGCGCTCCTCGGTCACCACCGGGTCGCCCTCGTCGATCGTCTCGCCGAGCAGGTTGAACAGGCGCCCGAGCGTCTCGGGGCCCACCGGCACGGTGATGGGGCCGCCGGTGTCGCGCACCTCGGTGCCGCGGGAGATGCCGTCGGTGGCGTCCATCGCGACCGCGCGCACGCGGTCGTCGCCGAGGTGCTGCTGCACCTCGCACACGAGCGTGTGGGTGTCGCCCTCGCCGTCGGGGGACTGCATCGTGATCTCGAGAGCGTTGTAGATCTCGGGCAGGTGCTCGTCCGGGAACACGGCCTCGATCACGACGCCCGCGACCTCCTCCACGCGGCCGACGGGAAGGTTCTGCCCGTTCGAGCCGCCGTTTGTGGAGCTGGTCGTCTGGTCCTGGGTCTCGGTGCTGCTCGTGCTGGATTCCACGCTCTCTCTACTCCTGTTCAGCGGAGCCCCTCGGCCCCGGCGACGACTTCCATGATTTCCTGGGTGATCTCCGCCTGGCGCTGTCGATTCATCTCGAGGGTGAGGTCATCGATCAGCTCGGACGCGTTCTCTGACGCGTTGCGCATGGCGGTCATTCGGGCACCGTGCTCGGATGCTGTGGACTCGAGCAGGGCCCTGTAGATCGATATCTCGACATAGTCCGGCACCAGCCGGGCAAGAATTTCCTCCGGATCCGGCTCGTAGATCCAGAGCGCGCGGCGGTGCTGCGATTCGCCGTGCTCCGCGCTCTGCTCTTCCTCCGCCCCCTCGTCGTCGAGGATGTCCGCCTGCTGGAGCGGAAGCAGCGTCTCGTGGGACACGGTCTGCGTCATCGGCGAGACGTAGTGGTTGTAGATGATCTCGAGCCGGTCGATGTGGCCATCCACGTACGCGGTTGTCACGTCGCCGGCGATGTTGCGGGCGTCGGCGTAAGCCGGGCGGTCCGTGAAGCCGGTGTACGAGCTCGCGACCTCGCGGCCGCGGAACTGCAGCGTCGACACGCCGCGCCGGCCCGTGGCGAACCAGACCACGCCCGTGCCGTCGCCCTCGATCTCGCGCGCGCGGTTGTTGCCCGCACGGTTGATCTGCGAGTTGAAGGCGCCCGCCAGTCCGCGGTCGCTCGTGATGAGCAGCAGCCCGACGTGCTGCACCTGCTCGCGCTCCTCGAGCACCGGCAGGTTGGGAACGCGGTCGGCGGCCTCGGACGCGCGGCGGGTCATCTTGCGGATGCCCTCGGCGTAGGGACGAAGCTCCTCGATCCGCTGCTCCGCACGGCGAAGCCGCGCCGCGGAGACCATCTCCATGGCGCGCGTGATCTTCTGGATGTTCTTGACGGAGCCGATCCGTCCCTTGATGTCTTTCTGCGTAGCCAGTTTTAGTTCCCAGTTCCCAGTTCCCAGTTCCCAGTCCTATGGGCTATGGGCTATGGGCTTTACGCCGTAGCGGGCTCCTCTTCCTTCTCTTCTGCCTCTGCGCCACGGGTCTCAGACCCCGCCTCACGCACCCTGTCCGACTCGCCCTCCTCAAGCGGCTGGCCTTCCTCGTCGAAGTCCGGCCCGAAGTCGTCGAGAGCGGTGGCGATCGCCTCGCCGAGCGCGTTCTCGATCTCGTCGTCCCAGTTGCCCTCGGCGATCTTGTGCATCAGGTCGTCGTGCTGCGAGTGCAGCTGGGCGAGCATGTCCGAGTGGAACTCGGAGATGCGCTCGACCTTGATGCGGTCGAGGTAGCCGCCGGTGCCTGAGTACACGGCCGCGACCTCATCCTCGACGGCCCACGGCCTGAGCTCCACCTGGTTGAGCATCTGAACCAGGCGCTCGCCGCGCGCCAGCGCGGCCTGCGTCTCGGGGTCGAGGTCCGAGCCGAACTGCGCGAAGGCCTCGAGGTCGCGGTACTGCGACAGCTCGAGGCGCAGCTTGCCCGCCACGCGCTTCATCGGCTTGGTCTGGGCGTTGCCGCCCACCCGCGACACGGAGATGCCCACGTTGATCGCCGGGCGCACGCCGGAACGGAACAGGTCGCCCTCGAGGAAGATCTGCCCGTCCGTGATCGAGATGACGTTGGTGGGGATGTATGCCGACACGTCGCCCGCCTGCGTCTCGATGATCGGCAGCGCCGTGAGCGACCCGCCCTGCAGCTCGTCGTTGAGCTTGACGGCGCGCTCGAGCAGGCGCGAGTGCAGGTAGAACACGTCGCCCGGGTACGCCTCGCGGCCCGGCGGACGGCGCAGCAGCAGCGACATCTGGCGGTACGCGTACGCGTGCTTGGTCAGGTCGTCGTAGATGCAGAGGGCGTGCTTGCCGTTGTAGAGGAAGTGCTCGCCCATCGCGCAGCCCGCGTACGGCGCCATGTACTTGATCGGCGCCGCCTCGTCGGCCGGCGCGGCCACGATGATCGTGTTGTCGAGGGCGCCGTGATCGTCGAGCCGCTGCGCCACGTCCACGACGGTGGACATGCGCTGGCCGATCGCCACGTAGATGCAGACGAGGTCCTTGTCCTTGTTGTTGATGATCGTGTCGATCGCGATCGCCGTCTTGCCCGTCTGGCGGTCGCCGATGATCAGCTCGCGCTGGCCGCGGCCGATCGGGATCATCGCGTCGATCGCCTTGATGCCGGTCGACATCGGCTCCTCCACCGGCTGGCGCGACACCACGCCGGGCGCCTTGAACTCGGCCGGGCGCGTGCCCTCGGTGTGCACCTCGCCCTTGCCGTCGAGCGGGTTGCCTAGCGGGTCGACGATGCGGCCGAGCAGGCCCTCGCCGACCGGGATCTCGAGCAGGCGGCCGGTGCGCTTGACCGTGTCGCCCTCCTCGATCTTGTCCCACTCGCCGAACAGCACGGCGCCGACGTTGTCGGACTCGAGGTTGAGCGCCAGGCCGGTGACCTCGTGCGGCAGCTCGAGCAACTCGAGCGCCATGCAGTTGTCGAGCCCGTGCACACGGGCGATGCCGTCGGCGATGGAGAGGACCGTGCCGACCTCGGAAAGGTCGGCCTCGCCCTCATCGAGCCCCTCGATGCGGCTCTTGAGAATGCTTGTGATCTCGTCGGGCTTGATCTGCATTGCTTGAGAAGTTGCCTTTCTAGGCGGCGCTAGCCACCTGCCTCCTGAGTCTTTCGAGCCGGTTGCGGACGCTCGCGTCGAGCACCATGTTGCCCACGCGGATCACGAGCCCTCCGATCAGGTCGGGGTCGACCTGAGAGGTGAGCTCCACCTTGTTCCCCGTCTGCTCCTCGATCTTCTTGCCGATGCCCTTCACGGTCTCCTCGTCCAGCTCCACCGCGCTCGTGACCGAGACCTCCAGCAGCTTCTGCTCCCTGGCCCAGAGCGAGTCGAACTCGCGGCGGATCCGGAACAACACCGGCAGCCGGTGCTTCTCGGCGAGCAGCTCGAGGAAGCGGACGAAGTACTCGTTTCCTCCCTCGATCACCTTAGCGACGCCGTCCTTCTTCTCCCCCGACGAAAAGTAGGGCGAGAAGAAGAACACCTGGAGGTCGCGGTTCTCCGACAGGACGTCGGCGAACTCGTCGATCTGCTCGTGGATCTCGTCGAGCTGACCCTGCTCCTGGGCCACGTCGAAGAGCGAGCGCGCGTAGACCTCGGCGATCTCTTCCATCTAGTTCTCCGTGCTGCTCCCGTTGCCGGCGGGCGCGAGCTGCGAGAAGTCGATCTCGTTGAGCGCCTCGTCGACCAGCCTGCGGTGGTCCGCGTCGTCGAGCGACTTGCGCGCGAGCTTCTCCGTGGCGAGCACGGTGAGGTTGGCCACCTCCGCGCGGATCTCCTCGAGAGCGCGCCTGGTCTCGGCCTCGATGTCGCGCCGCGTGCGCTCCATCAGCTCCTCCCGCGCCTCCTTGGCCTGTGCGAGCTGCTCCTCCTGGAGCCGGTCCGACGCCTTGCGTGCGCGGCTGACGATGTCGTCCGCCTGCTCGCGGGCCTCGCGCAGGCGCGCGCGGTACTCCTCGAGCAGCTGGTCGGCCTCCACGCGCGTGCGCTCCGCTGCGTCGATCGAGTCCTCGATCGCCTGTCGGCGCCTGTCGAGGAACTCGCCGATCCGCGGGAACGCCAGGCGCTGCAGCAGGAGCAGGGCGAGGCCGAACGCGATCAGCGTCCAGATCATCAGCCCGACATTCGGGCTGACCAGGAAGTTGCCGCTGTCCTGAGCGGCGGTGACTATCCCGAGGGTCGCCATCAGTCCTTGGACAGGAAGAAGGCGATCAGGCCGAAGATGAACGCGTAGAAGATGATCGCCTCGGTGAGGGCGAATCCGAGCCACTGGATGCTCGTGATCTCGTCGCGCATCTCGGGCTGACGGGTGACCGACTCGATCACCTTGCCGAAGATGTAGCCGACGCCGACGCCAGGTCCGATGGTGCCGAGACCGGCCCCGACACCGAGGGCGATTGGCTTACCAGGGTTGCTGGCGGCAATCACCACGTCGGAGATTGCGGTGAGGTCCATTGATCCTCCTTCGATCAGTGAGTCTCGGCGACGGCGCCGCCGAGGTAGATGGCAGTAAGGGTGGCGAAGATGAATGCCTGGAGGCCGGCGATCAGCACGACCTCGAACAAGAAGAAGACGACCGCGATCAGCAGCGTGATCGGGCCCACCGCGGCCAGACCGAGCAGCACGACCAGCCCGCCGCCCATGAACAGGATCAGCAGGTGGCCGGCGAGGATGTTCGCGAACAGCCGGACGGTGAGCGAGATGATCCGGACGAAGTGCGAGATGAACTCGATCACGAAGATCGGGCCGCGCGCGGCGCCGGTCACGCCGGACGGAATCCAGCTCTGGAGGTACTTGAAGAACCCCCTGGCCCGGATTCCCTCGATGTGGTAGCTGAACCAGACGACCAGCGTCAGCACGAGCGGGATCGAGATGTTGGCCGTGGCGGCGTAGATCGCGAAGCCCGGGATGTGGGCGCCGAAGACGTTGAACTTCTCGAGGCTGTTCGTGGGCAGGGGGATGTAGCCGAGCAGGTTGGAGAAGAGGATCCAAAGGAAGAGCGTGGCCACGAACGGGAACCACTTGCGGGCCATCTCCTCGTCCATGTTGCCGCGGGTGATGTTGCTGTAGGCGAAGTCGTAGATCCCCTCGACGCCGGCCTGCACGCGGTTGGGCTTGTCCTGCATGCGCCTGGCGACGTAGACGAGCGCGGTGACCGTCAGGGCCGTGGCCAGGAAGAGGTAGAGCACCGCCTTGTTGATGCTCATGTCGAGCGAGCCGATGTGGATGGAGATCCAGGGGTCGAGCTTGAACTCGTTCTGCGGCTGGTAGTCGAGGTTCTGGCCCTCGCTGCCGAAGATCGCGAACAGTGCGACGCAGATCGCGAGGACGACTCCGCCGCCCGCCACGAGGAGGGTGCGTCGGCTCATCGCTTCTTCCCGGTGTACGGCTTCATGATCAGCGACATCGTCAGGTGGATCGTGAAGGCCGCGAGGAACAGGATCCCCGCCGCGGCGCCCGCGTCACCGTCGATCATGCCTACCCCGAAAATCGCGATCGCAACGAGGAATCCGCGCGCGATCACGCCGCCCATCATCACACCGAGGAAGCCGGTGAGGTCGTCGAGCTTGTTTGCACTGCTCTGGAGCAGCTCGCTGATCACCCGCTGAAGGACGTAGATGCCGCTGCCGCCGGCCCAGCCGAGCAGCGGCAGATTCGCGCCGAGGAAGATCGGCAGCGTGCACACGAGGAAGGTGATGTCGAGGTAGCCGAGCAGCCGCACCACGAGCGGTGCGCTGGGCTGTTGTGAGGAGCTCCCCACGGCCTCCGTCCTAGATGTCCTTAAAGCGCTTGTAGACAAGAACGAACCCCAGTCCGAATCCGACGAAGAGCCCGAGAATTCCGAGCAGCGCCGGGAAGCCTAGGGCCGCCCCGATTCCTGCCCCTGCCCCCGCGCACAGAAGCGCGGTCACGACCAGCATGAAGCCCGCCAACGCGGCATCGCGTGATCGGTCGGGCATGCTTCGTTCTCTCTCTCGTCATATAGAGGTGTCCCGCGCAGGCGGGAGAGACGGCGGGCGGCGGCTCCCAGCGGGTTAGGGAGGGTACACGCTCGACGACTTTGTAACAACTTTGTGACAGTTGCTCTAAGGCTTTTCTTAGGGCTGTGCCGGGCGGTATTGTGCCTGATCGAGCGATGAGGCTCGCTCTATAACCGCGGCTCGCCGCTGATGGCCTCTATCCCGTGCCCGCGAGAGTGGAGGTCTTCAGATGAGGCGCTATGACGTCCGGGAGCTGGCCGCGATCTTCTTGGGCGGAGCCGTGGGTGCGCTGCTGCGCGCCGGGCTCGTCCAGTGGCAGGCGCCGCGCCTCGGGCACTGGCCGTGGGTCACGTTCGGGGTCAATGTGGCGGGCGCGTTCGCGCTCGGGTACTTCGTCACGCGGCTGCAGGAGCGCCTGCCGCTGTCCGCATACAGGCGGCCGCTGCTCGGCACCGGGTTCTGCGGCGCGCTGACCACCTTCTCGACCATGCAGGTGGAGCTGCTGCGGATGCTCGACCGGGGATCCGTGGGGCTCGCGCTCGGCTATGCCGCGGCCAGCGTGCTGTGCGGCTTCCTGGCGGTGTGGCTCTCGACCGGCCTCGTGCGGCGCGCGCGGGTGGTCGCGTGACCGTGCTCGTGTGGGCGGGCGTGGCGGCGCTCGGCGGCGTGGGCGCGCTGCTGCGTTTCGGCGTCGACGGCTACGTGGCCGAGCGCGCGGCGTCGGAGTTCCCGTGGGGCACGTTCGTGGTGAACGTCAGCGGCGCGTTCCTGCTCGGGCTGGTGGCCGGCGCGGCGCTGCACGGCGACGCCCTGCTGCTCGTGGGTACGGCCACGCTCGGCTCGTACACCACCTTCTCCACCTGGATGCTCGAGGCGCACCGGCTGGGCGAGGACGGCGTGCTGTGGGTGGCGCTCGTGAACATCGCCGTGAGCCTGGTGGTGGGCGTCGGCGCGGCCGAGCTGGGGCGGTTGATCGCGTGAACGGGGACTGCCTCAAGCTCACGAGCTATTTCGGCGAGCGCGATCGCACCTCCAACGCGTTCGTGGCGGACGCTCTGCTCGACCTGTTCGGGCGCGAGGGGCTCGCCACCAGCGTGCTGCTGCGCGGCACGGAGGGCTTTGGGGAGAAGCACGTGCTTCAGACCCAGCGACTCCTGTCGCTGTCCGAGGACCTGCCGGTGGTGGCTGTGGCGGTGGATCTGCGCGAGCGGATCGAGGCGCTCGTGCCGGAGGTGCGGTCGCTGGTGGGCGAGGGGCTCGTGACGCTCGAACGCGCCCGGATGGCCACCGGCAAGCTCGAGCCCGTCGACGTGTCCGGGCCGGCCAAGCTCACGGTCTACTGCGGGCGGAGCGATCCGGTGTACGAGCTGGTTGCGCTGCTCCAGCGACATGGCCTGGCGGGCGCCACCGCGTTGCTCGGCGTGGACGGAACCACGCGCGGCGCGCGGCGGCGGGCGCGGTTCCTCGGCCGCAACGCGGACGTACCGCTGATGGTGATCTCGGTGGGCGACGGCGAGCGGCTCGGGGCGGTGCTGCCCGAGATCGGGGTCTTGCTGCGCGACCCGATCGTCACGCTGGAGGGGATAACGGTGTGCCGCCGCGACGGCGTGGCCGTGGACGAGCCGCGCGTGCCCGGGCCGTCGGTGTGGCAGAAGCTGATGATCTACACGAGCGAGCAGGCACGCCACGGGCGCCACCCGCTGCACCTGGCGCTGATCCGGCGGCTGCGCGAGGAGGGCGCGATCGGCGCGACCGCCTTGCGCGGGTTCTGGGGCTACCACGGAGACCACGCGCCCCACGGCGACCGGCTGCTCTCGCTGCGCAGGCACGTGCCCGTGGTGACGGTGGTGGTGGACCGCCCGGACCGCGCACGCCGCTGGCTCGACGTGGTGTCCGACTACACCAGCCAGACTGGGCTCGTGACGAGCGAGATGGTGCCGGTCGCCCTGTGAGCGCCCTATGGGTTTTCGTGCCCGTTCTGGGCGCGCCGATCCTGCACGCGCCGGTACTCACCTTCGACCTCCTGAAGGGGTTGAAGAAGCCGCTCGACATGGGCGCCACGTTCCGCGGCAAGCGCCTGTTCGGCGACAACAAGACCTGGCGCGGCGCGATCGCGATGCTCGTGGGCGTTGTTGGGGCGGCCGCGCTGCTGTCGCTCTGGCCTTGGTACTGGCACCACCTGCCGGGCGAGATCCAGGATGCCGGCCCGTGGCTCTACGGCTTCCTGCTCGGGCTAGGCGTCGTGGTGGGCGAGCTGCCGAACAGCTTCTTGAAACGGCGCATCGGGATCGCGCCGGGCACGCAGCGGAAGACGGCCGGCGGCGTGCTGCTGTCGTTCTACGACCAGGCCGACTTCGTCCTGGCGATCTGGGTGCTGCTGTTGCCGATCTGGACTATGTCGGTGGCGCAGGCCGCGATCGCATTCGTGGTCGTGACAGCGGTGCACCTTGCGATTAATGTGGTCGGGTATGCAGTGGGCGCGCGCACTGCACCGATCTAGCCCACCAGTCCTGATCGGCGCGGTGATACTGGTCCAGCTCCTGTTCGCCGGCCATGCCTCGGCGGCGACTCAGGTCGTGTTCAGCACCGGTAATCCCGATGGGCTGATGGCCATGGCGTCGCGGCCGAGCGGAACCGAAACGGAGGCGGCGGACGACTTCGCCCTGTCCGGCCAGACGAGCCTGACGAGCGCGAGCTTCACCGGGCTGCTGCCATCGGCGGCATCGCTTGCGACGGTTGGGCGGGTGGTGGTCGAGATCTACCGCGTGTTCCCGCTGGACTCGGATGCGGGGCGTACACCGAACGTGCCGACACGGGCCAACTCGCCGTCGGACGTGGAGCTCACCGACGCAGACTCGGCGTCGGGCACGCTCTCGTTCACGGCCGCACTGCTGTCACCGAGCTTGACCACGACCAACTCTGTGAATACGGGGATCCA
>Ga0068852_100003006_pt1 | contig 11725 bp, 10 predicted proteins | sample KBSCornC22_FD_66594 | JGI IMG/M metagenome (GOLD analysis project Ga0068852, IMG submission 66594) | Corn rhizosphere microbial communities from Kellogg Biological Station, Michigan, USA - KBS Corn C2-2 | ecosystem: Host-associated > Plants > Roots > Rhizosphere > Soil ... | reverse complement strand
AACGAGACGAACAGCACGATGGCGAGCGCCTCGATAAAGGAGTGCACAAATTCGCCGACGGCGTGCTCGACGACCTTCGGCTGGTCGGCGATCTTCTCGACTTTGATGCCTTGCGGCACCGCGTCCATGAATTCCGAGGTCGCCTTCTCCACCTCCTTACCGAGTTCCAGGATGTTCGCGCCTTTTGTGGTCACTACGCCAATGCCGAGCGCCGGCGCTCCCTCCTGACGCACGACGAAGCTCGGTGGATCGGCGAAACCGTGCGTAACGGTGGCAATATCGCCCAGCCGGAACACCCGACCATTACTCTCGACGGGAGTTTCCGCGACCGCCTTGGCGCCTTCGAGCGCGCCGGTGACGCGCAGCGGCACGCGTTGTGAGGAGGTTTCGACCGTCCCTGCGGGCACAACATTATTTTGTTTGGCGAGTGAATCGAACAACGCCTGCGGCGTGATCCCGAGCGTGGCCAATTTTGCGTGCGAGAACTCGACGTAAATCTTCTCGTCCTGGGTGCCGTAGAGGTCGACCTTGGTGACGCCCGGCACCTTTAACAGGCGCTGGCGCATGCCTTCGGCGGCCTTCTTCAACTGCGCGTAATCCGCGCCGTCGCTCGTCATCATATAGAGGATCGAGTCGACGTCGGAGAATTCGTCATTAACGACGGGACCGAGCAGATTGGCAGGCAGCTGGCCCTGAACGTCAGCGAGCTTCTTGCGCAAAACATAGAACAGATACGGCACGTCCTTGGGCGGCGTCGAATCCTTGAAGGTGACCTGCATCGCCGTAAACGCCGGTTTCGAATAGGTCTGCACCTTCTCGAAATAGGGCAGCTCCTGCAGCTTTTTTTCGATCGGGTCCGCAACCTGGCTCTGCATCTCGGCAGCCGTGGCGCCTGGCCAGATAGCGGAGATGTTCACCACCTTGACAGTGAAGAACGGATCTTCGGCACGACCGAGCCGCTCGTAAGAAAAGAACCCGGCGGCGCCCAGCGCGATGACAAGGAAGAGGATCAGCGAGGGATGGCTGACCGCCCAGCCGGAAAGATTGAAGCGCTTCATCGTGTCCTCCCTCAGAATGACAGTGAAGAGACGACCCTAACCTTCTGGGTCGGATCGAGCTTCTGCACGCCGAGCACCACGACCTTCGCGCCTTCGTCGACGCCCCCGGCTATAACGACATCGTTGCTCTCGTAGGATTTGACGGCAACCGGCTTTCGCGCCACGTCGCCCTTGTCGTCGACCACGTAGAGCGAGGGATCGCCGCCCGTGCTGAACAGCGCTGACAGCGGCAGCCGCGCGACACGCATGGTTTCAGGATCGGCCAGCGTCAAGGTTGCGGTCATCCCGAGCGAGACATCGTCGCCGGCATCAGGCAGCGAGAACTTTGCCAGATACGTGCGGGTCGCGGGGTCCGCGGCGGGCGCGATCTCGCGCAGCTTGGCGGCATATTTCTTGTTCGGCTCTGACCACAGCGTCACGCTGGCGACGCCGTCCTTGGCACGACCGACCAGCGTCTCTGGTATCGCGACGACGGCTTCCTTTTCCGCAAAGCGGGCGACGCGAATGGCGGTCTGGCCTGACGCCACGACCTGTCCGGGGTCGACCAGGGTCGCGGTAACGACACCGCGGGTATCCGCAACCAGCGTCGCATAAGACAGAGAGTTGTTGGTGAGTTCGACCGAGCGCTCGGCACGATTCAAGCGCGCCCGCGCTTCATCGGCAGCGGCTCTGGCCTGATCCATTTGGGCGTCGGTGGTCCAGCCTTTTGTGCGCAATTCCCTGGCGCGCTGCTCGGCGGCGGCGGCCTGCGCCAGCACACCGGTGGCTGCATGGAATTCGGCCTCGGCCTGCTCGGCCTGAAGTTTGAGATCGACGTCGTCGAGCGTTGCGAGCGGCTGGCCCACGTCAACGGTCTGACCGACCTCGACCAGGCGCTTTGCAACTTTACCAGGCACGCGAAAACCCATGTCGGTCTCGATCCGCGGCTTGATGGTGCCAACGAAGCTCCGCTCTGGCGATTCCGCCTCGTAATGTACGCTGGCGACCAAAACCGGGCGCGACGGCGTGGGGTTCTCGGCGACCTTCTCGTTGCAGCCGGCCAGCGCAATCGCAACCATTGCCAGCGATACGCCAGCTAGAAGCCTGAAATAGTTAGCGAAAATGGAACGGACGAACATGACAGCTTCCCTTTACTGTGCGTGCAGGGGAGTGTCGATTGTTTACTGATGATTGTCAATATTCGTCAGTGATCATGATTTCGTGAAGATCGTTAATCCGGCGGAGCAAACGCTGAGCGCGTCCTGGCGGGTCCGCGCCGGCCAGAGCGTGAATTGTTACTTGCAGACCTATTCGGCGAGCTGAAACCGTTCGAAACGGTGCAGCTCCTCCTCAATTCTTGGCCTCAAATCCTTGCGGGCACCCCGCGCGCCGCCACCGCCTACCCAGCTCCAGCTCTGCACGAGTAGTTTGCGTTGCTTGCGGTCGGTCTTGAGATCGAGCGCGGCGACGATGGCGTCACCAACCAGAACCGGTAATGCGAAATAGCCGAATCGGCGCTTGCGCTTGGGCACGTACGCCTCGAAGCGGTGCTCGTAATCGAAGAACAGGTGAGTCCGCTTGCGCTGGATGATCAGCGGATCGAATGGCGACAGGATGTGAACCATCTCCTGAGCTTCGACGCCGGCCACTTCGAGCATCGCCGGCTGAGCCCAGTGCTCCTGCTTGCCGGCGCCTTCGAGCGCGATGGGCACCAATTCACCTCGGCGGACTGCCGCTTCGACGAGACGCCGGACTGCCGCTTTGCTCGGTGCATCCAAATGGCAAATCGAATCGATGCTCACCACGCCCTGCGTCCGCAACGCGCGAGCGAGCAGATAGGCGGTTACCTCGCGCGGCGACGCACCCTTCGGCGGTTTGTCCCAACCGAAATGCCGCGACATCAACTCGTAGGTCTTGAGCATGCCGTTGCGCTCGGAAATCGTCAGCACGCCGGTGTAGAACGCCAGTTGCAGCGCCCGTTTCGACGGCTTGCGGCTCGCCCACAAATGCTCCTTGTCGACCAGCACGTCGTCCTCGATGTCGCGGATCGTGAGCGGACCATCCCGGCGGATCAGCTTCAGCACCTTGCGCAGGTCCGCCGGTGTGACCGAACTGAGCCACTTGTGACCCTCCCGTCTGTGCCGGTTCATGGCCGGAATAAAGAAACGGAGATCCTTGGCCGGCACATAGGAGAGCGCATGCGTCCAATATTCGAACACGCTCTTCTCGATGCTCTGGGCCTGCCGCAAATCCGCGCGGCGATATTCGGGAATACGGTTCCAGAGAATGTGATGATGGCAGCGCTCGATGACATTGATGGTGTCAATCTGCACGTAGCCGAGGTGTTCTACCGCACTGGCCACGGCGTGCGGCCCTTGGCCAAACGGGGTTCGTGTGTCGAGCCGCTGGGCCGCCAACCAGATACGCCTGGCCGCGGCCTTGGTCAGGGGGTGGAGTTTATCAGCGCTGGACATCGCCCGACAATGTAGGCGGATTCGCTGCCTTGAGAGCACCGGAAAAAAAGCCGGGCTTAGTGCTTCTCACGCTGGCCGATACTTCCGGTCGCGATCTCGGCGCAGGATGCCTTGCCACGTTCGGAGGCCTGGCACTTGTAAACGCTGCCGGTGAGGCGATCGACGAGCCACATATTCTCGTCGTTCGGGCTCTCCATCCCAACGAACCGGGTGCCGACTGCCGTAACCAGAGTCGAGAGCAATATGGCCGCAGCGATCAGCCCTGAGCCTATCAATATGGGCATCGAAGTTCCGGGCCGCTCAGCCGCAACCGCGCGATAAGCTCCCTGATATTCCTTTGGTCTCTTGGCTGGCTGAAACAAGGCGCTGCTGCTTCGCTGTGTTTTGCTTTTCTTTGCTGGTTCCTTAAAGGCGCATCTGGCCGATTTGGTGTCAGCACCTCGGCGCTACCACGACTGCATTGCGACGGGGCTTTGCTTTCGCGGCTGGCTAGCGGCTTTCATCTCGACCAGTGGTCGTGAGTCATAACACAAAGCAGTCCATCCACGCGCCTAATCATTCAGCCATCAACAACTCTGCTGACGCCGGTGCGAAGAACCGCTGACGTCAGCAATTGCCTTGAACGATTGACGCGAGCCGTGAGTCTTACGCGGGCGATTTGCCTTCGGCCGAAGCCTCGGCTCACGTGGTGAGGGGCGCAAGGTCGGCCAGAAAGCCCGTTCCTTGCGTGACTTCACTTCGACTCAGCCGGATCGCGATGAATTGGATCGACCCACAGCACGGTTTCCGGCTTTTCGACCGGCTCGATATCCAGATTGATTGCAACCGCCTGGCCATCGCTGCGCACCAGAACGCATTCCAGTACTTCGTCGCGGCTCGCGTTGATCTCCTGATGCGGCACGTAAGGCGGTATAAAAATAAAATCACCGGGGTTGGCTTCAGCGGTGAATTGCAGATGCTCGCCCCACCGCATCCGCGCTTTTCCTTTCACCACATAGATGATGCTCTCGAGATGGCCGTGATGGTGCGCGCCCGTTTTGGCATCGGGCTTGATGGTGACCGTGCCGGCCCAGAGTTTCTGCGCCCCAACGCGGGCGAAATTGATCGCAGCCTTGCGATCCATTCCAGGCGTGGAGGGAACATTGGGATCGAGCTGATGGCCAGGAATGACGCGGACACCATCATGCTTCCAACGCTGCGCATCATGATCGTGCGAATGGCCCGGATGTGAACGATCGAAAGAGCCCGTCATCTTCTGCCTTCCAGCAATAATTACCGGCGAACAGGTTACCTAAAATCGCGATCGCCGACCAGACGAGCGAGGAACGTTTACGTCGTAGCGTCGTTGTCTTGGCAACGCTCAACAGTTCCGAAGGGAAAACTCATGGGTAGCACGGCAGATAAGATCAAGGGCGCCGCCAACGAAGGCATCGGCAAGGCCAAGCAGGGTCTTGGCGAAGCCGTTGGTTCCGACAAGATGCAAGGCGAAGGCGCGGCTCAGGAGATCAAGGGCAAGGGCCAAAAGGCCGTCGGCGACGCCAAGCAGGCCGCGAAGGATGTTGCGAACAAGGCAGCAGACGCGGCAAACAAGAATCTCTGACGAACATTGATCGACTGATTGGCAGACCTGATTCAAAAGACCGGCGCCTTCGGGGCCGGTCTTTTTTCTTGTCCGAAGGTGCTACTTCACATTCAGCAATTCGACGTCGAACATCAGCGTCGCGTTGGGCGGAATGACACCTCCCGCTCCGCGTGCGCCGTAACCAAGCGCAGGCGGGATGATCAGCGTGCGCTTGCCGCCGACCTTCATGGTGGCGACACCTTCGTCCCAGCCCGCGATCACCCGGTGCTGTCCGATCGGAAACTCGAACGGCTCGTTACGATCGACCGAACTGTCGAACTTCTTGCCCTTTTTGCCGTCCTCGTAGATCCAGCCGGTGTAATGCATCACACAGGTCTGGCCGGGTTTTGGCGACACACCCGAGCCGATCGCGGTATCGATAATCTGCAAGCCCGAAGGTGTGGTCATGATCTTTCCTGCGGTCTGCGCCGCTGCACTGTCAGGCACACACGCCAATGGCACGGTCGTTATCGCTGTCGCTGCTAATGCCGTCGCGGCTAGCATCGATATCTTTGCACGCTGACAAACTCGCATTCAAGGCACCTGCCGTCACGAAGCGGAACGGTGTCTCTACCGCAACGAGACGTGTCTTGCCAGCCTGTTCGCCGCGGATGTCACGATAATTCGATATGCTCAAGTCGCACCGGCAGCTTGCGAATGCGCTGACCGGTGGCATGGAAGATCGCGTTGCACACGGCAGCGTTGGTGCCGACGTTTGCCAATTCGCCCAGGCCTTTGACACCCGCCGGATTGATGTGGTCGTCCTGCTCCGGCACCAGGATCACCTCGACGCTCGGCACATCCGCATTCACTGGCACCAGATAATCAGCGAGATTGTCGTTGACGTAGCGCGCGTAGCGCTGGTCAATCTCGGTCGCTTCAAGGAGTGCCGAGGACATTCCCCAAATTAAGCCACCCATCAACTGGCTACGCGCCGTCCGCGGGTTCATGATGTGGCCAGCGGCAAACGCGCCGACCATTCGCGGCACACGGATTTCGTGCGTCCATCGGTTGATCCGAACTTCCACGAATTCAGCGCCAAATGCATAGGCTATCCGGTCCTTCATCTTGTCACCGCCGACCATTCGCATCTGGCCCTTGTGCATGGCGCTAAAAGAATCGGCCGGCGCACCATCAGGCTTCCACTCGCCATATTCTTCGACGGCACTGACGCCGAGCGCGTCGAATGCCCGCTCCAGGTCGAGCGGAGCATCGCTGTTTGCGCGCCTGGTGCTCGCGGCCTGTCCGACTCCCACCGTTTCCTTTGCCTTGTCGGCGAAGCTTTCGTTCGGGTTCAGCGCCTTGAACAGGCGCTGCCTGATCTGGTTGCACACCATCATTACGGTCGAACAGGTGCTCGCGGTGGAATTGGAGCCGCCGGCCACTGGTGCAGGCGGCAGATCACTGTCGCCGATGAAAACCGAAACCTTTTCGAACGGGACGCCCAGCTTTTCGGCGGCGGCCTGACCGATCACGGTATAGGCTCCGGTACCGAGCTCCTGTCCGGCGATCTGCACTCGGGTACGGCCATCCCGCTGCAAACTGACGCGTGCGGCCGCCGGAGCCATTTGCGTCGGGTAGCAAGTCGTGGCGCAGCCATATCCGATCAGCCAGTCCTCATCGGACATCGAGTTCGGCCGGGGGTTGCGATCAGCCCAGCCAAAAGCCTGCGCGCCGGCATCGAAGCAGGCCATCAGCGAGCGCGATGTGTAGGGCTTGCCGTCGATCGGTTCGTTCATGGTGTCGTTGATACGGCGGAGCTCGATTGGATCCATGTTCAAGCGCACTGCGAGTTCGTCCATCGCACTCTCCAGCGCGAACAGGTACGGCACTTCCGGCGGCGAGCGCATGAAGCCCGGCGTGTTGCGATCGGCGCGAACGATCGACACCATGCTTTCGACGTTCGGGCATGCATAAAGACGCGTCGTCGTCTTGGTGCCGCCCACAGCATAGGGGTCCGGCCGGGACGAGACCTCGGCCCCTTCGTGGCGCAACGCCATCAGTTTGCCGTCGCTGCTGGCGCCTATCTGGATCTGATGGCGAGTTTCAGCACGATAGGTCGCAATCGTGAAGCCCTGATCGCGGGTGGCGACCAGTTTGACGGGGCGGCCCAACCGCCGAGCAATGCTGGCGATGATCGCCGTCCGCGGCGTCACCGAACCTTTCGACCCGAACGCGCCGCCAACATATGGATTGATGACCCTCACCTGGTCGGGATTGATACCGAGTTGTTCAGCGACACCGTTTTTGAGGCCATAAACATACTGGCTAGGCTCATAGATCGTCAGGTTGTCGCCATTCCAGACGCAACTGGTCGCGAACAGCTCCATCGGGTTGTGGTGTTGCGTCGGCGTTTCATATTCAGCCGTCAATTTCACTTCGGCCTGGTCAAATGCGGTTGCGAAGTCGCCTACCTTGGGGTCTTCCTTGAATTGGGCGAGCTGGCCCTTTGCCGGCGCCGAGCTTGTTCCAGGTGAGTCGAATGTCACGCTCGGTGTCGCAGCGGTGTAGTTCACTTTGACGGTGTGGGCGGCTTCGCGCGCAGCCTCGAAGGTATCGGCCACCACCACAGCCACGATCTCGCCATCGTGCGCGATCTCCGCGGAAGTCAGCGGCTGGATGGTCGTAGAGGCATAACCACCATTGCTGAACAGCTTCGCCTGCTTCAGCTTGTCGGCATTCTCGTAAGTCACGATGTCCACGACGCCGCGAACACGTTTCGCTGCGGCCAGATCGAAGCCATCAATGCGGCCCTTCGCAATCGAGCTGGTGACGAGGTAAGCATAGGCTGGCCGGCTAAGCGGCGTGTCCGCGGCGTATTCGGCCTTGCCGGTCACTTTAGCAACCGCATCATAGCGCGGAACGGGCTGACCCATGTTCGCTTTTGGTTCGGGCGCGGCGGTGGACATGATCAAACCTCCATTGCTGCGGCTTTCTGCAATGCGCGCGCGACCACGCGCTTGCCGAGCGCAATCTTGAATGAATTATGCTGCCGCGCCTCAGCGCTTTGGAAAGCCGCTTCGCCAGCACGCTGCGCCAGCGCATCGTCAAACCGCTCGCCTTTGAGAACCGCCTCCGCCTCGCGCGCGCGCCACGGCGTCGTCGCAACCCCGCCGAGGGCCACGCGCGCGTGCCGGACCACGCCATCGTCGATTTCCAGCGCGACAGCCGCGGAGGCGAGCGCAAATTCATAGGACTGGCGGTCGCGTGCTTTGACATAGACCGAGCGCGGCCAGCGCCCCGGAATGGTAAAGCCGGAGATCAGTTCTCCGGGCAGCAGCGACGTCTCTATTTGCGGAGAATCGCCGGGCGGCTTGTGCAACTGGGCGAAAGGAAGGTAGCGGGAGCCGGATTTTCCAGTGATTTGAACCATCGCATCGAGCGCGATCAAGGCTTGCGCGAAATCGCCAGGATAGGTGGCAATGCAATGTTGCGAGGTCCCGAGCACTGCGTGGGTCCGATTGAATCCGTCCAGGGCGGCACATCCCGATCCCGGGTTTCGTTTGTTGCAATTGCCGTAACTGACGTCACGGAAATACGTGCAGCGGGTACGCTGCAGCACGTTGCCGCCGAGCGCGGCCATATTGCGGAGCTGTGGACTGGCGGCGAGCTGGAGCGTCTCGGCGATAACCGGGTAGTTCCGCTGGACATCGGCATTGTCCGCCACCGCCGACATCCGGGCCATCGAGCCAAGCAGCAGGTTTCCATCCCGCAACTCGATCTTGGACCAGTCCGCAGCGAGAGGATTGATGTCGACGAGCACGCCGGGGCGCATCACGTCGAGTTTCATCAGGTCAATGAGCGTCGTGCCCCCCGCAAGTGGCTGGATCGCAGCTTCGGTCAATGGATCGCTGCCAGACGCCGCCGCAGCCAGCGCCTGTACAGCGGACGGCACGTCGACCGCCCTTTGGTACATAAACGGTCGCATGCGCCTAACCTTTCTGCTGGTCGGACGAAATGGAAGGTGCGGCCTGTTTCACGGCCGCAACGATGTTCGGATAAGCAGCGCAGCGGCAGATGTTGCCACTCATGTACTCGCGAATATCGTCGTCGCTGCTGGCGTGACCTTCCTTCACGCAACCCACTGCCGACATGATCTGTCCCGGGGTGCAATAGCCGCACTGGAACGCATCCTGCTCGATAAAGGCCTGCTGCATTGGATGCAGCTCATTGCCTTTTGCGAGTCCCTCGATGGTGAGGATCTGCTGTCCCTCCGCCGCAAGCGCCAGCGTCAGACAGGACACCACCCGACGACCATCAATCAGAACGGTGCAGGCACCGCATTGACCGTGGTCACAACCTTTTTTGCTGCCATTGAGACCGATGTGCTCGCGTAACGCGTCCAGCAATGTGGTGCGCGAATCGATTTTCAGCGCCTTGCTTTCGCCATTGACCAGCAACGTGACATCGACCGGCAGCGAGGAGTCGCGACCGCTCGTGCCTCTGTCGGGAGTGGCGCCTTTCGCGGCGAGTGGAACGACCGCCGCACCGGCGGCTCCTGCGATGAATGTTCGTCGATTGAACCCGGACGGCGGGCGAGAATCGGAACTGTCGGTCATGATGACCTCCGCCGGTAGTTTGTCCGCTGGCCGCACGTTGCGCGCCCTGCGGCCTAACAAGGATACGTAGCTGTTGTTCCGAGCAGATCGTACAACCAACCGAACTCGCTTCTGGAGCGACCGGGTTTCAAAAAAGGAACGCGACTCAAGCGTCGCGGCAATGAGAGTCGCAGGAGGATCAGCGAAGCGGCCAAACCCTGACCGGCGCCTTGTAGATTTCGAAACCGGCTTCATTGATCACAACCACGGCGCGGTCCTCACCGTCGGGATCGAGATCGATCGCGATCTGCCGCGCGATCAAGTCGGCGGTTTGCTTGGCCTCATGCTCGCTTTTGCAATCGAGCCCAACCGGATCCTCAAGCCGAACGCCGTCGGCAATATCAAAATGAAAAATCGGCACGGTCCTCCTCCCGTGGAGGTCAATGCCCGGACACCGGCTGCGTTCCAGAATTTTTGACAGAGATGAAGCTCACGCTGTGATCAGCAACGATCTCCGCGATTCTTCCGGCTCATGCACGTCGCGCTCAGTATCCGAGCGCGCAGCCGTCCTTGCGCGGATCGGAACCGCCGGTCAGTGTGCCCTTCTGCCAGTCGATCCAGATCGCCTGACCACCGCCGAGCGGGCTGACCACGCTGGTGGTTCGATGGCCAAGCTTCTTCAATCCATCCACGATAGCGGAGGGAACGCCGTCTTCCAGTTGATAGACGCCCTCGTAATGCAGGCCGCGCGGCATGTCGATTGCTTCCTGTACGTCGCATCCATAGTCGAGCATATTGGTGAGAACGTGCGTCTGTCCGACCGGCTGATACTGCCCGCCCATGACGCCAAACGGCATCACAGCATGACCGTTTTTCGTGACCAGGCTGGGAATGATCGTGTGCAACGGCCGCTTGCCGGGCGCAATGCAGTTCGGATGGCCCGGCTCAATGCGAAAACCGCCGCCGCGATTCTGCAACAGAATACCGGTCTTGTTCGATACGATTGCGGAACCAAACGAGTGCGCGATCGAATTGATGAACGAACAGACATTGCGGTCCTTGTCGACCACAGTGATGTAGATGGTCGACGGATTCATCGGCGGGGTCACCACCGGCAGGTCCAGCATTCCGTCCATTCGAATCTTGCCGCCGTACTCCTCGGCGAATTCCGGCGTTAAAATTCTTGCGACATCGACATTGACATGGGCCGGATCGCCGATGTGCTGCTCGCGCATCATGTAGGCAATCCGCGCCGCTTCGGCTTCCAGATGAAAACGTTCGACGCTCATGGCCGGAAACTTTGTCAGATCGAATCGCGACAGCACATTCAGCATCACCAGCATGGTGATACCCGGACCGTTTGGCGGACATTGCCAAACGTCATGGCCTTTATAGATGGTCCCGATCGGGACCGTGGTTTCGGTCGTATGGTCCGCGAAATCCTCGGTTGTATGCAGGCCGCCGATGCCCCTCAGAGTGTCGACCATGTCCTCAGCGATCGGCCCCTTGTAAAAGGCGTCGCGTCCATTTTTTGCAATCGCCCGCAGCGTCTTGCCGAGTTCAGGCTGCCTGATCACATCGCCCGCCACGGCCGCTTTGCCGTGCGGCAGCAGATAGCGCTCGGTGTTGGTGCCCTTCTTCAGTTTTTCGAACTGATTTTTCCAATCAAAGGCGTTGCGAGGGCTGACCACGTAGCCCTCTTCCGCAGCCTTGATCGCGGGCTGTAGCAGGGTGTCGAGCCCTAACTTGCCGTGATCGCGCAGAATGATTTCCCAGGCGTCGACCGCCCCGGGAATGGTAACGGCGTGGGCCGAGGTCAGCGGGATCCCGTGCATATTGCGCTCGAGATACCAGGAAGGTTCAGCAGCCTTCGGCGCCCGGCCCGAGCCATTATAGGCAACGATCTTGCCGTTACCTTTTGGCTGCACCAATGCGAAACAATCGCCGCCGATCCCGGTGGATTGCGGCTCGACGACACCGAGCAATGCGCAAGCGGACACCGCGGCGTCTGCGGCGGTGCCGCCCGAACGCATGACTTCGATCGCGGTTAGCGCC
>Ga0068852_100003004_pt1 | contig 11730 bp, 9 predicted proteins | sample KBSCornC22_FD_66594 | JGI IMG/M metagenome (GOLD analysis project Ga0068852, IMG submission 66594) | Corn rhizosphere microbial communities from Kellogg Biological Station, Michigan, USA - KBS Corn C2-2 | ecosystem: Host-associated > Plants > Roots > Rhizosphere > Soil ... | reverse complement strand
CGACGTCTACCGCGTCTTCATGGTGGTGTTCGGGATCGGCGCGATGGCCGCCGGCTTCGCGGGCATCGTCAACGCGCCGGTCGTGTCGCTCACGCCCGACGTCGGCGAGGCGATCCTCGTTCAGACCTTCGTCGTCGTCGTCATCGGTGGCGTCGGCTCGTTCCCCGGGGCGGTCGTCGGCGGCCTGATCGCCGGCGAGATCATCAGCCTCACCTCGATGGTCAACCCCGGCTACGCGTACGTCATGCTGTTCGCGGCGATGACGCTCGTGCTGCTGGTGCGCCCGCGCGGCCTGTTCGGCGCGCGCGGCCGCGAATGAAGGCTCGAGCCTGATGTTCAGCAGGCGACCGGTCCTGGTCGAGATCGTGACCGCGGCGGCGCTGATCGCCGTGCCGTTCGTGCTGCCCCTCGTCGATGCCGCACCCAACACCGTCAACCGGATCCTCGTCTGGGGCCTGTTCGGGATCGGCTTCGACATCCTGTTCGGCTACACCGGCCTCCTTTCGTTCGGCCAGTCGGCGTTCTACGGCACCGGCGGCTTCATCGCCGCGTACTTGCTGACGCGCGCCGGGTTCCCGTACGTCGTGCTCGCGCTTTTGATCGGCACCGCGGTCGCTGCCCTCGTCGGCTGGTTGATCGGCCTCCTGGCGCTGCGCCGCACCGGGATCTACTTCGCGATGATCACGGTGGCGATCGCCGAGATCTTCTTTTTCGTCGAGTTCAATCCGCTTTCCGAGTGGACCGGCGGCGAAAACGGCCTGCCGGGCGTGCCGACGCCGAGCTTTCACTTCGGCTTCGTCAACCTCGACTTCACGTCGGGCTGGTCGCTCTATCCGTTCCTCGCGTTCTGCTACTTCGTCGGCATCGTGATCGCGCTGCGCATCGTGCGCTCACCGGTCGGCGCCGTCCTCACCGCGATCCGCGAGAACGCGCTCCGCGCCGCCGCGGTCGGCCACAACGTGCCGGCGTACAAGCTCACCGCGTTCGTGATCGCCGCCGCGTACGCGGGCTTCGCCGGCGGCCTGCTGGGCGTGCTGCAGGGCTTCATGCCGCCCGACGCGTTCATGTTCGACACCTCGGGCCAGCTCATCATGCAGACGGTCATCGGCGGGCGCGGCACGCTGTTCGGGCCGCTCGCCGGCGCCGCCGTCTGGCTCTTCCTGCAGGACTTCCTGCAGGCGACGCTGAAGCTCGGCGCGGCGTGGAAGCTCGTCCTCGGGCTCGTCTTCGTGCTGCTGGTCTGCTTCCTGCGGCAGGGGATCATCGGCGGCATCCGCGACCTGATCGTCCTCATCGGCGGCAGAGGCAAGGCGGCGGCCGAGCCTGCCGTGGAAGCGGTGCCGGCCGTAGCGGCGACGCCGGTCGCGCCGATGGCGGCGCGGCACGCGGTCGCGAGCGACTTCCAGGGCCCGTTGCTGCAGGCCAAGGGCCTCACCAAGCGCTACGGCGGCGTCGTCGCCAACGAGGGCATCGACTTCGCCGTCGCGCCGGGCGAGCTGCGCGGGATCATCGGCCCGAACGGCGCCGGCAAGACGACCTTCTTCAAGATGCTCACGTGCGAGGTGGCGCCGACGTCGGGCACGATCGTCTTCGAGGGTCGCGACATCACGGGCATGCGCATCACCGACGTCTGCCAGCTCGGCCTGACCAAGAGCTACCAGGTCAACCAGCTCTTCAACCGGCTCACGGTGGGCCAGAACGTCACGATCGCCGCGCTCGCCGAGCTGCGCGGCAACTTCAGGCTCGACCTGTTCGGGCGGCTGGCGAAGATCCCGGGCCTCGACGAGCAGGTCGAGCACACGCTGCAGCTCGTCAACCTCACGGCGCGGCGCGACACGCCGGTCTCGCAGCTCGCGTACGGCGAGAAGCGCCGGCTCGAGATCGGCCTCGCGCTCGCGTCGTCGCCGAGCCTGCTCCTCCTCGACGAGCCGCTCGCAGGGATGAGCCCGCGCGAGCGCGTCGAGACCGTCAAGCTGCTGAAGTCGATCGCGCAAGGGCGGACCATGATCGTCATCGACCACGACATGGATGCGCTGTTCGAGCTCGCGGAGCGCATCACCGTGCTGCAGGAAGGCCGCGTCCTCGTCGAGGGCACGCCCGACGAGATCAAGGGCAACCCGCTCGTGCAGGAGGCGTACCTCGGCGGGCTGCACGAAGAGGAGCTCGCGACATGAGCCTTCTCGAGGTGCAGGGGCTGAACAGCTACTACGGCGATTCGCACATCCTGTTCGACGTCGGCATGCGGGTCGAGAAGAACGAGGTCGTCGCGCTGCTCGGCCGCAACGGCGCCGGCAAGAGCACGACGCTGAAGAGCCTGATGGGCGTGGTGACGCCGCGCACCGGCTCGGTGACGCTCGACGGCGTCGAGCTCGCCGGCAGGAAGAGCCACGTCGTCGCGCGTTCGGGCATGCAGCTCGTCCACGAGGAGCGGCGCGTCTTCGGCAGCCTCGACGTCGAGGAGAACCTGATCCTCGCCGGCCTCACGGCGCCCGCCAGGTGGCCGCTCGAGCGCATCTACGCGATCTTTCCGCGCCTGAAGGAGCGGCGGACGAGCCGCGGCACCGACCTTTCGGGCGGCGAGCAGCAAATGCTCGCGATCGCGCGCGCGCTCGTCCGCGACCCGAAGATCGTCCTCCTCGACGAGCCGTTCGAAGGGCTCGCGCCGCTGATCGTGCGCGAGCTGATGAAGGTGTGTCGCGACCTCGCGGCGGCGGGGCTGACGATCGTGCTGGTCGAGCAGAACCTCGCCGCGACCTTGGCGCTCGCGCAGCGCGTCTACATCATCAACAACGGGCACATCGTCCACGAGGGCCCGGCCGCGGAGATCAAGGCGCAGCCGCAGATCCTGCAGCGCTATCTCGGTTTGTAGGGCGCGGCGCGCGGCAACGACCGGACCTCTCAGCTTGCGGCGAAACCTGGCATAACTTTGGCGCCTGTTGCGCGACTCATCCGATTCCACTATACTGGAAATATGGATGAAAATCAGGTCGTCTCGGCACTGGCAGCTCTAGCTCAGCCGGTCCGCCTCAATGTCTTCCGCGCCCTCGTCGTGGTCGGCCAATCGGGTCTCACGCCGAGCGCCATGGCCGAGGGCCTTGCCATTCCGCCGAACACTCTTTCCTTTCACCTGAAGGAGCTCGCGACAGCCGGGCTCGTCGTGCAGGAGCGCCTTGGCCGCAACATCGTCTACCGCGCCGACTACGCTCGCATGAATGCTCTTCTCGGCTACCTGACCGAGAACTGCTGCCAGGGCGCCGGCTGTGCCGTCGAAGACACTTCCTGTGATTGCTGACAACTGCAAACCGGAGGTCCCCATGAAGCGATTCCACGTCCACGCCCACGTCGAGAACCTCGCGCAAAGCATTGCGTTCTATTCCCAGCTCTTCGGCACCGAGCCGACGCGCGTCGAGGGCGATTACGCAAAATGGATGCTCGATGACCCGCGGATCAACTTCGCCATCTCGACGTGGGGCGACAAGCCCGGTGTCGATCATCTCGGCTTCCAGACCGACAGCGAGGAAGAGCTGGCCGAGCTGAAGGAGCGTGCCCGGGCCGCGGACCTGGCGCTGCTCGACGAAGGCGAGACGACCTGCTGCTACGCGCGCAGCGACAAATACTGGCTCACCGATCCACAAGGCATCGCCTGGGAGCAGTTCCGCACACTTGGGAACATTCCGGTGTTCAGCGACAGCAAGCGCGCCGAGGCCGAGTCGTCGCCGTGCTGTGCGGCCAGTGCACCCGGCAAGCCGGCGGCCGTGCCCGTCAAGGCCGCGTCCTCCTGCTGCTGAGAGGCTCCGCGCCGAGCATCGGGTGGACCTGGCCCGCAAGGTGGGCAGCGAAGCGTGCGGCACGGCGCTGCTGCTGGCCGCCGTGATCGGCTCGGGGGTCATGGCGGAGCGCCTCGCCGGGGGCAACGGCGCGATCGCACTCCTCGCAAACACGTTCGCCACCGTCGGCGCGCTCTACGTGCTGATCGAGGTGTTTGGCCCGGCGAGCGGCGCGCACTTCAATCCTGCCGTCAGCGCCGTCCTGGCCTGGCGCGGCGAGTTGCCGAAGAACGAGCTCGTTTTCTACGTGGCCGCTCAACTGATCGGCGCGGTACTCGGCGCGTGGCTCGCACACGCCATGTTTGACCTCCCGATCCTGCAGCTTTCGACCAAGGCCAGGGCCGGGGCAGGGCAATGGATTGCCGAGGCGGTCGCAACGGCCGGGTTGATTCTCGTGATCCTGCGGGCACCAAAGGGTCGCGCGGCGGTGATGATCGCGGCTTGGATCGGGGCGGCCTACTGGTTCACGGCATCAACGTCGTTCGCCAATCCCGCAGCGGCACTCGGTCGCATGTTCAGCGAGAGCTTTACGGGAATCGCGCCGCGAAGCGTTGCCGGCTTCGTCCTCGCGCAGCTGGCCGGTGCGGCGCTCGGCGCTGCCATCCATGGCATCTTCGAGCCGCGGCTGCATCGCGCGGGGCACCCGAACGTCATCGAGGCGTCCGGTGAGATCGAAGGCACGCCGACCACCAAGTGAGATCCAAGATGAGCGACGTCACGATCTACCACAACCCTGCATGCGGAACGTCGCGCAACACGCTGGCGATGATCCGCAACAGCGGTACCGAGCCTGAGGTCGTTGAATACCTCGCGACACCTCCGGGCAAGGAGAAACTTGCCGCGCTCGTCGCCGCGATGGGAATTCAGGTGCGCGGGCTGCTGCGCCGCAAGGGGACGCCCTACGACGAGCTCGGCCTCGACGACCCGAAGTGGACGGACGAACAGCTTCTCGAGCTGATGGTGAAGCACCCGATCCTGATCGAGCGTCCGATTGTCGTCACGCCACTGGGAACGCGGTTCTGCCGCCCGTCCGAGCTCGTTCTCGACATCCTGCCTGCGCCGCAGAGGGGGCCATTCACGAAGGAAGACGGCGAGGTGGTTGTCGACTCCACAGGGCAACGCGTCCGAAGGACATGATCGCGCCCATGCCGACGTAGCTGCCGTTCGGCCGGAACCGCCTCAATGTGCTCCCGGCCAGCGCGCTAGAACGGACAACGGCCGCTCGAAGGCGGCCGTTGCGGCGAGGGTTGGAGAGCCGCCGCGGACGGCTGCTCCACTCACTGCACGCGATGGTCGACAGTCTCGGTCTCGACCGCAATCGCGGTCGGCGCGCGGCGACCGACGACCGTCACGGTCGGCAGCGTCACCCGCTCGGCGGCGGCAACCGTGCTCGGGGCAGCGCGGCGGCCGACGACTGTCACGGTCGGCAGCGTCGCCACGGTGGTCTCGGCCTTGGCCGGCCTGGCGTGCTTCGCTGCGGCGTCGGAACCGAACGCGACCGCGCCACCCGCCAGCAGGCTCAGAGTGAGGACGGCGGAGAAGATGTTCTCGGTGGTCATGATCGGCTCCTTCTGTCGGGGCGCACGGGGTGGTGCGTTGGGCGTGAATGTAGAGAGCCGGGTTTCGCCTTCCCAGCGGCTTGCGACGAAGCGCCGATTGCGGCTGACGAGTCGCACCCTGCGGCGACGAACACCGGCCCGGGCCGCGTCGGAGCCGCGGCTTGGCGAGCCCGGCCCCGTGTGCCCGCCGCTCACGGCTCAGGAAAAGCGCCGGATTGCTGGCGTCGCGTTCAGATAGACGCTGAAATGCAGATGGGCGCCGGTCACGCGACCGGTCGCGCCGACGCGGCCGATCGGCGCGCAGGCGTCGACGAGCGCGCCGACGCGGTCTCGATCAACCGGTCTCTCGCGCAAATCGAACCTGCCGCTGCGCGTCAAGGTTTCGGGTGCTGATGCGACGACGTTCCTTCCGAACTGGCGGCAAGGCAAAAGCCGGCTGCCCGGTATCGAAGGTACCCAACGCAACCGTGACCTCGAAGCGGCACTGATCGAACAGGCGACTGGGAGGCGCCGGAACTGGTCAAGAGCGATGAGCCGTGGCTGTCGCTCGGAGGTCGCACCGGTTGCCTGACACGTTGGTCTCCGTGATCTTTGCGGTTGCGCTCGTTGCGTCTGCCCCGTTCTAGGCCGATGCGGTGCGGCAAACGATCTGCGCCGGCGTACTCGCGACGACCACGGACTGTGCGTCGAAATCCGCATGGGTGCTGCCGTTGAGGCTTACCCCGATCAGGGGACCGCACAGCGGCGGCCGAAGCTCGATGTCTGCCGCCACACCGGGTCCGATCTCGAATCGAAACGTATGTTCGTCGAGGGTGCGCGCGGAGAAGCTCAAGGCGCCGTAGAGGGTGGGCATCTCTTGTACCTGGACGCCTGGGCCGGTCGTCCACTCGGGAGCGAGGCCCGCCGCTACCACGAGCCTTCGATCTGCCGCCCGCTCGTAGGCGAACAGGGTGCGGACCGCGAGCACGTACTCTGCGGCCACCCAGGTGTGCGGCAGGTCTCCCACGTGCGCCGGCGCTCGACGATCCCGCCAAGCGATCTCCGGCCACTGATTCCACGCGGGCGGCCGCCGGTCCGACAGGAAAAACCGCAGCAGCTCGAGCGCCGCTTCGCGCCGCCCGAGCCGCACGAGAGCACCAATGATGCGAATCTCGTACGGAGAGTAATTCGCCCATTCGAGGGCGCCAGTGCGCTTTCGGCGCCAGTCGGAAAGGTATTTGTCGAAGGTGTGGTCTACCGCCTTGCGGTCGAGGCCTTGGGCAACGTCGAGAAAGGCAATCGCATTCGCCGTGGCGGTCGGGTCGAAGTCCGCCCATTCGACGCTGCCCGGAATGAAATCGAGACTATGGGCCGCGCGCGTCCGCTCGATCGACCCGAACACTGCGAAAGCGAAACGCTCCGCCACGCCACTCCAGCGCGCGGCTGCATCGCGGTCCTCGATCGTGCGGGCTAGATCCGCCGCATCGCGGAGACCGCGGAGCGCGCAGAAGTCGTCCCAATAGGAATGCACCGGCTGTGCGAGATAGCCTTCGTGACTGACGGACACGGGCAACAACCCGTCCTCCTCGAGCAGTCCCTCGATGCAGGCGACGGCTTTGACGACGAAGGGCCAAGACTCCTCGAGGAACCGAGCATCGGCCGTGAACCGGTAGCAGTCGGCGATGGCGGCAATCAACTGCCCGTGACTGTCGTGCTCGACCAGCCAATCGGCTCCGTTGTGATCGACGCAACACGGGACGAAACCATCCGCGCGCTGGTAGGGCGCATACCAACGGATGAACTCCAGAACCTCCTGTGTGTGCGCCATCCGCAACAGCGCTGCGCTCATGATGCTGCCGTCGCGAATCCAGGAGCGTGTGTAGCGCCGGGGCCCGGGTTGCAGCGCCGGGCCGGAGCGAGTCACGAGGATGTGCGCGGTCGCTGTGAGCGCGGCGCGGATGGCGTCCATCGCCCACCCTGAGCCCGACCATTGCGCTGCGGGAAGCTCCTTCGCCCAATCGAACGCCGGCTCCCCGGTCGCGATCGCGGAATGCGCAGGCGGACATTCCACGATGCGCTCCGCCGTTGCGCCAGGTTCGAGCGCCAGATCGAAGGCGAGCGCGCCAGAGGCAAGGCCGAGTGCATCGTGAACTCGTGTGTCCGTGACCTCGCGGTCGCCTTTGACAAGACGCAGAGCCACGAAGCCCTCGTCGAATGTCGTCGCCGCGAAGGCCGAAGGCTCGCTCGCCGGCACGACGGCGGCGGTCTCGTTCACACGCAACGCGCCGCCTTCCCAAGCCAGGTCGTGGATGAGGCTCACGCCACCGATCTTGCCGACGCGCTGCCAGGGCGGGGTCACCTGAAACGGGCGAACCAGCACCAGCAGGCGCGTCGCCAGCGATCGGTCCGAGCGGCTCTCGAGTCGATAGCGCAGACGAACGAGCCCGCTCTCCGTGGCCTCGCCCTGGATGTGCAGGGACCACTCTGCGGTTTCCCAGATCGCAGACGGCACGGGCAGCACGCCCGCGGGCAGGTCCTGCCGCAGAGCGACGTCTGTCCAGGTAGAAAGACGGCCGTCGATCGCCACCATCGGCTCGATCGAGAAGGATCCCGGCGTTGTCTCGACCGCGCCTTCCTCGTTGATGAGAGCGCAGGACGTGCCGTTTGCGGTCCCGATCGGTGTCCACAGGGTTTGCTCACGATGCAGCCAGCGCGGGTACCACCCGCGCGCCTCGTGCCGAGCGATGTCGTACCAGAAGGTCTCGATGGAGCGGCTGAACTCGAACGACTGCGGGCGCAAGGCGGCGCCAGCGGACGGTGCGTTGAGCTCCAGCCGAAGAAGACGCGTCTTTAGGTTCGGCAGGTAGAGGTAGCTGCGGGCGCCGCCCGCACGGACCGTCGTGTACAGCGTCCGCCAACGCCGACCATGCGACGAGGCCCGCACCCGAAAGCCGCTCGCCGGTGCGCCGTCCCGCCAATCGATGATCAGCCCGCCGAGCCTGCGTGTCTCGGCGAAGTCCACGACGATCCAGGGCCTCGCGTCATCGGGGCTGGGGATCCAGCCGGACCCGGCGAGCGCCCGATCGGCATCGAAGCCCGGGAGGGCGCTCGAGGCGCTCGCCGTCGCGCCAGTCAGCGGGCTGTGATCCTCGATCCTGAGGTCGCTGACCCACAACGACCCAGCGCCACCTTCGCGGGCGACGATGGCGAGCTCGATCGCTCCGAGTTCCTTGGGGACAGCGCCGCTCGCCGGACCCCAGGCGAACTCGAACTCGCGGCTCTCGATGCGAAAGCGTTTCCAGCGCGAGGACGGCTGAAGATTCCTGTGGACGTGCCGCCAGACGTTCTGCCCGCTCGAGTCGACGAGCTTCAGCTCGAGATCGTTGGCCTGACCCACGCCGCGCAGCCGAAACGCAACCGTGTAGTCCTCGTGCACCTCACGCCGCACCGGGCAGCGTGCGACCACGAACCCCGTCCCCCCTTTGAAGTCGAAGTCCAACCGCAGCGCAGGACGTCCGCCGGTCGATGCCGAGGACAGAGCGAGCTGCGCTTCTCCGGCCGCGACAGCCGACCAGACCGGTGCATCCAGCGCGACTTCCGAAACGCGTTCTGCCCGGCCCATCACGAACTCGTTGCGACCTGGACTCCCGGTGGCAGGCCCGCCGTTTCAGCGGGCTTTGGACGAACAAGCCTGCGAATCTCGGGATCCTTGATGAGGTGGAGGACGCGTGTGAACGTTGGGTCGGCTGCACCGCCGCGACCGATGTGGATGATGGCGGCGTCCTTCAGATCCTTGGCAAAGATCTCGAGCGCGCGAGCGCGCGTCTCGCCGTCGATCGCGTCGAGCACCTCGTCGATCACCACCCAGCGCGGGTCGTGGATCAGCAGACGTGCGAGCATGAGACTTTGTTGTTCATCCCAGTTCAGTTCGGGGTCCCATCGCGAGGTGCGATCGAGCATCGGAGCCAAACGTCGCAGGCCCACCCGATCGAGCGCCTCGGTGAACGCATGCGACTCGAACCTTTCGACGCTCTGCGGATAGGCCAGGACCTCGCGCAGAGTGCCGGGCGGCAGGTATGGCTGGCGTGGCATGAAGAAGACGGTCGCGCCTCTCGGCCGGCCGATGCGGCCCGCGCCCCACGGCCACAGACCCGCGAGCGCCCGAAACAACAGGGTCTTGCCGGCTCCGGGCTCTCCCACCACGAGTACGCGCTCGCCGGCCCTCACTTCGACCTTCCGCTCTTCGAGCATGGTGCATCCCGCCGGCGAGGCGATCTCCAGGTTCTCGAACACCATCTCGTCGGGCGATCCTTCCTCGAAGGCGATGCGGCCCGAGACGTCGTGCAGCGCGTCGGACACAAGCATGGCGCGGCGGAAGCTTGCGACTCGCAACAGGGTCGCGCGCCAGTCCGCGATCGCGCCGAAGTTGTCGACGAACCACCGCAGCGACGACTGGACCTGTGTGAAAGCCCCGGCCGCCATCATGAGCCCGCCGAAGGTGAGGGTGCCAGCGAAATAGAGCGGAGCCGCGACAAGGATTGGCACCACGATCATCAGCCATCCGTAGCCCGCAGTGATCCAGGTCAATTCGGTGTAGCCGGTGACCAGACCACGCATGGCGGCCAGCACCGCTGCGAGATTCAGCTTGATACGCCGCGCTTCGTCGGCTTCGCCACTTGCGAGCGAGATGGCGTCGATGTGCTCGTTGACGCGCACCAGCGAGAACCGCAGATCGGCCTCGCGTGCATAGCGCTCGGCGTTGCGCCCGATGAGGTTGCGGCCGACCCAGTAGCTCAGCACCGAAGCAAGGCCAGCGTAGAGGATGCCGGCCCACACCATGTACCCGGGAATCGGAACCATCCGGCCAGCGATGGGGAAGGCGAAGTCCGCCGACAGCGCCCAAAGCACGCTCACGAAGGTGACGAGCAGGATCGTGGCCTGCAGCAGGCCGATGCCGAGATCGGCCGAAAGCTCGGTCAGGCGACGCGCATCCTCGTGCATGCGCTGGTCGGGGTTGACGCCGATCGGCCCGGCGTTGACGAGCCGGAACGCGCGGCGGGGGAGCATCCAAAGCTCGATGAGATCCAGAGTCAAGCCTTCGCGCAACTTGAGCTTGATCATTTCCCCCAGCCAGCGCTGGAAGACGTTGAGAACGAGCAGCGCACCCGCGATGACGCCGAATACCCCGAGCTGCGCGAGGAACTCGTGGAAATCGCGCCGCGCCAGCGCGTCGTAGAAGGGCTCGTTCCAGCGGTTGAGCCGAATCTGCCCGTAGGCCGTCGATACGATGACCAGAAAGATCACGGCCGCCAACCACAGCAGCGTGTTGCGCCCGGGGGAGGCCCAGAACGCTCTGATCATCATGCCGGCCTGCGGCACGAGGCGCGAGCCGGCGCCGTCGTCGCTGTCGGCTCTGTCGTGATGTTGCGGTTGGTCGCTCATGACTTGCCCCGCTTCAAAGCACCGTGATCCTGCCAGGGACCGGATAGCGCTGGTATCAATCGGGAATGAAATGAAGCATCGCCAGCGCCGCTACGAAGGACAGCGAACTTCCCCGCACGACCGCGCGATCACCTCGGGGTAGACGACGGGCTCCCGATCGGCGTGTGCGTTTGGGTCGCGTCATCCACGTAGATCAGGTCGAACCCCCGCGGGCCGTCTGACCACTCGAACTTGTCCATCGGGCTTCGTCGGAACATCTTCCGAGCTCGCTATGGCTGCGTGAAGCCGCGCAGGAACATGATACGGTCGCTGTCGTAGACGATGCCGTAGGCGCCGAGATCATCCTTGCCAGTACGCCTCCCATGGTCGGCGACGTACTGCTGCGGCGAGGAGAATCCTTGCCCATGCTGTGCGACGACCTACTCAAGGAGCGCATCCGACGAAACCTGGCCTCGTTCGACCTGCGGCGCGCTGCCCCCGGAGTGCATCGGGTCGCCGCGGTGGCGGTGGCGATCGTGGAGGAAGGCGAGGGCGCGCGCCTGGAAGGGGTGACGGCGCCGGACGGATGGAGTCGCGACGCCGCGCTGCTCCTCACGCGGCGTGCGCGCGGCCTTCGCAACCACCCCAACCAATGGGCGCTTCCCGGTGGCCGTGTGGACGCTGGCGAATCGGCGGAACAGGCCGCCCTGCGCGAACTCGCTGAGGAAGTCGACCTCCGCCTCGAGGCGAGCGCCGTGCTCGGTAGGCTCGACGACTTCGTCACGCGATCGGGATTCGTGATCACTCCCGTGGTGGTCTGGGCCGGCGTGGCCGAAGCGCTCACCCCCAACGCAGACGAAGTTGCGAGCATCCATCGCATCCCGGTGCGCGAGTTCATGCGATCCGACGCGCCCTGGCTCGACCGCGAGGTTGACGGCGAGGAG
>Ga0068852_100002998_pt1 | contig 11733 bp, 5 predicted proteins | sample KBSCornC22_FD_66594 | JGI IMG/M metagenome (GOLD analysis project Ga0068852, IMG submission 66594) | Corn rhizosphere microbial communities from Kellogg Biological Station, Michigan, USA - KBS Corn C2-2 | ecosystem: Host-associated > Plants > Roots > Rhizosphere > Soil ... | reverse complement strand
CTTCGCCGCGCACACCCGCCGACCAGACCGACGGCGCGCGGATGCGCGTGACGCCGGTCGCCACGGCCTCGATCGCCTTCGGCGTCGCCTCGAGCTCGGGCAGGCGCGTGGTCAGCAGCGGGTTCGGCTCGACGCGGGCGACGCGGCCCAGCGCGGAATGACGGCTGGCCTGCGCGAGTTCATCGAGCGCCTGCGCCGGCAGCTGGGCCTGGATCACGTTGGCGATCCAGTACGGCTGATACGCGATGCCGCGCTTGTCGAGCCAGGCGCGTACGTCGGTCTGCGATTCCTCGGCGCGTGCGATGAGATTCGCGACAAGGATGCGGCGGCGCAGCAGGTAGTCGCTGTCGCTGGCCAGTGGCGTCGTCAGCGGCGTGGACTGATCGTCCATCACGAGCAGCACGTCCTGCGTGCCGGCGCCACGATGATCGAGCAGTGTGGGATTGATGTCGGCAGCGGCAGCGCTGCCCGCGGCGAACAACGCGAGCCAGAGCAGACGGCGGTTGCTGCGCAGCGGTGTGACTTGAATGGTGCGATGCATCGGATTCCCCTCCCAGGGCGTGGTGATCGCGGCGTTCGCCGCGACCGGTGTGCCGTGCGTTCTCCGCAACGACGGCGTGACCATGGCCGAGTCATCACGCGTACGCTGCCGCATGCGTGCCCTGGGACTGGCGAAAAATCAATTCGGCCATCTTTGTACAAATTCTTCGCGTTGTCGACGACCCTGCGCGCACTCGTGCGCGGGATGTGACACGGCGCGCGGAACAGGCTGACGGTGTGGTACGGCCGACCGACCCGCATCGCGTTTCTCGCCGTGCTGATCGATGCGGCCGATTCTGGAAGCGCTGAAGGCGCGCTCGTTTCGCGAACGGGCGCCGGTCCGAAACTGACCGCGCTGCCGATGGCAGTGCGCGCGCACGTTCGTCGTTTGGTGAAGTAGGCGCTCTGCGCCGGACACAAGGCAGCACCCGGGTCTGCATCTCCCGTCGATTGAGTCGTTCGCGCGCAGGCCCGCCGGCCTGCGCGCGAGGGCCATGCCTTGTCACACCAACACAGCGAAGGGCGAGACATGAATCTACTGATCAAGCGCATGGGCCGGTTCGGTGTCGCCAGCGCCATCCTCCTGGCGGCAAGTGCCGGCGCGCCGGCCTTGGCGGCCAGGCAGGCGTTCGTGACCTCCGTCGCCGGCAGCGGGATTCTGGGCACCTGGCCCGAAGCGGGCGGCAATGTGGGCCTGGCCGCGGGCGACGCGATCTGCGTGGCGCGCGCCGCGGCGGCGAATCTGCCCGACCCCGGTCAGTTCGTCGCGTGGATGTCCGATTCGACCAACGACGCCTACTGCCGCATCCACGGCTTCAACGGCACCAAGGCCAACCTGTGCGGGCAGGCCACGCTGCCGGGCGGCGCCGGACCGTGGCAGCGCGTCGACGGCTCCCCGTTCATGGCGGTGATCGAGCGCGCGATCGAGGCAGACATCTACATGCCGTTGAGCCTCGATGAGTTCGGCGCCACGGTAAACAACCAGCGCATTTATACAGGGACCATGCCCGACGGCACGGCGGCCGATCTGCATTGCGACAACTGGCTCGTCGATGACGATGTGCGGGTCGGTACCACGTCCCAGACGTATCCGGGATGGACGCACGTTGCCGGCCGGGCCTTCTGCAACAGCGGCCGTCTGGCGTGCTTGCAGAAAGGGTCGGGACCTGCACTGTCCTTGCCACCGAGCGGCAGGAAGCAGGCGTTCATCACCTGGGAGCGCGTCAACGGCAACCTCGGGACGTCGCCGCTGGCTGGCGGGAACGCCGGCATCGCAGCGGCCGATGCGATCTGCCGGAACTCCGCGCAGGCTGCGAATCTGTATGAGGCACAGAGCTACAAGGCGTATATCGCCGCCGGCTCGAATGCCGCGGCCCGTTTCCAGAACGATGGTCCCTGGTTCCGGCTCGACGGCGTCCGGTTTGCCGATGATTTCGCGCAGATCGGCTCGGGCTTCGTACGCGCACCGCTCAACCTGACCGAGACCGGCCTGTACCGGAATTCTTTCGTGATCTACGCATGGACTGGCGTGGACAACAACGGCAGTTTCGGTGCGAGCTGCAACAACTGGAACGCTTCGTCGGGAGCTGGCTGGACCAGCTTGCCGGAGGCCGACGGTCCACGCTGGCCCAGGGCCAATCTCGACTCGGCTTGTAGTTCGATGTATTCGCTGTACTGCCTGTCGGATTCGGACCTGCTGTTCCGCGACGCTTTCCAGTAATCGGCGTGGCGTGGGGCGTTCCCGGTCGCAGGCGATTCGGCTTGAATTTGCCGGCGAGCCGGGCAGGGAACCGCATCCGCATCTCAATCACGCGCGCCAACGGCTGCCGTTGGCGCGCGCGACGCGATGGAGATGGCTGACCGGAGGCAGAGTCTGACAGCGCACGCGCTCGCTGGCTCCGCCCGCGCCGGCGTCGGACGGCAATCGGCGATCAACACGCCCACGCGCACGAAAGGATCGAAACGCCGCCTGCTCGGTGGAAATGCCGCGGTCATGTCTGTACGGTGACCGATCCTTGTGCGAGAGCTTCCGATCCATGCAGCAAGTCGTCGAAACCAGCGGCGTGGATGCACTGGTCGATGGTCTGTATCTGCAGCTGCGCGCGCTGGCGCGCAGCGAGCGCCGTCGCGGCGGTGCGCCCGACACCTTGCACACGACCGCGCTGGTCAACGAGCTGTACCTGAAACTCGCCGATGCCGAACGCCTGCGCTTCGGCGACGCGCGCCAGTTTTTCAGCTACGCCGCGAAAGCCATGCGCCACATCCTGCTCGATCGCGCGAAGCTGCAGATGCGGCTCAAGCGTGAGGACACGCGCCTGCGCGTGGCCCTCACTGATCCGGATGTCGAAACGCTCGCGATCGATCCGGCGCAGGCGCTCGAACTGGACGCGGCGCTCGATGCCTTGCTGCTGCAGGACGCGCGCGCCGCGGATGTCGTGGACCTGCACTACTTCGCGGGCCTGGGGCTGGACCAGGTGGCCACGCTGCTCGGCGTGGCACCGCGCACCGTGGCGCGCGACTGGCGTTTCGCGTCGGCCTTCCTCAAAGCGCGGCTGACGTGAGCGCAGCGCCGCCCAGCCTGCGCGAATGTTTCGATGAACTGGTCGATCTGACGCCGCCGCAACGCGAGGCGTGGCTGGCCGCGCACACGCTCGATGCGGAGTTGCGCGAGGAACTGCTCGCGCTGCTCGCGGCCGATCTCGAAGACGCACCGCTGCTGGCCACGTCCGCGGCCGAACTGGTGCAGCACTACACGCCGCCGCACGACGACGGTGCGGGCCTCGTGGGCAGCAGCATCGGGCCGTACCGGCTCATCGAGGTACTCGGGCAGGGCGGTACCTCGGTGGTGTTTCGCGCGCAGCGCGCGAGCGGCGCGGGCACGCAGACCGTGGCGCTGAAGCTGCTGCGCACGGGGCTGTTCTCCGCCGATGGACAGCGCCGCTTCCGGCGCGAACAAGGTGTGCTCGCGCAGCTGTCGCATCCGCATATCGCGAGCCTCATCGACGGCGGCATCAGCGACGCGGGCATTCCCTACATCGCGATGGAATTCGTCGATGGCCTGCCGATCACCGAGTACGCCACGGCGCGCGGACTGGGCCTGCGCGCGCGCCTCGCGCTACTCGTCACCGTATGCCGCGCGATCGACAGTGCGCACCGCGCGCTCGTCGTCCATCGGGATCTGAAACCATCCAACGTGCTGGTCAATACGGTGGGCGACATCAAGGTGCTGGATTTCGGCATCGCGCGCCTGCTCGACGACGACGACCATCACGCCACCCAGACCAGCGCGATCTCGCTGACGCCGGGCTACGCCGCGCCGGAACAATATCTGCCCGGACCGGTGACCACGGCGACCGACATCTACGCGCTCGGCATCCTGCTCGGCGAACTGCTGACCGGGCAGTTGCTGCCGCGCGAAAAGAATCGCTTCACGCTGTCGCGCGTGTGTGCCGATGCCGCCGTCACGACACCCGCCGGACTGCCGGCCCGCGTCGCGCTGTCGCGCGTGCTGCGCGGCGATCTCGACGCGATTCACGCCACCGCGATTGCGCCGGATCCGGCGCGCCGCTATCTCTCCGCGGCGCTGCTGGCCGACGATCTCGAACGCTATCTCAACAACCAGCCCGTCACCGCGCGCACGCCGTCGATCGGCTATCGCCTGTTCAAGAGCATGCAGCGCAACCGCACCGCGTCGATCGCCGCGATGCTGGCGCTGCTCGCCATCGTGCTCGGTGTATCGATGACGCTGTGGCAGGCGCATGTCGCGCGCGAACAGGCGCAGCGCGCCACCGCCGTGCGCGATTTCCTCATCGAGCTGTTCGATGCCTCGAAAGCAGGGCAGTTGCCGGATCAGCGATTGACGCTGGACCAGCTCGTGCAGCGTGCCGGCCAGCGTCTGCAGACCCAGACCGACCTGTCCGTCGCCACGCGCGTGGAGCTGCTGCGCACGCTGGGCGAAGTGCGCATGGCCGGCGCCGACTACATGCAGGCCGGGCAGTTCTACGACCAGGCCCTGGCGCTGGCGCAGACGTTCCATGCACCGAGCGACATGGCCGTGACGCAGATCCGCCTGCTGCAAGCCAGCCTGTTGATCCATCAGTCGCGCTACGCCGATGCGGGCACCGCCTACGCGGCCTTGCTGCCGCAGATGCGCGAAGACGGCAGCGCGGTAAGCGTGAACGGATTGCAGAACTACGCAAGCGCGCTGATGTATTCGGCTCGCACGGAGCCGGCACTGGCCATTTCCGCCGAAGCCACGCAACGCGCCGCCGCGCTGTATGGCGCCGGTTCGCCGGGCGCCGTGCAGGCGGACCTGCTGCGCGGCAATCTGCTCGTCGGCGCGGGCCGCAAGGCCGAAGGCGCGGCGCTGCTGGAATCGGCACTGCAGACCTGGCGCCGCAGCGGACGCGCGCCGGATCAGGATTTCCTGCAGGGCCTCACCGATCTGTCGCGCGTGCGCCAGGCGCTCGGCGATACTGATGCGGCCGAATCCCTCCTGCGCGAAACGCTGGCCACGGCCGAACGCATCTACGACGCGCCGCACGATCGCATCGCGCTCGCGCTGCTCAATCTCGGCGACGTGCTGCGCCTGCAGGCGCGGCTCGAGGAAGCCGAACCGCTGCTGGTGCGCGCACTCGCGATGATGCGGACCATCTACGGCGACGGTCATCTGCGCGTCGCCAATACGCTGAGCCGGCTCGGCAAACTCGAACTGCGCCGGCGCGATATCGACGCAGCCACGCAGCACATCAACGGCGCGGTGCAGTGGTGCGAACGCCCCGGCCTCCACGCCACGCGATCGTGCATCGAGATCTACGCGACGCTGGCCGAACTCGCGCTGGCCACGGGTGATCTGGACCAGGCCGATACGAGCAGCGCGCGCGCGCTCGCGATGGCGCACGAAATCTTTCCACAAGGTCACAACTGGATGGCCCAGCTGTGGCAGTCGCGCGCGGAACTGAACCTGCTGCGCAACGACCCGTCGGCGGCGCTGGCGCTCTGCGATCAGGCGCGTGAGTTGCTCGAGCGCCTGGACGAGCGCCACGGCTCGGTCGCCGAGCTCGTGCTCGCGCGGCGCGCGAGCGCACTGAACGCGCTAGGCCGTTCAGCCGAGGCATTGGCCGATATCAATCAGGCACTCGCCATCTGGCAACAACTCGCGCCCGCGGGTCACCTGCATCGCATCGAATTGCTCGACACACTCGCGTCGATCCACACGCGCCTCGGCGATGTCCGCGCCGCGCGCGATACCGCGCGCCAGGCCATGGCACTGGTGACCGATTGGCGCTGGATAGAGCCGGTGCTGCTGGCGCGGATCGAGGCGGTGGCCGCGTCGGAGCACGACAAGCCAGTTCGCGAGTAGGCGCCACGCGGCGGCGCGCGCCAGTCAAAATCCAAAAATGTAAAAAAATTTATGCGATTCTTTACTATCGCGCGCCTGGGGGGCAACAGGGAATAGTCATGCTGTTCAACCGATAGCGGATGGCGGCTGAAGTCGTCGTGCACGCTTCCGCATCTCAGACTGCTGAGGCCACCACGGGCAATACGCCAATTGCGTACAACTGCAGATGCAAGCCAAGGCAGACATGGCCGCGTTCATCGAGTACATGCGCTCGCTCAGCGTGACGATGATGAGCGGCTCGGCCAACGGCGGCTCCATCTAGTGCAACTGGAATCCGACGACCAACACGACTAGCCGTGTCGTCCCGGTTTGATAGGGTAGCGGGCGCTCTACGAGCCGTCGCGGGCGAGTCCGGCGGTTTTTGTTGGACCAGCCCTGGGCAGCATTCAACGCGACGAAGGCGGCTCATTTCCGGCTACGAGGTAGTCGGCAATCGCCGCGACATCGTAGGCGCTCAGCCCTGTCGCCTGCGCCCGCATGGCGCCGTATGTGAGGGCATCCACGATGGCCGCGCGCGAACGGCTCGCAATCAGTGCGCGTGGCGGGATGTTGCCTTGCGGGTGATTGTGGCAGATCGCGCAGCGCTGCTGATACAGCGCGGCGCCGTCGAGGCCGGAGTCTGCGGATACCGCGGGCACAGCATCCGCGACTTCCACTCGCGTGACTGCGGCAGCGATCGGCATATGCCCGCCTGCGCCGAATGCCTGGATGCGATCGGTGCCGACGACGACGTCGTCGCCCGCGAACACGGGTTCGTTGTACTTTCCGCTTGTATACAATTGGCCGGGTGTGCTGTGCCACAACAGCTTCAGCGTGGCCGCATCGAACGCATACAGCACGGGCGAGGGGGCATCGGGTCCGGCGAGCGGCGCCGAACGGCGCGCGTTCTCGTCGAGCACCCAGACGATCGCATCCTCGCCGCCACGGCTGCTGATTACGGGCGAGCCCGGGTTGCCGAATATCCAATCCATCTGCCGGCGATCCACCGCGAGATACGCAGGATTGTCCTTTGCGGCGACCACCTTGAGCTTCACGAGCGACGGCGGCACCGCATCGGCAGTGCCTTCGGCACGCCGCGTATTGCCGGTGAGGACGATATAGAGATCGCCGGCGTTGTCGCGATAGTGCGCCGGTACCGAGCGCGCGCGGGCGATATCCATCGCCGCATCGCGCTCCGAATACGGGCCGAACACGTTCAGCGGTCCGCGTCCGGCGAACGGCGGTTGGCGTGTCGGCGCGAGCAGCGAACCGTCGCTGGCCGCGTCGTCGCTGCAGGCCGGCCGCCGGTCGAGCGCGCCGGGCAGGTGGTCGCGGTCCAGCAGGTACGCGTTGCCTTGCTTGCCGCCGACGACCATGAGCCGCGGTGTTTGGACGAGCGCCGGATCGAGATCGGTCATCAGCGAGGCGCCGCCGGAACCAAGATCAATATCCATTTTGGACGAAATGCAATGGTTGAAAGGTGTATAGGTGCCTTCGAGCGTCAGTCCCGACGCTGGCGCATCGGAAAGCTTCAGCACCGATTGCGTCCAGTCGTGCGGCTGGTCGACATAGCCCTCGTAGCCGCTGCCCGTGACGACATAGACCTTACCCGCCGGGTCCACGGCGGGGCCGCCTGCGCCCCAGATGCCGCCGCTGCCGCGATGCGGCATCGCCACGGCGGCGAATGCGCTCGCCACCGTCGCGGCCGTCGTGTCGACCGACACGAGCCAGCCGGTTTCGGTCTCGCCGAAGGTGACGTACAGGCGCGAGCCATCGGGGCTCAGGTTCAGCGCGCCGCGCTGCACGCGGAAATCAAAGCGGCGCGTCGGCGCCACGGGCGAAGGCCCGGCATTGCGATTGAGCGTATTGAAGCGCGCTTCGTCGAGTCGCACGGGCCATCCGTCAATGAGCTGGCCGCTGCCGATATCCAGCGCATACGCCTGCCATCCGTGCTGCGGATCGCAGTGCGTGACGTACAGGCGTTGCTTCGCGACATCGATGATCGGCGTACTGAGCGCCCCGGTTGGAACCGCGTCCAGCGGCGCGGGCTTGAGATGACACGGCGGTGCCAGCCGCGTGCGCCAGAGGATGCGGCCGGGCGCCACGTCACCGGCCTTGGCCGCGTTGATCGCATACACGAAGCCCGCGTTGCTTGCCGCGAAAACTGCCGAAAACGTCTGCGCCTGGTGCTGGCCTGCGGTGATCCGCACGCGGTCCAGATACAGCGGCGACGCATACAGCCGCGGTGCCTGGTCGTCAACGCTGTCGAGCGGTGGCGATTCCCACAGTAGCCCGAAATCATCGCGGGCGACGCTCGCCGGCGTCAGCGTCGCGAGCTGCGAATGCCAGCCGCTGCGCTGCCGATCCGCATGGAACGTCGTCGCGTCGGCTGTCGCGGTGCGCGGTCGTGCCTCCGTGACCGACGCTGCCGGCGAGGCGGCAATGCCCGCGGTTTCCACGACGGCGCCGCCGCGCGGAACGTCGACGCCGGCGGTCCAGAGGATCGCATTGAGCAGCGTCCTGCGCAGCATCGGCTGGTCGAGCGCGGCCACGTAATGGCCGCCGCTGTAGCCGAACGACCGGCCGCCTTGCGGTCGATCAAAGGCCCAGGCAACGGTCTGCGTTTCCGGAAGATCGTCCACGACGCTCGCGCCGTCGCGGTATTGCACATGCAGCGTGGCTCGCAGCACGGGAACGACGCCGCGATCGGCGAAGTGCAGGCTCGGATAGAACTCGTCGCGATACGCGAAGGCGCCGATGCCACTGCTGATCGGATGCGCTGCATCGCCGATTTCCAGCGTCGCCGTTTCCGTCGTGCGGTCGAACGTGCCGAGGCGCTGCGCGCCGAGCCAGTGGGTCAGTCCGATATCGGATTCCTGCGGCGGCACCGTGAATGCCTGATGCAGCGCCACGAGGCCCACACCGCGCTGCATAGCCCTCTCGAACTCACGCCGATGCGTTGCATCGCGCAGCGGATGTTTGTCCAGGCCATCGAAATACAAAACGATCGTCGCCGCGCCGTCCAATGCGCCTGGCTGCTCCGGCCAGCCGTTCTCGAAGATGACCACGTCGGCACGCCAGGCCTCCGGCGAAGCCTCGATCAGCGACTTGAGCGCGCGCAGGCCCGCCGCGTATTCGTGTCGCCCTGGACCTTCGCTGTTCGGTCCGCCGATCAGCACGATTCGAAGGCGAGGCGCGTTCGCGCAGCCGGCCAGCAGTGCTGCGAGCAGCACCATCGCGCAGAACAGCTTCACTGATATCGTCGTTTTCATTCGCCCCCGACCTCGTCGCGCACGCTCGCCCGGCGGAACGGTTTCTGACACACACGAGCCTAGGTATTCGTGGGCGCGGCAGAAAGCGGTTGCGGGAGTTTCAGAGTGAAGAAAATGTTGCGCGCGGGCCGCGGGATCGACGGGGCTGTTTCAAACGCGAACGTGCTCTTGGCGGATATGCATGGTCGATCAGCTTGACGACTAACGACCCGCTCACTGCTTGCGGGAGTATCGCCATCGTTTCTTCGTCGCGCAGTGAGTTGAAGCGAATGGCTATCTGTGCCACGCCCGAATCGCTTAAGCCGCTCGGAAGTGGAGCGGGCTTTAATCGACTGCTGGTGACTCGTTTCGGCTCGGCGCGGTTCGCGGCCACGTCGCTGCCATGGTCGCGATCGGAACGCGTGCCGGAATCACGCGGCATACGCCTGCGTCCGTATTCTCGGCAGGGGAGGGATCATTACACTTCCGGCGCTCGTGGAGTTGTATAGCGAAAGAAGTTTCCGGTGCGCCCGATGTACAGAATATTCAGTGTCCTGTTCGTGCTGATCGCGTCCAGCATGGCATTTGCCACGGTCGTGCAATGTGTCAACTGTTCCGATGCGCAGATATATGCAAAGGGCCGGACGTTGCGCGCGAGCGCGAACGCGCACCTGGCCTGGAATCCGGCTACCGGGGCAGTGCAGAAGTGTCGCAATTACTTCGGATCCGCACCCAGCGCCTCTGATCAAATTGGGAGCTTATCGGCTGAAGCGACGAAGGCAGGCAATGAAGGCAGCGTGGCCTGCACCCTGCAGACCGAAGCAATGTCCGTGATGCTGATGTACTGGCATAAGACAAGTCCGCTGGCGAGCAGTGGCTTTGATGTCATCACCTGGCGTGTCGGCCTTGCGATGTCGGACATGACTGCCGCCAAGGTGTCTACATGCAAATATATAGGTGATCCGCCGCCAGCTTCCCGCATGAAACGAACTCCGTCACACGATCCGATGCCATATCATCCGATGCGTTGCCCCCCGCGTCCTTCAGAGCGAAGCATGTTCTCAACCGCCTTCCTGCGACCGACCCAGGCTTCCACAGGCGCCCGGAAACCAGCACGGGACGAAGGCGGGCTAGCCTCGGCGCGCGATCGCGCGACGACCCCGCCTACAACATCTCGGAACGCGCTGCAGCACCGCGGCTTTATCGCTTCCGTCGGCATCGCCGCAAAACGCTTCGTGCTCGCGCTCAGTGCGGCGGTCACACCGGCGAGTGCGTCAACATCGGGTATGGTGATCGAGCCTGCGAAGGCTTCCGCGCATTCCTCGATACGCGCATCGGCACCGCCGGACGCGACACCTCGGATGAGCGTCTCCGCTGGCGCGACGACGCGTACTTCCTCGCCGGTCCCGGACGTCGCTTCCGCGGTGACAGCGGCCGACCGACTCGATTCTGCCGCCACGTGTGCTTCTGGCAACGCAGCTTCAAATAACGCCACCACCACCACCTGCACCCAATCCTGGACCTACGACCTCCAGGGCAACGTCCTGACCCACACTGACCGCCGCGGCATCGTTACAACGAGTCACCACGACAAGGAAAACCGCCTCGCCAGCCAGGACCGCGCCGGCCTCACGATCCAGTCGATCACGCGCGACACTCAAGGCAACGTCGTCACGCAGCGCGACGCGCTACAGCGCGATACCACGTTCACCTACGACAAGGCCAACCGCAAGACCGCCGAACAGCGCAGCGCAATGGCCTCGGAGTCGTGGACCTACACCCCGCTCGGCGACATCGCCTCTCACACCGATGCCGATGCGCGCACCACGACGAACACCTACACCGTCCGCCGCTTCCTCGAATCCGAATCGCTGGCCGGCGAAACCACGCGCTACACCGTCGACGGCACTGGTCATCGCCTCACGCAGCAGCGCCCGAACGGCCCGCAGAGCACCTGGACCTCGACCTACGACGCTGCCGGCAACCTGCGCACGGTCCGCGATCCACTGAACCACGTCACTACGTACGACCACGACGCCAACAACAACCGCGTCTCGGTCCTCGACGCGAACCACCACGCCACCACCTTCGCCTACGACGCCCGCAATCGCCTGCGCGGAAAGACCTATCCCGGTGGCGCAAACTGGCAATGGCGTTACGACGGCGACAACAACCGCATCCGCAGCGAAGCACCCAACGGCCGCATTGCCGAGACCACGTTCGATGCGCTCAACCGCCCGACACTGACGAGCTACCTCGGCGCGCCGGCAACAGAAGTCCAATCCACCGCCTGGACCTACGACGGCAACGGTAATATCCGCACCGTCGTCGATGCGACCACCGCTGGGCCGCGCACCGAGACGCGCGACTACGACGACTTTGATCGCCTGACGCACGCCGTCGACAGCGACAACCGAACCGTCGCCTACACCTACGACGACGTAGGCAACCGCACGCACCTGATCGACCACGACGGCAAGGACACCGTCTGGACCTACAACGCGCTCAACCACAACACCCGCGTCTTCGTCCCCGGCATCGGCACCACCGTCCACACCTACA
>Ga0068852_100002993_pt1 | contig 11740 bp, 13 predicted proteins | sample KBSCornC22_FD_66594 | JGI IMG/M metagenome (GOLD analysis project Ga0068852, IMG submission 66594) | Corn rhizosphere microbial communities from Kellogg Biological Station, Michigan, USA - KBS Corn C2-2 | ecosystem: Host-associated > Plants > Roots > Rhizosphere > Soil ... | reverse complement strand
TTTCCTTCATTGATGCGCTTATCGGTGTTCTCGAGCGCGAGCATGACAAAACGCTCCCCGAGCGGCTGCTCGAGAATCACGTCGAGCAGCGGCAGCACGCCATGATGAAGCCCCTCTTTGCGCAGCCGCCGCACGCCTTCGGCGACATGGCCCGACATCAGCAGCTTCATCATTTCATCAAACACGCGCGCTTTCGGCACGTTCAGTAACAGCCCGGCCAGCGACCGAATGGGTTTTCGGGTACGAGCGTCGATTTCGAGGCCGCGCGCCGCCGCCAGGCGTACTGCGCGCAGCATCCGTATGGGATCTTCGCGATACCGCTGGGCCGGATCGCCGATCATCCGCAAGCGCCGCGCCTTGATGTCGGCGACGCCGCCGTGATAGTCGAGCACTTCTTCGCGGACCGGATCGTAGAACATCGCGTTGACAGTGAAATCGCGCCGGCGCGCATCGTCCACAAGGCTGCCGAATACATTATCGCGCAGGATTCTGCCGTGCTCGTCTGTATGCTGCTCGCCCTCATCGTTGCTGTCCGCGCTGCCGCGAAATGTCGAGACCTCGATAGTGTCACTGCCGCACATCACATGCACGAGCCGAAAACGGCGGCCGATGATCCGCGACCGGCGGAATATGCCGCGCACCTGTTCAGGCGTCGCGGAGGTGGCCACGTCATAGTCTTTCGGTATGCCCCCCAGCAGCAGATCGCGCACTGCACCGCCGACGACGTATGCAGCGTGTCCCTGCTGTTGCAGCGTCTCACACGTTTTCAGAGCACACCGGCTCACGTGAGCGCGCTCGATGCGATGAGTTTTGAACGGTATGACTGCAGGCTTCCGCGTCTTGAACAAACCGCCGGAAAAAACCTTGCCGAGAAAACGCCTGATCATCAGGAAAAATGCCTATGGGTGAAACAAATTGAGCGGCGCACGTGAGTGCATCCGCTCGAATTTGTGGCGCTCTGATTATATAACGGGGATAAAGTGCGCATCGGCGCCGGTACCGTAGGCGTGCACACGACACCCATACAACGCCTGCAACACATGTGATTGCAGCAATTCCGCCGTTCTGCCGCTCGCGTAGCGTCCATCACCATAAAGCATGAGCACGCGATCGCAGCGGCTGGCGAATGTTAAATCATGTAGTACAACCGCCGCACATTTACCATCATCACGCGTCACTTGGCGCAGCAGCTGCAGAGTTTGCAGCTGGTGGCGCAAATCAAGATGCTGCAACGGCTCGTCGAGCAGCAGCGTGCTGCAGTCCTGCGCCCACAGTTGCGCGAGACGCGCGCGTTGACGCTCACCGCCGGACAACGTCGCGTATGGCCGCGCTGCGAGCGCAGTCAGATCGAATGCCGCAATGGCCCGGCATGCCGCTTCTTCATCAGCCGCACCCGGCCCGAACATGGAGCGTGCATGCGGATACCGGCCAAGCTTTACGTAGTCGGATAACGTACCCCAGTATTCGTGATCTTCGCGCTGCAGCAGGATGCCGAGCGCACGCCCGAGTTCGCGTCTACCGTATTCGGCCAGCGGACGTCCATCGACGTCGACCTCACCAGCCGCTGGCATGGCGAGCCCGGCCAAGGTATGCAGCAACGTGGTTTTGCCGCTGCCGTTGCATCCAAGCACGGCCCACAATTCGCCGGTCGCTACGGTCAACTTTAAATCACGGCACAAGGCGCGAGTCCCCACCGCCACCGTCAGGTGCTCACAGCTCAACGTCATGCTTTGCGTGATAACAGAAGTAACAGCACCGGCACGCCAATCAACGCCGTAAACACACCGACCGGCAATTGCTGAGGCGCCCATATAGTGCGTGCAAACGTATCTGCAAGCGTGACGAAACTGCCGCCGACCATCGCCGAAGCTGGTAACAGCCAGCGGTGATCAGTGACACCAACGAGCCGCATTGCGTGCGGCACCATCATACCGACGAACGCAATACTGCCGCCAAGCATGACTGCTGCGACGGTCGCTGCCGCAGCGCAAAAGTAAATCGCCGCTTGCAAGCTGCCGACCGGCACGCCAAGCGCTCGGGCCTTTATCGCGCCCAGCGCTAATGCGTTGAGACCGGTCGCAAGCAACATGAACAGCGTCAGAACCACTGCAAGGACAAGCCACGCCGTCGCGCTTTCATGTGCGTGCGACAGGTCACCCATCAGCCAGTAGAGCATGCTCTTCAACTGTGCCTGCGGCGCAACGGTGAGCACCAGACTGATGAGGGCGCCAAAACCCGCTGACAGCACAACGCCGGTCAATAGCAAGCGGTGCACGTTCCAGTCGCCGGATCGGAATGACAACGCGAAGACGATGGCGATCGCGGCGAGGGCGCCGCCCAAGGCGGCAAGATTAGTGATCGCCAGTCCACCGCCGAAGAGCAGGGCGCCTATCGCACCGAGCGCGGCTCCGCCCGATACACCGAGTATGTAAGGATCGGCGAGCGGGTTTCGCAACAGCACCTGCAGCAGCACCCCCGACACTGCAAGCAGGCCGCCGCAGGCAAACGCCGCTAATGCGCGCGGCAGACGCAGCTTCCACACGACGTCGTCTACTACGCCTAGCGATGAGTCAACAAGCGTGCGCAAGAGCGCGCTCAGCGATACGGGCAGACTGCCGAACATAAGCGCTACAAGTATGCTGCTGATCGCAATCAGAATGAGTATGGCAAGCAACGCGCGGTGCGACATTCAGGCAAGGCTCATGATCGGCCACTGCTTTGCTTCAGCATGCGAACGCAGTGTCGCGTCGGGGTCTACCGCGACCGGATCTGTCACAAGCGATAGGAGGGGAAGGTCGTTGAGCGAGTCGCTGTAGAACCAACTGCGCTTGAATGCAGCAAGCGTTTTGCCGCGCGCCGACAGCCACTCATTGAGCCGCTCGACCTTGCCTTCGCGAAAACACGGCGTGCCCACGACCTCGCCGGTGAATTCCCCATTGATGTGCGCCGGTTCAGTGGCGATCAGGTTGTCGACTTTAAAAGCGCGCGCGACGGGTGCCGTGACGAAGCTGTTGGTTGCAGTGATGATCACGCAAAGGTCGGTGTTGTGACGCTCCACGAGTGCGCGTGCACGCGGTCGAATGATGGGAATGATCTTGCTGCGCATGAATGCAGCGTGCCAATCATCCAGCACGCGGCGTGGATGCCGCGACAACGGCTTCAGTTGAAAATCGAGGAACTCGTGGATGTCGAGCGTCCCGTCCTTGTACTGCGCATAGAATTCATTATTGCGGGCTTCATACACTTCGCGATCGAGCACGCCTTGCTCGATGAGAAACTGCGCCCATTCAAAGTCGCTGTCGCCGGACAACAGCGTGTTATCAAGATCGAAGAGCGCGAGGTTCAACTGCGACTCTGCTATGGAGCGATCAACTCGCGCACGAGCGGCACGGTAATCGCACGCTTGGTTTCGAGCGAATAGCGGTCGAGCGCGTCGAGCATCGCCAGCAGCGACGGCAGGTCGCGCCGCGCGTGTCGAAGCAAATACTCCGCAACCTCGCGCGAAAGCCGAATCCCGCGCGCATCAGCATGACGCGCAAGTGCGGCGGCCTTCTCGTCGTCGTTCAGTCCGTTGAGATGGTAGACGAGTCCGCTGGCAAGCCGGGTCACTAAATCGGCGCGTAATGAAAGCCGGGACGGTGCATTGTCGCCCGCCGTGAGCAGCCACCCGCCGTCGGCGCCCACCCGGTTGTGTAGATTGAATAGCGCGATCTGATCATCCCCGGTCAGCCTGTGCACATCATCTGCAATCCAGATGACGCCGCGTGTTTGTGCGTGCTCGTCCCGGCGCGCATGAAACCACTGCACCGGCAAGTCATTGCTGCGTGCCGCTGTCTCCACCGCACGAAGCAGATGCGTGCGTCCGCAGCCGCTTGCACCCCATAGATAAATGAAACTCTCCGTGTTCGCACCATTGGCTAACGCGTAGAGCGCTACGATGGCTTCTGCATTACGGCCCGCAATAAAATTGTCGAGCGATGGCGCGGCCGGTGCTGCTATATCGAGCGCGAGTTGTTTCATGCGCGAGGCATTTGCGCGCAGCGGTAGCAGGTCATTTCGGGTAAAATTCGACGGGCAACGGCGGCATGTGCGATTGTACTATTAACCTTCCGCGCAGAAACGAACGCTGCCTGACGTCCTGACGCCCGCCACCGCATACACGCAGCGAGAACGCCTTGAGCATAAGCGACCGCTCCAAAGCCATGACCTACCGCGATGCAGGCGTCGACATCGATGCCGGTGACGCGCTGGTCGACAACATCAAGCCTTATGCAAAACGTACCATGCGCCCGGAGGTGCTCGCCGGCATTGGCGGATTCGGCGCCTTGTGCGGGATTCCTGCTAAGTATCGTGATCCGGTGCTGGTATCCGGAACAGACGGAGTCGGCACCAAGCTGAAGCTTGCGTTCGAGCTTGATCGACACGAGACGATCGGCATCGATCTTGTTGCGATGAGTGTCAACGATATCCTCGTGCAGGGCGCCGAGCCGCTGTTCTTTCTTGATTACTTCGCATGCGGAAACCTCGACGTTGCAAGAGCGACGAAAGTGGTCAAGGGTATAGCGGAGGGCTGCGAGCAGGCGGGTTGCGCATTGATCGGCGGCGAAACGGCCGAGATGCCCGGGATGTATCCGGCGGGCGAATACGATCTTGCGGGGTTCGCTGTCGGCGTCGTTGAAAAAAACCAGATCATCGATGGGTCGACGATTGGTGAAGGCGACGTGGTGCTTGGTCTTGCATCGAGCGGCGCGCATTCGAATGGCTACTCTCTGATCCGCAAGATTATCGGTACTCGCCGCGACGATCTCGCGCAGGAGTTCGCGGGCAGCACACTTGGGGACGCGTTGCTCGCTCCGACGCGGATCTACGTGAAAGCAATTTTGCAACTGCTCGCCAAGCTGCCGGTCAAAGGACTTGCCCACATTACAGGCGGTGGTCTCACTGAAAATGTGCCGCGCATAATGCCCGAACGCTTGACGGCACGCATGGAGCGCAAGGCGTGGCCTTTGACGCCGCTATTCGGATGGCTGCAGCGCGCAGGGAATGTGTCGGACGATGAAATGTTGCGGGTCTTCAACTGCGGTATCGGCATGGTCGTGATCGTCGGGCAAGAGCACTCGCAGGCTGCGATTACAACGCTTCAGGCAAGCGGGGAAACCGTGTGGTGGATCGGCGCTGTTCATGAGAGAAAAGGCAACGAGCCGCAAGCTATCGTCACATGAAAACAATCGTGATCCTGATTTCGGGACGCGGCAGCAACATGCAGACCATCCTCGAAGCGCGACTGCCGGCAAAAATTGCGGCTGTGATCAGTAATCAACCGCACGCCGGCGGACTTGAAATTGCCGCCGCTCATGGAGTCGCTACACGCGTAGTTGACCATCGTGCCTTCCCTAATCGCGCGTCATTCGACGCTGCGCTCGCCGCAGAAATCGATCACTTCCAGCCCGATCTCGTCGTGCTCGCGGGCTTCATGCGCATTCTTACTGACGAGTTCGTGCAGCGTTATAGCGAACGCCTGATGAACATACACCCGTCGCTGCTGCCGGCGTTTGCCGGCTTGCACACGCACCGGCGGGCGCTCGCAGCCGGCGTCAAAGTGCATGGCTGCAGCGTGCACTTCGTGACACCGGAGCTCGATCACGGGCCCATTATCATTCAGGCCGCTGTGCCTGTCCTGCAATCCGACAGCGAACAAACGCTTGCTGCGCGCGTGCTCGAACAAGAGCACCGGATCTATCCACAAGCTGTTCGGTGTTTCTGTGAGGACCGGATCACCGTTACGGCCGCCGGCGGCGTACGCATTGAGCATGCGGCGGACGGGTCGGGCAGCCTGCTCTCGCCGGCGTTGAGCTGATGGCAACTGTGCGTCGTTTAGCCTTACTCGCCGCGGCGTTCGCACTGGTAAGCACCGCGCATGCTGCATCGCCGGAATTTGTGTCTGCAGATTACAACGTTTACAGAGACAGTCTGCATGTCGCGACGGTGCACGAGGTTTACTCGCGAAGCGCTGACACTTACCGGATAACGAGCGAAACCACGCCCATTGGCATCGCGGCCGTATTCCTACGCAAGATCACCGTGAGCAGCAATGGATCTCTCTCGAGCCAGGGACTGAAACCTGATTATCTCGAGTACCGCCGGGCCAACGATCCGGGCAAGAACATAAGCGCTGCATTCGACTGGCGCGCACAGCGGCTCAATATGACATTCGAGGGACGCAACGAGACCGCGCCGCTGGTGCCCGGTATACAGGACCGTCTCAGTGTCATGTATCAGTTCATGTTTTTGTCACCGGAAAAGTTGAAAGTACTCGAATTTCCAATGACCAACGGCAGAAAGATCGAGCATTACCGTTATGAATTGGCAGACGTTCAAGCGGTCGATAGCGCCTTGGGTAAACTTGAGACGCTGCATCTCGTCAAACATCGAGAGGCGGGCGAGAATGGGATCGACGTATGGTTGGCTGCGGATCGTCACCTGTTTCCCGTAAAAGTTGTATTTCGGGAAAACGACGGATCGACGATCGAACAAGTGATAACGCGTCTTGAATTCAAGTGATGCAATTACACATGCGGCGCACGCTCGTAGTTTTTGTCGGGCTATCGCTCATCGCGCATTTACTGATCCTGGCGGGCATACGCATACAGTTGCCCGACTTCGAGCGCGCTCCGCCTCCGTTGGAGGCACGTCTCGAACCGGCGCCGCGGCTGCCGCCGGTTCTGCCTGCGATCACGCAGGCGCCAGTGCCACGCACGCGCGCGCAGCATAAACACAAACCATCCGTCAAACACGTAGAGCGCGTAACGCCGGCACCTGCACCAATACCCGCAGCGCCGCGTGTCGATACGTCCGCGATTGCCGATACGCCCGCTCAATCGGGCGCTGACGCAAGCGCGGCAACCGCCGATGCAGGTCCTATAAACGCTGGTCAGCTAGACACGATGGCGAGCGCGCAAGCTGCAGAGCAGCCTGCCGTAGCCACAGAACCCGTGTTGCCGGTCGCACGGCGCTTACCTCGCAAGGGGCAAATCACCTATGCGTTGTACCTTGGCACTGACAAATTCAACGTTGGAAGTACGCTGCAAAGCTGGGAGATCGACGGCGACAGCTACCGTCTGCAGAGTGTGTCCGAAACTTCGGGACTGGTTGCAGTATTCGTGCGACAGCGCCTCGCTTACGAAAGCCGCGGCAAACTGACCGCGCGCGGCTTGCGGCCGGAACACTTCACCACTGAGCGTGTGCGCTCAGGAAACCTCGAAAAAGCGCGCGCAGATTTCGACTGGAGCGCTGCCTCGGCGACAGTCGGCAATCCGGCGCATGACGTAGCGCTGCCGGCGAACGCACAGGACATTGTCAGCTTCATGTACCAGCTCGGCCTGTTGCCGCTCACCCCGGGCCGCATCGAATTACCGATTACCAATGGATGGAAGCTCGAGCGCTATGAGCTTGATGTTGGCAGGGAAGAACCGCTTGAAACACCATTTGGCGAACTGCGCGCGATACCCGTTAAACAAGTGCGCCATGCCGACCGCGAAAGCATCGAGCTGTGGCTGGCGCCGGCGTATCGCTGGTTGCCCGTGCGGATACGCTTTTTCAATCGCGACGGCGAGCCTTCCGGCGAACAGCTCGTCAGTGAAATACGTGTGAGCGGCGAATGAAATTCGAGTAAGCTCGCGCCTCCTCATCCAGGCCGCCTATGCACGCTGGCCATACAACCTTGTCGTCATGCCATCACTGCGTTCGCAAACGGGCAGATCACACGCTCGAAAAACGCCGCTTCGGGTGAAACCCGCATTCGCGCACTTTACGGCGGTTGAGGCGGCGCTCGGCCGGATTCTTCCTATGACGCAACCCGCCGACGTGGTGCTGTCGAGCTACTTCCGCACGCATCATGAACTCGGGCAGCACGACCGACAGTTCATTGCCGAAACAGTCTTTGGAGTACTGCGACGGCGCATTGGACTTGAATACCAAACCGGCGCTGATACAGCCCGTCGATTGGTGCTTGCCTATTTGAATCGCATTCAGGGGATGAGTTTCCGGCAGCTGGAGCCCGCGCTCGGTGGAGACGATATTCGCTGGGCAGCGGCGATCAATCCGCGGCCGGATGCCGACGCGCCCTTGCATGTTCGTGCCGAGTTGCCGGAGTGGCTCGCCGATATGTTAAGCGTCGACCTGCCGTCAGAGGAGGTGTTAGCGCTCGGTCGCGCGCTGCAGGAACCCGCGCCGCTTGATCTACGCGTGAATTCGCTGCTGGCAACGCGCGAGGATGTCATACACGAGCTCACGACGCAGGGCCTCGATGCGCAACCCGTACCGCTTAGCCCGCTCGGCATTCGCGTCACCGGGAGTCCGGCGCTGAGCCGCAATCCGCTGTTTACCAGCGGCCGGATAGAAGTACAGGATGAAGGCAGCCAGCTCCTATGTCACCTCGTCGCGCCCAAGCGCCGTGAGATGGTCGTTGACTTCTGCGCAGGGGCCGGCGGAAAGACACTTGCGCTCGGCGCGATGATGCAATCACAAGGCAGGCTATACGCGTTCGACGTATCCGACGCACGACTGAACAGGCTCAAGCCGCGTCTCAAGCGCTCCGCACTGTCGAATGTTCATCCGCAGTTGCTGCACAACGAAAACGACATCAAGGTCAAACGCCTGGGCGGCAAGATCGATCGCGTACTCGTGGATGCGCCATGCAGCGGATTTGGCACATTACGTCGCAATCCTGATCTCAAATGGCGCCAGACACGCGCCGCAATCGAAGAGCTGACCGTCAAACAACAGGCGATTCTCACGGCAGCGGCGGCGCTCGTGAAACCCGGTGGCCGACTTGTCTATGCAACATGCAGTTTCCTGCGCGCAGAAAATCAGGACATCGTGGCAGCCTTCCTGACCGCGCACCCCGACTTCGTGCTCCGCCCGGCGAGCGAAGTGCTCGCTCAACAGTACATTCCGCTCGATACGGGCGACTATCTGCAGCTTTACCCTCATCGCCATGGTTGCGACGGTTTTTTTGCGGCTGTGTTGTCGCGCAAAGAAGAAGAGCCCGGTAGATTCGTCAACTGACGAGCGTCACGACCGTTTGATAAGCATGATCGGTCGTAGCTGTGTCTGCGTACTCCTGGCGATTGCTGCCGGTGCCGGGCTTGCGCGCCAAGGCGCGCTGCCGGTCACACCTTTTGCGGCGACTGGAACCATACAGTACGCGTTCGCGCCGGATGATCACGCAGATAGTATGATCATCGCGGCTATCAACTCTGCTCGCCTGCAGATACTTGTGCAGGCGTACAGCTTCACGCACCGGCGCATCGCTGATGCGCTCATATCTGCCCACCGACGCGGCGTCGAGGTGGCAGTGCTCGTCGATCAGCAACCGCCGCCGCCAGGTCCTGACATGTTGCGCAACATGGTGCGGGAGGGCGTGCCGGTGCTCGTCGATCCGCAACACGCAGCAGCGCACAACAAGATCATCGTCATCGATGCGCAATCGCCGGATTGCGGCGTTGTCACCGGCAGCTTAAACTTCACGTACGCAGCGCAGCACCGCAATGCGGAGAACGCAATCCTCATGCGCGGCAACCCGCCGCTGTGCGACGCCTACTTGAACAACTGGCGCCGGCACCATGCGCATTCTCTGCCGCAATTTCGTTAAAGGGCGACATGCTAGAATCCCGCGCGCCACTTAACTAAGGCGCTCCGCCGCGGATGTGACGAACTCCATCGAACCACTGCTGCTTTCTCTGTGGGGCGATCTCAGCAATATTCGCGTGCTGTGGCAGGCAGCAGCGATCGCCCTCGGACTGATTGCAGCGGCATGGATCTCCCGCCGCTCGCAGCCCCGACTCCACGGCGACGATAACAGCCGTTTCAAGTTCGGTCTCGGCGGATTGCGCCGCCTGATTTTTCCGCTGACGGCGCTGCTGCTCGTGCTGCTTGCGCGCCTTTCGTTGTCGCATTTTGACGTGAGCACGAATCTGCTGAGCGGCGCGATTGTGCTGCTGACGGCGATGGCAGTAATTCGTCTGGTCGTCTATATGCAGCGGCTCATCTTTCCCAGCGGCCGAGTGCTGGTGCAATTCGAGCGCGTGATCACATGGGCCGTATGGCTCGCCGTTGCGTTCTACTTTTCCGGGCTTGCGCCGGATGTCATCAATTTTTTTGACGGCATAGGCTTTGAGTTCGGCAAGCAGCGGATCTCGCTGCTCACAATCGGCGAAGGCATCCTGTGGGTGCTTTTCTCACTAATGATTGCGCTATGGGCCGGGCGACTGATCGAAGAGCGCTTGATGACAGCGCACGGGCTCAACATGGCGCTGCGAGTGATGCTCGCGAAGCTCACGCGCGCGGTGCTGGTGTTGCTTGCCGTGCTGATAGTCCTGCCGGCAGTCGGCATTGACCTCACTGCGCTTTCGTTGCTCGGTGGCGCAATCGGCGTGGGTGTCGGTTTTGGCCTGCAAAAAATCGCGAGCAATTACATCAGCGGATTCATTATCCTGTTCGACCGCTCGGTCACGATCGGCGATGTCGTCACGATTGAAAAGCAGACGGGCAAACTAACCAAGATGACCGCGCGCTACGTCGTGGTGCGCGCGCTCGACGGCACCGAGGCGATCGTTCCGAATGAGACGCTCATAACTTCGGTAGTCATCAACCAGTCCTACACCGATCGCAAGCTCGGCGTGGGTGTTCCACTAAAGATAAGTTACCGCAGCGATCTCGACCTTGCGATGCGCATCATGGCGGACGTGGCGAAACGACACGTGCGCGCGCTGGCCGAACCGGCGCCGAAGGTAGCGATCAGGGCCTTTGGCGAAAACGGGATCGAACTCGAATTGAGTGTGTGGATGCAGAATCCTGAAGAAGGTACGGGCAATTTGAGATCGGACATCTACCATGAGATCTGGCAGGAATTCAGACAGAACGGCATCGAGTTCGCGACGGTGAGGCGCGAATTAAGCATACTGAAAGAAAATGCAGGGGATGCCGTGAACGTTTGAGCATTCGTGCAGTCTGAGCTTTAGACGCAAAAACAGGAGCTTATAGGGGAGTGAAAAGCCGCTGCGTGCGTTTTGGACAATCCAAAATAAATCCTTTGGCATGCTGTCCTGTTTGCTAGAATACCCCCCGCATGTCCACTCTTATGAAAGTAATCTAACTCTATGTATTCAGGCGTATTCAGTCTTCCATGGTGGGGCTACATCGTAGTCGCGCTAGTCTTTACGCACATTACCATCGCGGGCGTAACGATCTATCTGCATCGCCACTCGGCGCACCGCGCGCTTGATCTGCATCCGGCTGTCAGCCACTTCTTCCGGTTCTGGCTGTGGTTGACGACCGGCATGGAAACGAAGCAGTGGACGGCCATTCATCGTAAACACCATGCGCGCTGCGAAACCAAAGAAGACCCGCATAGCCCGCAAATTCTAGGCATCGAAAAGGTAATGTGGGAAGGCGCGGACCTCTACAAGATCGAAGCTCGAAACCAGGAGACGATGGAGCGCTTCGGTCAGGGTACGCCGGACGACTGGATCGAGCGCAATGTGTATTCGAAACATTCGGTGCTCGGCATCGCAGCGATGATGGTTATCAATCTTGCGCTCTTCGGGTTTATCGGTTTGACAATCTGGGCGGTCCAGATGATGTGGATCCCGCTGTTTGCCGCCGGCGTCATCAACGGCGTCGGACACTACTGGGGTTATCGCAGTTTTCAGGCTGAAGACGCGAGCCGCAATATCGTTCC